>Ga0179591_1180648_pt1 | contig 13524 bp, 22 predicted proteins | sample CZOMad2_1_08_16f_FD_182891 | JGI IMG/M metagenome (GOLD analysis project Ga0179591, IMG submission 182891) | Vadose zone soil fungal communities from Angelo Coast Range Reserve, California, USA - CZOMad2_1_08_16fungal (PacBio error correction) | ecosystem: Environmental > Terrestrial > Soil >...
AAGCTAAAAGTAAACTCTGCAAAACGGACTCGATGCAAGGGGGGGAACCGGGAAACGTTATTCAGGGCGGCGACTAGCTTTCAAAAAAAGAAACAAAAAACCCGGGGAGGTCAACGCTCAGTGTACGGATACCCGGGAAAAGAAAAAGGTCAGGTGGCCATAATTAGAAACCAGAAATACTGGGAAAGAAAAAGGAAACCACACGGCGTGACTCCGACTGAAACTCAGGCCGGCTGAGGAAAACAAATGGAGCAAACCATTAGGATAAGCAGGGGATTGAAAAGGGGTGTATATGTCCGGGGGAGGGTTAGGAGAAGGAATTTCTCAGGCAGTCGACCGGCAGGGGTGAGAAAAAAAATTCCTAACAGACTCCGGGAATGAATATGGTCCACGGCAAGGTCCTCTGAAGCAAAGAGAAGCATTTTATCAAAATAAGAAAAGCATGGAAAAGGGGTCAGCGGCGTAGGTGAAGAGGGAAGTGTGCAGAGAGTATGAAGAAGAGACTCAAAGAAACTGCTGGAGAGGACCCGAGAGAGTTTGCGCGGAAAAAAAGGAAAATAAAAGCGCTTCCGTTTGAAAAAACTGGACCTCCAAATTAACGACTGCTGGAGATCAGGGCTTGGGCACGCTCAGGAATCAGGGACCCTGGGGAAAGGGATCTTGAGAGGAACTAAAGGGGTATGGGGGAAATGGCTGCTCTAGAGGGTTTTACGATATGAAAAAGAGAGAAAAGTCTAAAGACGTGTGAAATCCCTATATAATGCTTCCAATTATCAAATTCTCAATGAAGGATCAAGAACATTAGGAGGTAGTTATCGGTGCACGCAAAAACGGAAAGAAGCGGGTTTGAAAAGTTTTAAAAAGAGGACTTCGATGACTATTAAAACGAGGGAGAGGGTAGTCTCTAAAAGAAGGCGGACGAGGTTATGAAGAACAAACATCAAAACCCATGTACGAATGGGAGAGAACGGCTTGAAAAAGTCTCAAAAGAGTGAGCCGGGTGGAAAGATTTCGCAGGGGGGGAAAAACGCGGTAACAAAAAACATTCCCGAGCCGGGGGTGGGACGCCTCTAAAGGAAACGCTCGAGCAAGAGCGTCAAGGACTAACGTGATGAAAACACGGGGAAAACATGAAATTGATGGGACGAACCAGTGTCGATTTCATACGGAGGGAAAGGGGCCCGAAGACGACAGCTATCTTACAAGAAAACAAAAACTACGATTTGGGAACAAAGTGTGGGAAACCAAGAAACGCAGGAGAAAAATAGGTGGGGGGGGGGGAGAAAAACAGAAAAGAGGCCTTTTGTGATGTACTTTTAACAACAGGGAAGGCAACGGTGTCTCGAGGGTCAAAGGACTGAAAGCCGACTCAAAGGAAAGGGAAAGTCAAAGAAAAAAAAAGCGCTGAAATTGGCAAATATGCAAGGGAAAAAAAGGCACGCGGGGAACTCGGCAGGGGGATCTTGCCATCAGAAAGCTGGGCTGGGCAGGCAAGCCCCATCATCGGGCTCGAAATTGAACTGTGCCAATAAGGAACGTGGAGGGGGTAAAGGGCGTGGGAAAACGGCCGTCGGGAGAAAGAATGTACTTTGGAAGTTAAACACAAGGAAACAAAAGGGGTCAAAAAGCCCTTTGGGGGACAAAAGAGAAAACGATCATCAGCAAAAACAAGAGATAAAGATGGGATACGTTTTGGTCACTGGGGACAAGGTACTTCGATAGTTGTTGACGGGGGGAATCCCCAGGTCAAAGGACGGGAAACGACGCCGTGCCACAAAAAGCAAGGAAATCAAAAGAGGGGAGAGACCCGGGCCTCTGAAACCAGGGAACCGGTCGCGGAACTTATTTAAACTCACGCCAGAGGGAAGGGGGTTCCAAGCCAAAAACAACGTTTCGGTTCGCAGATAAAGGGGCAGAAATGCCAGAGAGGTCGAAGAGGAGAAGATAAAACGCAATTGGGCTCATTGAAAGAAAGACAGTGGTCAAAAATCGGTAGGGAAACAGGAAGGTGGCCGCCTTCAGACAACCGAATTATCTGTGCTCTGGCCAAAAAAGTTGAGAAATCTGATTGTGTGATTCACATCAGGTGGGGGCAAAAATCTTCACGTGTGGAAGATAAGATTGCCCGATCGAGCCATGGGGGCAGCCGATCGGGGGGGACCAAGGTTTCAGGCAAGACCATAGCCCAAAATGGGGGAAAGTTTTTAAGAAATCAAGTATGAATCCTGCGCAAATGGAGAGCGAATGTTCTAACATTCTCGTGATAGCAGCTTGCGGGGGGTTGTGAGGGGGGGGGAGGGAGCAAAAAGTCAGATAAAGATGAAACCGGCAGAAAAAATGGGGAGAGATGAACGGAGTCCGTCCGAGCCGCAAAAAAAAGTAGGGGATTGTTTGGATGGGGATCCGACGAGAGCGGCTTGGCGAGAAGAGCGAGCAGACAAGGAAATCGCAAAACCATCCTTTTACGAGACAAAATCTCTAATAGGGGCGGGCACGAAATCACGACGACATGAAAAAAAAATCTCGGGTCGAGACTTTGATAATGGAAGGCCGAGAGGATCGAGACATCAAAGACCGAGAAAAGGGCGGAAAAGAGGTGTACATTTTTCGGGCTAAAAAAAAACCCTCGATAGAGAAACAATCAAACCAGTCAAGACAAATGGATCAATAACGGGACCAGGAAAACCGCCAGAATGCACCAAAGAACCTAAAGGTTAAAATGGGGACGCCAAAAAAACAGGAAAGAGAAGTGGAAAGGACGTTCCAACTCGAATCATCAGGAAAGTCTAGGGATACGGAGCTGGCAGGCAAATTGGGCAAGTGTGAACTCTTCCGTGCGCTTTCGAAATCGATCAGCCGCCCATTCGTCAAGAGACTAACGAAATCTAGCAACATGAGAAAAAAGGGGGGGCTGAAGCTTGCGGAATCGTCGGAAAGGGGGGACTTAACATATGAATTGGTCCATCAGAGGGGGTACATAGTGGAGGGGCGAATGCGAAGATGGTTACCGAAAATCAGGAAAAAAGGAATCCGCAACGGGGAAAAAATCAGAGAAGAACTGCTTACTCAATGCATGGGTTGGGGGGGGCTTCTTAGTTTTTATTTGGGGGAAGCAGGCGGAGTGAAAAAATGGAGTCGAGGACAAATGAAAGGACTGTGGAAAATCGTCCCAAGGGGAGTTTTTTGAAAGGGATGATAACATGCAAAGGACATACCGGAAATTGGGATTTGCTTCTAGGCAAGATCCAAGTAACTCAAGGGAGCGTGGAAAACGAGGTACATGCGGCGTTGGCCAATAGAAGCAGGGACAAAAACGGTCCCACTTGTAGGCAGAGGGGATTAGGCAGAAGTTAGGGATTAAAAAAATGCCAACAAACAACAACAACGGAGGATATTAAAAAGATTAGCGAGGCGCGCAATTAGAGTCCAAAAACCCGGGCGATCAAGCAAAGGGGGGCAACTAGTGCCAGAGCGTAGCAGTGGTAAAAAAAACGATATGCGCGTGAAGGGACACAGTCCTGGGGGAAAAGAAAAGCAAATTTCCAGGGGGGAAGCGTTAGAGGAAAAGGAAAAAAAAAAGACGTTGGCAGACTAAAGGCGGGGGAAAGGGGGATCACTGAAAGAAAAAGCAGAAAATGAGGGTCAAAGAGAAAACCCATGAAAGCAAAACAAAAAAGGCGACATTGATAAGCAGTTGCTGATTAATCATTTCATAAGAAGGTTGTAGGGATTCACATGTCAAAAAAATGAGGGATGAAGAGCTTCTCAAAAGGCATTCTGAGAATCGGGAAAAAGCAAAAAAGAAGGGCTTCACTCTCGAATAAGGCGTTGGAAAAAACGCTTTTCAAACGCAAGGCATTGGATAAAAGGTCTGCGAGATGATTTCTAAAGCGAAAGGCTGGGAAAAGAAGGGGAAAGGCGTTTGGAAGTTTGGCGAAAACGGCTGAGAAAGGAAAAGTGATGGAAGGAAAAGGGAGCAAGGGAGGAGCGCAGGATTCTTACACTCGGCGAAAGGTTTAAAGAGGGGAAAAGGCCAATGAACAGCGATACTCGGCATTTGAATCAGAACGGGGAAGTAAAGAAAATGGATCAAATAAGAAGTACTCTGCCGGAATTGTCTAAAAATATAGGGGGGTGGAGCTAACTTCTAATCAGGAAAACGATTGTAAGAGTTTCTAGATGAGAGACTATGGGAGAGGAGAAAAAATGGGGACGCTCTGCAATGGGGAAAAAGAAAAGGAGAGAGCGGGCAAAAGTCGGAAGGGGAAAAGAAACAAAAAAAATTCGCTGAACTCAATGCTTTTAAAAGGAGTTTTGGGTCGAGGCGGGGTCTGGAAAGGCGCTGACAGAGGCGGGGGACAATCCGCGGAGAGATCATCAAAAACTAGGGGAGCAAGGGGGGGGAGGACGTACTGACTTAAGGGAAAACATGGAATCATTAAAAGGCGACAGGGGGAGCTTGAGCGGGGTGAAACTTAGACCCAAGTAAGAAACAACCACCCTCAGCTTGGAATAATGGCGGGTCAAAAAATCCAGTTCTGAACGCTGAATTTTCGGGGAAGCTTTATCTAAAACCGGAAATTTAGGGGTGAGGGAGACTTTTGAGGGGGGGAAAAGAGGGGGGGACAAATTCTGGGGAATCTTACAAAAAAGATATAGGGTGGGGAACAAGGGTGATTTAAACACAAGCCGAGGGGGGGCAGGATGGGGGGGCCTATAACAGTTTTACAGACCCTTACAGTGGATTGGTCGGGCCGCCACCATTCCTTGTGGCCAAGTCAGATGGGGGGGTCAACATGCTTCTTAAAAGCCCGTCTCCAAACTGAGACGCGGGTAGAAATCGTAACTCGATTGTCGGGGCGCGGACTGACACAAAAGGCGCAGGGAAAAAACGCGCTTTTAACCGGATCCGGGTACGAAACTCTGTGCTGGAGCATCCAACAGCGTCAAACTTGTGTTCAAGGGGGAAGGGATTTCGAAGGTCCCGATGTTGCTGGAATGGGGGGTGGGAAAAAGGGAGTAGAGATGAGACGGACCTGATTACTAAACAAAGAGAATTGGAGCAAGGCTTGGAAAAAATCTGAGCCAAACTATGGTAAAGGAGGGAAAATGGAGTTAGTGTTGGCTAATCAAAAAAGGGAAGGAACTGCTATTGACAGGTGGTTAGGGAGGAATCCGCTTTTCACAATTCATGAAAGGGAAAATCCGAGGCAAAAAACTCCCAAAAGAAGGGATGCATCGAGGAAAAACATGGACTATTCACTCAAGGGGAACCGAAAGGGGACAGAAATTTTTTGGGATGCGAACCAGGTTCTTGAGGGGACATCCCCTGCCGAAAATATGGCGCAGGGTAAATAGGGCAACATCTAAAAATGAGGGCAAGATCGCTTAGAGGGCATTTTTGTTTGGGAGGGGGCGCAGTGGGGAAAATCAGGTTTCAAGACCTGTGGATAACCGCTAAAAACGTTTTGGAACAGGAAGTGTTGTGAAGCAACGAAGGCAACAAAGGGCACTCGGGTTGCTCTAAAAAACTCCGTGGTGAGACGAGGCTGGTGGGGAAACCTAAACCAGGGTGAAAACGTAAAGAGGGGGGGGGATCGCTGGCAGCGAGTGTTGTGAAAAAAATCAGGGATCACCATGAAAACACAAGACAAGCATGGTGGGGCAATGTTTTAGATCACGATGAAGAAGGAGCCCGTGAAGAACTGGAGCGCGTGCGAACTTAGCGCAAAGGGGCAGGATGGTTGGGGGGGAGGGGAGCGGGTGCCGACATCGGAGCAAAGTGCAATCGAATGGAGGAGGAATGAAACGGGAAGCCCTCTGGAAGCCAATTTCAAATAGGGAAGGATAGGAGAAACGACTCGCAAGAGGAGCGCCCGAAATCGAATCAGCAGGTGGTCCCAGGAAAATTCTAAAAGAAAAAAAGAAAGAATGACCAAACGGTTTGTTTGCGTGGGCAGGGTCGGGCAAATAAAGAAAAGCAAAAAACCCGATCTCTCGAGAATTTTTGAAGGAACGAGAGGAATCGCGCACATGGGCGCATCGAGAAAGGGAGGAAAGCGTTGAAAACATGAGGGTGGATTCTAAAACCCCAAACACATATAAGACAATAAAGACAAAGAAGACCATACTAGAAAAGGGTGAAAGCTGGAAAATAACCGGGAGGAAGGGGAACCTTATAGGTGCCCAAAAGGATTATCCGCCAGAGGGCAAGTTTGAAGGGGAGAAAAAAAAAAGGGTTCAAAAAAGGGTAGGGAAACATCAGGGCCCTCCAGCCTCAAAGTCTGGCGTCTCCGGGGAACAGGCCCAAAATTGCGGGAGAACGCGAGCAGACAATCGGTCGCAACTGGGATCCAGAAAAAACAAGGAGGGGGCCAGATTCCTCAGCAACATATTGATCACAGAGGTCACCGTAGGCGCAAAGTCGCGGAAAAGATTAATTGAAGTCGGAAAAAATGTGTCGAAGTTGTGAGGAGGGGAAAATGCCTATAGGAGGAAGGAGACATTAATAAAAAAGAAAAGAATCCATACAAACGTAAACGTTACAATGAATGAAAAACATAAAATCGCGCGTCGATTTAGACTTTTGGGGGGGATTGCGGGGGAGATTGAAACAGCGCTGTAGCCCTGCTCAAAAATTCAGTACGGAATGCACCAACTGGGTGGTCCGACACCCGGAGGGTTTGAATGCTGAAGTGATTCAGCAAAACAAAGGGGGGAAATTGGAACTTTGGGCTATTCAAGCCACCGGAGACACAGGATAGTGATCTCTGAAGACATTGAAAAGTGAATTGGGGCATCGCAGCACTAGGGGGGACGACAGGGCCCCATTCTAGCTGGTCCGGGGTGGGAAGATTACTTATATATTGATATACGCAAAAAAAAACCACAACAAGGGGGAGAGAGAGAAAAACAGGCACTATACGGCATTCTTAACCACTCGTACAAATGGGCACCGGGGCGTGAAATTAGTCGGCAGACTTGGACACAAACAAAACCAAATTATATTCGAAGGAACGAGAGGGCCTAATGGGGGGATGCGCCCGATAGACAAACTTAAAGGGATGTCCTCAAGTGAGAAACAGAAAAAAAAAAAATCACGTGCTACGGGGAAAGTCGGGGGGGAATTGGGTAAAGCACGACTGAAGACAAAGGAGCCCTGCTTTAAATAGAACAAAAAAACTAAAGAAGAAAAACAAAATAAAAGTGAGGAAGCGATTGCTGATGAAGACATTGAGGCGAAGGGGAGGGGAGGCCGGGGTAGGGGGGGAGGGGGGAGCGGATTTATCAAAGAAAAGTCCTGAAAGCATTGCTCACGCAACACGGTCTGACACAATCGAAAATTAAGCTTTCCGAAACCTTGAAGACCGAACCGACGCCTGGGATCAATACTGGGTCGCAGCTTGGAATGCGGGAGTAAAATGGGGATCTGGGATGGAGCATTTGCGGGCGGAAAGAGAGGGAGTCATCGATGGAAACTAGAGCAGAAGTGAGTGTGGAAGGGGAGAGAATAAAGGAATAACGACGCCGGAATGTGGTCAGGGCCCGGAACGCGGCGGGAGATCTCTGGCCGGGAGAAGCAAGGTCCCCGTGTCAATTGGGAAGCGGGGAGCGCGGGGGGGAAGTTTGTCTGGAGGTCTCATGTTGGAGCGAACTGAGAGAAATGAAAGAGACTTGCTCAGAGGTTGCGAAAAGAGGCTCAGAGCAGGTATCAACTTCTAGACGAATTGAGAGGGAGTTATTTACAGGTTAACCAGCAGAAAGAGTCAAGTTAAACGGAGGTTGAAAAGGCTGGAGACTGTATGAGGGGGAGGGCTCAGAAAGTCGCGCAGAAGAAGACCTCTGAAGAAAAGAAACTCAATAATTTACGAAATTGGAAGAGTGGACGGACGGGGACACAAATGACGAGGCGAAGCAGCTTGCGGTATTAACCCGCTTTGAAAGACAAACCAATAAAAAAACGCAGACAGAGGAAGGGGAAGCTCCAGAGCACAAGAAAAAGATTCTCATCGGGGATTAAACCGGGTGTGAGTGGATGGGGAGAACATTGGTTGTCGATTCTAATGGTGAAAATTGCTCGATGGAGAAAACACGAGGAGATTGTGGCAAAAGGTTTGGGACCCGAGAACGACATGGGGGAAAAACAAGATGTTTACAGCCAAGTTTTGGTTGATAAGGTTACGACGACCGTGGGGGGGAACGGCGAGAGTTTATTCAACCGCGGCTGAAACCGTAAAAAAGACCTGTAGTCGCATACGAGGATCTGAGAAAGGTGCGCAAAAGTGTCAAGAAGAAGAGTTAAGTGCTCTGAAGGATAGGGAACGAAGAAAACCAAAAACGGAGGGAGACCGAAATCATTGCTAACGGGGAGTTCAGGGGGGGAAAGACTTTTTCAGAGATGGGTTTGGAAGGGGTAAGCTGTGCTTGGTTTAACGCCGAGGGGGTATGACTTGGAAAGTAAAACTCAAAAGTCCCAAGGAGGGAGAACAGTACTGCCCGGGGGATGAAAAGACCAAAGGGAGGACAAACAAAAACAGAGGAGAAAAATATCTATGATTTTAAGACAGTACTGCTATTGAATACAGGGAAGCAGGAGGGAACCAGTAGGATCAAATAAGAAAGAAAGGCAAAGCACAGAAACGACAGCAAGGAAAGGGCTCGTAGCGCATTGCTATAGGGGAAACCGACCATCGCAGAGGAATGTTGATGAAAGAAAGAGTAATGTGTCTCGGTCCCAGAATCAAATTCCTGAGCAGTAACGCTCAGGAGAGGGAGAGGGGAAGAAATTTGTAAGAGTTCCCGACGGGAAGGAAATGGCGACATATAGTCAGGGGGGCAAGTTGAAGCATCCTGGTTACTACAGAGAAACGTTGTCACCAAAATAGTGGCTGATCAAATCAAAAAAAAAGGAGGACATGGTAAACTCTGGTAGATAAAAAAACTTGTCCATCGGCTTGTTCGGGGTGGACCAAAAGGACACGTGTGGGGGGAAGATCGAGGCGGGGGGGCCATTTGGAAAGAAAAATCCTCACCATGGGGAGGCATCGAAAAGAAAGGGTTACCGTTTGCACGATTGAAACTTTCATTTAGGAGGGGAAAAAGTGGCGCCTTAGATGAAACGCAAAAAAAAGGGAGGGGGGGGGGGTGCTGGGGGTGAAACATAGGAAAAAAAGCCTAAACAAGGGGAGAAAAAAAAATGGTTCTATGAACTCCTTCAGAGGTAAGTCTCCCCTTTCGATGTTGGAAAAAAGAACTCAGGCGGCTTGTAGAAAGAAGCCCCGCGACTAAATAAAGTCACTAAAAGAGGTGTGAAACAAACGAACGAATCTGGAATCAATTGGGGGCCGACAATAAATATGTCAAAAAGGAAAAGGTTCGATAATTGGGTATCCGTAGGTACGGGAGTATCGAGCAATCCGGTCAAAACGTCTTCCAGAGTCCAATTAGTAGATGAAGCTACCCAAAAAGGGGAAACAATTCAGAAACAAACGCGGCCTACGCGAAATGGTTGATCAAAAGTCTGGAAAGGGACCAGAAAAGAAAAGAGGAGGTGCCAAACAATAGGAAAGGAAGAGTGGGGGACGTAGGGGAGGGAAAACGTTGTATTAGGTTGAAACGCGCCGACATAACAATCGGCTAAGGAAGCAAAAAAGGCAAATTTAAAGTAAGCGAAGCCGGAAACGCTTGACACTTACAGCCTCTCCCAATGAAGAATGCCGCGAAAAGCCGCTCTGACATACATAGTTATCAAATGCGGAAGAGGGCGGAGGGCTCGTATGTCCAAAAGATTAGTCCGGCTAAGAGCAGAAGTGGGGGCGGTGACAAAAGGGAAGGAAGACATTCCCGAGAACGTAAACGGAAAGCCTACAAAAACCTGCGACTGAAAACAGGACATCAAATCCTAAAGCGGGTGGTTTTGCTTTCTGAGGGTTACGGGCGCTTTGGGAAGGGACGTATTGCATTCTGAGAAAAAAGAACAAAGGGTTTTGAGGGAGCACCCAAAAGGTTTGCTGGAAATATAACGTGTGCTGGAAGAATAAAATTGTGCTTCGACGTATAAAAAAAAAGGAAGACGGGGGAACAAGCGACTAGGCAGTTTTTTGGCAGATCCGAAAGTACGAAAACCCGGGCCCAACTTGCGGCGAGGTCACGGTGAGAAGGCCGTAGAGATTAGGAAGGAGAGAGAAACAACAACACGTTGAGTAGGAGAGAATAGCGTCAATTTATAAGCAAAAAACTATATCGCAAAGGGGAAAGGGAGGGCAGGGGACCGGACTAAAATTGGAAAAAAAGAGCCCATGCGAAGGGCTAGTCACAAAAATGTAAGGGGGAGAAGACGCCTATAGACCTCAAAGGGGTGGGCAACACGACGGAATAAACATCAAAAAAACAATTGTTCGAACGGAGGCGGGGGGATTCTCACGACTTACACACGGGCAGAAAAGGAGAGGGAAGAAAACCACTAGAACAAAGATGCGACCTGGAGAGGTGTGTATGAAATGGAAAGGGAAGGTGTATGGATTTCCGGGGGGCGTGAGTTAGCGAATGGGTCTCAATTAAAGGAAAGGGCTCAGGGGCACGCAAAAAGGGAGTTAAACACTCTCGGACAAAATCCGGGGACACTAGCAAGAGAGACAGCCGAAGAGACGTCCTTGAAAGTGGTGAGTGGAGGGCGAGATCAAGGGAAGGGGAAGGAAATGGAAATTCAGGAAGAAGCTAACGGAGCCCGCGTAGACAAATGGGGGAAAAGGGCATCTTCCGTAGAAAGAAGTGTAGGGGGGGGAGAGGGAAATTCGGGATACATCGCTTCTTTGGAATTTTGAGAGAAAACATTAACTCTTCGAGCGCGGGCTTGTGGTCAAGGGAGGAAGCGGTAAAGGTACAGTGATCAACTTAAGTCAGGAAAAACCTGAAGTCCAGAAAGTAGCGGTGGGAAATGGTAGACTGGAACGGCTGACAATTTGAATGAGGAGGTTCAAAACGCGACCGTGAGGAGCCACGAAGAAGGATCAATTCAGAGCGAGATCGGGAATGGCGGGGGGGGGGGGCGTGACGACAACTTCATTCAAAAAAGGAAACTGAAAAGGGGATTTTAGCGTACAGGGGCCTAGCGAAACGCCTGATGTCTTGCGGAAAAGGAACACCGCGGCGAGCTAACATAACCGAAAATGAGAAGGGGGGGACGAGGACGAGGAAGGAGTGACATGAAAAGAAGCGAAGGTAAGTGCGCGAAGGGTCACCAAACAGAAAATCAAAACGGTGTTGGCAATGGGGGAGGGTCGCACTAAAAAAAAACAAAAAGGCAAAAAAAGATCAGGGTGTTCAAAAAAACCCAGGGGAGAGTTAGAGCCGTGAAAAAAGGTCTGGAGTGTAGACCAATTGGGAGCTCGAGACTAAAAATACGGCAAGCGTCTTAAAAATGGGGGGGAAAGGTATGTTGCAAAACCAGCGCACGAGGAGAACCTTAGTGTGCGAGAGGGGGGTAAAAGCCTCGGGTCAAATGGGGGGCATTTGGGACACGGCCAACAATTCCGGGTGAATGTCTCAAGAAAGGAAATCCTGATAAAAAAAAATATCTCTGGAAAAAATACACCGAGAGAGGGATCAGGGGGGAGGACTGGGAAAGCGGATACTCAGTTATTGGATTGAAACGAAAAAGAACGCTGCTGGCGACCGCCATCACTGGAAAGGTGTCAGGAAAACGGTAAACATATGCAACGGTAACGCAATCCCCTATTTTAGGGAGAGGGGGGGTGGCCAGCGGAAAAGAAAGAGATGGGAAAGAAAGCGAACTAACAAAGGGGCATAGCAGTACGGAACTTAATAACTGAGAAAGGAAACAACAAAAAGTGGATGAAATGATTTGGAAAAAAGGGTCAAAGGGGCAGAATGTCGAAATTGAAGGTTTATGGAGAATCGATGTTCCATTAAGTCCCTACTCAGGAAGGGGCCAAAAACCAGAAATCCAAGGAGTCATGCCTCTTCGCAAAGACAAGGGAAAAAAAATACGTGGAGAAGGAAAGGGGGCCTTGAGTCCAGCAACTGTCGGCGATCCCCGGACAGCAATAAAATGTCGCGAACCATTTTGGGATAGAGCGGGAAAACGCGAGAAAAGCTGTGCACAGAGAGAGAAGGGTGGACCTGGGACAGGTTTGGATAACCGCAGGGTCACCAGGAAAGGGGGGGGGACGACCCTGCAACAAGAAAAACAATGCCAGCCTTTAAGTGCCGACGGCAACAAAAATCGTGGTTGAGAAAAATCTTGGGGGGATAACAGGGTGCAATCGAAAAAGGGGGGGGGGGTCTCGCGGGAGAGCCGTTTGCAACAACCGAAAATGAGCTCACCCAGGTAAAAAGAAAAGAAAACAATGTTTCCCGGTTGAGGAAAATCCTCTTGCGCAAACGGGGGAAGGAGAGTTCAAAAGAGAGTCCACAAGCGGGATGGTTTGGGGCGATCGACAGGAACGGCGCAAAAATGCCACCGGCTCTAAATCAGGATGATGAGGGGATCATTCCTCGATCGAAAGTAAATGGAGGGGTGTTTTGGAAAATGAATACTAGCCAGGCTTTGCGGGTCTCAGCGATCAGGTTGGTCCAGAAAGCAAACTCTGACCCAGAATACGTCTCAAATCCAAACTCTACTAAATAACTTCGCAGGAAGGGGGCGGTCAAAGGTAAGTCCCAGAAACATTCCCGTCGAGAGGGATAATGCCGAGAAAAAAACTATCGTGTCGCATCGAAATAGATACAACGAGCACTCTACAGCGTTTATAAGTGTCGGCGCAACCGCTAGAAAAGAAGCAGACAGTCCCTTCCGAACGCGCCATGGGAGTCGGACAGAAAGGGACAGCTTACTCAACGGAGCGGGCCAAGAAAGGGCCGCGAGGTTCATGTGAACGTCGAAAATGGAAACGGTACGGAAAGGTATTCGCCTAGAAACATATCTCTTCTAAAAAAAAAGAAAGGAAAGAGGGTGTACGCTAGTCAAGGAAGAGGAGCAAAGGCTCCCAGAGAAACAAACCCTGGAGGGTTTCCAGACAGGGGCTGCTACAAGCAAGGATTGTATAAATCGCAGCTTGTCAGGTAGGGGAAAAGATTAATTTCAATCGAAATTTTAAAGGGGGGCGTTAGAAAAATGGCGGCTATCAGTTAGAAATGAAGCTCCACACTCAAATGGAAATCATACACCCTGAAAAACCGGAAAAGAAGAAGAACAAATACGTAAAAGCAGGGTGTTGTGATTGTCAAGTTGGGGGGGGGATAGGGGGACATGCAAACTCTTTATCCCACGTTAAAGGTAGGGCAATGCAGGGGACTGGGAATCAAACGGATTGGTTGGGATGTGCTGATACGGGGATCAGGGGAAAAAGAAAGTTGAGTGGAGAGCGGTAGACCCATCTCCAAACAGTAGGTGTGACCCACGAACGTCTGGTAGGTTCCTGTGTTTGGCCAAGCGGAAAGCAAGAAGGGGCACAAAAGGAAAGAAACCCGGGGAATATCGAATAGGTAGAAAGGCACTGTAGA
>Ga0179591_1293259_pt1 | contig 13524 bp, 18 predicted proteins | sample CZOMad2_1_08_16f_FD_182891 | JGI IMG/M metagenome (GOLD analysis project Ga0179591, IMG submission 182891) | Vadose zone soil fungal communities from Angelo Coast Range Reserve, California, USA - CZOMad2_1_08_16fungal (PacBio error correction) | ecosystem: Environmental > Terrestrial > Soil >...
CTGATGAAGCAGCGGGACGATCGGAAACAAAATCGGACGCAAGTTGGGTGGCCCTTAGCAAAGCAAAAACATGAGGTGAGCTTTCTGTGGGGGAAGTGAAAAACAGAAAGGAAGGAAGGACGTAATGGGAAGGCGAGTTCTGGGCTCGCCTGCGTCCTGACGTAAAAAGGGGATTTTTTTGGGAAAAATCTGGAGCAGCGGAAAGACCGGTGAAGGGAATATCGGAGGTATCAGTAGAAAAAAGTGGATTGGGCACAACGCCATATATGGGGATAAACCGAGGAGGCAGTTCTGACTCTCCTGGGGGGGGGCGGGGTCACTGATGGAGTTGGGGAGACAGGCCTCAGTTCCCTGGAATAGGAATTAGCAGAATGGAGCAAGGAATGGGAAAAGGCGTGGCTGGCCTGATAATTCTAAAAAAAGAAACTCTTTAGGGGTATAAAATACGGCAGATAAGATCGAGCGGGACGGAAAACAGGACTGGTCTCTTTCTAAGAGGAGGGGAATCTGGGGGGCCGGGGACTAGAATCCGACTGGGGGAAAGAATGCTCCAGGCAAGCCTTCTGTCCAAAAACAAGTTGAAAGGCGGGAAAAATGCTGAGGTTTGGCGAGAAGCACGGAAAAAAGGGCAAGGGAACTTGGATTCTATTCCATGATTTGGATCGGCAACAAACCAAAAAGGGGGAAAACTATCATCTACGAAACAACTCGAGAATCAGGAAATAATCATCAAAGGGACGAGAACTTGTCAGGACTCTTCCTCAACATAGAGAGGGAAAGGAAGAAAGGGCCGACGCCGGGGATCCTAGAAATTTTGCCTGGGGGGGGGGTCAATTGATGCACATGCCCTAGGCAAAAACGGGAACACGGCCGTATACTGGTTGAAGGGGGGTTGCCGAATCTAGCGGATCGGTACAAAAGTATCCCGAGAATGACGGTTGACTCGAAGGGGTTGCGCAGATCGCGCAACCTGAGATTGTCGGCCAATATAGCGCCGCACCGTGGGGATTGGAGGGTCCACAGCAGAACACCTAAGAGGCATTCAAGACCAAGATTATCCACGAGCAACAGAAAAGAAGAGCGGTGGGGCCCGAGTAGGGTCCTTCACAGGGTGGTGAAAATAGCTGAGCGATAATTAAGTATTCTAGTAACTATGGCGTTAACAGCGCTGTAGAATCGTAAGCAAACCGCAAGGGTTCAACTTTTTGAGGGCCGGTCTCCAATCAAGCGGGTGGCCAGGAAAGGAAAGGAGGTTTGAGGGGAGGCGTTGAAAATATAAACAGGGGCCTTGGCCCGGGTCCGATGAAATGAAAGGGCAAGAGCTCCTGGTGAACTAAAAGGGTTGAGCGGGATGAGGTAGGGAAATATGCTTTCAGGTGGAGAGATCATTAGTGACTTCAGTGGGGCGTCTCACGTTAGTCTGTTGGAAAAAAAGGAGAGTCAAATAACTCATTGAAGCAGGTTGTCTTCAACAACTTTGAATCATCAAGCTGTATAATAAAGAAGCAAGGGGGAGCCATCGGGACCTCGTCAAAAAAATTGCGAAAACCAGCCTCTCCGGGGTAGGCGGTATTGCTAGGTCTCACGGCTATCAGAGGGACGGGAAAAGCAGTGGGCCACTTTTTGGAGCAAAGAGACGCTTAAGGTGGATTCCTTCAAATTGGACCGAGTGAAGCCTGATATTAAATTGTTGGATCCCTTTAATTGGGGTCTGTATGAGCAAGCTAAGGGATCGAGTCGAAAGCCCTAACAAGAAGATCGAAAATTTGAATCAAGTGAAAGGCCTCGCTTTTGGAACAGCAATCCCTCCGATTCTCTGGAGGGGTGGGGGAAAAATTTTCCGTAGGGTAATAGGCAGACCGGAAAAGAAGTGGCAAGAAAAGGTATTGGGGCACGGGGGGGGTCTTTTACGTCAATCCTTTTGAGAAACTGATTTGGGAGAAGAGTGTGAACGGCGAGGCACCTCTAGTAGAGCAGCGCTGCCGTGCAATAGAAGAGATAACGTGAAGAGTGATCTACGGGGAAACTTTAGGAAACGCGGGCCATAGTTTCGAAATCAAGGCACGACCAGGGTATGGTGGACGACGCCTATAATAGGTCAGCAGAAACACTAAGGTAGGATTGGAGGACGTATTTGGGTGGTATCGTGTGGACGCAGGAGGGGCTCACAGAGAGTCAGAGGGGGAAAAATTTCGGAGACCGAACCATTAAAGATGGGGGAGGGGCGGGAGAGCGAGGACGCTCTCGGTGCGGGGCAATCGCGCGGCGGATGCGCCGGTTGGTGCCGTTGGTTATAAAGGAGAGACTTCCGTCCATAGGAAACGGGGTCCCTACGCGGGCTGGCAATCGATGTTGAAGATTGGAAAAACTCGAACTCGGAAACATCAGGCTCGCTGACAAAAATCCTATGAGACACGTGATTGGAGCATCTGTTGACCAAATCGACAGAAACAAAGTTTCACGCCCAAAAGAAAATGCTCCCGGGCCTCCTCTTCTCTTAACCGGAATAGTTCTGAAACTTGACGTGAGACCGGGGTTGGCAAGGGTACTCAAGTTTCAAAGGGGGAAGGACACAGGAAAAGTTTGGTCAGGGGGAGTCAGGGTAAAGAGGGGAAGGTGAGAACAGATCGAGTGAATAGTGATCGATATAAAACCACAAAGGATGGGAGGGGAAGGGGAAAAGGAAAGGTGAAAACGCGAAGCTAGAAAAGGAACCGCCATCCCACGCGACGAACTCGAACAACTTCTTTTGTGAAGGGAACGGCGACGTAGTCATAAAGACCGGTGGATCAAGAAAGTGGCTCGAAACTATCTCGGAAAAAGAAGACAGTCTGACTGGGTCGAGCCCAGGGATGGAATAGAACCGGGCAGGCAAAAAAAAAGATGAGCGAAAATCATGCATGAGGTCACCTATTGGGCGGGGAGGACCGCGAGGTTTGAGAGAAAGACAGCGCTATTGCGAAATAAACTAGGCCAAAAGAGAATAGAGAAGATCGGATTTATAAACTGCGAAAAAACAGCCCGGGCAATGCCATCTGAAAAAGCAATGGAGCATAAGACCAAGTACTGCGCTAAAGAAAAATTATCAGCTCTGCGTTTACGCGGGTGCAAGACGTTGGCAGATCCTGGGGGAAAAGCTAAGTTATCAAGCAGAGGAAAAAAGAGCCAAAAAACGTGCCAAAGAAAGACCCTCTTGATGGGTCAAAACTGGATCTAGTCTCTCAATGGCCGTTTCTGTTCGCCTTCATGCGAGACATGGAAAGCAAGCGGGGTGGTTCAAAGAGGGGGGGGCAAATCTATGCGCTGAACGCAAAACAAAAGAGGGTATCTAGTCTACATGCCTCGTAGCAGAAATCAGACGTGGGGGGAAAAGAAGAACCCAAAAGAATGCTATCCAAAGGGGGAACGGAAGGTTTTCAACAGGCTGCCGAAGATAACACAAAAAGGGGGAACACATCCGGGTGAAAAAAATTAGTAACCGGGAAGTAACGCTTGGAAGAAGACTAACAGTGCCAAAAGCAAATCTCGCGAAAACCGGATTAACGGGGGGGCCCCAACATCAAATGCTATCGGGTAAAATTCGGGGGGCAATTATCGCTTTAGTTATTTCTATAGGAGCAGGCGAGTGCTACGACATCAATGAAGGGGGATCTAAAACAGGTATCGGGCAGCAAAAGATTAATTCCAATGAGTGTGACACGCAAGAGAGGGCAACAGGGGGTTACCCAATGGGGTAAAATTAACAGAGGTCTTAGACATCAGCAAGAAGGAATCACGGGAGATGAGGAAATAAGAAAAAACAGGCCGGAGGGGGGAAAAAACTTGGGTCGTCTTGGCAGGATGATTTGAGTTTAGCTTTCTTCAAAAAGATAAAACGAAGAACGAAAAGAGGCAAGTCAGGAAAGCTCTGGAAGAGGGATGGGGTCCCATTCCAGCAGATTAAGCAGAGCCCAAAAATGTAATCATCTGCGGAGAGAACTAGTACCTCATCTTGACTCGACAAGAAGGGCAGAGAAGGGGAAGAAATTGGGGGGTCGGGGACAAAAAAGAGACTCGGAGTTCGGTATCGGAATACAAGGCCAGGATATACTGGAACTCCAACTAATCAAAGAAAAACCCTTAAGCCGCGGGACTAATTGAGAAAAAAGGAAGACAGTGAACATGGCGGTGATCCAGCTACTATATATAAAGAGCGGGGAACCTATTAAACAAGAGAGAGGATGTCGACGAACGCTTTCAGAAAGAAGATTCCCCCTCCCCCGGACAAACGCCGAACGTCTGTGGTATGGCGGATATAAATGGAAGGGCGGACAGAAGCTGCTGCCGGCGCAGGGGCAAGAATCGAAGACAAGCAGGGCTAAAAGGGTTTTTGGGGGACCATCCGTCATTTCTAGAAGCGACACTTGGGATAGAAAAACCGGAAAATGGAGAGTCGACGGTAAAGGGGGAGAATATAAAGAATTTCTTAACACGCACAAGGAGGGGCCTGGGGGCCAGAATTCAGCTTGAGACTGTCACAGGAGTCCAAAACCCATGGCGCCAAATAGGATGAAAATTAGGATCACAGGGGAATTCATTCTTCGCTTAAATCCGCTGGGTGGTGGCCCCCTTGCAGGGATCCCGAAACTGGCTCTTCTTGGGGGTAAATTCAAGGATCTTGCTTTGTTCTCTGGGAAAGGAGAAAGCGTTGGCGTTGGGGAGGGGGCCGGTCACAAACGGGAAGTGTGAAAAAAGGAACTGCATGGGTGATTGTGGCGACTAGTCAGAGCGCAAAGAACGTCAAATGTCGCATGGGAGTTTCTAGGCGGGGGGAATGTGAGGCCGCCGAGGCAAAATACCAAATGAACGACCGACGAAGTGGGTTAGAAGTCGGAAGCACCCAGATTCCCAGACCGTCATCGCAGCAGATAGAAAAAACGACACACCCCGAGGGTCGCAGGTCGCATAAAGCAGGCCTCCATCCTTGGGGGGGGGGTGACATCCTGCGCAGGGAGATATTAAACATATCTTAATTAGCCTGTACAAGCCGAATCGTGGGAAAACTGACAAACAAGGGGAAGAAATAAAAGGATTGCGGCGGGCGAATAGGATGGTGGGGGAGATATGAACCAGACTTGAACTTCTGATACCTAAAGACTAAGGAAAAATTGGACGATGGGTACCTCCGGAGTTCGGCCAGCGGAAAAAACAAGGAGCAAAACACCCGTCAGAACCTCGCGCAATCCAGGAAGGTAAAGCGACGAAGCCCGGGCAAGCGGGAGGGAGGGAACTCAAAAAAGGCAACCAGCACGCTACATTTTGTGGGCGTGATCAGTGACACCAAGGGAGCCTGCGCGGTTTAAGATCAGGAATTCCACGATGTCCGGCTAGACACGAAATCAACAACAAAAATTCAGGAAAAGAGAGAGATATATTCAGAAAAGAACAGAGGGGATCGGCGTGCAAGGAGCCGCAAGGTGGGGGGGGGTCATAAGAAAACCCCGCAAGGGGAAAACATGGGTGAGAGCACAAACCAGACTGACGGCAATGGACTTCGAGCGGTACATGGAATTGGAAAATGCCAGGCCACGGAGTACCTTAGTGAACACTGTTTTGAATGAGGGGAGGGAGACCGCAAGAAAGTTTCAACGGTCGGAGCCTTTATTGAAAGCGGAAACTAGGGGGGAAACATCCGTCAGAAAATCAAGGGGTCTAAAAAAACGCATGTCCTTCCTCCTTTGGGGATTCGAGTGGTGGGGAGGACGGCTCAAGTTAAAGTCAATGGGGGTGGGAAGATGGCATGAGCAGGCAAATGAATGGATTGGAGGGGCCTGGATTGATCGCAAAGGCACGACCCAGGCTATGTCATCAGATAGGGCATAGAGATGGTTCGGGACTACTTTTCGCGGACTGCGCCTCCAAATTCTTCGGAGTGGTGCCCTGGGTAGATAAAATTAGGGGAAAAGCCGGCCGCGGCAGCGAAAAATTGGGTTGAAATTGGGGGAAAGACGTTGCTGTTTGCGAAAGCCGCCAAAAGTCGGGGAAAGGGGTCCCGGTCAGGCAATTGCCTGGAGGGGGATGGGGGAACCGGGGAAAAACGATCATCAGCACAAGAACAACGAGAGGGAGACCATGGAAGATCAAAGCACCGCCAGTTGACAATGCGGGGGAGGTTGGGGGAAACTTCATACGGCCGAAGCCCTGGCCTAGTCAAGAGCCCGGCCGGGTCGATCGAATCGAATGGTCGGGGAGTTGGGGTATTCCTGAACGGGCAAATCAAGGAAGGCGGGAAAAACTGAAAGCCTTTTGACGGGTTAAAAGGAGAGCGGGCGGGTCCCGATCCCAAACCCTTTGAAAGGGTTTCTACGAAGTGGAGCTTTCGCGACGACCGGACGCACCCAAACGAGAAAACCGGATTGGGCTTAGGGATGTGACAAAGAAGATTACGCCGATAGACATTTGACGCAAAACGGAACAAAAATCAGGGAAACATAACGCCCATGTAAAAGAGCGTGGAGCGTTTGCCCTTAGGGACGCAAAGAGGGTGTCCGGATCAGGTTAGTAGAGTCCGTATCTCTGGGGGACCGGGGTTGAGTCCCCCAATTAGAGAGAGTCGCCTTCAATCACCGCCATGGTCACCTTGGAGACGGGAAGCAGGTATCTTACAAGGGTGGTCGGGGGGGAGAAAAGGTCACATATAGAACTTGGAAGGGGGAACGATGACAAAACGTCACGAGTCCAGAAGACTCGTGTGCTAAGTTGGGAGAGCGGAGGAAGGGGTCTAGCGATTCGGTCAGAGTGAATCAAACAGCGATGGTCATGGGAAAATCGGGGCTTTGGCAAAAAGGCAGACTTGAATTTGGAAAAACGAGGATTTACACTACGCAGAAAAAAATGAACATCTGGGGGAAAAGAAAGATCAAGAAAAGCGTCCATCAAAAAGATTCCAAGTACGACAGGAAAGAGCAGAATAGGGCTCAAACCTCAAGTTAGGCTTGGATTGGGATGGTCGCGTCGATAATTGGTACCACTCCTTGAAGGTGTGATAAAAAAGCTCTGAAGGGGTGAGGACCTTTCATGGTAATTCCCTATTGGAATGCCCGACCTTGTGGGACGGACTGAAAACGTTCTGGGGGAGAATAAAATGTATCGAGACAACAAAACGCCCTACATTCAAGCTAGAAGGTGGCAGTAATCTTTCCTGACGATGTGTAAAGAGTCATGCAACGTCAGGGGAGTGCGTCTTGCTATTGGGTGCGATGTCGGAGTTTACGATCAGCGGCAACGGGACCAAGACAGGAGGCTACAGGGCAATGGTGCAAACGTGGTGGGGCCTACTTGGAAGAGTGAACAACAGTACCAGAGAGGACCAGGGGAGATCACCAAACTCCTCGATACGAAATTGCCAGAGCGATACAGCTTGGGGGAAGCGGCTCTACCTGGGACAAACAGGTCAGTGGAAAAACCAAGAGGAGCAGGGGGGGGGGAGCGGGAGAGGCCCGACAAGAATTTCGCCGGCAGACAGATTTAATAAAGAAAGGAGAGGAGTCAGTGGGTCGACAGGGAAGGGTGGGTCTTTGGTTGGGACGCATCAGGAGCAACGCGCTGAGGATAGGGAAAAAAGAGTGCTGGAGAACATGTGAGAGGAAGGGAAGGTGCCGGCGGACGTAGGGCGGGGGGCGCTCGGGAGCGTGCTGTCAACTCCAGCAGGCGGAAGGGTGGGCCGGGGGGGTATCACGCTAGGCGTAAGGTCAGAGTAGGGGGATAGCTCGCTGACCTGGATCCGAAAGGCAAACTGTTCGCCAAAAGACTATGAGGGAAGAGATTGGACCTCAGGCCGTAAAAAGCCCCTCGCGTGATCGACCTGAGTAGCGCAAGTCTGGTTTGCAAAAAATTGAAAGAAAGAACATCGTACGGTCACCCATAAATCTGCGAAGGCACTGCGGAGCGGCGTAACAAACCCCAAAACGGGGGGGGAAAAAAGAGGGGGAGTGGCGGCAAACGTCGGGGAGCACCTGGCATTGGTCCAACTCGTGTCGCCGCCTCAAACGTTCCTTCCCCCTTACGTGGGGTGGGGGAGTGGGAACTTCACCGACGTTTGAGTCTGATCCTCAGAGCTGCGGGGAGAGGAACTCAACAACAACGGAGTAGAGAAAAGAAAAAAAAGCAGCGAAGATTGGACGGAGACCCGCCATCCTCACGGAGGTGACGGACACGGGACTCCAAGTCGGGGGAAGACAGGGCGACCGTCGGTAACCAGGGGAAAACCAGGTGGTCACTTTCTCAGAACATATCTCAGAACCAGGGGCACGAGCAATTATTGAATGCTCACTGGCTTGACCGTTCACCTTAGGCAAAAGTGGAACGGACCCGGGGAGCGAAGTCAGGGGGAAATCGACTCAACCGATCTTGCGGACGTGAACGGTTTACAAAAGAGAAGAAGATTGCGGCAAGAGAGAATTTCCCAGACGATAACGGAAAACTGATACGAACGTTCTCCAAGATGAAAACCCCCTTCGCAACTCGCCTTGACGAATCTTTCCTACCATTCGCACTGCGAGACGACGGAGCTCTCCTCATAAAACATCTCAAAGTGTCTCTGGAGAAGGCAGGTGGCAAAAAAGGAAGCGAGAGAACGAGGAGTCCCTCTCCAAAAATACTAGCCAAGAAGACCTCGAGGGAACGAAAATAGGGGAAGATTAAAAATAAATAACGGGAGATTCACGTCCTGCTACCAGGAGGGACGTCCGATAGGGGGGTTCCCAGGATGAAGACGTGTACGTAAAAAAAAAAGGTAGACTTCTGAAGGGAAATCGGACCGGAAAGGCGGGGAATAGCCGGAAAATCTGCTATCAACGGGGGTTAAACAGCGGGACCTACCAGAAGGTCACCAAAAGAATACTACTGGAGAAAAATTCTCCTGGTGGTCACCGCTTGCGGGCATCCAAAGAATTTGCCATAAGCCTCAGCATCTCGAGACGATCTGACTGAAAAAGGCAAGACTTCGAAATGTGAAGTCGTCCCTTGAGCAAGCGGTTGGGGACGGAGTGGCAGTGAGCTAGGCGCCTGCGTGCGAATAAGCATTAACGATAGGACCAAAATGGGATAGAACCAAATAGGGAATAAGATGGTCAAAACAAGACAAGGGGAAACTCGCAACCTTGAACTCAAAGCTGGGCCAGGTACCCGACGATCGGAAGTCTACTATCCGCAAAGCCTCAAAAAGATGGAAACTAAAGGGGCGCAAGGAAGAGGGGGTTGGGTCCTTCCTGATTGGAGTTTAAGGCTGGAGGGACAGCTACACTCTTCTTTCCGGCCCTGGGGAGTCTTATCGAGTGGTACAAGCTGGGCGGCACGCCGCACGCGATTTTTCAAGAAGAGGAGATTACCTGGAGTGTTAGTGGGGGCTGCCAAAAAAAAAAACGGTAATATGTTGGGACACGAGGAAAAGGAAAGGAATTCTCGTCATCGATGGGGACCAAAACACAAATCGATGAGGAACTAAAAATCAAAACACCACGGTCGACTCTGCGAACTTTTTGGCGCAGGAATCAAGTGGAGGGGTGGGAAAAAAAAAGAAGGAGTAAGAATTCTACAGCTGGCAAAGAAAAGGGTCAACTGTACGGCCATAGTACGGAGAGAATGAGGGGGAATCAGTAGGGAATCCGGACAAAGAAATCGAGCAGAACTCCACCGCCAAAACCTAAAGAGTCTTGGAGGTCGGAGTTATCGCGGGGGAGTGCGGAAAAAAATAACCTCTAGCGGGCGCGGGGAGAGCAATGGTGCAAGCTACTAGCGGGGAGGGCTGTCGGAAGGGGGGGTAAGACTCCATCCTAGTTCTGATCTAGAAAGCGGTGAGTAAACCGACAAATGGGCTGGAGATATGTAGACTATCTCGCATTTATGGGAAAAAGAAATTACGGTCCGTTCAAAATTCAGCAGTGATCGGAATGATAAAACAAAAAACACGCCAAAAGAAACATCGTATCGATCCCCCTTTTACGTCGCGGGAGCGGGAACTCGGTGACGGCCAAGCGGACCGGTAAGCGTAAAGAGCTTCGGATAGGTCAGGCGCAGTTTGAGGCTTGGGTCTGTAGGGTGGGGCCATCACAAGACGGGGGATGGCAGAACGGTTTCAGTGTACTCGGTGAAACGGCAGGTTCGCGGCAAACCGATGGGAAAGGTGTCCCGCTTTCAAAAGGAGCTCGAGAAGAAGATCGTATCAGGGAGGAGGGGAAATTATAAGACGGACAACCGATGGGGACAAGGGAGAAATCCAGTAGTCCGAAAAAATAGAAGAGGTCTCAGAAGGGGAAAAGACATCTACACCAGCGGGTGTCGGCCGAGAAGCAATCAGGCAGTGCAAGCCATTTAAAATGCGAAGGAGATCTTCCACATTAGAAGGGGATTCATATCCAAAAACTCAAAAAGAACGATTGAAAGAACCCAAATGTTAGGAGAACGGAGGGTCGAGTTAGAATAGATGGTCGCCGGGATAGGACCCTGGGAGGACTGGGGATAGCGAAAGGTCTCCGAACAGTGGGCAAAATGAAAACCAGACGCTCAATGAAACAGCGTCAAAAACTCTCCCATAACTCGGCCACAGAGCCGAGAGTCGCAATAAAACTATTACCAAAACAAATCGCAGGACCAGGTGCGACTGCGTGGAAAGAACTTACAAAAACTCAGATCGGGGAGGGTGTTTGGACGGAGGCCAGTTCCCAAAAGTCGACAGGGATATCGGGGTCGGAGGAGAAACTACACGTTTGAAGGGCTTACGCAGACATCAGAGAAAAACAACTTGAGGAAGGAGGAAAGATATTTAGATATTGCAGCATTATAAGAGTGAAGGGGGAGAGAGAAACCTACGCCATCGAGACGGGTTTTGGGGACCATGAGACAAGCAAACATACTGAGCTGGCTGGGGAAGGGAAAAAAGGGCCAGCACCCAGAAGCAAGCTAAAGCGTTTCCGGGAAGGGGATTTGGCGAGCGCCGGCGGAACTGATTCCGTGTCTGGGAGAGGCTGGGTGCGACGGGGATTCGGGGCGACAGGGCAATCTTGCCACTTGGTTCAGGAGAAGATGTCAGAAAAGGCCCACAATGTGTGGTCAACTCCCGGCAAAACACCATCTATTCTACCGCGAAACCGAAGGACTTCCTCGGGGGCTTCACGATCCGGAGCAAGTGTTTTGAAGGATAGGGGACCCGTAGAAAATGTTTAGGCAGCATGAAGAGCAGAAAAGGCTGGCCAGAGGGAGCGAAAGGGGGATAAACAGCGGGTGGCTGTCTATTCTGCGCGCGCACGCTCTATGGAAATGGGAGGGGAGAAGGCGAAATTCGAGGGAAGGGTGGGGCCCGGGGAGGAGGCCGATTCAAAGGGATAAAAAAGTCTCCGAAGAGCAACGTTTGGGTCGGGGACAGGACGTTGGGGATCTAGGACGCCAACCGGGGCTAAGGGGACAATTTGAAAAAAAAAGGTGCTGACGGAGGGGGAGGTAACCAAACCTACTCTAAAGGAAAAAAAAAGAGCAATATAAGAAATCACGAAGGGACTTATCCGGAAAAAATACTCTGGGGCTCAAACCCGTATCATCTCACGGCCTGAATCACACGGGAGGAGAAAACATGGGGGGGGGGGGGGCGGGTGGTGGGATGGAAAGGACCTTGGAAGGGGCAGGGGTGTTATGCCATGTCCTAGCCCTCCATGATTAGTAAAGTTTTTGGAGGGGAAGACCTGAGAGGGCTCGCGATCGAAGATCGCCAAATAGCCCTTGGCAGGTTTAGCAGAGGGTCTCTGGGCGCAAGCCCGAAGGGGGAGGGGGCGCGCAAAGAACTGCTACAGATGTGGACTTCGGTCGGGGCCATCAGACGAAGAAGCTAATCGTGGCGTTGAAAGGCATTCAACCACGCTGATAAAGAGAAACAAGACCCATAAGAGCATAGGGGGGGTCCAGGGAGGTGCAGGAAGGGAGGGGTACGGATTCCTGGAGGAAAGCCAGGAGAGACTGTAAGTCCGACGGGGGCAGGTAGTGGACAAAGTATAGCGTAGCGGATCATCACATCCTTGAAACTTGTTGGATTCGTGAGCCACGCAAAGCAGGGAGCTACAACGGGATTGAGCGGGGGCTTTGAACAGATAGCGACAGGGCCTGGCCCTTATAGACGACGAATTGAAAAAATGCTCAAGGTGGAACCGAAATAACCGGTTCGAGCGGGGATGAGGGGTTAAATAAGTGCTCAGGGCAGATGCTGTTAACATCAGGAAGGTGGGTGGGCAGGAGATCGGAATTTGTGGGAAAAGGGAAATAAAGGTCAGATTGGGAATGCGGCTCACAAAACGGGGGGGAGGGACTAAAAAATAGAAATGATAGAATAGACCAAGGCAAAGGCCCGAGGAGAAAGCCCGCCGTGGATGCTTGGATGTGACGGATACTTCGATAAGAAGGGAAGGGGGGGGGACAAAAAGTGACGGGGGGGAAAGCAAGCAAGCTTGATTGGGGACTTCCACTTCAGGGGAAGGGTCCCGGGATGAGAACCTTTTTGGGGTAACAGCAAGGAGGAAGGGGGCGGGCACCAAGCGGGGGAGGGGAGAACTCCCAGAGGCAAAAAAAAGAGGCTCATGGTCATTAGAGGGGACCAGACTCGCAGTAGAACGGTCGCGGGTGGGAGGGAGCGGGATTTGAACATAGTTCTAGGGGTCGAAGCGGGAGAACCACGGAGCAGAAAAACTACCGTGGGGCCCCACCGGGGTGGGGGTCCTTCGGCGGGGAACGGGGGGGGTTGGGTTTGACAACAAAAAAGGTCAACGGGGGTGGGGGCAAGGGGGGAAACTAGTACCATCTGCTGCTCGCTTCCCTAGGGACTGAAGTAATCGATAAAGGTGGTGTTAAGAAGCTCGAAAACAAATTGAACAAGACCCGCGAAATCATGGTCGATGACAAGAGGAGAAATATGCCAGGGGGGATGGGATCCGGCCTGCATAGCCAGAATGATAAGAGTGACGGATTTTGGAATTCTTTTTGGTAGGGGGAAAGCAGGGCTGTAAGCACAACCTAGGCTCCGTAGAAAGATGGGGACAGCTGAAACAGAGACCATGAAAGGATGGGGGGGAGGGGTTGGGGGCGAGCAAAACGAAATGGGGACTCCAGGACAGGGGCTGTACATATGCGCCAGGCGATCTGATCACTGGGCAGGGTGGTAGACTCTAGCGGGGTAAAGGTTCATTCACAGGGGGAGAGTCAGACGGGATACTCGTGGTTCAATCGCGAAGGTAAATTGAGGTAACAGGTCCGTGGCAGCAGAACGAAGTTTATCGAATGTGAGGGGGGGCTCTCGGTTACAAAGTTGAACACACAGCAAGGTTTCGCCGGACAAAACCGGCGCTAAAACGTAGACTGCTGCTGCGCGTATCGAAAAAAATGTAAGGTTCAGAAAATTCGTGAGAAAAGGGTGGCCATTGTGCTAAGGTAGACATTTTCAATGACGTTGGGGGGAGGGGCGGGGGGGGGGGGTGGCCGCGGGGTTGAAGTGAATCACGCTCGGCT
>Ga0179591_1155678_pt1 | contig 13523 bp, 19 predicted proteins | sample CZOMad2_1_08_16f_FD_182891 | JGI IMG/M metagenome (GOLD analysis project Ga0179591, IMG submission 182891) | Vadose zone soil fungal communities from Angelo Coast Range Reserve, California, USA - CZOMad2_1_08_16fungal (PacBio error correction) | ecosystem: Environmental > Terrestrial > Soil >...
TTGGAGTGTGAAAATGCCAGGGTGAGAACTCAAGTGAATCCGCTGACACTGTGAACGCAATGGGGGGAGGAAAAGTTTCGCTCGGGTTGGGTTGAGTCAGGCCGGAAATTAACTTACTATATGTTGGTCGAACGAGACCCTGGGCTTACGGAGTAGAGATGGGGGAAAAGCTCTTCGATGTTCAGGGGGGTTAGATGGAAAAAAGGCCTGCGCGAGGGAAGCTCTACGATCAGAGGATTGAGCCAACTCTTGTGGGGTACCGTTTCCATTTGGTTATTGAAGGTGTTTTAGGTGATGGAATGGAGGGAAGTTCAGGTAAGAGGCGCGCCTGACCTGAGCTAAAAGACAGAAGTGGGCCGGACCAGGTCGAACTTGTCGTGGGGATGTGAGGGATAGGTAAAGTCTTAAGGTCTCTGCAAAGTATGGGTGGGGGGGCCGTTTTCTCGAACTGACTGAAGCGGAGGGAGGGAACGATTTCGGTTCAGAAAACGTTGACTGGGGTCTTGAGAGATAAGCATTAAGGGGGGACGTAGCTCGTCGATGACACAGGGGGAATACGTTTTTATGGAAAATTCAAGCTTCTGGTTGAAGCTTGCTTTCCTTGGAGAGGGGGGGGGAAGAGAAGCAGCGTGGGGGGTGGGGAACGTGAGAAAAGGGGCTCGTCAACGGGTTGGGGGTGAAATTGGATGATACCCCAAGGTCCCTGAATTCCAGACAGAAGAACTCATGAAAAAGTAAAGATTGGAGAATCGTAGACTAAAAAAATCCATTTTGGTCATATTTGGTGAATATTTTACGCCGCGGGTTCTCGGGGTCCTCCTTCTTTGAGGGCGCTACAGGTGTGCAGGCGAATGTGTTGGACTTATGACACGAGGGTGGGGTTGATCATTAAAAGGGCTAAACGAAAAGGCAATTGCATGAAAATCTTCTGCTAAAAAAAATTTCGTCGCACGGGAATTAAAAAGGACAAGGAAAAAAAGTTCCTGGCCCGCATGGTGGGGGGGGGGGGGGGGGAGTTAACCATTTTCACGTGGAGGCCTTGGCGGCGTTGGGGTTTGGATGTAGGAAAGAAACTTGTTTGTCACCCTTCTCTTAACGAGTGGGCGGGAAATGGGAGAAAAGGGTGTGGTTGACACGGATGTCGACTACCAATGACTCAAAAAAGGAGAAAAATGGTTTGGCTTTGAGTTCCTGGGGGGGGTGTGGGGGGGACACCATGCGCAACAAACAGAGAAAAAGGAGGGGCTCGGGGGTCACGTTAGGAAAGGAGTAATAGACGCGCAATTGGGGAAGGGTCGACGGGATAATTTATATAAAGACCGTGAAGGTGGGAACCTTGGTAGAGTGTGAGCCGCACGTAGTAAGCGTAAGCGAGGGAAAGAAGAAAAAATGAATGTTGAAAGGAAGAGTGACCAAACAGGGAAAAGCGAAAGCCGATTTTTGAAAGATCTCACGCGGGACTACAAAAGGCAGGTGGGGGGGGAGGATTAGACATCGATGGGCGAGCACTGCGAATGGTAGAAAAAAAAAAGATGACAAGGCGGGCCAAAAGACTGAGCGGAGGTAATTTCGACAGCGTGGATCGAAATTGCGAAATGCGGCATCTAATGCAGGGGCGTCGAGAAAAAACATTGGGATGTAATCAATTCAACTTGGGGAATTTGGGATGAGGACACGGGGATGCGGGGTCAAAATAAGCCTGCGCCCGCTCGTGTTCGCCGAAAGAGGAAGGACGGTTGGGAGTCGTGAGTTTGGTGTCCAAGATTAAATAAGGTCAGGGTCCTCTTTCACGCGGGATCCAAGGTAGACGAGCTTCAGTGGAGGGAAATGCCGTCACATGGGGGGGGAGGGGGGGGGGTAGGAAAAATCTGCAAATAAGTTGGAAAAAATGTGCCAACGCTGGAAAAGTGGAGGTCCCAATTTGTGAGTTCGTCACGCTAACTGGGGACAAGCCGGGGGTACGAATAAAGAAATTAAACAACAGGGGGAGGTCGCTTTTCTTGGTGGGCGCCGCCGCAACCATAGACAGGTTTAGTTGGAAAAAAAACTATAAAAGAAAGGTCACCCGGACGTCAAAAAACAAAAACAAAAAAGGACAATATGTGGGGAGAGGAGTGTCTAAAAGCTCAATAAAGAAACCACGGGAGACAAGGAAAGCGAGGGCCACCAAATTAAAAGGGTCCAAAATAATTGGACCTTCGCCGCAGCCCAGTTCAAGGCGTGTGGTGCGTGGAGAGAAAGTCTAGGTCCAATGGGACGTCGCAGTTTAAAGACGCGGAAAGGGCTAGTTAGTAGCCTGCCCTTGCATTAACGAAGGGGATTCTACAATAACTCAAATGACGAAGTCCGAATGGGCTGGGGGAGGGACGTTTTTCCTGTCAACGATTAAGCGGGGAGTTAAGGAAGGGATAAGGTAAAATGAGGAGGCACAACAAAGACACCATTGAGGGTGTTACTTCAGCAAATGACTAACAGGCCCTAGGGTGATGGGATGAGCGGACTTGGAAAAAAATGACCGGGGGGGGGAAAGGGGCAGACAGAGCATACAGCCGAAAGGCATTAGGAGTTGAAAAAACAATGATCTCAGCTATAAAAACGTATTTGATGAGGGGAAAAAAAGCAGGGGGGGGGGGGACAAAACCAGTGGCCTGTAATATAGAGAGAGAAAAACACAACGGAGTAGTATGAAGAAAAGAGAGAGATAGATGGGGGTCACATTGTTGTCCAACGGAGATTTATTGAACTTGAAAAAAGCGAATCGGGTGGGGGGGAGGGATGATAACGCAGGTTTTTGGGGGGGGGGCCAACGACGAATGCCTTTCAATGAACTGCAGTATCTAGTGTCCAGTGAAAGATGAAAAGGAAAAGGCTCAATAGGGCCAGAACAAGGCAATGTTAGGAAACGTTGCTGAAGAACACCAGAACTTGGTGCGCCTGTTGGGGGGGGGGGAGAACTAGTTTGCGGCGCCAAAAAGGCAAAGAAAATAGGGAAAAATGCGGGACCAAGAGGAACTGAGACTGGAAACTTGGGGTAAGCGTCCCTTGATTTAGAATCCTGAGTGAACGTTAAGAACTCGACGGTAGCAGTGGTACAAGGCCGAAATGGGGGAGGGGAAAAGGCCGATATCGAGAGAAAGAAAAACTCTTATTCAGTTCTCTTCTTCTAAGGAAAATTAATCGCGGGTGGTCGAGGCTAGGTCGTGGATGTGGGGGAATTTACGAGGGGGAAGAAACTCGAGGATAAAGAGGTGATGTGTGTTTTGTGGGGGCGGCCGGTTTTGTTGGGGGACTCATGGGGAAGAGGAGATGGGGGGGCGGGACGGTCGCCCCAAAAACGGGGGAAGGGAACAACAGAAAAAATGGAATGGGAAAAACGTCGCTGATTTTACGCCAGGAAGGGGTGAAGAACCAGTTTCCATCGGACAAGGGGGAAAAAAAAACTTAGAAATAGATCGTGTCCTACCAATGGTACTTAGGGTCGAAAAAGAGCACGTACTGGTGCGTAACAGCGTAAGAGGAAATGAACTTGCGTGAGAGCAACCCAAAAAGACTAAGAGAAAAAGTATCAGCGTAGGAGAAAACAGCGCGTGTCGCGGAGGTCTGGACATGACTCACGTTGCTGACGAACGGAAAGGAAGGGATTCCCAGGTTTAAGCGAACTCCGTCATTCGTTAGTGACACTGTCGAAAGGACGAAAACGAAGGCACAGAACTGCTCCGAAGGGCTGGGGATCAACTCGAGGAGGTAGATTCAACATTCTAATTGATCTGCAAAAGTAGAATGTCGTGCATCTCAAACCTCGGGTTTCGGGCCACGGCAGATTAATGTCAAGACTCGCGAACGATGGGCAAAGGGGGGGGGACGAACTTAGGGGAAGAAAAAGGACATTTTAAGGGGCTCCCGGAGAGGGGGAAAGCCTACGTTTGAAACATAAAAAGGTAAACGTCGATATTATCCCGCAAGGTGGGGAACAAGGGCAGATGATATAGTAAGTGCAGGAAGGAAAACCGCTAAAAGAGATTTCTAAAAATTTTTCCGAAAGGGGGGGGGAACAAACACCAAAGTCAAGCTCAAAGTGAAAAAACAATGGGAAAAAGTGGCTGAATTGGGTCGTCGAAAAAAATCCGTGCACAACCGGTCGTACCAAAGGCACGCATAGGGGAAATAGACGGATTGGAAAAAAAGTTTTGTCTTAGCTAAAAAAAAAAAGCCGCCCACGCAGTGGAAACCTGGAGTGGGCTCATCCAAAAGGCGGCAGGGAATTCAATGGAAGAAGCGAAATGGGGTGAGGGGAGAGATAAAAGAACAGAAAGGGACAGAGTGGTACGCCAGGGGGTCATTCTGAAATAAAACCAACGCCCTACGAAGAATAAAACAACGGTCAGGAAGATAAACATGAGCGCCAAGGAAAAACTAAAGAAACAGCGCAACGCGTAGGTAGGAAAAAAAGTCGTCAAAAACAGAGGCGCCAAGAGGTCAGTGTGAGAGACTAGGCTCAATATTTACATAGCGAGCGAGGGTGAAAGGGTCAAAGGGAAAAAGGTGGGGGGGGGCTGAGTCAAGGTGGAAAAAATGGCGAAACGGCAATCAAGTTAAAAAAAAGGATGCCGGCGCTTCCCCCGAAAAAATTTGAAACAGAAGAAAGCCGCTTGAAGAGAAAGAACAAATAAAGATAGTGCCTCGAAAAAGGAACACAAACCGGAAAGGGGCGTCTAGAAAAATCCCATAACGTGGGGATTGGGGAAAAACCAGGGGAAAAAAATTCCTGCGACATAGGCATCTCCTAGGAAGACAAGGTCAACAAAAGAATTGGCAGCAAAGACCGCCGGAAGACCGAAAAGAAGGAAGGAGAACAGGGGAAGCCAGTAAGGGAGGTTGAGGTCGCAGATCAGCGCGAACGCTAAACAAATTAAAGAACATAAAAAAGAAATCACCGACAATTATCCTGGACAAAGAAAGGGGAAGGTCCCATACGTTGCTCAAGAGAAAAAAAAAAAGGAAGAGCTAATTCATGGTCCCAGCGAACAGGAAATGAGCTTACTAAGAATCCCGAAACGACGTCAGACAAGTCTCTCGATAGACGAAAAAAAAACCAATATCTAATTCCTGCGGCACGAACGCAAAACAATACAAAACGAGCGGTGTCAGTCCTCACCAGAGGAAAAGATGAATTTGGAAAAGGAAGGGAATCAATTGGAAATTGTTCCATCCAAGAGATCTCAAAAAGAAAAAAGAAAAAAAAAAAAAAAAAAAAAACAAAAAGTAGGAGAAGAGAGTAGGGAAAGTGGACAAGGAGAATCAAGTGAAATCGCGAAGGAGTGCATAGAGAGGGGGACCGGACAATGTCGCGCGGCTTTTTGGGTATTCTGAAAGAATGAGGTGTGGCGATCGAAGCAGGGACGGGAAGGAGAGATGGGGGCTGAGGCTAAAATGTCCTTTGGACGGGTGAAATGGGGGAAGGCGCGAGGCAGCGCGAAGGAAGAGCTTATGGGAGACACAAAAAGTGGGGACGGGTTCAAAAGAACAGGTTTGGAGGGGGAAAGTGGGAGGTGATGGAAGGGGGGATTAACTTTCAAGGGGGAGAGCGGCGAGCTGACGCTTGAATAGGAAATCCCGGATACCATGTGAGAAACCTTGTACGATGAATGGGGGGCGGAATGTTCCCGCGGGAAAAAAAGGGGGGGGGGGTGGTGGTGCGTTAAGGGAAACGGAAGAGGTCGGTCTCTATTGGCAGGAAAAAGGGGACGGTGAGTTGCGAGACGCCTGTCAGGGGGGGAAGGGGAGCAGAGGACAGGGGGAGTGGTTTGATGGGAGTCTTCAGCGGCTTGTTACTTGTGTCCATTTAGGCGGGGGACGCGCCGGCAAGCGTGGGGTTACCGGTCACGATTGGATTCGACTTGGGAAAAGGGAAAGAAACCCAAAGGGAAAAAATTGAAAGGAGTCCAAAGAGAAAAAAAAGATTGAAGAGAGGTAGGCGAAACCGTAAAAGGAAGGCATGTTTGGGGGGCGAGGGGTACGAACGCGTTTTGTCCTGGGGGGGACAGCCGGGGAGGTTCAAGTGGCGAGAAGGTTCTGAAAAGTTTGGAAATGAGTAAAGAGGGGGGGGGGGAGGGAAAGGGAAAACATGGGACCTCTTCAAGTGGGGAAGGGCAAAGCTCGGACGCGAACAATGCAGACTACTTCAAAAAGGAAGAAATTTTCAAAGGCAAAAAAAAAAGTTTTGGGGGGGAGGAGACAAAGTGGAAGGGGATTGCATTGTCGTCGGTTGTTTGGTGAGGAGGAAAAGAACCTCTTTTGTCACAAGGAGGAAACTGACGATGGCGGGGAATGTGACAAGACCGTTGGGCCTGAGGGGGCTACTAACAAATTCCCAAACCGGGAAAAAGGTTTTGGATTGAACTGGAAGTTGGTGTTTTGGGGACAAAGGGGGCCAAGGAAAAGTAACGTTGGACGGGCGTTGTAAAGTGAGGAAAAATACGTATATGAAGAATGCCGTTTGGAAAAAGGGAGCCGGGATAAGGATCGAAGTAATTTAAAAGGGGAATTGTTCACAACGGAGGGAAGGAGGGAAGAAAAAAGGGCAATACGAAAAATGACTGGGAGGACGAGGCAAAATTGAACACATTGTAAAAGCGGCGAACTCGTTGAAAAGGCGCAGCAGGTCCGACAAGAGGGGTGTGGGGAAATAGACCCTCCATAGGAATGGGGCGAGCACGGGCAAAGGGTGATAGGAAGAAGGAAAAAGCACATGCCAAGAGGAGGCTGGTCTGGAAAAGGTGAGTAAGGTCGTTTTCTACTAGGTAGTCCCTGTCGGAGGAAGATTAGTGTGAGGGAGAGAACCTTGGAAGGTAGAAAGGAACGGGGAAACGTCTAAGCAAAAAGGTTCATTGGTCAAAGCAGCCTGCAGCGCAGACAGTGCGAGGTGTTGAGCAGAGGCGCTGCGGATTTGGTCATTCGTGAGTGGTTGTTTCAGTTAAATCCATTTGAAGGGGGCACGCTTTCAACGATGGGGTTCGAAAAAAGGAAAGCTTATGGGAGGACAAGTGTGTCAGTCAACTTGGACTGAGCACTAGAGATGAAATATAGAAAAGGGGACCATAAATAGGTTCAGGGTCCCAATTGTTCTGGAGTCAAAGTCGCGAAGGTGGTAAAATACTTGTGTGTAAGGGGGTGAGAGTGCGGGGTGTTTGGCAGACTCCGTGCAAAGATCCTTGACGTTTCAAAATTATGAAGACAAAGAAAGGCACCGTAGACACAAAAGCCATTGGTTGCAAATAATAGTTTCTGCCCCTCGGCAAAAGAACTCACTGGAGGAAGAAGAAGAAACATCAAAGAGATAATTTGCTTCGTGCCTAAGGAGGAAAAGAATTGCACAATCGGGTGGGGTTAGATGAGTATCGAATAGGGGCCCATCCGACCATTTCTTAAATAAAAGAAAGAACCGTAGTTTCACTTCCCGGGAAGAGAGGTCATGACAAGCCAGCGGAAGCACGTAGGAGGGGAAAAATTGCACTTGCTTGAGACTTGGGGCCACATGGTCCTAGGGGGGAAGGTATTCCGGCGAATCCCAGTGAAAAACCAGGAGGGAAAAAAGGGAGGGTTGGCAAAAAAAGGGGGACATCGTGATGCGAGGATTTCTTGTGGCCATTAACGGGGAACTGGCCAAAGAGTCCTAGGAAAGGGCATTCGTAGGAGGCAAAAAAAAGGAGAGGCAAAAAACACGGAGCGCTGGATTAAAGAGGAGGGGGGGTCCACCCGTTGACATTTAAAATGTAAATCTCGAGAACCACAACGGAGGAAGGGAGGAAAGCTAGTGGGGGGAGTCTCAACTGGGGGGGGGGAAAAAGGGGATTATGATCATGGCACCAGAGCAAAGCCAGTTTTTGGCTCTCTAGACATTGGTTTGGACTAAGTCCTCTTAGGGGATCGGGATGCTTATAGTCGGGGGAAAAGGGCACAAACAGGGAAAGCAAGTAACGCCTAAACTAGGGGGGGAAGGGGGGGTCGGGGGTTACTGAAGACCCCGAGGTTGCGCAGTTTGGTTTCACCTACTGGGTCTTCTCGGAAAAATACCGCCGAGGTAATGCTTTGACAAGGTGAAAAGTCGCAAAAAGGAGACCTTGGAAAAGAGTAAGGGGGAAAGGGGAACAGGGAAAGTTGACGCGACGGGGCTGGGGTTCCGGAAGATGGAGCATGCCGAAGGGAAAGATCAAACAAACAAAAGAGGGAGGATGGCGCTGCGGCGAGGAAATTGGGGGAAAGATTCTTTGTTAAATAAATGGATTGGAGGAGAGGGGGCAAGGAACAGTGACCAAGAGTGATTGTTGGGGGTACGGGAAGGGTTGAGTTTCTCCGGTGTAAAAATAAAAAAGGGAAATGGGGGCGGCTGCGAAACACCCGACAGAATCCTCAAAAATAACCAGTATGTGGAAAGGTAGCGACGGTGACGAAGAAAAGGGGGTAAATGAACCGGAAATAAATGTTCACCTGGGGGGGCCAATGAAATGAAGATGTCGGAAAAAAAAACTTGTAGCGCAGTTGACTGCATGGGGGCCTAAATAAGCTCGAGACTTTGTCTACGCGGGGTGAAAGTCTTAGAAGGAACTGGATTTAATAGAAACAACAAATACGGAAAACCAGAAGGGGACAAATAGGGGGAGGGAAGAGGGATGCGCAGGAGGACTTTGACCAATAACTCCGTTTCTGCAGGAACGTTGAAAAGTATTTGAGTTAACAAAAAAAAGTCACATCCGACGGAAAATTACGATTAGGCCATTGACACTGCGGGGGAAAAAAGACGACGGCCTAATTAAAAGTCCTAAGGGGGGGAGGACGGAGCGTAAAGAGGGTCGATAGGTTGGAGGGGGGAATTTCTAGGGGGAAAAGGAGTGGCTTCATCTCCACCCGCTGGTTACTATCAGGCTAGTATGTCAAAAAGCAGTCCGCGAAAAGAGGATGTGTTAAAAGAAGTCGTGCAATAAATTCCGGTTTAAAAAAAAGAACTTGGCCCAGTGAAGCTTCCTAGTAAAAAAGCGAAAGGTGTAAATTATCACGGTCAGATAGGGGCCTAAAGGGCCGTAAAGGGGACCTCAAGGGGATCTAAAATTCCTGAAGAGGGAAAAAACGCTAACCATAGCTTTCTCTGGCGAAGGGGGAAAAAAACACTTCAGCTCAAAGTCCAAACAAGTTACTCCCGGTAGAATTTTTCTGCAAAGCCGTGAAAACAAAGGGGAGGAACCAGGCAAGGAAGTCAGTTTAGCCATAGTTAGAAGTTTTGGTACATAGCACAACAACGCCGCCAAAACCGAACGGGGTTAAAAGGGGAAGGCAAAACTGTCCTGAGAAAATTCCTGGGAGAGGTTTTGAAGGAAAAAAGTCTCCCTGTTGAGAGAGCTTGGAAAGGAAAATTTGAACTGCGACATTTTATATGCATCCCCCAAACCTAGAGGGGGAAAAGGGGGTCGGGAAGGGAGTGGAAGAGGAAGGGTACACAAGCCTTTCGCCATACGACAGGTATCTCCACCTAAAAGAAAAGGCCAAAGAGCACGCGGCGTAAAAATCTAAAAAAGAGCGAACTCGTAAGGGGACGAGGACTATTCAAAGGGAATGTTTGGACAGGGGAAAAAGAACCGAACAAAACTTTAAGGGGTGACGGAAGGAGAGACAATGTCAACAAGTTAGAACTGACCGACAGTCACACTGTCACCACCACGAGTGAGCTTACAAAAGAAATGGAAACAAGAGTAAACAAGCCAGGGTAATAAGGAAAGGCCAGGGCCTCTAAGATAGAAAGGAAAAAAGACATGGAAAGCGTCGCGAGAACATTCCCGGGGGTTCAGGAATAAGCGACTGCGGAGAAGAATTCGAGACAGGTCAACACCACAAACTTCCGAACTTAAAACACAGGGAAACGTCGAAAAGAAGAAAAGCACTGGGGAAGGAAAAAGGCAATGACTTGTCGATCAACGTCAAAAGACGGGAGAAAAAAAAAGGGAACCTGCAACCGCCATTAATCAAGCACACCTTTAAACGGTGGAACATACGGGTTGTCTACAGAAGGAGGACGGCAGAGAGGACTCGCGACATTCAAGGGCCATCGAAAAAAGGGAAAATTGGAGAGCCGAAAGTAAGGACGACGGTCCTAAAGTCGATCTCGAAGAAAATATAGAAGTTCAAGTGGCGCCGCCAAAGAAAAACATCAACATCTAGAAAAGGGGGAAGGTCCGCACCAAGCGGAGCAATAAGCTTTAAAAAGGGGGGGGAGTGAAAGGTAAGCAAGGCATGTAATCAAAATAAAAAGAAAGGAACAAAACAACAACTTAGAAGGGTGAGGAAAAATGGGGGGGACAATTATTAACTCATTGTACATCTCTTGAGAAGGGGACTAGGCCGATGGTGCTTACGAAGTGCTCTCTTGATTTGTAGTCTTATAAAGAAAGTCGATTAGTGGTGCGATCGGAAGTGCGGACGGAAAGTCGATGTTACTGCGAAGGAGAGGCAATTTTGTCCTTTGTCGAGGGGGAAAAGGGAGGAGCGAGTCACCGAGAGCAGTTCATTGGAGAGGGAAAAAGAGTTGAAAAGTCAAAAAGGTGGGGAGTGGGGGAAGGTTAGTAGGAGGTTCTTTCAGCGCAGGGAGCGGCTACTCTGAGAGGAAAGGAAAAGGAATGGCGGAAAGGTAGAAGTGTTATATTAGGGGGTCGGAGCGGGGGAATCGGAAGGGCGAAAAGGGTTGACCTGTCGCAAAGGGGACAAAAGAGAGGGGTCCGAATTGGCGGGAATTCACTGACAGGTTTGCAGAGAACGCCTTAAAGGGGTTTTGGGTCCAAAGTTCTGATGCAAGGAAGCGGGGGGATGGAAAAAAAGAAGAAAATCGTTGGAAGGGGACAAACTTTCTTCGGGGGGAAGACGTCCTGCAATGCGTTGTGGTTTAATGGACGGGGAAGGAAGCTAATTTGAATTGATCAGAAAAGAAGAAAGGACAAGAAGCAGGAGGAGAACCGAAAGATTGGAGCAAAAAAAACCAAAGAGGGATAAAAGGGGGTGGGAGATTTTTTACGCCCTTTTTAGGGGAGGGGCCGCCTGGGGAGGGGAAGGGCTCTAGGAGCTCAAGGTTGGGGGAAGAGGAGCCAAGCGGTGGGGGGTGAACAGGACCAATGGGAAAAAACTCACGTCCATTTGCAATGCATTCCCAGCCGCGTCCGAAACAATTTCGCCTGCCTTCCACTCAAATGCCTGCAAGTAGTTTGGGGGGGGGTTCTCAAAGGGGGGGGAAGGTGAGCCGTGGAAACAGGGGTTTTTTTGTCGACGAACACTTGTTGGGAACACTCCTGCGACACTGAAGGGGGGCGGGAATGGGGAAAATGAAACGTTGGGCAAAGCTTTTAGAGGAAGAAAAAAAAAGTCGCCAAAGGGGTAGGAGGTTGTGTGGAAAATGCGCGCCACTCTAAATAGGGAGGGGGTCGCGTTTGGAACTGTGAGGGAACTGGGGATTATAAAACCGGGGAGAAAAAGGGTGAGCCGTTAAGCGACCATTTAGGTGGACTAGCTTTTGACTCAAAAGGGGAGAAAACTCGACTGGAAAAAGCCGAAGGGAAATGGGAGTAAGAAATTCTTTTACCAAGCTTAAAAAAGGGGAGAGGAAGAGGGGGAAATGAACGCGGAATAAAAGAGGGAGACACATCGAAGGGGGGAGAGCCACGACGAGTTGTCAAGAAAATAAGAAGGAGCGAACGGGCGGACACAAAGCCTTTATGCTTTCTGGAAGTTAGGGAAGGTAAGTAAATGAAATCGAAATGCACCCTGGCATTCAACGAATTCTTGGGTCGAGGAAAAAGGGGGGAGGTAAATCAATTCCAGTTTAGGACTAAGCAACCTGGGGGAGGGAAGGTCAAGCCAAAAGAGCCAAAAAAAAAACATGGCGCTAACCGCTTGCAAGGGTGCAGGTCGATTAGTGCGGTGGTTTGATATGAAAGGGGGGGAATGTTACTGGGGGCCACTCCGGGAACGGGCGCCAAAGTCGAGCTCAGGTTCAACAGAAGTCCGGAAAAGGGAACGGGCCCCAAAACTCTTGGGAAAATCCGTTGGAAAAGGGAAAAAAACAAGAGGACGTGCGTCCCGGGAAGTCAAAAAGTCACATCCGCGAGTTTGAACAAGAGGGGGGGGCAGGGTGAGGGCGGAAGTTTGTGGGACGCCGCCAAAACTCTCAAGGGAGGGGAAAAACACGAAACAACCCCAGCACGTCAAAAACGAATGGCATCGCTTTTTCAGTGACCCGCGAAAAAAGAACACTACACTAAAGACACACGCCACATACTCATAAAAAGGACCTGAGGGGAAAAGAGCACAGGAAACGCGGGGGTTCGGGGGAAGAAGACGGATAGGCCATGCGACACAGTTCTGACGCGGACAAGACTACCTCTAGGGTCCTTCAAGGGGAACTCCGGAGGAGACATAAAGCTGACCTAAGGAGAAGTTCGCGCTTTGAGTGAAGAAGGGGTCCACAGGGGGGGAAAAAAGGGGAGGTGATTCATAAAGCAAGTAGTGAAAAAAAACCAAGGAGGGCAAGGGCGGGTGGTTTCTTCAGAAAAAAAATTCTAAAGGAGGGGCAAGAGTGATGGCGATGAGCTTTGGAGGTCCTGCAAAAAACCTGGGGGGGAAAGGGAAACCACACATACTGCCTCTCAAAAAGAGAGTCAAAATCGGAGGCAAACAAATGATCGCGGCGATACAAAGCAGCGGTTCTCAGGGAAATGAGAGAACCGCTTCTTTGGAAAACCGTTGGGAAGGGAAAATAGAGAGACTCAAAAAAAAAACCTGATGAGAGGACAATGAGAGATATATGGAAAGGCAACTTTTTACCAAAAAGGGGGACCGCTTTATATAAGGGAAAGAGCAAAAGTGGGGCTCGAAGAAAATTGGGGGGTGGGAAGAAGACGAAGCCGTTAACTGGGATGAAGGGGACCCCGGCCGCCAAATACAAAAGATCGGCGAAGCACGATGACATGTTCCCTGGGGGTAGAAAAGAAAAACAATTGGTTGCGCAGGGGGGTTTTCTCAGTGTGCTTCTAGAAAAGAAAACGAACGTGACAACGAAAAAAGACGACGTCAGGGAAGGGGATTTGTAGAATCCGGAGTTACATGTGAATAACTCTACTGAGTTTTCAGGCGTCCGAACTTTGCTGAGAATATCCGGACTGCTAAAAAGAAAAAAAACCCGGAAATTTGCGAGGGTCGGGACTAAGTGCCAGGTGGGGCGCGCGGGGAAGTCGTGATTGTATTTAGGCGTTAATAAAAGAGCAAATATTGGGATTTGGGGGGGGAAAGGCCTGGTTGGAAGGGAGGGATTTGTAAAACGCCAAAGAGAGGGGGGGGGGCGGGAAGCCCACAAAAACAGATCACCAAAAAACCGGACGACGGCACCAATTGGGACCGGGGGGAAACTGTTGTCAAATCGTGGGGAAAAGTGGGGTGTAATGAATACTCGGTGGAAGCGATGGACAGGTCAGAAAGACGCTCGAAAACTT
>Ga0179591_1227139_pt1 | contig 13523 bp, 15 predicted proteins | sample CZOMad2_1_08_16f_FD_182891 | JGI IMG/M metagenome (GOLD analysis project Ga0179591, IMG submission 182891) | Vadose zone soil fungal communities from Angelo Coast Range Reserve, California, USA - CZOMad2_1_08_16fungal (PacBio error correction) | ecosystem: Environmental > Terrestrial > Soil >...
AGACGAAACGATCCTCATTGAATAAGTCTGTTGATCGGGGAAAAACGGAGAAGGTGGGAGGGTAAGACTGTCTCTTCGGGGGTTAAACAAAAAAGAACTGTCGGGGACAAACGGATTGTGGGAGTACCAGAAGTACTCTTTGTCGCAGAGGGGTCAACTCCATTTCGTGGGGGGGACAAGTTTCTTGCTGTGGGGAAAGGGGGAAAAACTCTACCATGCCTTATCACGCATAATGAGGGGTACTCTGCGAACCAGCGAGGCGGCAAGCGTACCGAGGACGGTTATAGTTTTACCAGTTGTTTGCCTGCGGGAGAGGACCTTTAAGGACAGGTCTTCTCTTATAAAGAGGGAAACGGGATAGGGGGGGGACCTGAGGCTTTGCAGTAGGACTCGTATACCGAGGGGGTGGGGGGGTCGGGGAGTGGAAGATTCAAAACAAAATAGCTTGGTCAGGTACAAAGGGGGCCCGGAGGAACGCCGGGGGGGGGGGGGGTGGGGGGGGGGGGGGGGGGGGGGGGGGGGGGGGGGTGGGAGACGGTAGGAAACCTGGTCGCGGTGTGTGGGGGGGGAGGAGAAAATGACCAGATTTACTTTCTCTTGAGCAAGAGTGAAAAAGGGAATAGATGTCAAGCAATTCTTCCAAAGGATCACTTGGAAAAGTGAAAAAAAAGTTGGGGGAGTCTATTGAGATTCTTTCAGGGGTAGGGGGAAACATCACCAGCTGGAGGCCGAGCAGACTTATTATAGAGAGCACATGAAAAGAGAGAAGAAGCGTACGGTGAAGGTTTGAATAACCATCATCCTGCAATAAGGGGGTCCTATCTCAAGGAAAAGGCACCGAGCGACAAAGTCTTCTTGACAACTGAGGCTCTGGACGGGAAGGGCGTGAGGAATATTGCTCTAATAGACGCAGAAAGGTAGCACCACTCCCAAAGTCCAACCTGTCGCGGGCTGGGGAGGGCTCGTCGTCCAATCTGGAGAATTTGAAGGAGCCTCGAGGAAAGAAAAATTGTTAGGATCGATCTACACTTGCAGATTCCTCACTTGAAACGGGAGGGGAAAGAAGGGAGAGGAGCTTTGCGGGACTATCAGTTTCCGCCCAACTAGGAAGGACACAGCCTCGGGAACTTCCGCCTCTTCTGAAACAAGCCTCTAAGGAAGCGGAAGAAGGGGGAGCGGTTACAAGAGTATGTGTTTTACGGTAAAAGGGACTAGCCAGGGGGTCCTGCAGGCAAGTCAACACGGAACTATCTCTGAGAGATAACCTGATTCGACAAGGACAAAGGCCGAAAATAGCTTTCTCATGAATTGTACCTCCGTTCGACACCTCTAAACATGTAAAAAGGAAGGCGTCGACGGTCGATTGGCACACTGCATGCACCTACGTCACAACAGCTGTACCACGGGAGAGCCGGATGAGCCGACTTTTGAAGAATAAGGGATGCCACGATCTGGAGATCTTGAAGATATCTAACTAAGGACGCGTGGGGGGAAGGAGTCATTTGGTGACGTTCAAGGTTAGGGGGGGAAAAAAAGGCACTGCGTCGTTGCTCAAATATCCTAACCCTGAAAGGGGGGGGGGGGGAAGAACGATCTTGACATAGTGATACTATGTTCGCTTTTGAAAGGAAGAAAGAGGTGAGGCACTTAGCAGTGGTGGGGAGCGTCAATTGTACCGTCGGGGAAGAGGGACGGGGGGGGAAAAGGGGGAGATGTTCTTAGAGTAGGAGGTCGCCTGTCTGCGGGGACAGCCGGTTCAAAAGGTAAAAGAAGAAGAAAAAAGGAAAAAGACATATCTTGTCTTTATGGTTTTGGCGGTTACTGCGGGAGTTCTAGACTAAAAAAGGTAGGAAGGAGAGAAGAAGTGGGGGGTGGGAGAAAAAGGAAGAAAAGAAGGAGAGATCTTATTTAAGTTTGGTCTTCTCTTTAGAGATCCCACTGAATCACTAGAAAAATGGGGGAGAAAAAAGGGGGGTGAGAAACAAGGGGAAAAAGTATCATCTCAGAGGGTCTGGATTCGATAAGGAGACAGAGGCAGGAACCCTTAAAAGGGAAAACGGGGGGGAGATAACCAGAGTAGACAGCACTGCTGAAGTTACGTACAAGTAAAAAAACACACCTATTTCCCGAAATAAAATAAAAAGAATAGCCAGAGAACGCAATTCCGGCCTTGTCCAGATGGGGCAACCAGGAGAGGCCAACGAAGGGGAATCTGTGGAGGGGGATACACTAAGGTGGGGGTAGGGTCGGGGAAGAACATGAGAAACCTCCCTTCAGTGACAATACTTCAGCTGGTCTCTAACTGGACGAGCACGAAGGAAAAATACTACTATTCTCAGCCAATTATGGAAGGGAGGGACGAAGGGGGGACAGGCGGACGTCTACTTTCGGGTCCTAAACGCCCGTTTTGGTGGGTAGGGGGGGTGGAGCTGGGCGGGAAAAGTTTTATCCACGTCTGGCCTATCAGTTCTGGGTAAGAATAAAGGAGAAGGAAGAACGGTTCTAAGGTTTATTAGTGTCCCTGGAACAAAAGGGGAAACCAAGTAAAGGAAAGCAGAAAAAGAACCTTTTCCGGCTGATTTTCTCGCATTTATTTCTTCCTTCTCTGTTTGACGGGAGGGTATGAAAACGTGGATAGGAAAGACCGTGGGACAAGATCGCGTGTCGCACGCCTTCCCTCAGGTGAACGGAAAAGGGATATCTCGAAAAAAGGAGGAGAGGGGAAAGAGGGAGAAGGGCTTTACACCTGAGTGCACGGTGTTGCCCTTTACCGTCGATCTGAAACCTGGAAGAAAGGGGGGGCACACAACCTCCAAGGGAACCTCGAAGATATCACAACTACCGGGAAAACAAGACCGGAAAAATAAGAGAGAAAAAAAAAGACCAAGGTAGGTTTTTTGAGTGACAGGTTTATCTGGTGCCAATAAGAAGACCAGAGGGAAAAAAGGGACAGATCATCAGTAATCAGGCGAGACGGATCAGAGTTCTCACCAACCGGAAAATTATCGAAGAAAAAAAAAGGCAAAAAAAGCGGGCCTCCCAGTTCCCCACGAAAAAAAACAAAAAGGCAGGTGAAAACGGAACAACTGGAATCGACAGTCGAATAAGAGAGAAAGACTTGGGAGGGGGAGAAGGAGAAGGAGTGAGCGAAAAGTGCTCTTCCTCGAACCTCTTCATTGTACAGAACCTTTGGAAAGACGGAGAAAAGGGCCCCCGCAACTTCGGGGAAGGGACCACTACTTCACAATTTACAAGGGAAGGGCAAGACATGGAAAAAAGACCGCTGACGCTTCCGGACTTTGCTTTCTATTTCGATGCGGTTTATATTCAAGAAAGGGGGAGGGAATGGGACCACGGAAGGGCTGTCTAGTATGGATTTCTAGAACCGGGAGGGTGGGGCCGGTGGAGCGCGGAAAAGAGATCCCTCAAGAGGCTATTTCTACTTCAAATTGTGGGGAAAAAAAAACTACTGTCCCAGACGTCGAAGGGGGTCCACGAGTTGCCGGTCAAATGGGGCTCGAGAAAAGCGAAAAGAAATTCCCAACGCCAGAATCTCTCAACTCCTTCCGGATGCCGGGAAAAAAAAAAGGAAAAAGAAAAGTCAGGCTTAGAGAAGAATGCAGTGCCACTCACAAAAAAGAGCAGAACTACGTGGGAAAAAAAGAAGGCGTACTGCCGACCACGGCCTTTTGACGCGACTCCTCGAAGGAACCACTCGCGAAAGTGGCAGAGAATCTAATCCGCCAGGTCCATGGAAAGGGGAAAAAACAGGAACACCTGCTACTTGAACAGAAGAGAGTGGGAAAAGAACACACTCTGGTAGAACTGAGTCCAGAGAGGAGAAACCAAACGGAATAAGTGTAACTACTTTCGTAGATCCCTACCCGGTCAGAGGAGAAAAAAGAAAAAGGACGAAGAAAAAAAACCGTTAAAGGATGTAGATATATTAAAATATCTCATAACTGACAGAGGATACCGCGAGATCAAAGAGGGAGAAGAATCTCTGCTCTCATATTTTCCCTGATTTTTACTTGGGCAAGGAAAAGGGACAATAGGGGGGGAAAATGTCCTTTACCGTGGTTACAGTCGAGGGGGGTGGAGGACGGAAGGTGAAATGCTGACCATGAGAAGGGTCGGGGTCAGGGTGGCAAATGCCCGCTCATTGTATCGACCCGAGGGAGGAAACGAGGAAAAAGGGGGGTAATCAGTCAGTTTTCAGTCCCAAGTTGGGTCCCGGAAAAAAAGAGATCAGGAATAAGTACAGTAAACCCCCCACTCACCAACAAAAACCCCAAAAAAAAAAGAAAGAAAGAAAAGAAAAAACACTGCCGCCCCCGTCGCCTTTGCCATGGAGGAGTTCGGGGGGGGCACCAGCTTAGGGAAAGGGACGAAAGGGAATTATCTCCGCTGCCGTTCACCTGTAGAGCACGCCGAAAGATGCATTAATCAAGGCCAGGGCGGAAATAGGGGGGGGAACCGGGGGCAGAAAGAACTATCTCAACACTTCCAGCTACGTAAGGGGAAAAGGGTTAAAGAAGAGGAGCCGGTTTGGAATAGAACTGCTCAGCCTCCATCCGCATACGTCGATTGACTTTTAGATCGGGGGGGAGGAAAAATCTGGGGATACTTGCCTATTCCGCCAATCCAAAGGTCCGAACACTGGCGTGAAATCCTCTGTGGACTGAGGGCGGAGCTGGAGTAGATTTACATCTCATGTGCACACTTCATGGGAAGGATGAGGGGGGAACATCAAAATTGCAAGAGGATATATCCTCTCTTTCGCGGAAGAGGAAAATTAAAAAGAAGACTTACTTTGATGAAAATTACTAAAATTCGTGTATGGTAGGGGAGCAAGGGGAAGAGAAACATGCCTCCCTCTCCCTTGGGAAAAGAGGGGGAAAAGGGGTTTCCTTATCCTGGGGGCAGCCTGTCCTCTGAACGTCCGGCAGCTCATGACTAGTCACCTTCCGCGATTAAGAAAGAGCTGGGGGGTCCTACTCAAAGGAAGACTCCAGATCAGGTCAACAATCTCACTTGCACAACGTGAAATACAAGGCCACGCCACCCAGACATAGTTTCCCTCTCCGCTAGAAGAAAGACAAACCAAAGCAGCCGGTCAAAAAAAGGCCGGGAGACAGGGGGAAAAACATCCTGCCAGTCCATCCCAATTACGTGAAAGTAAGAGAGGGAAGGCAACTGTAACACCTCAGTAGCCAGGGGTTTAAGCCGGCGATGGGAAAGAGGACATAGTACGCTCACGTAATTAGAAGAGGCTACTGCCTGGTAGAGGCGTCAACGGAGAGGAAAGATGGAAAAAGAAGGTGGACCTCACGTCGAAGAAAAGTAAGGCTTTAAGGACAAAGCCTTGTGTCTCACCGACATCTTTTGGGAGGGGGGAAGGAACCCGCCTATCAGAGACTCGCATAACTCATACAAGAACGAAAAGCAAAGACGATCTCCAGGCAGGGATATGGGGTTGACCAGCATAGAGATAACAAAGGAGGAGGGGGAAGAAAGAGATATATTCGGTCACCACTATCCTAAAATGAAAACTGAAATGGGAAACGGCGGACTCTGGTATGCGGTATTTCTGTCTAGGCTTTGTTCCTGAAGGGGGAAACACCATGTCGGTGAGGCAAAAAGGATTTTTTCGTCCCGCCTTACTCGGTTGCTAGGGAAGTAAGCTACGTTCGTTTTGTTTTCATGGTAGAGGGACATTAACAAAAAAGACAGACAGTCCTTAGTCACAAATAAGGACGGGGTCGTACTCGCACCCAAGAGGGCTGCATAAAAAGATTCTTTTATTTCGTTCCTTCTCAAGGGGTTCCTCCTTGAGGAAAAGCTGGCATCGATAATCGTCTCAGGATCTGGGGGGGGGGGGTGAGGGGGTTAGTTTCGTCGGGGGTAGTCGGAGGAGATACGTTCGAGGTTTTCTTTTCGTTAGAGAACCCTGATGTGTCCGGAGATTTGGAGGTATGGGGAGTAGAGAAAAGGAACGTTGAGTCTGAACCCCTATACATGCGCTCTTCTTTGGGCCTAAGGGGCGGACGGACTTCCTTGACGGGTCCTGCTGAAAACAGGGCAGTAACCGTACACTTTTGGTAGGAGGAGGTGATAAAAGGGGAGTGGGGGGTGGTGTCATTAAATAAACGGTCCGGGAAAAGGAAAAATATCAGATCACTTCCAGCGAGTTCTGCGCTTACCCTGAGGGAGAAGAGAAAGAGGGGGACCAGACGTAGTATATGTTCCGAGAAGACTCGAGAAAAACGTCGACACCTGAGTCTTTCACTGAATCATAAAAGTGGGAAGCGCACGAAGGGGGGAGGGTACGGGTGCCGAGGCCGTACTATTTCTCAGAGTTATGTGAGACACCAGCTCAAAGAAGAGCCGTCTCTTTCCTTTCTTCTCTCTCAGGGAAAGAAGACAGAAGGTGGGGTACACAGTCCGACCGATCTTTAACTTAGGTTAGGAGTTCGGGTAAAAAAATACGCGGGAATCCCTGGCCCTTTATCCGCCACGAGAGGAGGGAGGGGGCTCTGCATGTGCCGGCAGCCTGTACCAGCAGTATGGGAAAAAGTAAAGAGGATTCATCAATCGCTATTCGAGTCGAAGGTGAAGGAGGGGATGTGACCCTATCTCACTGTTTTTTAATTTCAAACTCAGGATGAAAAGGAAGGATTAATTAACCATTAATTTCTTACTATCGCCTTCCAGGGAGAAACTTATATGAAAGGTGTAAAAGATTAGACTAAACAGGGAGAAGAAACAGGAACGGGGGGGAAGAAAAGGAGAACAACGCTCTTTAAGTTACCTTCACTATAATCGAACCGTATTAGGAAAAGAGGGAAACCAGGGACCACGGGACAAGCTTAGCGCCGAGCTTCTGCCGCGGGGGGGGGTCGAAGGGAGAATTTTCGGCTTCTCTTTAATATAGAAGGACATCCTTAAACGGGGGAGGAAAAAGGTGTTGAGGGTCAAGTCGTTCGAGGAATGACAAGCCGGGGGTAGTCGGGCTCGGGAAAATCGCAAATCCTTAAGCCTGTTTTTTTCCTCTAGTCTGTGGGGAGAGATGCGAATGGAGGGGTCCTACACCTGGAGGTCACGTCGACCCTTGGGGGGGGAAGAGGCCAGGTTAAAACTCTTCAACTGTCTTCTTCTCGTCTGGAAGGAAGGTCTGTTTGGAAGGACAGAGAAAAAAATTTCAACTTACTTGTCTGGTATACGCCGGCTGGAAGAGGTCGGACTGCATGGGGGGGGGAGGCACTGGGGAGGGGGGGGAAAAGACTAGAAGACTTAAGAGCGTCCCTCCTTGGTGTGTTTATTCTCATAAAGAAGGGATGAGGGTGGGGGGGGCAGTTTCGAGGATAGATCCCACTTGCCAGGAACAGATTGACCCGGGAGGGAGGGGGGGGTAAGAGAAAGGGGAAACTTCTACATCGCAGTCATTTTGGCTGGCATATAGGGAGAGAAAAGAGACAAAGGAAGACGAGGTGAATCTAACAACATCGAGAAAAGGAACAAGATGACTTATTACTCAAAAAGGATGGCCACTAGAAGACAACCCCGAAGAAAAAGAGAAACGAAAGTCAAGGACCTTTTCTCGATTGTCTTCCCATTATCTTGGAACTGACTACTTGAAAAAGATGGGGAGTGGTTAAACAGAGCCTGATTTGTATTGGAGGGGGGCGCAAGCTACCACAGCATTGGGGGGGTGGAAGGGGTCATCCTTCAGATTCTTAGACGACAGAAGCATAAAAAGTAAAGTTCTCAAAGTCTCCAATTATGTCGATATCATCTCCTGTGTCGGGGAACGAAGGGGGGGGCGGAGAAAAGGTGGGGGTGGGGCTTGGGAAAACAAGCTGGTCGGAAAAGAGGGTGTTTAGACCTACGTGAAAGGGATTGCCAGGGGGAGACTAGGAGAAGGGAGAAGGAATACTCTTCTACTTTTTCGGCGTGGGAAAAAAATTTTCTGACGGGGGGGGGGAAAAAAGATAACCTGACGCATCACCACAAAAGACTTTTCACCGGCGCGTCGCGATGGTCCCGGAGGAGGGGGGGACGGGAAGGGAGAGACGAGGTGTCCATTGAGGCGGAACTCCAATTCGCGTTCCGGAAGTTAAAAAAAACAGAAAGGGGAAGCGAAAAAAAAAAGAGGGATGGGGTAAAGAAGAAGGGAGGAGACCCTTGCGTTCACAGAGGCACTGGTTAAACTGACCGAGAGGGGGGGGGCCGGTGGGGCCCAAGAATGGAACTCGAAGATCTCCACCGAACCTGTCCACCATCTCCGTTTACACAAAAAAACGGGAAAAGAGAGACAAAAAAATCAAAGGACAGGTTCGGTGGGTGCGGGACAGGGTTAGACTGGGGGAAAAAAAAAGGGAAAAAGAACAGTTGCAGCGTATCCGCTCTCCTTGCTCATGGAATCGCAAAAAGAAAAAAGTGCTGAGGCTACGGGATAAACCAAAGGGTGAGCCCAACGGAAACAAACGTACCACCCACGGGATTCGACCTCAATTCAGGAAAACGCGAAAAAAAAAAAGGCAGATGAGAAGCGCCCTCCTTTGTGGGGCGGAGAAAAAAGACCGTTAGGTTGCATCAGAGGGTGCTACAGTCGGAGAAAGTGGCAGTAATGCCCTCCGGGCGGTGGAAAAGAAGGAAAAAAAGCACTCAGGAGGGGTACGTCCTCAAGCGGTCAACGCATCTTACATAATTCTTCGTTCCAGCACTCCCTGATTGAAAAAAGAAAAAAAAGAACGGGAAAGTGCGGGAAAGTTATGCCATCGTGAGGCATAGTGGGGTCCATCGGTGTGCTTTGTCGCCGGAGGTAGGTGATAGATGGCCTGGAGGAGGGGAAAACACGTTGTCGAAAGGGAATGTTACTTTTGATCCTCGAGAAAAAAAAAAAAAGAATGTCTAACGTTCAAGGGTGTCATCAAGAGAACTGTCCCCAAAGTCATCTCGGAACTCTTGTGCCTCCATTTTTCTCGAGAAAAAAGAACACAATCCTAAAAGAAAGAATCCTGTGCGGAGGAACGGAACTCCACCCCAAGGGAAGGGCCGGATCAGGGCAGTAGGAAAGAAAAAGACCTCATTAAACCACCCTCCTCACCATCAGGAAACTAAGGGCCCGAAGAAAGGTAGGAGAAGGCAGGTAACGGTCTCCCTGTAGAGCATCGCCACACGTCGAAATGTAGCAGGAAGCGACAAAAGACAGTGAATCAGTCTCTGTGCAGAAACTTCACACAAAAAAGGACCGTTACCTAAGCTTGTACTTTCCCGCCTAACCTAGTTAGAAGACGTCAGAGAGGAGAAAAACAAAAAGGCTCACTGGTATGTCTTCTATCCCCTACGGGAAAAAGCTGGGGAGGAATAGAGGGACCGAAAAAGAAAATGAAGATCCCAGCAAGAAGGATGTCTATCTCGCTTAAGGAGAGGAGAAAAGATAAAAGGCGCTCTCCCCTTACTTACTCATTCTCCTCTCATGGACCAGGATGGGGACGGACATTAAAAATGTGCAGCATACCTCGTGCTCTATATAAGGAACGGGACCGGGGGTGTAAAAAGGCGCGTTGGGGAATACTGTCTTTCCCTGACTGCAAGGAAAAAGGGGAAGAACGTTTGCCCACTTGGGAATCTGCAGGGGGTTATGTCGAAGAGGGAACCGGCCTTTCTTATCATCCTGACGGGAAATTGGAAAAGAAAATGGCCTTCCAAAAAAAAGGATATCTGGGAATCCGGAAAATGCCAACTAGGAAAGTTCAGGATCGTGATTTGCCGAAGCGAGGGACCGAAAAGAATTAAGGCTCTGAAGCAGTTCTGTCAAGAAGGAGAGAAGACCAAAAAGATGGCTCTTGGCCTCAAAAAGCAAGGTAGGAAATGGCCCCATTGTACGACTTAGAGACAGAAATAAAAGGATCGGACCTGTTCCACCCAACTCCAGAAGGAGGGGGTCATAAGGCTCGCCGCAAGCAAAAAAAAATCCGACAGGGGTAGGGAGGGCGTGGGAATGGTTTAACCTCCGCGGTATTAGCTCTCTTCACCAAAAAAAAACGTCCTAAAAGATCTACTTGAACGCAGGAGGGGAGTCTTGGGGGTAGGCCGCTCTGGAAGAAAATCGGAAAAAAAGGAAAAAGAATTCCTTCTGTTTCTAGAACTTCCCAATCAAGCGATGAGGGGGGGGAACGTCGAGAATCTCCTCTGCTGTCGAGCATAACCAGGTAGGTGATTTATGGTCCCGGAAAAATAGAACGTCTCCCTCGCCTGAAACAGGAAGTCCGTTAATAATGTGTCATCCATTGTCAAGATCTGAAATCCGGGGCCCGGAGATAAGAAGAAAAAATCCAGCCTCTTCTCCTTTCTCCTGGGGGACAAAAAAAAGGAAGGAAAAGAGAAAGATAGTGAAATTCAGTGTCACATCATAGGTTTAACTCTGCACAATCCAGCAAAAACGCTACCTTTTCTCCGCTCCAGCCTTCCCCTCCAGAAAAAAAAGGGTGCCGTTAAACCCGAGCCGTTCCCACGACACGTTCATTACACGAACCCGGAGGGCCAAATACGGGAAGCAGGAGCCAACAGAGAAAAAGACGTCCTACTTCCTTTCAGACTCTCTTTTAAGAAGAGGAAGCAGCCGGAGGGTTTCTACAGACCTTTTAGAGGTTCTTTTAAGGTCACAAAGAAAACGGGGAAAAAAAGAAAACGAAGGGAGACCTCAACCTCGAACGCTTTTCAAGGAGGGGCATAAAAGAAAAAGTTGACAACTACAGAGGGGGAGGGCCGGAAAAGCGAGAATACAAGCATACCGAAGCCGGCGTTCCGTTTCAACTCACAAAAGATCAAAAGGAGGAGGAGAACGTGGGTCCATGAATCTCTCACCCCTCCAAAAAGGGGGGAGGGAGGGGGGGGAAAAGAGAGGATGCGTTCACCAATAGACGCATGGCCGACGTCGCTGGAAATTACCGAGAAGAGGGATAGGCGGGTCCGGAGTTGCCTGACGAACCAAACCTGTGGGTAGGGATAGGGGGTGGTAGTCCCCTCGTACTTTTTTCGCTTGGTGGAAAAAAGAAGGGGTGGGTTTTGGGAAAAAAGTGTCATAGGCAAGTAACTCCTCTGGGACCATTAAGTGCAAACAAGAAAAGAAGTAAGCTTCGCACATTAGGTCTTCACTTCCGATTGCGGGTTAGACCGGGAAGGAAGCGGGCCTTAATTGGTTCTTGAAGGGATCTAGGGTACTAACTTCGAAAAGGGTGAGAGGGGTGGGAAAACGCAAAGGTGCCAGGAGGCTCTGAGACCTATGTTCTTTGGTTGCGGGGGAGTTAAAGGTTCAAAAAGGAGCTGGACGGGGGTGCTGGGAAAAGAGCTGCGTCCGTCAAGGGGGAAACCTAGCACGGCAGCCTAGCTTTGACTTGATCGTATATAAAAGTCGGGCGGGAAAAAGGCCCTGAGGGCAAACCAGGACCGGGGAACTGGGGGACATTCGATGTTATAAGAAGGGGGGTGAGGGGGGGGAAGGGCAGAATTAAAGACACTGCCTGTTGATTTGCTATGCATCAGGGAGGAGGAATAGGGGGGAATTGCCATAGTCTTCGAGATGCCTGGGAAGTGGGGAAAAGAAACAGGCGCTTTCCTTTCATGGAGGGGGCATAAAAGAAAAAGGATCTAACCAGCGCACAACAGTCTGAGTTCAGGGTCGCGACGGCGTGAACTGTGTTCGGTTCTTCAGGGAGGAAGAGAAGGGAGGAAAAGAATATTGGGGGGTCTCCACCACGACACGTCCAGCGCAGTCGGCTTGCAGGGGGAGCGGGGAGCTAAATTCTTGAGCCTGGTGGACCGTGGAAGGAGCAACTATCTGGCAGTAGTTGAGTTCGATCGACCAGGTAAAGGCGGGTAAGGAAAAGGCCCGTTAATTCCATCGCCCTAATCGGGAGGGGATATGAGAGTGTGCCGGCATCCGGCGACATATTATCCTTCAGGAGAAATTAAGCAAGAGGCAGTCCAACACCACTAGTCATTAACTTAACGGAGGTCCAGTAAAGGAAGGGGGGACCAAATCTCGTTTTTAGGTTACCCACCGGAACTTACCAAGCACTGTTTTTTGTAAAAAATCAGTAAACATTAGGAAGAAATGAAGTTCGGAAAAGGTAGAGGCAGAAATACCATTAGCGGCCCCTTTTCCAAAATTCGCCAAGAGGGAGAAAAAATTGACACTCCGTCGAAAAAGATCCTTTAAGTTAAAAAGAACCTAGAGATATACCGATTATGGAAAATAAAAGTCCAACCAAAGGGACCATGCTTATCTCCTAGCTGACTTCTTCTACTTTTTAGCGCGGACTGGGGGGGGTAGAAAAGGGGGATTAGAGGGAAGTGAAGAAGATAGCAGACCTTCCTGCTGGTAGTCTGTCATTTGGTGAGGTACTTCTGTCTATTCAGGGGAAAGGCGGCGAGTCCGACTACATCTCACCGAAAGGGGGTGGACCGGCGGTTAATGGGGAACTACTGAGGGGAAACTCTTTATGGACAGGAAGAGAGGTGCAAGTCGAAAGGGGGGTGGGGAAAGGCCGTGAACAGGGAGTCCTACAGCACTTTAGGCTTCCGATTATCTCCCTTTCCATAGTGAGAACTATACTGTGAGAGGAACAAAAAGGGGAATTACGCCGCGTTGACGCGTTCTTTCTGCTGGTGGCGGATAGCCTTCATTTAGTTGCAAGGAAAAGAAGTTCGAAGGGGGCCGCCAGGGGAGTAAAAAAAAGAAACGAACTTAGGAAGGAGCTGATTTCGTTGGGCGTTCCTCTATTATCCCCTGGCCAGAGTAAAAAGAAGGGGAAGTGAGATTAAACAGACGTCGACATCGAATATTGCCGTGTCGAGAGAGACTCGAAGGAAAGAAACCCTTCGAACGGATAAGAAGAGAAGAAAGTGATGAAGCGGACAAGCACACCTGTTTACTAGCCTCACTCCCTTCATCTACATCGTACCGAACCTGCCCTTTTCAAGAGGGGAGGAAAAGGGGAAGAGAAAAACGGTAACATCTGGTGAAGGATTGGGACGACAGCACGGTGAAGGGGAAGGGGGACCGCTACCAAACAGCACTTCCTTTCATCAATGAAAGAGAACGAAGAAAAAGAAAGACTCAACTAATCGATTTCTGCCGAGAAAAAAAAAAAAAAAACAGAAGGAGGAGAAAAGCTAGCCGGTGGCAGACGCGAAAAGTTCGGGTTTAACGCCCGTTTTTTTTTCTTGTGCACGTTGAAAAAAGAAAGGGTCCCGCTGGCATATGAAAGTGCCGGGGGAGAACTATGAGCACGGCCGAGCGGTACATCAACTGCTAAAAGGGGGCGGGAGTGTAAAGGGGAGAGGTAAAAAAAAGATAACAATGTCCCTCACCCACACGAACCTGGTCCTTCTTCTTTCGCGCGGGAATAGAAGGGGGGAAGGGAAAAGGGAGTCTCTGGGGCCTTTCGGAAGGGAAAAGTTACAATATCTGCGGGGGTGGTGAAAAAAAACGGCGCAAGTAGGTGAAATATTGT
>Ga0179591_1290587_pt1 | contig 13522 bp, 18 predicted proteins | sample CZOMad2_1_08_16f_FD_182891 | JGI IMG/M metagenome (GOLD analysis project Ga0179591, IMG submission 182891) | Vadose zone soil fungal communities from Angelo Coast Range Reserve, California, USA - CZOMad2_1_08_16fungal (PacBio error correction) | ecosystem: Environmental > Terrestrial > Soil >...
AAGTTAAAAACCAGAAGAAGACTATTAGGTTCGAAAAATGGAGTCCAAGGCGGGGTGCCGGGTTTCTTGTCCATAGGGGACAGAAAGAGCGCTGACGGTGCAGGCCGTCTGATCGCCGGAAGGGAGTTTAGTAGGAGGGGTCATGGACGAATCAGAAGTATGAACGGCCTACCCTCTTCGCAAAAATGGTGCAGAGGGGGAGCGGGCCGCAGCGGGTTACCGGCGGGCCCTTCGATGGCAGCTAACAGTTACCCGACGAGGGGGGGGAGCTCGGGGATAGTAGTAAGGACGGCGAGGGGGCCTAGGGAGACTGGACATCCCTCGGGGACAACAAGTTGGGGTTAAAGTCTACGTTTGCGCAGTGTGCTAACTCTGAATTCCAGTTAGGGGGGGGGGGGGGGGGGGGGGGGGGGGGAAAACCCAAAACGCCTGGGCCCTCGGGAGGGAACAGTCGCTATCGGCTGCCTCTTGCCCTTTCAATGGGCCCCAGTTTGTCTCGTCATCAAGTGGTCGGGGGTGATCTCTTTCATCAGAAGCAAAAACAAGAGGAAAGGGGCAAGTCGCTAGTGGTGTTGGTAACGGATTGGATCGATCACGTGAAAGGTTGGTCCCGCGAAGTGGAAAAGTCCGTCTGGGATGAAGGGCAACGGGGGCACGGGGGAAGTCGAGTCGGGGGAGGGCCTGGTGAAAATCGTGTTGTCGAAAGAAACCAGGTGCAGACTTTGTGAGTGCTCATTAGCCGAACGGCCGGTTGTCAAGCCGGATAGGTCCAGGGGAGTCCGTGCGAAAGGTCCACACCTGCTTCGGGCCTGAAAGCGGCGCAACGTTTACTCTTCAGTGAAGCGAACAGAGCTGAGATTCATCGCTTGAACCAATTTACCGGCGGCGTCTTGTCTGACTGGAAGAGGCGGGTACGGCACATGTAGGTTGGGCCGAGACAGTTGGGAAGTTATTCTTACTTTTCTTTGGAAAAAAGTTCATTAGGTGACGAAAAAAGGGAGGGAGTAAGTCGACTGCTTACTTTATAAAAATGATCCAGTTCCTTAAAGGGGGGGTGAGTGCTGCAGGCAACAACCACCCACCACACCCTAGATCTCCAATTCCATTCCCTTCCAAGAAGCGGGCTTAGACAAACTCGCCGGAGAAATAAAAGCATAATGGGTGTAAAACGAAACAGTTCGTCGCGGTAGGCTTTGTCACAGGCACTTTCTCTCGGAAAACCATAGACGCGGCTGGAGAACCGGCAAATCCACAAAATAGTCAAGGACGGGATCCTCACCCGATCCTCAAATCCCTTCTCAATTGTCCTCCTGGAATCTAGCTTTGAAAAATGGATAGTTGGAAAACCGCACGCTCGTAGGAGGTCCGTTCAGCCCCCCGATATCGGGGTCTCCGCCGCGGGGTATGCCGGCTCGGCAGTGAAGATTACCTCAGACAAACAACTCGGGGGGAGGGGAGGCCAGGATCACATGCCCGGCGAGTCCGATGGTTACCCGTTTCGACGTGACGCCACGGAGGAAAATGGGGAAGGGTGAATGTACCAGCGATCGTACTGGTACCTGAAGGCTTTGAGCCAGGGCCCTCTCATCTGGAAATCTAGCCACGGCAATTCTCTCATCATAACACAGTTTACCCTTCCCGGACTCTCAAGAAGAAGGGGCACCAGGTTTCTAAAAAGTACGGTCTGTCCACCGTCCGGTTACTTGCTCTTTGACTTTTCCGGCGTATTCTTTACGTCTGGGGGCTCCTTGGGAGACGGGGGAAAGTTTTACTGGGTATTTTTGAAGACGACTGATCTGCCTTCATCTGTGTTAGGGGTTTACAAATCAGCCAGATGAGGGCCAGGAACCCGACTTCTAAGACCGGGGTTCCCAGTGGAAATGCGTCAAAATTCGTACTTCCCATCTGTAAATCCCTGGGAAGAGACTTCTGCCGTGGTCACGCAGAGGTACCAAAAGGGACCGGGGGGGTTCCCCCATAAAATTCGGATAAACCCACCACAGAGCTCCAACAAACTTATGATTTATAACTATCTATTTGTGTGCCCGCGTAGGGGTCCTTTGCTACTTACCGAAACTGGTAGTAATCAAAGTTACAAGGCGGAGAAGGGCGGTTCATTGGTCTCATGATTCAGAGATTGATTGACCAGGGTCTGCGGCCCGCTTGTTCGCACGGGGTGTGTCAGCGACGCGAAAGATTGCGATAGCTGCAAGCGTTACCCACATTCACAGGGATGCAGACCCGGGTTCTTCAAGCACCCCTCGACTGGTGTTGGTGCCCAGCAAAAGAAAGACCAAAAAAAAAATGGAACACCAGTTCGGTTAAGCCCCGGCGGAGCGAATCGGCCTGGTAAATCACAACAACGGTAAAGGGCGGCAGCCGCATAGGGGGGGGTCGGGACGGCACGGGACATGGGGCCCCTGCCCGCGTGGGGAAAAACCGCTACGCGCTCGGAAGTACAGCTTGGAGAGGGGACCTGTGCGCAAATCGCCGTCCGATGAAAATATTACGAGTAACCCTCGGTCAGGCCAGCGGACGCTAAACTAGGAAGGCACGCGCCGAAGCGAAGGGTTGCACGACGATACAATTCACCCTGCTGGAAATGGATGAAAAAGGGTGGGGGGGGGGGGGGGGGGTTGGGGGGGGGGGGGGGGGGGGTGGGGGGGGGTGGGTGGGGGGGGGGGGGGGGGGGGTGGGGAAAGTAAGGCAGGACGCCCTCTTGCCCATGCGCACAGCCCTCTTTTCTGTTCCCGTCGGCAACTCCTCCCTCTTGCGGCTGAAAAAAAACGAAGCTAAGCTGAAAATCGCGCGCCCGGCACCCCAATGCGTAACCTGGACCGAGGGCGGGGATCACAGTCCGACTTGGGCGGAGGGGGGGACTAGCCGGTGCAGGGGGCCGAGGGGGGAAGTCCTTCAAAACCAGAGCGCATACAGCGCATTATGTTTCAAAGAACAACGACCTAAAGGAGTGCGGCGGGCCGAAGATCATCAAGTATAGAGGGCGTGGAGCGTCCATGGCATGTAAGGACGGACCGGGGGGACTGGGCAAAGCCACGTGCCGGTACGGAACGAACGAACCCTCCCGTAGAAAGGCAAAAAATCAATGCCGGAGGGACATCCGCGGGCAAACAGAAGACCGGGGGACCCTTAACCAAGAAAAAGACCCTTACTGGCGACAGGGCGAGCTCAGCGCCGTGCCCATAAAAGCTCGACGCAACGCCGTTACGTGGCCGGATCAAGCAAACCAGAGTACAGGAGAGCGTCGGCCACAAAACGGAGTTTACGACTCACGCGACTCCAACAAAGTCCCCGTCCTGAGGCCGAGGCTGTTTCCACTGAGATCAAAAAAAGGAGTAAAGGGGGATTAGAGCAACAGGGACCCGGAGACCCGGCGTTCAAGAGGCCGGTACCGCTCAAGGGTGGCGCCTTACGCAGCCGGCCTAACTCAAGAAACAACGTTCTCGCACAACATCCCACAACTTAGGAGTCCGACCAAAGCTTTTCCGCGATGAACGAGAGGTCACGAAAGAAACGATGCGGGACTTCCAGTCACTGGGTGCACCACAGTCCCAAAGAACTATCGGACCTGTGTCGCGTCCGGGAACGGCCTGAAATAGGGGAACCAGAGTGAACCGCTGGAAGTTAAGGAGCAGAACGATACCACGGGACGGGCCGGTCGCGATTCGACAGCGCATGGAGCCGACAACCCTCACGAAGAAAAACAACTAAATCAGTGCAGTGCGGGCAGGGAAGGGAAGGGAAAAAGAACGAAAGTGCGGCGGCCCAAAAACTCTCACCATGTGGGTCGACAGAAGGAGTGAGCGACCGACTACGGCAATGCGGGCGTTGACACGACACTAAGGCACAGATAGCAGCCTGAACTTGAGAACCTGACCTGCAGAACAAGGGAAAGGAATCCCCGGCACCAACTCCGACGCACTTCCCTTAACTCGAGCAGAAGTAGAGCTTTCTGGGCCTTTGGGCGTATCTCCTTCACAACAAACAACAGGGAATAGATATACGCTTGACTGAAAGCCTCAGAAGAAAGTTCATCGCAAAGGCGGACTTGGTGCACGGGTTTTACGTGTTCCAGTGTAACACAGGGGCAGGCCCCTGCGAGGAGGGCAGCAGGGATGATCGGGCCGTAGTGGCCGAGAGTAGATCATGAAAGACAGGTTGCCATTATTCGAGCACATGGAAAAATAGGAGGGTCAGGAAAACGGGGAGATTGTGGCCGAAGAAAAGCTGGGGGCGTGATCAGACTGCCCTGGACAGTTGGGTCGAACCCTGAGGAGAGGGAGTCAGGCGTGTTGCGCGACCCTCGTTGAACCTGTGGGCTCTTTGTCGAAACTTTGAGGGATTGAAAACTCATGGAGGAAATTGCCCTTAGGGTGGAGGGAGCGAGGAGGAAAATTCGATAAGACTGCTCAAACTTCGGGGGGCCCCCAACCAGTCCGGGGGGGAACGTAAAAAGTCGGATCAGGTTCATCACGGAAGAGAAGCGCGACGTAGGTTGGTGACGGAGAGAAGTTTGGGCCCGGATTGCTATACAGGACCTGGTTGCCTGAAGGGAGCCGAAATGGAGGGGCCATACCGGAAAGAAACCTTCGGCTTCGAGGAGGGTACTCCTTCCATGTTGTTCAAGAACTCGCCAGGTACTGGAACAGTCCGTTCGTCCGAGCGGCGCGGAGCTGCAGTGGGCCGAAACGACCGCCCGAGCGCCACAAAGGGGATGTGCGGGCCGCGAGGTGTCGCTCGTAGATTCCGCCATCTTGGGAGATCGCGCCCAAAAAAGTTTAGACAACTGCGGTGTGTGAGGAGAAAACATCGAGGCACGGCGGTGGAGCTTTGACGGGTAGCAAAACTGAAGGGGCTGGTGCCGCATCTGGGCCAGCTGCGGTGGACCTGCGATGTTGGACAGACAGGGGGAGGCCTGGAAGAGAAAGAAAAAGCTGATATCGGGATTCATAGTAACGTGCCTGACTCGATGACTGGGGAGAAAAAAAAAACCTAGCCAATTCAGTGCCTGGCCTTCCACGTCCTCGGAAATCGTTTTTCTCCGCCGCCGCCCAAACAGTATATGGTAAAAACTAGGAGGCAAAGGGAGAACTTCTGTGTTTGGGTATCCGCTCGGCCAGTCGTTGGGGGGGTAAACTTCGCCAAGGGGGACTGTCCCTTTTCTGAAGCCTGGGGGGGCCCTCGGTGGTTGCCACAGGCATCGCCAACATATTTAGCTTGCGAGGGGCCTGGCAAAAGCCTCTGCGCTTGGGTAAAGCCGTATTTCGCGTATCCCTTTCCTGGGGTCGTCCTATAAAGGCCCTTCTGAATCGGTGGAAGTCGAAGAAAAAAGCCAACTCAGTTGATGAATTTTAACGTCTTTGCCATTGTCACGTCGGCCTCCTCTTCCGATTTTTACCTCTGGGTCGCAAACGCGAACGAGTTCCTCGTAATCGCGGAGGGTTTACCTGGCCTGGTAATCAACCAAAGAGGGTATTCCGGCGCTCGTCGGCTTCGCACCAAGGTGGCGGGCCGTCCTCCGACGCGCCGGTTCCAGAGGAGGGCTGGACGACTTTACGTGCGGGTGAACTGGCAAAACACCGAAGTCCCGGGCTCAGTTCAAAACCGACAACTGTTGTTAACGTCGAGTTACTTGAGACACGGGAAGGACTGTCCTTTGCGGGCGAAGACTGCATCTGAGCGGCCGCGCGCACGACGGGCCAGGAAACAGAGAGGCAGGGTGCCCAGCGATTCCCGTAGATATCGACCCCGCCACCCCTTACCGCATATCAGTCACCGTGTAAAGGCTCCACTTCCGGAGGGGAAGGACCCGGGAGCAAAAAAAAGTATCTCACAACACAACTAATTAAAATAGATTGGTGTGGGCCTCCAGTTTGCCGGCATCCGGAAAGGTGGTCGGGAGAGTGGCACAAGGGGCAGAGAACGGCTGGCGTTTATGCGATATGCTGTCCCTCTGTACGGGCGTGAAAGGTAGGTGATGGCCAGCGCGTCGGGGGGTGCCCCGGTCAGGAAGCGTAGCGAGGCGCAAAGTGGACCGCCAGGAGAGATGGCGTCCCGGGTCTTACTTGAAAAAAAAGCCAAAAGGCCACTGGGTGCGGGGAGCCCAACGGTCGTGTCACGAACGCTGCCCACACCAAAAATCTAATTTGGCAAAGGTAAGTCGACGGCACCGACGGGAACGCGTTGCGGTGGGACACCCTTAGGTGTTCGCCAGAAGCCGGCGTACGTCGCGCGAAAACGGGGGATAGAAAGGTTCTAGACCAGGAGCGGTACCCTACATACTAGACCCTCCTGCCTTGCGTCACTGACCCGGACACCATCGAGACTCTCGCGGGGACTGCGACATTATCACTTCCTCCCGTTGGGTTGCGAGAAAGGTAAAAAGATTCTCCGACCTGAAAAAAGTGCCCACACCCTATGGGAGCTTCGCCCGCCGACCTCTGGGAGGGATGAACTCCAACTACCACTTAAAATCGCACATCTTCCTGGGGCAAAAAAACACCTTCTCACTGAGGACATTGAATCAGGTATCACATTTCCTGAAGGGGCTGCAGAGTCGCCGCCGTCCCTTCGGCCTACAAGGCAATGGAAAACCGCATACCGAAGCGAAGTTCAGGGATTTAACCGGACAATATTGGTTGGTCGTCTTCTAGTTACACAGTCGGGAGGGGGATCGACTGACATCGGGGTGGAAAGGGCGCCTAAACCCCGCAATTAACTACGGCATGCATCTCCCTAGATGACTTACCAGTCCGGTCCAGCGTATCTTAACAACTCGGTACCTCAAGGGATCTCTGAAAAAATCATCACGATGTCTCTGCACGAAACCCTCTTACCTAAGTGGGACCTCCTCTCCAGATGCCTTCTACGCTACGGGGGTTTGCATAACTCTTTTTTCCTGCTGAATCGATACGTGGCGTCCTCACTTAAGCTACAAGGTGGAAAGTTGCGCGAATTGGCGCCTCGGCTGAAAGGGAAGAACCTCCAAGTGCCCGACTTCCTGCCGTTTCTGCAAGTCCTGACTGAAGATCACCGAAACCCAGGATCCTGTCGTATTTCGAGAAACAAGACAGGCGCAAAAAAGGGGACAGGATGACCGCGAAGTTAGGAAGAAACTGAAGCCTGAACTTCAGGTCGACGAACACGTCCGCTGATCAACCCAGGGACCCCAACGTCTCCGAACTTAAAAAAACCGGAGAAGGTCCAGACTGAACGACGGAGGAACGACGACCGGAAAGGGTTCACGGGGGAAAACCTGAAAGGACTGATGCGCTGGGACAATCGACTGCGTTCAAACTACCGAACGCGTCATGCTCAGTCTAAAGAACTGGTCAGGAGCTTGCCACGGCTACGCTCCCGCACGATATATGAATCCTATCTGCGGAACAGAAAAAGTGAACATCCGAACGGCGGGCGGAAAAGAATGGGACACCATGTGGGGACTAGTAATCAGTGAGATAATATAAGACTACGGCAATGGAAGTCGTTACCCACTACGCCTGAATCACTCACCTCGACTCCGGGAAAGGTTAATGGCGAGGAACAAAAAAAAGCACAGGGAGCGACGTGCTGCACACTTCGGATAACTTTCGACGCGTCTACTTCGAGAAAAACTGTCAGTCAAGGCGTAGCTCTCTAAACAAAACGGAGGATGAATTAAGGGCGCCCTTGACCTGAACCGACAAATATCGGTCTAAAAAAATTTCAGGAAAGGGTGTCATCAGGAAAAACACTTGGAAGGGGTTTATCCAGGGGGGAGTTGGGGTGACTGGGAGGGCAGGCCCTGAGCGGCGTCCGCGGTGACACTGATAAGGAGGCCTAGTTGGGCAGAGGGGAGGTGAAAAAAACCAGGTTCCCGAGATCACTCAAAAAGAACCACAGTGGCGTCTTGCGGGCTCGCACGGGTTCGGGTCTGTGGGACTTGCCCTGGCCGATGATCGAACCCTGGATGGGGTAGCTGGAAAATTGTCTGCGGTCAGACACTGCGAAAGGACTAGTCCTTTACAGGGTGAGAATTCTGCAGTGCTGCCTCGGCCTATTTTGTCGTGGGGAAGGAAGAGCCGTTAGCACGCAGCGGAGAACTGAGTTTGGAACGACGTGCACCATTGTCCTAAGTCGCGAAACTCGTCTCGTCATCACATGAAAGAAGCCGCGACTGGCGGGTTGTCTGGGGTCCCGGAAGTGGGGGGGAAGTAGGGGACGGGGTGGCATTCGCCGGCGAGAAACGGCTGGGTGAGTCCTGGGCCATCCCCGATCCTTAAAAAAAAGGAGAAGGGAAAGGTTCGGAGGGAAAAAGTTGTTGGGAACTGAGCCGGTGAGGCAATGGTGTGATCTAGTCATCAAGCCACGCTGCTGCAACGGCGTGATTCGTGGACCCCAGGGAAAAATCGGGAGCCCTATTCAACCAGGTGGAGGGCACCGTCTCCAAACGTTACTGAATGGGGCTCTCGGCTTGGGTAGAATGTCCAGCCCAAGCCACAGACAAAAAAACCGGGGGGGGAATGCACAGTGCGAAAAAATAGGCGTCGCCATTCTAGGGGAGTGTGAAAGATCTTCGGTGACACTAGACCTTTATGTTCCCACAGATGGAAAAAGAAACATCAGGGGAAAAGCTTTGCGGAGATTCCTATGAACGTGCCGTACGCGCAGTGCGTGCGGTGGCGAAAGCCCGATCGTCCGCGTAATTAGGGGGCCTGATCCAAAGAGCAGTGTGCTCACTACCGAGCATCCGAAACAGAAGGAGGGCCGAAATCGGACAATATGACCCGTATGCGAATCGTTGGGGGGGGAAAGGCCTAGTTACAGCCGGCGGAGGGGTACCTTGCACTCAGATCACTGTGATCCCGGCACCTTGCCACCTTCTTACTGGGGTGTCCCAGAATTGCCAGCTTTTCAGTGAGCTCGTTAATTTAACCAGGGAGGAAGTTCGGGTCTCCCCCATATCGGAAAAGGGGTACGTGTCCAGAGTTGGGTCACTCCGGCTCGGCCTCAAATCGGTTTTGACTCAATGGAAAAATATGGATCAAAGACGTTGAAAGAGCCCCGTCGGCGGATCGGATCAAGCCGTCGACTGTTGACTCCACTGTCAGGCCGTGACGAAGGATTGTGTACGAAAATCGGGGCGAAGAGCTTGGCAACAGGTGCAAGCCAGTGTCTCGGCTCGAAAAGAAAAGAAGCGTCTCGGCGAAAGGTACGGCCATCCCCCACTCCCGTGCAGGCCGGTTCGAAATAAGGGAGTTCCCCGTACCTTAGAGTGACTGGTGCAACCAGATCTTCCCCAAAGTCTAAAGAAGAACTGGTGGTCTGAGGGGGGGGAAGGACTGAAAAGGGGGAAAACTCTTTTGTCCGGGGCAGAGCTGCATCAGAGGAGCCCCCGGCTGCGCAGGGCAAACCCGTCTAACCAGTCGATTCCAGCAGGGGAGAACATTCAAAAGGGGGTGGAACTCCCGCATCTGAAAAGTAAAGGAGAGACTCCTGCGGAACTAAGGGTCACTCTCTTAATCCCACACATGGTATCCTTCTAACACCTTATCAACACGCTAGAACAAACCACATCCTCCCAAAGAAAAAAACTCGGATAATTGTGGGGGGCCCTGCCGCGTGAGGGGTTTCGCGAAGTGTACACTAGACACGGGGGACGCAGGGAAGCGCGTCATGGGAGAAGGAGGCAACGGCTGGCACGGCTGGGCCGTGGGGCGCGGGGCTTTCCCCGCCCTGTGTGTGCCCCCCTGGCCGACGGGCATAGCTTGCAATTGTACCGAAAACACCAACTTGTCTTTACGAAACAGAACGCACACCAGTGAGAGTGAAGTATCCCAACTTCGAGGAAAACGAACTGGTGGAACAAAAAGCCACTGTCTGACAGGGGTGGCCAGCCCTCATTACTTGGTCACGGCTCCGTACTTGCCGTTAGAGTGAATTGACGAACCCGTCCAAGGAAATGATAACGTCGGAGTAGCAAGAGAGAGATTACCAGCTGGCCGACCTGTTAAGCCGGCGGGGCGTCGCGACGATGCTAGGACCCTTCGTTCCAGCATTCGTTAAACCTCGCAGGGTGCAAAAAAGCCGGCCGGGGAAATACCGAACTGAGCACCTTCCAAACGGCTGGGTCGAGAACTAGTCCTATGCCCCGAGCCACAACAGATTCCCGCTCACCCGACAGAGGTGAGGAATGCCGCACTCCGAAGATCTGCGCCCTCACCAACTCATGGCAAATCGGCCTCTTGGACAGCTGTCCCAAAATCAGTCGGCATGCGATCAATCCGGACGGTCATTGCCCTTGGAACTCCTCCGCATACCGAGCGCAGGGAAGGGACCACTGTCGCATCCGGGACGGAGGTTTTCCGTTTAACCGCCAATCACCGTGTGCCGAGGAGAAAATTGGAGGGGTTCCGTAAAAGGGGGAAAGGCCGGGAATAGGGGGGTTCGGCGCCGCAAACAGGCACTGCCCGGCCTCACAAAATCGCATCTAGCTCCGCCTGGCCGCCAATCTGGAAAGCGGACAATCCCTGTCCCAGTCTGGGCCCGGCTCGCCCAAGAAAGAAAAGCGGAAAGCATCGGCAGGGCGGCAAAAGGCCGCCGCGGTTGGCACTAACGCTTTTCGGGACATGCAAGCCGAGGTCTTGGCGACCTACGAAGCAGAAAATGCCGCAGAGGTGGGGCAACTAGGAAAAAAATTTCAAAGGGGGAAAAAAAACGACGGGGGCCGTCACTGCTGAGAGACAGGACGCGATCAATTTCGATACAACTGGCTAGAAAAAACGGTCAGAGCACTCCTGGGGCCCGGCACCGTAAGCAACGCCTGCCCCACCGGAGAACAAACAGTGACGCCAATACGGGCCAACTTAGCGCTTCCCCAAGGAATATCGCGGGAGTATTCGGAAAGAACGGATCACACCTGGGAGGACACTCCGTCGAACTGGGGGAACGGACCGGAAGAGAGCCGCGAATGTGCTGCATCGCGGCCTCTACGAGGGGGCAAATTGTAAAAAGAATGGGACAGAAACTCTGTAAGATCACACTAACCAGGTTCAAAGGGGCCTGTAGAGTTTCGGGGTCCCCTCGACGTCTAGCCTACACAACCGATCGACAGCCAACTCGAGGGGGTAGTAAAAAAACTGAAAAAGAAAATAACGAACCCGACCCTTCGCTGGGCCCGCGAACTGAAACATGTGGTGCGAATGTGGTATTGATAAGCCCAAGGACTAGGCGTTTCATGATCTACCTGGATACTCCTTCCTCCATGCAAACAAACCAGCTATCAAGACCCTGAAAACTGGACAAGAAAAACGGCAAAGGGAGAAGGGGGGAGGCTGCACAACTAAAGGAAACACGCTACCTTCATCAAGTCTGGTCAGGGAGGGATATCCACAACAAAATTGGAGAACAGAAGAAGGAACCCCTTCAATCGAAGTAAAAAATTGGAACTCCACGGGGCGAACCGGTGCCGTGGATGAGTCAGTGTTGGCACAGGGTCATGCCTGACTAGAAGCAGGCCGCTGATGCCAGGCGTGTTCGATTTGAATATTAAAACATGCATGGTCTGAAATGAATCAGTAGCCAAATGGTGAGCGAGGTGAAAAGGGACGGGCCCGGAACGGGGAAACTTGCCTGACAAGAGGGACCATCCCAAGCATGATAACCCGAATGTCTCTCGATCGCGGGTTCTTTCATGCCTCGAGGGGGAACTCTGTATCGAATAGTGACAGGGTGGGGCCTACGTGTTGTAACGACGTAATGAACATGTACAGTGCTGCCCCGTGGGATTCTCGTAGGGTACGGCCGTCGACGCCGCGCACAGGTCCGCTCGGTAAGCTTCTGGTCAAAAGAACTAGGACGTCATCACGTGGTCGGGATCTTTCAGGCATGGAAGCCACGGGGAGGTCGGTAATCGTGAAGTTGTTTCAAGGATGTGGGTCTAGACAGGGGGTGTTTCGGATATTTCGAAGGCCGGGGGTCGTGCACGGTGGCAAATCCGTGGGCATTAGGGGGAGACGCCTGTGTCTACCCGGGTAATTTTTGTTAGAACGGGGGAGAAGGGGGAATGCTGATCTCGCGAGCCGCAAAAAAAAAACTGCTGCGTCAGTCATGCAGGTGGATGCAAGGGGGTTTTCAATCGCCGAGGCGACCAACCTATCGGTCCGACCGGAATGTACTTCCGGAGAAACATCGATTTTTAGAGGACGCGCGGCCACAGCAAGGTCGTGCAAGCGTGAGGGCAACTGAGGGGGAGCTGCGCACAGTCGCATGTCGTTGTTTGAGCATGGCCATCGCAAACGGTTCAGGGAAAGGAGTCCTGCACCGAGGGAATCGGGGAGCGAATTCGTCACTGTGGGAGAGGCCCGTGGAGCCTGATTGCGGTGCTGGGGAAAATCTCCTATCCCATTCTAAAGATCCTTCTCTACTCCTACTTGTCGCATCGAGCAAAAAAGAAAACAAATTTGAGGGGGGTCCTTCGTAACATATGGGGCGTCCGTATGCACTCTTGGGGGGGGTAGCCTTTGGCTCTCGGCCTGGTCATAACGGTGAGAACCGGGGCAAACCCCTTCGGGTACAATTTCCCCTTGGCAAAGCGCCTTGTGGGAAGGTCATCGTGAAGAGGTGGACTATGCCGGGCGCCCGCCGAAAGGAGCGGGCCGCGTGCACCCCAGAGCGGTGGCCGGGGCCATCGTTTCAACGCTCCGTCAAGCGTTGAAGAGGCCACTAGGGGGGGGGAAGCGTGACTTATCCTGAGGAAGGGTCCGGGGGGCCGGCGCGTGTCTAAGTTAATCCACGGGAGCCTTACCTATTCTCTCCGCACGAGCACGTTAACCAAAAAGAGTTGGTAGACATCCCACCCACGGTTGAGAGCTTCGACGACACTTCTTCTCTGAGGGTAAAACATACGGCGGGGAAGGTCAAAAGAAAAATCACCGGCACGCCGCAGGGTCGACCACTGGCTGAGGGAACACTGCACCGGTGTAGAAAGTGCTAGGGTAACTGGCAGGCCGCTTCGAGGTTGGTAGTCCTCAACACCCCGAAGGGGGTGCGAGGGATACTGGTCGCGTTCAGCTTTGTGGTCGGGGCATACAGCACTAGCGCCGCCGCGCGCCGCACCAGGTTCACCGGCTGACCAGGCAGGCAGAAAAGCCATTCCAACAACCATGCGATCGAAGGGTCCCGCATCTCTGCGCCTACGCCCCATCACGGCGCTTATCCACATGGATGAATTCGACCAGGACCACAAACCGCAGGGGACCAATGATAACAGAGAAAAGATGGGGGGGGCCCTGGCGGCTGCGCCCGTTTTGTAGAAAGGAAACTCCGGGTGTGGATCGATGGCGCGATCGTCTCATGGAGGCGGTGGATGATGGATCGCGGTGCGGGGGAGAGGGTGGGACCTCGCCCTGGTATATTGCAAACCCCGGTGCCTAGCGTGCGGCATATGCAGCTGATTCCCAGTCACCACAGACCAAGGACCGGCAGAACACAAAAGCGGTGAGGTATTATCCCAAAGTAACGAATC
>Ga0179591_1227445_pt1 | contig 13521 bp, 18 predicted proteins | sample CZOMad2_1_08_16f_FD_182891 | JGI IMG/M metagenome (GOLD analysis project Ga0179591, IMG submission 182891) | Vadose zone soil fungal communities from Angelo Coast Range Reserve, California, USA - CZOMad2_1_08_16fungal (PacBio error correction) | ecosystem: Environmental > Terrestrial > Soil >...
CACAGGTGAACTTGCCGATTGCGGGGGACGGGCTACCAAAAATAAAAATGTTCGTTAAAGGGTCAGGGGTAGAGGCCAAAATCGCTGGTGACGGACCGGCAGCGGTGGGAAGTAGAAAAGTGGATTATGAAGCTGTCAAGGGAGATCAAGGGGAAAAAAAAGAAAGTTATGTGTGGGCTGGGGCGTGACGAGTTGTATGAGGCACAATTCCTGAACGATCCTCGTCGCGTCGCAGCCGGTGAGGGGGGAGAAGCGTCGAGCGCCGTAACAGTCTGGCACGGCACTCCAAGCCTCACCCAAAGGGGGGGCCTTTATAGGTTGGGCGATCGGCGAAGGAAGTGGAGGCGTTGTCTCAAAGGAATGGATGCACAAAAGGTATTCCTAATAGACAAGAGCAAGAAAGAAAGGGTCGTGCCGCTACAACGGCGCGTCACTGTAGTTAAAAGGGATGGACATCTGACGGGACTCGTCCGGCGATCTGTTACGCAGAATCAGCATCTAAGCAGCCCCAACGATTCTAGAGCTGAGGAGCGGATGGGAAAAGTCGAGAGGTCCGTTGGTCCTCCAAGCTTGACATAAAGCTAAACAGGGAAATTTAATACTGGGGCAAAACCAAAGCTACCACTATCACTAGCGAACGCTTATTGGGATGGGGAGTGGGACTATCAACGAAAGAGGGTCTCAGGAAGGCAAGATCTCACCACGGAGCACAGAGCGCAGCGGAGGGTCAATCAGGGAAAGGGCAACTGGAGCTCACGGGAGCCAAGAAGTTTCATTTCTCGAAAAGGCACGGCAGTTAGGTGAACCATGGAAATACCGGGATATTCAAAGAACCTGCAGCAGCTAGCCTTCCAAACACCATCCCTTGGACTATCACGTAAACAAACCCATAGGCCAATGGTAGGGGGAGGAAAGGGAAAGAGAAACGGAACACGCTTGGGGGGATTGGCAGTACGTGAACGGGGACAACGAGTCGAGTGCGACGAAAAAACCATCCGGAGATGGGAGAGAACGGTAAATACAAGGGAAAACGGCAAATTGAAACTTCAGATCTAGCAAACAACTTGCGGCGCGGAAAGAAAAAAGATTGGGGATGGCGTGAAAGATGACCATGGGTGGTCAGAACACAAAACGGAGAAAGAACCCGGAAGACTTTTGGAAAGGACACAAACTTCTAATGTTTTTTTTGGTTGGTTTGTTTTGTTTTTTTGTGGGGGGTGGGGGGGGTTGGTTTGGTTTTGTTTTTTTTTTGGGGTTGGGGGGGGGGGGGTTGTTTTTTTTTTGGGTGTGGGGGGGGTGGTTGGTTTTGGTTTGGGGGTAGGGTTTTTGTGGGGGTGGGGGGTTTGTGGGGGTGTGGGGTTTTTTTTTTTTTTGGGTTGGGGTGTGTTTGTTTGTTGTTCCAAGAAAAAAAAATACTCAGACCAAGAAACCGGGGCAGGACCCGGCTGACACGGTGGGAAGGTGTGGGAAACGGTATCGCATCCGGGATGACTGAGCTCAAGGACAACTGCCACGCTGCCTCCTAGGAAAAAACCAGAGGGAGAGCAAGAAACCTTTTCCTCGCATCGGGGGAAAAAGGGGGAACAGCTCCAAGATACCGCTACACGCCCTTAACAAGGGGGAAGGGGAAATGACTAAGCGCCACTCATCAGTAACCGGAAATATAAGAGGGGTAGGCAAGGCAAAAGAAGAGCCGCGCAAGGACTTCAAAGTGTTGGGAGAACAGGCTCTTTTCCCGGAGACACACCCTTTCCAAGATGCAACCGGAAAAAGATCGAGGTTACCATAAAAAGAAAAGACAGAAAGGGATTTCTCGAAGCTCCCGGACAAAGGGGGGAAGTGACTTATCCTCTGGGGACGCGATGGAGATGTGTGAGAAAAAAAGGGAAACGGCATGGAATTGGTGCATGGGCGGCACGAATGCAACCGTAAACAATTTAGGGTCTCAAACATAGAAAAGAAGGACTGAGGCACTTAAAGTACCGGGAAAAAGGGTTGGAATCTCAGACGGAAAACCCGCGGAGAAAAAAAAGGAACACCGGACCGCCTCTGGAGAAGCATCAAAGGAAGCACGCACTGTTCCATGCCTTTTACTTCAAAGCAAACGGCAAAGGGAAGGGAAAAAAAAGTCTTCAGACAATCGCACGAAATAGTAAAGGGAAAAAAAGAAATTGCGTGTTCAATTGGGGGAGAGCCGGAAAAACGGAGAGAGGCAAGGTAAACTGGAACAGGAAAATCCGTACCTGAAAAGAACCGAGAGGGGGATGTGATGGAGTAAGGATACCAGTCCAGAGAAAAGCTGACGGGTAAGAACAACAGGCAACCACAAACAAAAAAAAAAAAAACCCCACCCCAACCCAACCCCCAATACAGAATTAAGGGGAGGAAAAAGGACGACTGTGGCATTTCCAATTCAGGGATCAATATAGAACCGAAGGACAAAAAAAAAAATGTGAGGGGAGGGAGGAAGGGAGGATTAAAGATTTTGGACAGGTCCACAAAGAAAGTCCGGTGCAAAAGGCGAACATAGAGAGAGGGTAGGTGCCCGGAAGGGATCGACACAATCCCTTACTCCCATAGAACATCCCAGCTCAAAAAAGGAAGCGGAGGAAGATACTCTGTAATAGGGAACAACGAATCCAAAAATTTGGAAAACCAGAGAGGGGAGGGGATAGATCAAGACCGAATAGGAAAAAAAAATGGATTGTGTTGCATTCCATCCGGTCTTGAAGAAAAAGCAAAGAAAGAGCGAACTTCATACGCATGAAGGCTGGAAAGGATGCAGTGGTACATGATTAGATCGCGTGTGAATGAAAAGAAGAAAAAGAGCTGGGCCAGTAAAAGTGAGCGTCCCCGTGATTTGGGGTGGGGGTGGACCCATTGCCGAGACGTGCATCCGTGCTCAGGGAAAAGGGAAAGAGGCCGAGGCACTAGAAATCCACGAAATCTGAGCGGGGGCCGAAAAAAGGGATCCGACCTTCTGAGGATCAAAAGGGAGAGATAACCTGCTCGAGCCGGGGGGGGGGGGGGGCGAAAAGTGCCCATACAAACTTAAGTAAGGGAAAAAGAAGTAAAATCGGCCATTAAGTGAAAATGCAAAAAACACCGAAGCATACTGTCTCTTATAGAATAAGTAAAGAGAAGTTAAGGAGGAGCTTCTTAATACTAGGGAGAAACGGGTGGAGAAATCCACGAGACTTTATAGAAGGAGAAGTGCGAAGTAAAGGTACCACAACAACACAGAAGGACACACTAGGGACGGAGGGCGAGGAGGAAAAGATTCTCCAGGTGCATAAAGGAGAAGAAAAAAAAAAAAACCGCAACTCTTTTGACACGGGGGCATAAGGGAGGAAGAGAAGTGAGAGAAGACGGGGTATTAGCAGTTTGACTGACTTGGCAGGCAAGAAAACGGTTAGAAATAAAGGTGTCTGCCACCATGGACAACGAAGAAGTGAAAAGAGGGGAAGTGTGTGATCGAGAAAGCGTGGAGTGAGATCGCCAATGCCAACAGAGGAACGCCTGCTCAGTAGAAGGACGGGCCGGGAACAGGCTGCATAAAAAAAAAAGGGAGGGAGAAAATTTCTCGATGAACTTTCTCAAAACTGCCCAGGAAGGTGTAACTTGATAGAAGTGGGATACGTGGAGGGACCGGGGGAGCGCGGAGACTTGCAGCCCGAGGGGAAATGGGCCATCAAGCCGGAAAGAACGTTATCGAATAAATGGCTTTTAGAAAGGGAAAAACTCATTATCTTAAGGAGCTGAAAAATTGGCGGGAGGGAGGGGCCAATTCCCCCTGGAATTGGAGTCAATCTTTATCGGGATCGAAAAGAAGGGCGGGGGAAAGGGGTAATCGGGAAAGCGGGGTCTTTGAACCGTCTTTTTCGGTCAAAAGGTCACGTTGCATAGGATGTACGGACGACAACGTACCTGTGACCTTTCTATGAAAAAAACAAAGAGATGACGCTTGGGCTGCGTGGACGATGCGGTAGAGGTAGGAACCGAGAACACGAGCGCCATTCGAATGAAAAAGAACGGGGGGTGATCACCTGGAGGAGTAAGGAGAAAAAAAAATCAAGATAGGGCCCGAGGAGTGGTAAAACCCAGAGCTCATATTATCGAACGTCAAGATCATAAAGAAAAAGGGGAAAAAGCCATTCCAAAAGGGAGAAAGCGACGGGACGAATAAAGTGAGACTTGCTTTCCCGCGTATCGGAAACACCGCAAGAGAAAGCCGAACAGGCGCACGGTCCGGCATAAAAACAAAACAACAAAAACCCAGCACCAAAAAAAAAAGCTGAGGCACGGACGCTAAAATACAAGAAAGGACTGACCTGGCACAAAGAAACGCATCAAACCCAGCATTTGCCGGTAGTATAGAGGAAACAATTTGAAGAGGTCTTCGCCAGGAAAAGTCACAAAAAATTCAAATATCGCCGGCTTGGAAACCTTAAAAAAAAAATGTGACCTTCAAAAAAGACACTAAAGGAAGCAGTGGGCAGGAGGAAATGGAAAGAGTTGTTTTAAAGGGTAAGGGGACAAAGGACGCCTACCTAATAAACTAGCGAACTGTAAGCAAGTCCGCGGTTGACAGAAAAATCAGGAGGGGGGGGGCGAAGCGGGGGAAGCATGGTCTATTGCAAAAGCATAGGTTAAAAACCAAGTCGCCAAGCCGTGATAAGACACCCCTAGGATCGAAGGGGAATTAGGAAAGAAGCTCTTGGAGGCGAACGAGTAGGCTTTTTCCAGACGAAACGGAAATGAGAAAGAAGTCCAAAGAGCGCGCCAATCGCTGTTGCTTCAGCGAAAATTATGAAGAAGGGTGTCGAATAAAGTCCACATAAATCAAGAAAAATAGGACGCGACCCGTTCGAGGGGAAGGCAATGGATGGCGGAACGGGTCATAGGGTCAATGGCTGAGAGAAACTGACCCATCCAGGTGAGGGACAGAGGTGGCAAAAAAATCACTTCATGGAACACCAAAGCGGGCAAACATCAGAATTTCCGCGCGCAGGGTTTCAAAAAGAGCAAACAACGATGAGAAAGGCGTGGGGAGGTAGGAGCCAACAGAAAAGCCGTCGGCCATGAAAAGCCGCGGAGAGAAGACAGACATATCTGAGGTCCGTCAAACCCGGAGTTCTGTCAAAAGCAAAGGGGTTAGAGGAGGAGAAGGTGTGATGCAGAGAGGTAGGATGACATGTCGAAGCGGAGATCCGTGTCAAGAGGATAAAGAAAGAAAAAAAAGATACCTACGGCACCGGACGAAACCGATTAGGAAACTGAGTCTATCATAAAGAAGTATCTTGGAAAAGCCCGCGCTGTCGGAGGGGGGAGGAGCGCGTTAGGAAAAAGAAAAAGACCTAAACGCCAAAAGGTAATGGCAGACAGCAAACGCGTGCAGTCACACTTCCTCGGCAGCTGGGGAGGTATTCAACAGCGGGGAGGCCCGTGACGTTTCCGACGCATGTGAAAGAGGGGAAGAAGTCATCAAGGTGGCGGAGTCTGCGTAGGTGGGGGGGGGAGCTGAAATCGAGATCCTTTTTCAGAAGGGGAAGTGGGACATCGCGTTGCGGTCGAAAAAGGAGGCAATACATTTTGGGAACCGCAATTTTGTTCTGAGAGGCTGTGATGCCGATGATAAAGAAGAGCCTTGAGAGGATTAGTAGTGGGGGGAAGAAGGTACGCATTAAATAAAAACGAAAGATCGACGGGTTTATAGGAGAGCGTTAGGGCCGAAGTTGGGCGAATACAACGAATCTAAAGAAATGTCTATCTTGGGAAAAAGGGGGGGCAGATAGCAACCTTCGGCCCAAAATAGAAAAAAAAGGGAGGACGGTCCTTACTTGAGGCTGCAGGCGGTGGGAAAAAAGCGGCGGTTGGACTGCGGGAATGGAGAAAAGGGAAAGGCGGGACCCCGATTTGGAAAGGGGAGAGGTTAAAACTAGGAGAATCCAAGGCAGAGATTGATGAAATGTCGACTCAACAGACACAACTATGAAAGGGAAAGAGGGGAAACAAGCCCTCTGACGAATCCGGTGGCGGCAGGGTCAATCGGGCGGACAAAAGAAAGGGAAACAGAGGTGTCTCTAACCAAAATACCGCTCAAAAAAAAAGCCAGCGTCAAGGTGGAATAAAAAAAAGGGAAAAACCGAATGCCAGAACACCATGGGAGAGTGACGGTACGAAGGTTTACACTATCTAAAACGAATACGAAACCACACGGGAGAATGGAGAGAGACCGTCCAAGGGACACCAATAAGCAGTAAGAGAAAGCGTCTGTCGGTCTGACTTCCATGACGGACCAGAAAACAAAAAAAACCCGAAAAAAGGGGAGAATGTCGCCATCCTCTAAAAGGGAAAATGCACAAGAAACTAACAAAAAGACAAAAAGAGGAAGTTCTTTCAAAGGGGGTAATTGCTAAAGACAGTGAAGCAGCAACCGGGTTGGAAGAAATAACCAGGGACAACAGAAAAAAAATAAACCGCAATAGAAACGTTGGAACGGTCAGAAACATGCTGAGGAAAAAGTCAACTGGACTAGACAAACCGAAAAAATGGAAACCTCTTCCCAAGGAAGTGACTTGAGAGAGTGTTGGTTCGAGAAAGGACGTTCGCAGCGTTACAGGATTAATCGATGGACTCTAGCGAAAAAAAGGACAGGCGCCAATGTTACAGCTCATCACGGGACATAAAGACTACGATAGATAGGATAGGAAGGGCAATCGCGGGGTGGGACATTAGGGAGAGAAGGAAAAAACCGCATTCAGCGCGATAATTAAGAAGGCCAAGAGAGACACAACCCATGCATAGGGACTACAAACGCAAGGGGAGGGTGAAAAAAAAGCAAATCGCCTGGTGAAGGAAGAAACCGAATTAAAATCGCGCAAGCACGGGAAGGGGCGCACAATCTTCGACGGGGGGAGAATTCCCAAACCGCCGTCCGGAAGTCCACAAGTCTTTGTTAAAAATGAAGGTAAGTGATGTGCGAAAAAAGGCGCGAAGGGAGGGGATTTAAGGAAACGCAGGTTTCAAAAGAATGGAGAGACATGGATAGTGCCAAAGAAAGAGAAAAAGCTGAAAAAGCCAGGTTGGGATGAATATGAGAGCTCTGAGGGGGGAGGGAGGACACCTGCCCAGGGGGAAGCTGAAAGCAAGGGGCCGCGCGAAGGGTTGTGAGCAGAGGAAGAGGAGAAAACGAAGAATCAAAAAGGAGAAGGACAGGGAGATGGATCTACTAAGCAACAATAAAGACATAACGTGCTCAAAGCAGTTGCGTGGCGCGGAGTCAAAATTTACTAACGCAATAAGAAAGAAGACGAACGATTAAAGGGGGAACACCTGAGATGTTCGAAACAAGGAGACAGGCGCCGTCGAATGTAGGCTCGGATCTAAAGAGGAGAAACGGTAGGTAATTTGCGATTGGGATAGGATCATCGCCCGATGATAAGACCGTTAAAATAAAGGGTGGGAATGGGTTGGAAGCAGAAGGGAAAAATTGACGGGGGATCTGGAAAGGAAAGACCGATAAAAGGAATTTTATTGGAAAGAAAAATCGCGTGGGATCTACGAGGATGAATGAAATTTTAGGATACGGGGATAATCTCTCTGTGGGGAGTGCGGTAAGGCGGATGTGATAAAAGGCCGGCACGTGAAGGGTCTTTCTGCAGGAAAACGGTGCCCAAAACCACCCCCCAACAACACGCAAAAGACCACCAACACAGCCCCAACAAACCCACCCACGAGAGGGCCAACCCCAACCCCCCCCCCCCCCCACCAAAGACCCCCCCCACCCCACCAAAACAAAGGCAAACCACCCCAGTAAAGTCAAGCCCCCACCCCCTACCCCCAACCCACCCCCACCCCACCACCAACCCCCCCCCCCCCCCCACCTCCACAAAAAACACCCCCCCCCGAACCGGAGGCGGCCCTCCAAAAAACCCACAGCCAAACCCCCCCCCGGCCTATGCACAACCCGTCACGATCCCCCACCGGGACCCCCATACCCCAGAGCATGAACCGCACAAACACCGACAGCCCCTCCCACGGAGTACGCCAAAACAACCCACCCCGAAAGACCCCAAGCCCTCCCCCCCCCGCGCCCCCCCAAAAAGCCCCCCCCCTCCAAGGGCATAAAAGAATGGATAGTCTCTAGATGACCGGTTGTCAGTGAAAGTCAAAGGAAGAATTGGGAAAGATAGAATAGTCGCTGATCTCAAGTATAATGAAGAATCGAGACCCTCTAGGATATCTATTAATTAGTAAAAAAGTTCGATTCAAAGGAAGAAGATAGTGTACATAAATGAAAAGGACTCAGAGAAGAGGCCTATGAATCATCTAACGTCAGCTCAATCGAGAAAGAAAACGTCAAAATTCTAATACTCTGATCTTATGTTACTGATCAGGAAAGGTCCGTTGTTCCCATCTGTAATCCTTCTCAAAGTGAAGTTGACAGAAGAATGGCAAAAGCCACATCTAAAAAGAAATGCACGCGGTGATTGTTCGGGACCATGGAAAGAAAAGAGAAGAAATTTCTAAGATGGTTTCAGATAACCACTGTCCCGCCAAAGGCAAAAAAAGAGCAGATAAGGGAAAAAGAGAAACTGCCGGCGAACCAGAGGGGAAGGTCGGAATAAAACAAGAAAAGGAAGGGACTAAACTTGCCGATTCCCTTATAATACCTGATTCAGCGAGCAAGAAAGGAGCAAATAACTCATCAAGTCTGTCAAGAAAAGGAGGCCTTTTTAACGGGAGGGGCAAAGAGGACGAACAACCGTGCACACGCTGTGGTGATTGTGGGGAGAAGAGAAAGGCCAGGAACGACGTTCGAAGGGGCTAATCTGAAAAAAGACGCTCATGGGCGCACAGAAGAAGGGGAAAAAAAAGGGCAGAAGCCGGGACGATAAAACGGCACAACAGCAAAAAAAAAAAAGAGGTACGGCCGGTTCAAGTGAAAAATCAACAAGAAAAGAGCTAACAAGTAAGAACTGGGGTGAAAGAGTAAGGCGAAGATGTATACCCAGATCAACAGGAAAGGCAAAGAGGAAAAAAGACCTCGAGGCATTACCCGGCTTACACAGACTGAAAATGGACAGAGGAGAAGAGTATGACTGAGGGAAAAGCGCACTTAACAAACGAGGTCCGAAGAATTCATGGATTTGCTCTCATCAAGGGAAGGAGGAAAACGAAAAAACACTCCCGATCCCGTCTCGGGCGAAAAAGAAGGGACTTGGGTTCAGGGAGGGAACGAAAAGAGGAAAAAAACTTTTCCGACTAGGGAAGGTCAATCCGGAAAAAAAGTATAAGCTTCCGGGTTGTAATGCACAAGCAGAGAATAACTAGAACTTTCCACGGATACGACGAAAAGAAAGTGGGGGAGCCAGCGGCATCAAAGAAAAAAAGAAAAAACGATGGGAAGAGTACGAGCACGAAACGATCTGTTTATTTAAGCGAGCAGGAAAAGGGGCTGCGAAAACTTGCTCCAAAAGTGGACAGGCTGCATATGAACACCATCAAAGCCGGACCTTCAGGCCGTAAAACCTTCAGCAGGAAAAAGGGGGGGGAAAAGGAAATACGTAACCCCAGAGCAGCACAATCGGAAAAACAAAGAGGCCCTCCAAAATGACATCGGCAAGAAACGGGAAAACTGGGACCTTAAGTTTAATCATCTTACTGAAAAGAAAGAGTGCCGACAGGAGAAAGCGATCCGACATCCCAGCAAAACTGAAGAGGAAATTGGGTGGGAGAGAAGGAAGTTCGATCTTTAAAAGCAACTTACAGAAAAAGAAATCAAAAAGGACAAGGGGTTAGAGTTGGCTTTAAGTACCGTCCTCGGGAGAGAAGAGAAGGGAAAAATAAGACATGTGCAGAGATTCACCGGGACGCTACTGGGAAGAAGAAACATCTCAAAAAAAAAAAAAGGGATAGAAAATGAATCGGAATTCTCCAGACAGGGAGAAACAAGGTAAAAAGGAATCAAGACGAACAACGATGTTCGTGTGAAAAGTCGGAATCAAAAACGGTTCAGGAAAATAGAGAACCATGATGCCGCTGATTGCCGGGAGAAAAGGTCCTTTAAGTTGGCTCTGTTGGTGGAAAAGAGAGAAAAAAAAAAGATCAAAAAGTGAAAACAAACCAGGCAGTTGAATTTAATAGTCAGAAGAGGGAAAAAGGATTAAACTTGTCAGTCACCGGGGGGGGGAATGAAAAAAAGAAGCAGCTAAATTCAGGATCATAGTAGAAAAATGACCAGGAGTCCGCTATTTGCAGATGGAGGGAAAAAACAGGGCACCGAAGGTTCCGTGGTGGGACGGGCGTTAGGGTGTAAAAAATAGGGAGAACGTGAATCCGAACATGAACAGTCCACCTGAAAAGAGGAAGCTGAAAAGTCAGACGCGTTCCCCAGGGCTGAGAAAGGAGAGGATAGAGGCTGGGAAGAAGAAGACCGAGCGAATGCGGGTAGAGACGAACCGTGGGAGACCGCCAAGACTTATCCTTGGAAGGGGAAAACGGGGAAGCAGCCATGGAAGGGGGCATTCCAACACAGAGGGAGCGAGGATCGAGAGGAGGAGAAGAGGGAACATTCCGTTTTACTAATAATGAAGGAAGAAAGAAAAGCCCATACGAGAAGAAAGAAACGGATTTTTAGCAGGAGGATCTGCAAAGAAATACATAAAGGAACTTAAGTTCATAGGAAGTCTGCAGCTAATTGAGTCCTAAGAGGTTCAAAAAAACCGGATTATGGAAAGGACTGTCAAAAAATAAAGGGGGCTGTTACAGGGGGAAAAATCGTGAGGGAGTAGAGAGTATTTTCGGAACTGTTATTAGACGGGGAGAGGGGGTATTGCCTGCAAAAAACCATCTTAGAAGTCAAAGCTCGGGGTCTGAAAACAGTCGAAAAGGAAGGACCTCTGGTATGCGGGGGAAGAGGACCGCGCCTGTTAAGGGGAATCGAGAGAAATGTCTTGTGCATCGTTAAGAGAGTGAGAAGATGGGGGGAAAAGCTTCGAAGGACTAAAACGGACAGGGAAAAGAAAGATCCCCAAAAGAGCGTCTCCGAGGACAGAAGAAGAGAAAAATCAGGTAAGGGATCTAAGGGGGGAGTGTAGGAGAAGCTAATTCGGGGAAGCTGGGAAGGAGGGACGTGAAGACAGGGGGGCACTAGGGGAAGAATTAGAGGGGTTAGCTATCCATAATTCGGTCCCCGGGAGAAAGAAGTCATGAGGGAAGAAAAGAATCTGATAACCTGGGGGAAAGTGTGAGAGAAACAAAATGGGAGAAAAATGGAAGGAGAGCGTCGGTCGGAAAGAAAAAGACAAAGGAAGACGTTAAGCCTTTGGCTTTGGAGAAAAAAAAGGTAACTAGAAAGGTCAATTGGGGGAGCTGGGGGAGGAGCCAGGGCGAAAAGGATACCTGGGCTATTAAGAACACGACTTATGAACTAAGGGGAAGGGTCTAATCGATTATTAGTGTCAGAGACCCACGGATCTCACGCCCCAACCTGCCAAAGGCGGACAAGGGGCCATGACATCATGAATCAAAGATCGACGCGATCATATAAAAAAGAGGTGAGAAGGGGAAAGAGGAGGTAGCTACCACTCGCTCAGATTCTTAATCAGAAGAGGGGAAACTCAGAAAAGGTCTCGCGAAATCGAACAGACGATCAAGGGCTCCACCATTGACGGTCTAAGAGGACTTGCTTAAAGAAAGAGGACGATGCAAGCCCTGGCTATGCCGCCGGGGATCTAAATGAAGGAAGGTGAAATAAGAGAAGAGGACCTCAGACGCAAGAAAAAACACCCAAAAGAGCCGAGGAAAAAAGGCTGAGAAGGGGATCAGGCCAACAAGGGCCATACTAACCCGTCAGGGGGGCCCCGGGAGTGGAAAGGAGTCAAAATGTGAAACTTTGCGTCGACAGAGTTAGAAAGGCACTCGAAGGAAGGTCTCAGGGTGCGTTTAAGAGCAATTCCATTCAAAGGGGATGATTCGAGAATAGCAAGATGAGGGCAAAGAAGGGAAAAAACTGCCCAGTCTTGGTTTGAACGTTTAACGGGGGAAGTAAAGGATCTAATAAAAAACGAGAGCGGGGAAATAAGTCAGATACGGTTGGCACCTCAAAAAAAAGCAGGGTGGTTGGTGAAAGCGGTAGTCTGGAGATTGCACGAGCATAAGAAGAAATCCAGAGGTATCACCCACCAATGCATAGCCTTTTGAGGGAGAGTGGAATAAAAAGGCGCTGAGCAAAAGATAGAGTCTTTGGAGAACAAACACTGATCCAAAAACCCCGCAGGCGGGCCCCAGGGCTCCTGATCAAGAGGGACCACAATGATAGGGCCGGGGAGAGACACATGTCTGACTCCTGCCAAGCCCGGGATGGGAAGGGCGAAGGACAAGCTAGTTCGAACAGTTATTCGGGAAAGGACCGAGAAAGGAAAGACAAACTGCGTTGGACCTGAGGAACTGAATCAACGAAAAACTAGTATTCAAACATCACTGAAGCCGGAAGACGAATAAAAGACCAGAACAATTGATCTCCGACGTAGGCAATTCTCATCAAAGATAATCCTGCTTCAAAAATTGAGCGCCAACCTGCGTCTAGGGAAACGCAGAGGGACTTTGCAAAAGAAAGGGAGGGGGGAACTGTCCATACCATGAGCGGAGAGTTCGATTCGAGAGGGGGGAGAAAAGGGGAGGGCGCTGACAGGCCGGAATCTCCTCGGAAAGGTCGGGGGAGGGAAAAAGGGGCAAAAAAAGCATAGAGCGCAGGCCGAGGAGATCAATCAGCTAAACTCAAGGGAAAAAGAAAAAGACTTTATGCGGTCCCTCCTTGTACGGACAGGGTACGAAGGATTGAGGAAAGAACACTCATGATACAACAAGAAAGACAAAAAGATATCAAGGCGGTCTTCCTCAGGTCAAAGTGGGAAGAAAAGAGAAGACGTTGGAAACAAGGGTTTATAGTTCCAGTTACTTGTGACAGAAAAAGGGATCTGAGACTCGAAAGAACGTGTTCGGATCTGCGTTTTGATCAGAGAACACACACCCAGAAGGGCTGTTCTTCCTGGTGGCAGTTGTATGTGACCAAAGGGGCTAAAGAAAAAGAGCTTTTGAAAGAAAGCAAAAGGGGGACACGACCGGGGGGTCTTATCAGAAGACCTGCGGAGAGAGGAGAAGACCTTGGCGCGGGCTTAGGCGTTTTTTGGTTGAAGGGGATAAAGTGGGAGCATAAGAAAGAAAGAAGAGAAGTATACAGACTGCTTTAGTTCCGCTTTGGCTAAGGCGGAAACATAGAAAAGGAGGGAGAGGGTTCTTTTATCTGGCAGATAGGAAAAGGGGCCCAGGATAGATGACACGGAAGGCCGTCCCGTAATTGGTGAAAAGTGCTGTTTGTCATACGAAAGGGGAACGGGCCTGTTTGACGTCGAGGTAACGACCAGACCCGATTTGAAGGGAGAAAAGATTAACGGAAAAAAAAGATTCTAAAAAAGAATTCCTCACAACAGGGATGGAGGCTTTATCAAATCAAGT
>Ga0179591_1297150_pt1 | contig 13521 bp, 15 predicted proteins | sample CZOMad2_1_08_16f_FD_182891 | JGI IMG/M metagenome (GOLD analysis project Ga0179591, IMG submission 182891) | Vadose zone soil fungal communities from Angelo Coast Range Reserve, California, USA - CZOMad2_1_08_16fungal (PacBio error correction) | ecosystem: Environmental > Terrestrial > Soil >...
CGGGTGGAGATAATGGCAAAGCAGCGGGGGGCTGAATCTGAGGGGTATCAGGTGGGATAAAAAGAAGACCGGAAAAGGTGAGGGCGATAAAGTTAACAGGGAGCAACCCGTGGGCTGTGAACCTAGATGTTAGATCAAAGGAGAGAAAGGGAAGTGGCGAGCGGGGCAGGTTGGTAGGGATCAGACAAGGAAAGGCGGAGAAATAGAGGAAGAAAGGAGGCACAGAGGGAAGCATCGCTATTAACAAGGGGATTTTAAGGAATACTCAAATATGCCAAAGAAGAGAAAAAGTAGAGTACTTACTCGGGAAGTCCTGGTCTGTAAGTGATGAATCTTCCTAGACAAAAACAAAGGAAAAAGAAACCTCAAAAAAGGACGGGGGTGAATGCTGAGTATAGATAGAATGAAAACCCAAAAATCTAGGCTTCAGAGAACTTAAGATAAGTGTGCTCAGGAAGGTACGAGGATATCAGAAAAGGGGCGTTGGATTTGGGGCCAACCCGACAAGACCGAGAAATGAGGCTAGTGGAAGACAAGTTGTCAGGGATAGAAGGCGTAAGCAGGACTCGGACGGGCGGAGTTGGGAACAAAGTGAGAGGGTGTAGGAAACATCATGGCGGAACTAGGAAAAATAAAACCAGGACTATTAACCCCTGGGCTGGGGGAAGAATGAACCGGATGTTAAGGGAGTGTATGTGTGGGGAGCGGAAAGTGACACGGAGCTTCAAATCTCAAAAAAAAGGGGGGGGCAGCAGAGTTATGCTGTGGTGAAGGGAAGAAGAAAAAACTGGGAGAAAAAGCGAGTTGGAGAGAAGGGACTATGGACCAAGGCAAATCGGAGGGACTGAAGGAGCATCGATATCATGGGTAAGGGGAGCTGGGGAATGCATGCTTTATTGTATGGGGACGCGGCCAAGGGTCCGGGTAAACGTCCAATTGCAGGAAACGGGCGGCGGGCACTGGAGAAAAGGGAATAAACTGGGAAAGAAGAGAGGCACAACAGATGACCTACCAATTTCTGTCATGAAGAGGTAACATCCACGGGTCGAGGAGGCCTGGCTTCAAGACTCTCATCAACCCTGCAGAGAAAAAAAAACAACTTTAACTTTGGGGAGTTGCACGGAAGGAGAACCTGGAAATAAGATTTTCAGCTGAACGCGAATCTGCTCGGGCTTGACCACAAGAAACTAATTTAGTGGGTGGCGTGAGCAAGAAGAAGGATGGCTGTACAGGAAACCGAATCACAAACCTCACTTTAGCGACCAGACACTGGCAGCTGGGGGAAGTCAGAGGCTACGAGTGGACGTCATCCTAAGGAAGCGTCAAACGAGTGGGGTCTGGAAAAAGTCGGTACTGAAGTTCGGTGAATCACTAGGGGGGCCGAGTAGAGGGAGGTCAAATACGCGGTGGCCCCCAAGGTGCGGCGGGATGGGAGGACGGGAGGGGCTTTGAAATAAGCGAAGAAAGGTAAGTTCATCAAACACATCGTGCAAGAATCTCGCAAACGCACAGGAAAAAAAAGGGAGCAGATTTAAAAGAGGGAGATTCCAAGGCTCAAGAAGAAAAAGATCTGATAGGGTAGGGGTTATAAGGCACCATCCCGCGAGGACAGGAGGGGGGAAATGGGGTAAGTGAGGTTGAAAGATGAAAAGAAAAACCAGACTAGGAGAGGAAATCCTATTTGGGGCACATAAAGAAGTAGGTAATTGCGTGATCAAAGTGGGAACGATGAAGGCAGGCATCCCTGGCAGTTTCTTCCGCAGTACTTGTTATGAGGATTTGGATACCAGGGAAGCGGAAAAAGTTAAACTCAACAGACATTAAAACAACTTAGCTGAAACAAAAGACCCCTGATCTCCGAGGGGAGAATTAACAAAAAACCGGATTGTGGCAAAGGGAAAGAAAACACTTAGAGAAGCGTGGGTTAGAGGAAGGGGAGGAATCTTAGGCTTATCAGCTCGTGCTGGGGCGGACGACTCGAAATAGCAGGACGTGGTGGGTCCGGAAATGTGATAGGTAATTTGTGTCATTTGCGAGGTGAGTTCTAGGGACTAGCAACAAAACACGGCTGCGGGAAAGAGAAAGCAAGGAAGGAAAAAAAGAAGAATTCCCAAAAGGAAACACGGAAAAATAGACGTAACTCATCGGCAGGAGTCGCAAGAAAAAGCACAAAACACAAAAAAAGAACCATGAGAGCAGCAGACAAAAAAGCGGGGTAAAAGATAGAAGTTGTGCAGGTTGGCAAACGCGGGGGTGTGTGTTAGAAAAGGAAAAGCGGAAGTCCCTAAGGGTGACGAAAATGGTTGAAGGGTTATAATGAAAAAGCAGGGAAGAAAAAGAATTCACTCCCTTATCAAGGCGGGAAGACACTTGTCCCAGGGACTTATGTAAAAAAAAAATGGAAACGAACTGCAATAAAGAATCGAAGGGAGGGTCCAAAAAATAGAAGAATGACAGCCACCAGAATCGAGGGTGGATAATCGTTCCTCCTACCCCTAAGGCAGCGGGGGGAAAGAAAATAATGAAGCGTAAGATGGCAAGATAACAGTAAACGGTGCGAGATGAGGATATTCGAGGGTCTGAAACATTGGAAAAGAGGCAAAAGAGTCAGAAATTTATAAAAAGCGTTTCAAGTAGGTCAAGTGGGCAAGAATATCGAGACAGAGGTGTGGGGGAGAAGGGAAAGTTGAAGTAGCCTGGGAAGGTAGCGGACCAGTGGAAAAGCACAAACGCAGGGGGGGGGTCCACTCTCATTCTAGAGAATAGCTATACGAGGAAAAGTTAGGCACAAGCAACGAAATTTACAGAAAAGGTTTTGGAAAAACAAAAAATCAGGGAAAGTGTTCCTCGGATTCCGCTAAAACGCGTATTTGAGAGGAAAAAAAAAAGACCGATGCAAGGGTAAATGATGGCGGATTCCCGAATCATACAGCAAGGAACATGGTAAGGCACTATCCGGGGAAACGGAAACCAACCAAGAAGATCAAATAGGAGTTGTTTCACCCACGCTCGCAGAGAGAGCGAAAAGAGAAAATCTTCTGGGGAAACGCGGGAGAAGTAATTTCAGGAAGAAAGTTGAGGGAGAGGATGACGAAAGGGAGTGAGAAAAATCCGAGAAGAAGATGACATAGGTTTCCCGAATTTGGGTGTCATTGGTTGAATGGAAGGAGAATTCACACAAAGAGGGAGGAAGGAGGAGACTCCTTCACCCAGGGAATTGGGAAAACAAGAACCCAAACATCAAAAGCCTCGAAGCAGAAACAGAAGAGAAAACATTTATTCGATGCAATCGGAACAAAAAAAGCTTAGGGTCAATACTGAGAGGAAAAATGGCTTCTCAGAGAAGGGCTCTCAGTGGGCACGGCACATAAAAATCGGCTAGGAAAACCTTGCGGAGAGGGAAAGGACGATGAAAGACAGTAACCAATAGCCAAAAAAAAAAACACTACTAACACAGCACTACATCTGAGGTCAGTCAACCAGTTGAAACAGAGCAGATTGGTTGTATTGATGCAGGAAGGAGGTCCAGGGGGCCATGATGGGAGCTAATTTGAAAGCTGCCCTTGGTTTCCATCCCTCTGGCATCGAACGTCCGAGATGAGAGGATCCGCCTTCTATACCTGTATGAAATCAAAGAGCGATGCGTGGTGGGTGGGCAAACCAACGCCTCGATCCTCCAATCGGACAGTACCGGGAACTTCGCCCTTTTAGAGGCGCCTCTCCTCACCGACGAGTTGGGCGGGGTGACTGTCTAGAGAGAACGCGAAATTACCAAAAATCCGACCGGGGGGGTCAGGGGGAATACGAGGTGTTTTTAAAAACTTAAAATAGGCACACGGGTACGACACCGGAAAACGGTCACTCTTAAGACTAAAGAGCGTATATGGATGTGCGACCTCGTATGACAATCTCCAAAGGTTCAAAGAGCACGCCTCAATCCTGCAGGGCCGGTCTTTCTCAGCTAATTCTAACCCAGGAAGGAAAGACACGAGAGTACTAAACCCGACGCAGACCAAAAAAAATTCGCTCGATTCAGCGTCAGGCCCTCTCGGCTGAACAACAGGGCAATCCCGGGACCTCACTTGGATCCCCGACAGGGAAGGTGGGTCAGGAAGGAAATAAGAAAAGGCAAAAGCAGCATGACCCTCCGTGGAGAAAAGCCGCCACAAAAAAGGGACTCGATCGAGGAAAAGAGATACGGGTGTGAGATATTTGCTCGCGGGGGAGGAGGACTGGGGAAGCGGTGAACCTGTAAGAGCGAAGGCGGAAGGAACGTAGTAAGTGAAAGAAGAGCGGTCGAAGCTGAATAGATCGAAGGAGAGCGGCCATTTTTAAAGAGAAGAATAGAGAGCTGAAAAGCCTCGGAAACCCGGAGAAAAGAGCGGCAGATAGGAACATGGGAGATTGTCAACTGACGCAAGGAAAATACGAGCTATAAACTGGAAAGTGACATTACAGTGAAAGGAAGCAAAAAACGAAATAGGAAAGAAAAGAAGGGGGTGAGATAGAGCCAAACCCTAACACTCGGAAGGACGCAGATGAGAGGAGAAAAAAAGGGGGAGAGTTAAGGTTACAGGGGGGGACGACTCTGTGGAGTTGCCCCCAAACGCCTCCGAGTGAAATCGGGGGGGACATTGGTATCAAGTATAAGTAAGAAAAGAAAGGGACGTACGAGGGGAGGTAACAAGAAGATTTGGGTAAGAGAGAAAATCATTGCGGAAAACTGCATCTCTATAAACCAAAAGGTGGTTTTGTGGGAGGGAAGAGTTGGATGGGCTACGGGGCTACAGAATGTGGTGATGGGGGGGTGGGTTGTTGGCGCAGGGGGGACTGCTTGCCCTACTCATAATCGCACGCCATTTTGTAGAGAAGAGGTAGGTAGGGGTTATCCGAGAGGAACAACAAGGAGAGAAAGTCAAGGTCGAAAGGGGAAGAAAAAGAAATCGGAAAGAAAGGCCATCAAATCAGTCAGAAAGAACAGATGGTCCCTCTTTCAATATTGGAGGGGAGAAGGCAAGTCCATGACAGAAAGCAGGGGGTACATTGGGGGCAAAGCACATGACTAGTGCACCTCGGGAAACGAAGGCAATGCAACAAGACCAATTCAGGGAAAGACTTTGAAGTGTCAACATACAAGGGGGATCTCTACATGGGGAATCGCCCCAGAGAGGCCATCCGCTGCGTGGAAGCAAAACTTTTCTTTGGGATTAGAAAAGAAGTCCGCTTTCACATACTCACGAGATTGTTCGTAGGGGAGGAGAAAAGAGAGCTTGGGGACACCATTAACGATATGGGTGTTTTCTTGAGCATCAGGGCACGTCATAGAGGGAATGTAAATGTGGGAGAGGGAGGTATCACCCAGAGTTCGTGACTCAGCCTCGAGCCAAAGGGGGAAGAGGGAGTAACTACCCTCGATACGAGTTTATCTGCATCTAGGGAATCAAAACCGGAGACGAGATGTTTCGGGAAAAAAATTGACTTGCAGTTGCTACCACAGTGGTTCCGCCATTTATAAAGAGAAGAAAAGACGAGAGTGGACACATGGCGGCTGGGGGAGGAAAGGAACAATGGTAAATTGACAAGGAAAACCCCAAGGTAAGTTCGGGGAAGTCCCACACCCAGCGGTATAAATATAAATCACTGACAAGGAAGGGGAGGGTACAGAAAAGGCGTTAGTGCCTCGTCCAATTTGAGAAGAAGAGAACGATCAGCATGGGGGGAAAACCCGTCAAAGTTTTATCCTTCAATCTCCTTATTAGGAAGTGAATTTTAGCCAGGACGTATGTGTGGGAGGGGAGAACCTCAAACAAGAACGTATGGAGCGGCATCAGATCTTTTAAAAAGGGAAAAAGAAATATGTGTTGGAGGAGGTGAAAAAATGGAAAGCCAACGAGTCAGTCCTCTCCATTGACAAGGGATTCCCGCGGATACGAAATAGCTTTGAATGTTTTGGATAAAAGTGTGTCGGGTGAGTATAAAGGGAACCTTTCAAACAAAGACTGGGAGGGAACCAAAAAAAAGAAGGGGCAAATCTCCATGGTAGACAGGACACCTGCGGTTTGTGCAAAGGGAAAATTGATAAATCATGGCACGAGAGAGAACCGAGGTCCTCACTGGCGGATCCTGCAGAGGGGGGGGATTGTACCTTAAGGGGAGAAAAAAGAAAAGAAGTAAAGTTTCAAGCAGTGGATCAGGTACAGTTTGGGAGGGGCCACTTCTGGATGCGAAAGAGAAGCTCACCCACACCGCTTATGAGAAAAAAAGGAGAGGAAGAAAATCAAGCAAAAAAAAAAAAGGGCCACAACTTACCTGGAAAAAAAAGGAAACGGGCAAAATCTGAAAAGTTGCGAAGAGGGAAAAAGGTACAAAGAACATGATAAGCGAAAAAAGCACTCGGGGAAAAAGTAGCGGGAAAAAAAAGAGAGGGGGTGTTGAGATGCGGGAGAAGAAACAGGGGGTGGTATATTCAACTTTTCCCCATCGAGGAGGTGGGGGGTAAGCAAATTGTCTGAAAATGGTTAGGGTATAAGTACAACGCCCAGTGAACACTGTACTCAAAACACTAACGAGAGTACTATCTGCAATTGCCAGGGGGGGGGAATGAAAGGGGGGTGCGGGGGACAAAAAGCAAACTCACTAAGGGCAAGAGCAAATTTATTGGGCAAAACTGTGAAAGAAGGATCCTTAAAAGCAGAACAATACGGGGCTATAGGGGAGGGATCATCGCAATAAGAAGGGAAACATACGCGCAGTCCATACAGACGATGGGGAAGGATACCATGGAGAGGATGACCAAGATGGGAAGGGGGAGATTTGATAACACATTTTAAGGAGCACAGAAGGAGGGGGGGAAAGTGACCACTGGGCAGTTGGGGGAAGGGCACTTGTGAAAAAGGGGGAAGGAAAATTGGGGGGGAGAAAACAGAATTAACGGGACGAAAAGAAACAGGAATCACCCTCGCAAATGGTGGCCCACGAGGAGATATAGCGTACCTGAACCGGAGGAAAGCACGGAAAGTCACGAAGACTTGGGGTGTAGCCAATAAGATCCGCCGAGCGATGCCCGGATGGAAAAAAAACTCTTAGTACGAAAAGGAAGTGCAGCATGACCAGTGTTTAAAGATGGAGTAAGTAAACGCGGATGGGGTGAGAAAAAGGAAAAGGGCCTGACGGCTAGGACGTTCCAAGAGCTTCAAAAAAAAAAGAAGCAAAATATCGTTGGGGGGTGTGAACCACTCTTCAGAGCAAAAAAAAAACAGACGCGTAATGACAGAGGGGAAGTCGCCAATTCCTTGAAGGAGATGTAGGGAAACGAGAGGGGAGTTGAAAAAAGAATTTAGAGAGCCAAGGGGGAAGAAGTGGACCAAGTTGGTTTTCCAATCGGGGGTTGCATTTGAACTTCGGAAAAGGCCACTAGAAAGCGGCCCTCCTACAAAAGGACCCTAAGCTAGGAAACGGCAGAGAGCAAATCATAAAGAAGGGAAGCAAAGGAAACAGCCTGAAAGAAACTGACTTGATGAGGGAAAGAACATACAACAACCACCGGAGGGTTTATTACCACCGGGGGTGTTGTGTTTTCGCGAAAAGTTTACTCCTAAACGGGAGAAGAGGAAAAAAAAACACATACCTCTGCTCTGAAAACCTGGGGGGAGGGGGAGAGGGAACGCAAGACTTAGAACAAGATCTCCAAACATCAAGAATCAACTCTCTGGAGGAAGGGAAGATCAACAAGCCCAGGTGGTCACAAGAAAGTGGTTGATATTGGTGCGGGGGCTAATGTGAACGAACAGTTTACAAATCTCACTTGTGCTAATCTTGGAGGGGACCGGAGTCCGGCGTCCGCCATTCTAGTAAGGGAAAAAATGCTCACTATCACTCGAGTCGTCAACTTAGGAGGGGGTTTTGTGAAACAAAAGCCTCCGATCGGGCCAAGAGAGAGGACGTGCAACTGAAAAAAAAGTTTAGCTTCGCCTAGCCCTGCGTCACATGCAGAGGGGGGTCGGGGGGGGGAGAGTACGCGTCATGCCAAAGCACCCTTCCCGCTGGGTGTGACCTACAGGGGGTTTCGGGTGATATTCAGACAAGGAATGTAAAAAAACGTATACTCTACGCAAGGGAGTATGGGCAGTTCTTGACGGAAAAGCACATTGTTAACGATGCGCCTCCGGTCCTCCGGGGGGGGGAACGTCGGGAAAAAAGTCTCATCTATGGCACCTGCTTGGAGGCCTAGAAAGAAAACAAAACCTCAACCGAGTCGACCCGTGTAGCCTGCGGATCAGAAAGAGGACGCAAATCAAGCAAGTCAAAATGTTGGCCGAACCGGAATTGCGCAAAAAATGTACGTCTTGCCTTCCTCAAAGCTACAGCTCAAGTAAAGTAGCCACTATCCTCAACCCAAATCTTACTCTCAAAAAGAGAAAAAAAAACGAGGAGGATACCCTCTGATAGGATAGGGGGGAATGATCTGGCAACGGCGTTATTCTGATGAGGAAGGAAAAAGCATGTCGGGCTATAGGGGGGGGCACGGGAGGCAACCACGTGCTGGGGAAGAGAGTTTAAGAAGCTGGAGGTTAGAGGGGGCGGGAGGGCCTAGGGGGGGGAGGAATAGGGGAGAGCGACGATTCATGGGGGGGGCTCCGCAACGGAAACCTCCCGGCGGTGCCACGCTGTCAGGGCGTCCTCTTATGAAAAGGTGGGGGTATTGGAAAAATCTGGGCTCTCAAGAAATGTCCATAGGAAGGAGGGTGGGACTAGAAAATGTACTTGACGGATGAAGGATATCGAAAAAAACTTTGATGGAAAAGACCGGGGACGAAAGGTGGAATGCGGCGAAGTCAAACGTGAACAATCTTAGAGTTCCGGACATAGGAGAGGGAGAAGATAAAGTTCTCCGAAACGGGGTATTTGACGCTAAGAAAGGGAGGTTGATGGTGCCAAACAGAATTAAAATTAAATTTCTAGTGAAAGTGAAAACTTAAGAGGGAAGCCTTCCGACTACGTCGATGCCCTAGTACCAGGGCATAGGGTTTGTAAAAGAGAAACATAAGGGAGAAAAATCATCAGGAAGACCAAACACTTAGGTTGAAAAAAAGGGGCTGGGCTGTACTGAATCCCGATGTAGTGATGTGGTAGAGGGTTGGCGGCGTGAAAGTTGACAGAACGAGGCGGGGCCCCCTCCCAGACGGCAACTCAAGAGGGGTTTTAAAGGTAGGGACTGGGGGGAAACGAGACCAAACTATAGAAAAAGGGTCTAAAGTGACAGAAAAGGGGGTAAGATGGACCCGAAAAAGACGTTGTGGGGGGGGAGAACCATCAATATCAATTTCAGTTCAGAAGGCTTGGGGAATTTAGGGGAGTGAGGGAGTGTTCTCTCACGAGTGGAAGAAAGGTAGGACGCCAGGTTGAGCATGCGGGCGGCCCTGACTGCTAGGGGGCCCGACCATCGGAAGAATTGCAAAAAGATTAAAGACAAAAGGGAAAAAATATTTCTCGGGTAACCACGGGAGATCTAAAAGACTATAAAAGAAAAGCTCGTCCATCCATGCGATCCTCAAGTAATTGGGGGGAAACGGTGCACAGAAACCAAGAAATGTCACTCATTTTAGGAGGGGTGCGCTATCGCGCGAGACGGAAAAAGGCATATTGGATAGTGGGGGTAGTGAAGAGAGGCGAGGGCCTGGGAGCAGCTGTGTCACCCCATCATCTGGACGTGGAATCATCCATCTATTAAGGAGGTCAGCGTTGGGAAACGGCTACAAGTGGAAAAAATCAAGAGGGCGAAAGGTAAAAGTGCGGGAAGATATTGGGTCTGTAAAATCAGATGACGTGACGGTGCTGCGACTAAAGTTTGTCCTCGGAAGGGGGCAGTATACTCCATACGCGCTGAACACCAGGGGAGGAGGGGAGGGGGATAGGGTGGTCGGCTGTGACAGTCCTCGGACTAGTATCAGGGGGAACTCCAACCAACCCACATCGGGATCTTCAGACAAATAAAAAGAAGGATCCAGCTTTGGAAAGACTTTCAATAGGTGGGGAGAGATCCAAACTAATCAAAAAGAAAGATCCTCATAGAAATCATTGGGGAGAACCGTAAAAAGAAAACTGCTGGGAAGTCTGAGGACCGTCGCTCGTATGTTCTTTAGAACTACCTCAAAAAAGCCAGAGGGTATTGTAGGATTCTTTCAGATCGATCTTGAAAAAAATAGATGTAAGGAGGACAGGAGGCGCAAGGGTCAAAAACTCCACAACGACTGAAACCTCACACGGTCTTCGCAAAATATGAACTTATGATCGGTAAAAAAAGGATTTCCGAATAGAAAAGAGAAAAAATGTAAGCATAGGATGAAAAACACAAAAAGCCTGCCCCTGCTCCGCGTGTCTTCTCCTAGCAAAAAATGGTTGCAACAGTAAACTTAAGGGGGAGCTGGTCACGCGATCGAAAGATGTCATCTGAAAGGACAGGCAGAGTTGGCTTTCAGTTGTAGGGAGGAAAAAAAATCTTTTTTGGGAAGCCGTGTCCTTTGACTGCATAGAAACATTGTAAGGGTGTTAGTGGGTCTCTTGATTGGGATCGGGATCGCAGACAACCACGGGATGATTGAGATAAATCAGAAATCAAGGAAGAAAATTACACCCGGGACCTGAGCAAAATAAATATAAAAAGGACTGCAGAGGGTCGCGCCAAACGTACAATAACACAGCGGAAGAAAGCAAAGGAAAGAGGAAATAGATCATAATGTAATATTAGTTGGGGGGTTTATCAAAAGGTTCTTTTGGCAAAACGAAGGGGTTTGTTAATTCTACCGTCAAAAAAAACGCGCTAGGGAGAGAGTGTGGTATAGAATTGGGTTTGAGGGGACCAAAAGGGGGATAAAAAAGAATTCAAGAGTATACGAGCTGCGGAAGCCAAGGAAACGGGGGCGAAAGGAACCTGATCGGAAAAAATCTCTGGTTGCAATAAGAAAACTGAAAATCCTCTAATCTCGGTCAGGGTGGGAGATCGTGAAAGAAGAACGACTAAGGCGAAGGACAATCAAAATGAGCATAGACGATAAAAAAGGATCCGGATGAAAAGATGAAGAGTTACTGAGGGAGGAGAGAATTGGGGAAATGGGAATCACAGCGGAAAAATTGCTCCAAAGCGGGGATAAGTAGGGGAAGGGAGAGATTTGAAAGAAGGGGGGGGGGGGTGGTGGGTGGATTAAAATGACAGGTAATTACCTGGGATTCAACTAAAATAAGGGAAAGACAAAGAAAACCGCATCAGGTGGCCACGAGCGTAGAGCTAACGAAATTCAGTCTTCAGACAAAGAAGGAGGGGTTGTGTAAAAAAAAAATCGTTCGGAAAGCGGTAAAAAGGGCGTTCACAGTCTGACCACTCTTTCAGGAGGGGGATTTAGAAGAAAGGCCAAAGGCCAGTGATATGCTTTTTGTTTGGGGTGAAAAAGAAAGGGGGGGGAAAGAAGGCGCACATGTAAAAGAGCGTGACAGAGCTTACGTACCACCAAAAGGGGTAAGGGGGGGTCATCCAACTCGCGACTGGGCACACAAAAAAAAAAAAAATCGTGGAGAATGAAGCGATCACCATGAAAAAGTTGATGAATCGACGTAAGGAAGGGGGGAAGGACACCAAACTTAACGCACAGGGGAGGTTCGGGAATTTTCATAGAAATTAACTATTTGAAAAGGGGGACGAAGAGGTCAGAAGCGCAAAAGGAAAGGGGACAAAAACGGGAGGGCTATAAACGTACACTATCAAATAAAGAAAAAAGCCCGAAGCAGTACAGAAGAAGAGATATTTTCAGAAATAAAAACCAAAATTTGCAGAGGGTCAATCGGGTAAAACCTTGAAAAAAAGTCAACGTCAATCAGGGGGGGGCGCTCTGGAAACCAAAAGATACCTCTGGATCCTGAAAACCGCGTGAGAGGAGGATAGGGCCAAGCCAGGAGGAAGGTCAGACGCCACAACATCACTACTCCACAAGAGAGGGGGGGACATAAGAACCACAAGGGGTTCATCAGCATTGTTTTAAATGGGGAAGGAGGAGATTCCGATGAGGGGAAGCTTTAGGAACAGGTCACCCGTCACCTCTTTAAAGCGACCGGGAAGGAGTCCGGCGCCGCCTCTATAAGAATGATCAAGACCACTACGAGAACGAGAGGATTTGGTTGGAAAATCCAAAGCAAAGAGAGGACCACTCTCGACGTGTCCCTTCCAAACTTTTAGCGGAAAGAGCCTCTTGCCGTCCAAACGTCCTAGTGGGGTGGACTTGGAAAGAGACGAAATTCGAATAACCCCCGTCAAATAAGGGTTGGCGAGTCATATTCATCACGTAAAAAGACCTACTGTCACAGTAAGGGACTAAGGCTAGAAAAAGAGGATTCTGGAAAAAGTCTCAAAATCTCCCAAGTGGTTCAAATCGCCTCCTCTGAGAGCCGGGAAACCGACGGTCTTTAAGAAGACGATTCTATCCAAGCGATCACATCTGGGTAAAAACCCTCGACGCTCGCCAGTGAAAGGAGATCTTCAGCGGAAAGGACCCTCTCGGAGAACAGAAAAGGGTTAAGAAAAAGATGCAAAAAAAGGTACGGTCTTGGCATGGACTCATCCAGCTACCACCGCACGTGGAGAAGCCACGATCCTCAACACCAGAATCTTAAACGGAGAGGGGGAACAGAGCTCGGGAACTTTTGTGAGTAGTGAGAAACGTCTAATGGATTCATGTGGGAGAGGGGATGATAAAGAATGACATAATGGGCGATACCAAGAACGACTGAGGAAAACGGGAGGATGAAAAGCGATCAATGATAGGAAAGTTGGCTCACCGAGGGGAGTAAGGAGTGAGGCGACAAGCAGAGTAGGAAGCTGAGAAAGACGCGGAGTTTGCCCGGGGAAAAGAGCTAGGGAAACGGAAAGAAGGTCAGGAAAAGGACGCACTAGGAGAACTCATAGATACTAACGGACAGTCATTTAGTAAGTGGGAGAACTGATGGGATCGAAAAAAACTAGTACAACACTCAAGCGGGATTCGGAATGCTAGTAAGAGCACCGAAACAGAACGAGGGAAAAAAGGTGGACGGGAAGATATATGATCAAGAGGAGAAGGGGAGTACGAGGAGAGTGGAAGTACGCGGATGTTGGAGGGACCAAGAAAGGTCCCCAGTACGAATGGGAGGTTATCATTGAGCACTGGGGTAGAGAAGGCTTATCGAATCGGAAATTAAATAGGAACAATGGAGAGTGGTAAGAGAAGAAAAACAATCGGGGGAGACTGAGAACATCAAGCCAACAATGATGAGCCCACCTGGGGACTTGTACTTACTTCCTAAAAAACAGAAAGATGGGGATGGTTTGATGGAAAGTATGTTTGGGTGCTCGTGAAGTGGTACGTAGGCCTGCCAGTCATCCCTCGCACCCAACAAAAACACACCACCAACACCCACAAAACACAAGAAGAAACCCACCACCACACCCACACAAAAAAAAAAAAAAACCCCAGAACGAACCAGAGACCCAAACAA
>Ga0179591_1335816_pt1 | contig 13521 bp, 15 predicted proteins | sample CZOMad2_1_08_16f_FD_182891 | JGI IMG/M metagenome (GOLD analysis project Ga0179591, IMG submission 182891) | Vadose zone soil fungal communities from Angelo Coast Range Reserve, California, USA - CZOMad2_1_08_16fungal (PacBio error correction) | ecosystem: Environmental > Terrestrial > Soil >...
TACAATCATGTGAAACATTGCGAAGAAAGTCACAGCACGGTGATGCCGTTGCGAAGGGGAACCTGCGAGAAGCAAGACCGCGTTGTTTTTCAAAAGAAAAAAGAAGGATAGTCAAACGAACCGATAGAAGACGCAGGGGAAAGGGGCAGGTGGTGGAGGAGGGAGACATTTCGTGTAAAGGTGAAAAAGACATAGAACAACCGGAAGTTGTTTGGATGTCGGCGCAACTACAAGCGGACAAACAGTATGGAGTCTTCAGGAAGGGGTGGGAGCCCGCAGGAGCAAGGCAGAGTGGGGGGGAGAGAACGAAATATTCTTTAAAAAGAAGTAAAGTGTAGGGAAAGCTTTGATCCCTGGGACTTCAGAAGAAAAACCCGCCCCTGAAATGTTTCGGGGGGGATGTGAATTTAGGAAAGCAACAGGAAGCAGGCCAAGAATTTGGCCAGGGAAAGAGAGAGGAGATCGACGCGACAACAAGGAGAAGAAAATCCAAACTTAGAGAAGATGCGCTTCGAAAGCAGTCGGGTACGCCTCTAAACCCTCAATCAAAAAAATTGATCGCATCCTCCTCAAAAAAGGACGTAGACCTCCATGACAAGGGGGCTCTTAGCAAAGTGATCAATAGAAAAAGAGGAGAATGAATCTGGCTACGAGGCGGGTCTTTGGAACGCAGGTGGGAAAAAGCGCCGTAATGTTCCGTCCAGAGAAAGGGAAAACGTCCACCTGGTAGGATGTAAAATGGGCGGACGGCAGGTTTGCAGAAAAAGATTCGGCAGAAGGGGGGATCTGTCTAAGCCAAGAGGTGGTGGGTACCAATCCAAAAAAAGTGGAAAGGGGGAGGAAAGGAAGATTAGTGGTCGGGCCGGGGGGGGGGAAGAAAACCGCGCGAAAATCCAAAAAGGATTCATAAGACTTTAAGAAAAACAGGGCACGCAGGCTGCAAAAAAATGGTCCAAAGGTTCGTACGGTGTGGGCCTAGTCGTCCTCCGGTGGAACAAAACCCCGGGAGGAAACCTGTCGAGAATTTTGAGAAAGGCAGGGTTCCGAGCTTCAAGGGGCATCACGGTAACACTTCAGTCCAAGATTTCAGAAAAAGGGGGCCAAAGGCCACACAAAAAGGAAGCAACGGTTGTATTCCTGGTAAGGGGCACTTGCCGACAGGAACACGTCCGGGACCAAATCCTAGGGAGACAGTAGGTTGCCAAGAAATACATGGTCCAAAGGAAGCGACTCTCTAACCGCAAGGGACCCGGAATGCTGCCGAGATCAAAAGTTGCTCTCGTGAGAGAGAGGCACGAGACTCATACAACGGAAAATGGGTGGGTTCCACTAAAAGGATTGAGTGAAAAAATTTCCGGAGGGGCTGTAGGTGTCCCTCAAAGAACGGACAAGAAAGCACCGCTTCTAACCAATGTCAAGACCCCAGGATTGGTTTTTTTTTGGGGGGGAAAAAAAGTGCCGACGAAAAAAACAGTGTGCAGGAGAAAAAAGAACACTGGTGGCAAGAGAAATGTGGGAAAAAAAACAGAAAAATTCTAGGTCCATGCCAGAGAGAGGATATTTTCCCCTATTGAAGGAAGCAGGTAAATCAACTAAAGGAGACTTGATGGTTTCAGGGAAAACCATAACCGTCGTCCGGAAAGAAACTCTATTTCTCATGATACGGACTTTCATCGCGAACTTGAACAAGTCCACTGTTTAAGAAGATAAATTATCTTCTGATGTCTGAAAAAGACGGTTTTTAAACCCGCACCTCGTAAGTAAGTGGAAGTGGAAGAGCGTTGAAGCGGAAGATTCAATCCTGGACCACAACTTCCCGGAGCATAGACGCGAAACGGCTGACGAGTCCTGGGAAGAGACCCTGAAAGCTCACTTGCGCAGAATCTACAATCGACTTTGCAAACTCAAAAAAAATGCATCGCAACACAACAACAAATAAGAGAGAAGTACTTTCGGGTGGAGGCATAGCGCTTGTCATGCGCGAAAGGAGGGAGCGCAGTGCTCGGTCAGCAAAAACGTCAGCAGGACAAGGCGTCAAAAAGTGGAGAGAGGAAAAAGAGGGGGGTCACTTATGAAGAGGAAGGAGAAAAGGGGGGCCTTCGTCGTTACGGGAAGGGCGTATAAAAAAGGAACCATTGTTCGCAGCGAATGAAGGGGAATTGGAAAGAACGTGGAAGGGGGAGGAGTCGCTATTTGGCTCATAACGTTCCTTAAAAATGGGAAGAAGTAGGGAAGAAGGATAAAGGGAGGGGGTTTCGAGAAGGAAGGGGAAGGACATCATTTTCCTCAGCTACTATCATTTGCGCCTCGAAAATCAGTTACCTATACCTCGCAAAGAGAGGCATTTGGAACATCGAATGATAAAAAGTGTGCTCTGCTGAAAAATCTCTTGGAAAGTTAAAGAGAGGAAGGGGAAAAAAACCTGTTGGATTCAGGAAACTACTTTTAGAAGGTGCTTGAAGTTTGGGGATGAGTTAAAGAAGAAAAGAATACGGCCATCTTTAAAGAAAAAGCTTCAAGGGAGGGGGGGGAGGGACGGGGAATCAAGTAGTGCTCTCGACTCGCGCAAGTTGGATCGAGGAAGAAAAGGATTTCCAGCTCCACTTGTTGGAGCTCGGCTGGTCCTAGGAAAAGGGAGTTCTCTCGGCACTAAAGGGAGCCTAGGGAAAACGCTGGTCCCGGAAAAGAGGGAAGGCCAGTTCCGTTCCCAGCGAAACGGCTGACGCTCCGTGTCCATGGTCCGGTACTTAAAACACGGGCTCGTCCATCTTAATTTGCTGGCAGGAAAAACAGTCCTTGAAAGAAAGAACTCCGAAAAATGAGGGGAGGGGGGGGGGTGTACACGGCTGACGATCGTGCCCCCACAAATCCGTTTACCCTTGTGGAAAGGGTTACGAGAACAGGTTGGAAAAGAGGGAAAACAATATTTTTTTGAAAGAAGGGAGAAGAGGCTAATGGGGGTGACGGGCTTGAGAGGAAAAAAACAACCACTAATCTTCCGGGCTTTGGAAAACTGGGAAACCAGGGAAAAAAGTCGTGGTTGGAGGCGGTAACTCAATGGGCTTCGAGGGTCGGCACGAACTCCAGGAAAAAGAATACAAGAGGAGGGGGTGACGTTCAAAAAGAGGGAAAGACTGAGCGTCAGGGGGGGGGTGGGGTGGTACTAAGCGGCTGCAGTCGCGAACTACCAGCAAGACCAGTACGTCAAAAAAGAAACTTGCAAGGGGTTATCATGAAAAATATCCACCTGGGAAGGGGAGGGAAAGCGCAGGGTGCTTTCTGGGGAGGGGATGCGAAGTGTAACTGTTTTCGCGACAAAAACCAATCGTTTTTCGGGGGAATCCACCGACGGCGGGGAAACAGCTGAGAGAAGAATTGAGGGGGATGATAAGAATCCGTTTTCGTTCTATAGTCACAGCTGGAGAACAATGCAATTCCTTGAAAGCCGAGTGTTTCGGGGGGGTCTCAAGCAGGTCGGGTGAACTTCAGGACAAATGGGGAGATATAGAAGGGAGGAAGCTTCCCCTACAAGGTCTGGGGATATTTCGTTCCTCGCAGTACCGCACACGAGGGGGAGTTCAACAGGAGGAAGAATCAGGGGGGGGAATCCTGGAGCTTTGGGGGCGCAATCTCTCCAAAATGAAGCCGTTTGGGGGTGCACGGTGCCAAAGGAAAAAACTAACTGCTGGAGAAAATACAACGGAGGAACCTTCCAAGGAAGGGGTAGCCGGAGGCGTTTTACTATCCTCTGTAAGTCAGCTTGAATCACTGGAATACCAAGCACGGTTCGAGAGTGGAGGGGGGGAAGGGAACTTCCTCACCGGGGAGGGTCTCATGGCATACATTCTCTAAACAAAGAGGAAGATAGAGAACACAACAACGTCATTAGTTATTTGAAAAGAAAGGGGAAGAGGTTTTCTAGAATGTTTGCGGAACACGCGAACCAGCGGAGAGGCAGAGACGGGTAAGAATGTTGTGTTTGGGGGGGGGGGTGGGGGGGGGGGGGGGAATCCCTGCGAGAAACCAGGGCTGGAGAAAGGTTTTGAAAAGATAGTAAACGCTCAAGAGCACGGTGGAAAAGGAAAGGGGAGGGTAGGCAAGTTTGAGTAAGACAAGTGGTAATCCATGTGACCGGAAAGAAACGCTCAATAGGGGGGGGAAAGAGCCTTAGAAGGTCCACGATCCGGTTGAAGAAAAGAAATTTTCGCAACGTGCGTCCGGGGGATAAAAGGAAATAATTCTTTAAAAGTGCAGATTTGAATCCCGCCAAGAATAAAGGAGAGAGGAGTTCAGGAACCGACCTGACAACTGTTGGTGAAAGGAAGGGGATTGAGACTCTTAGAAGGGTTCATTTGAGAAGAAAAATCGGCCGACAACCTTATTCGTTACCGAAAAAACCTTCGAATAAAAGGTGCGGGAAGGCGGAGTCTCTGCGGCTTCTTTCAAGAACTCAAAAAAAAACCTCCATCTTAAAAAAAGTTACTGAATCGCATCCTCCGCCAAAAAAAAACGTCGTAAGAAAAACAGTGACAAAGGTTATAGCTCGGTAGTGCTCACTGGCAGGCAATAAAAAATGAGAAATCGGGAAGGGAAAACGGTAAGTTGGACTTAGACGAGGAAAGACAGTATGTTTCCTTCCAAAGTTATCGGAATCGTGTTGGGCGGACGCAGTCAGAAGGAGAAGAGTAAAGGTTGAAAAAAAATTTGAGGGGGGTTCCATCCGAAAAAAATTTTGTCCCGGGGGAATCCAGCAGGAGAGGAGTGTTCGTTCCGTGGAAATAGAACGAAAACCTTATTAAATATGGCAGGGGGGAAAGAGGAGGAGTCGCGGAAAAAAAGTGACCAGGGGGGGGGGCGTCGGTGTTGGCCTGCTAGAAGTAAACCAGAAAAACCGAGAACAAATTGTTGAAAACTTGCAGTTCGGGATGATTCGGAGAAGGCTCGACGGGAATGCTAAATAGAAATTCCGCTTGGCGCGAAAAAGAATTAAGGGAAACGTCAGAATGCTGGGAAAAGGGGGGAAAAAAGGGCGTCCGGGAAACAGAGTGACTTCGCAGGCTCTGCCTAAATCCCAGAAGAGAAATACATGGTGAAGTGATCGGATCGAACCGAAAAAAAGGGGGGCTGGAACTCCGGAATCTGCCTCAGTTAGAGCGTTCGAAGAGCAACTATTGAACTCATACACCTAAAGGAAAGCTGGGTGTGGGGGAAGGGGGTCCCTCTATTCGAGGAGGGGGGTCCCTTCTCACTGCAAAATCCAGCACACAGCCCATAAATGTGTCTCTGAGAAAACGGTGTTTGTTGATTGAAAGGAAATTCCACGGAAAGAAAAGGGGGATTCAATGACGGAAGAAGCAGAGAAAGGGTTGCCGACCACAGTCGAATGTTCCAATGCGCAATCTCTTTGCGAGTTCACGCATTTCCAGGGAGCAGGAGCAACTGATCGTAAAGGGTAAAGAGGACGACCAAACCAAAAAGGATGAAAAGTTCGTAACGGCGACGACAGGGGATGCACATATTCTAAATGCAGCGGTCTGCTGCACAAACTTGAATCAAAAATGCGCGGAAAAAAAAACAAAAGGGATTTTAAGAAGGTTTTTCTCCGCCCTCACGAAAAGGAAAGGCATTAAGGGAGCCGGGGGACAGGGTCAGAGGCGTAGGGAATGCTAAGGAAGAAAAGAGATTCTGACATATACTCCTGGCAAACCTGCTGGGAGAGGCCCTGGGGAGCATCTTAAAAGAGAGAAAAGGAAATGTGTCACAACGCAAGACAAATTAGAGGAACAACTGAGTCTGAGGAAAATAATAGAGAGTACTTTTCTCTTGGGCAACAGGCCCGCTTTGCAGGAAAAATTCTTGAGCACTTCATCGATCGAAAGGCAGGGGCGGGCAAAAAGGCGATTTCCAATAATGTGGATACGGCGCAATCTGTTCGGAGGCAACGGCAGGAGACTGTCTTGGGTAAAAGGTAGGAGAAACCGTCTTTCTAAAGGAAGGAGAAAACTGGAGGCTGTTCCATCTGTAAAAGGGACTTGGTTCTTCAATGGGACTCAAGACCGGGCCCTACGAAAGGGAAGAGCGGAGGGTTTGGTCGGCGAAGCAAGTGAGGGGGGGGAAAAAGAATCAATGTGTCTCAGCTAGAGAAGGAATACCTACAATACCTGAATCGGAGGAGAGAAAGGGAGAGCATTGGGAAAAACATTTTCTAAAAAACGTCCTCAAGAGAAATTTATAAGAACAGAGGGGGAATTTACCGGCTCGTCGAATCAACACTGGGGAGGGAAGCACTTATTGGTAAGTAGACGAGGGTGTGCATTGAAGGGAAACCTACAGCGCCTAAAGAAATCGTCGCAATTGAAAGAAAGGGGACAACATCCTGCACGTGTGGGTTATGAGTGCGCAATATTGCGAGAAGAAAAGTTTTCGAAGAAAAACGAAGCCATGTGTGCGGGACGAAGAAAGAAAAAAGAAAAAGAGTTCTCTTCGGCACACTAGGGTTAGTTCAGAAAAGGAAGCGACGTCACTAGACAAGCGTTCGAGGAGGAAAACATACAAAACTGTTGCCGGGTGTCCAGGGGCAGGAAATCTTGACCTACTGTACGCCTTGCCAACGCATTTAGCAAGAACGAGCACCCATTCTCGAATGAGGCACGTTACGATCAAAAACGTTCGCGGGGGCGATTCGAGGACACAAACGAAGGTTACCCTTGTGGACCATTTTTACCGAATGGCCAGAAGGAAGGGCATATTTTTTTTCTTCCCGTCAGGAGGGCTACTTTGGGCAGGAAAAAGCGGTCGAGACCACTTCAGTAACCCTGCCAAACTCGTGGGAGAGGTAGGGGTGGGCGGTACCAACACTCAGACTGTCGGAAAAAAAAATGGGCGGCACGACGCCGAAGGCTGCGGCACTCAAAAAGATCCGACAAAAGGCGACGCAACAGGAGGGGTTTGTTTCCAGCGGCTGCAAGGAAAAGGGAAAAAGTTCAAGAACCAGTACTGCCAGGGGCAATGCATGGGTATTGAATGCCAAGTGAGCACTTATTAATGCGCCGGCTATACCCGGAGGTCTAACGCAGTGGAATCAAGGGAAGGGAAGTTGCAGAAGCGGGTTCTGAGCGAATCCCGACGGCTGGAACGAAGCGAGAGAAACTGTCGAAGGAACGCTTGAAGGTGATGATGAGTAGATTCGAAACAATAAAGAGGAGGGAACTGCTCCCGTTTTTTTGAAAAACCATTCCCATCAAGAAAACAGTTGGAAAAATGTTTGGCCAGGAACTACGCAAAAGCTATGCCGAGAAAATTTACGGGGTGAGAATATTTCAGGACGCAGTATCACCCCGGAACAACACCGAAATTTATTTCAAAAAGCGACGGCAACCTTAACCTTGAAGAAAGGGGGGAATTCCTGGGAAACGCCAAAACTTCAGGAGAGTGATATGCGGTTCACTGCTTAAAGACTAATTTCACGAGAGAAACCTGCCTACCCCTCATTTGGTAGGACAACCGTTCCCCCATGCTAAAGGGAGGTTGGAACTGGGGGGAAAGGACTGGATACCCAGAAATTCGTAAAAAAGGAAAAATGTGAATCTCAAGGTTCTGAAATAATCGTGAGATTTATCTAAACCCTCTTGATCGAAAAAAAGAAAAACCTGAAGGATTATTGGACAGCGAGGGTTTTCAGGAAAATTTCAATTCCATGAAAATCACCACAAGGGAAGAACTGAATCACCCTCGGGGGGGGCTATTAAGACGCATACGCGTCGTTTGTGAAAAAGCCCAGCGCCACATTATAAGCACGGATGCCCTGCGTTTAATCGTGGGGGGGGGGTCGAGCGAAAGAGTGCGTGGAAAAAAGAGCATTTTAACGAAGAAACTCGAAAGGGTTGGGAGAGTAGTTTTTAACAAATTTCAAGCTCAAGGGAGTCCGGAAAAACCGCTACGGGGACACCTGGCTAGGTGCGGACCGGGGTGATATAGAGAAAACGGTTCGGAGCATTGTATGGGCAGAGTTTGATCCAGAAGAGAGGGGAAATTCAAGGGGACAAACCCTAACTGGAAGGATTTTAGGAGAAAAACAGAACCGCAACAACTCGGATGAAGAATTTTGGGGGAAGAGAGAGCAGATCGACCAAGTCTTTAAATAAAGGAGGACGTCATTCGAAAGACTCTGAGAGAGGGGAAATCGTTTGAATTCTCAGAGTACAGTTTCTCAAAAGAAAAAACTTCACTTTGGGGGGGGGGGGGGGAATCCGAAACGCATAAAGAAACCTGAGAAGACCTCGGGGGGTCCCAAAAAGGAGAGGTGCTCACTTGGCCAAAAATTTTCTGAAGAAGAAGAAATTTTCTTGAACCATACGTTCTTTTACTGAGGGAAGCGGGAAAACACCTCATCTCATTATTTGCCGGAAAAAAAAGGTGCACGTACAAAGGAAAAAGGGGCTTGAGGCGACGGCAGGTTCGTGAAGGTGATCTCCTAAGCCCAATTGATTGGAAGTCCTCCAACCACTACAAAGGTTCAAGAAATCCAGAAGAATTATGGGGGGGAGGGGTCTCTGTTGAGAGAAAGCACAGAGAAAAGCAAAAGTATCCTTATTCATAAGACAAAAATATGCTTTCACTGCGGCTTGAGTACAAAAAATGTAAACAATGGTTCTTCGGGGTGTGGACCTCTCTATCTTCAAAGTTTACACCAACGTCTAAAGAGACGAGAGAATTTTTGATCGTAAAGGAAATCTGCTCAATGTTCGGGCTTTGGTCATACCCCTTGGAGGAATGGCCGACTCTGCACAGCGAAAAAGGGTAGACTGGGACGGCACTGGAATCAACTTCGTCAAACGTGACGTCTCTCAAGCACATGCCGAAATCCCTCTTAGAAAAGGAATGGTTCTGCTAGGGGGCCCGCCTATCGAACCGCACACATGGAGAAACTCCGTAATTCTGCCTCGAAAAGTTTGAAGGGAAGAGAAGCACTATTGGGGCGTCCGGGAAGAGGGGTCGGGACCGGGGGGGGAAGTTCGCGCCGGGCATTCCTTTCTGGTCCCCCTCAGCACTTCAAACTCCCAAGAGCTACGAACAGATTGAAAAGGAGAAAAGGCGTGGTTGGCCGGGAAAAGGGTCAGGAGAAAGAAGAGGAAAGGGGAAAGGTAACGAAGCAGATAACATGTTTCCGGACCTAATGCGTGGGAAAGGGAGAAGCCTCTTTGGCTGAGTTAAGGTGCAACTATTACCGTGAGGATGAAAGATCGTAGCGCGAATCTTTAACGGGGAACGACTCAAAAACGAAACGGGAGGAAGGAGAAGGCGACGACCGTAGGCTAAGAACCGGTCTTCTGCACATCGATTGAACAAACAAGGGGTGACCCGCTGGCTCAGACCCTTTTTGAGAGGGGTGCTAAAAAGGTTGGGAAAACCGAACGCCACCAGTTACCAAAGGAGGAAAGGCCGTTGAAGCGTCGCGTCTCAAAAAAAAGTTCTCTCGTCCTCCCGGAAGGGATTCTTAAGAGGGGTCCCCTGCTGACTAGTCTAGAAATAAGCCTGGCATCTCCTTAAGCTGAAAACCTCTATTCGGGGGGGAACAACGCAGCGCAAGACTCAAAAACAAGATAGTAGGGAATAGGGGGGGGGGGAGGGCTTGCGTGTGCACGCCCATCGGGTTGGGAAGGAGCGCAAGAGATTCTTCACCAGGGCTCGGTCATCGGTGCAAAAAAGCACTAAGTACGCAATCTGGTAAAGGGAGGAAAGGAGAAAACGAAAAGGGAGAATCCGTCTTTATAGGAGGGCGATAAAACCGGCTTCGCAGAAATAAAGGGAATCTCAAGGCAGCGGAACACGTGGGGGGGGTGGACGGGGGCACATAAACGAACGAGATAAAAGGCCTACTGTCTTCCTCCGTGAGAAAGACGTTTCTGTTTGAGAAAGAGGGGGGGGGCGCAAGAAAAGCAAGGGGAGGAGAAAAAGTCCCGGATCGTGAACTAAGAACAGAGAAAAGCAGCGGCTCGGAAATTCTTTGTTCGGAAACATTTAAAGGGAGGGCCACCGTCGCTCATTAGAATAAGCGGGGAAGTTACCGGGGCCGGGGGGAAACAAGGGGATGGGGAGTAGACCGCTTACGTGGTACAGTTCTGGGAAGCGCCGAATACTGCAAAGCCCGGCTCGAAGACATCGTTGAAGGACCAAGGAGCTTTGATGGGGGGAGGGGGGGGACGCGCAATAGTGCAATAAACAGGGACGAGCAAGGTGGTCGATCGCGGCAGCGGAAGGAGTGTCCAGCTCCATGTGGGCGGTTTCTCAAAGACAAGAAGAATCTCAGGAGGGGGGGGAAAGAGGAGGGATTTCGGCAGCCATAGGAAATGGCTACTTCCCTCTGGGAAAAAGGAAGCTTTGAAGTCCCAGCATTACGCAGGTGGCAGGGAAAGTCCCGGAAATCGGAAACAGCTGCCAAGCGGATTTTGCCAAATAGGAAAAGCCCTTCGATGCGCGAGAATATTACTGATCTTTGGGGGAGAAGGAAGGGAGGGGGTGGTGAGATTACTTTGTGTGAAGAAGCGCTTGGGGGGACTATTAGACGAAGGCAAAAATACCACCGACTACAATCCGTTACACCGGGGTTGTACAATGTTGTTTTTTACGCGAAAAGGGACAGCCCTGATTGAACCGCCAAGGGGAGGAAAAACTTCGGAAGGGTTAAATTGGATTTTTAGAGGGACAAAAGGCACGACGGGCAACTATCTAAGGGACCGCAAGTCAAACGTTTGGAGCTGTCTTGGGTGAGGACGGTACCACAGGAAACCTTCGCAGAACTAACCGAAAAAGAAATGTCAGCAACGGATGAACTCCATGTGACTTTCACCGGAATTACTAAAATGAGGGGTGTGTTCCAGCGGCTTCCAGTCGAAAAGGGTTCAAGACCAGAACGGAAGGAAAAAAAACTTTGAGGGTGAGCACTTACAGGAAATGTGTCAGGGAGGGGGGGGGGTAGAAGAAAGGGGGCGTTCTTGCGGAAGGGTGAGAGCGGGTTGAAAATGCAGTTGCTCATCGGGTTTAAAGAATCCAAAGACGTCTGGAACGCAGAGAAGACGCCTTGAAAAAAAAAAGTGATCTCAAAAAGAAGGGGGTCGGTCGATCTGCAGCTCGCTGCGAAAGTCCCTTGCCTGCTCCGCGGGGGGGCAGTTTAAGGGGGCTCAAAGGGGGGGGTCAGGGGGGCGCGCTGCAGGAAAAAAGGAGCTATCGGCCTGGACAAAGCGCCAAAAATGAAGTAGGGGGGGTAAATAATATTTCGTTCTGAAAGATGCCGGGGGTTCCGAGAGGAGGAAAAAAAGAACTCCTACTGTGGAAATAGGCTGAAAGGAACAACTCTCTCATAAGGGAGCTTGTGAGGGGGAACATCTTACATCGAAAAAACACCGACAGTTTGAAGAGGAAAGGGAACACCCAGCTATCCGGGCGGAAGGGGTGAAAAAACTATCCTGCTGGCGCGGCGAAAAACAACGACGGTCTGGAAGAGAGAGGAAAAAAGTTCGGAAAAAAAAAGCCTCTGGTCGCAGGGGGAATGAAATTAAGGGGAAAATAATCACATTCTCGAAACCCCTCGATTATTCTCAGGAGGATATGAAAGAGATAGGAGAGGTTTTATGACTTTGTAGCTCCAAAAGGCGACAGCGCGAGGGGGGTGAGAACACTGGATCAAAGAGAACAGTGGCGTTGGTATGCAGCTCTTAAAAAACAACAAGGTCCCTCAAGAAAAACTCAGAAATACACTGTACGAAGAGGAGTAGGGGGGGGGAGGAGAAGAGTTCGAGTTAACTGGTGAAAGTCAAATAGTACACTGCTCACGTAATTTTTGGGAGAAAGACACTTGAAGCTCCAGGATTCCACGTCTTCAGGTCGCGGGGAGCTCGTACATAAGGCCAAGCATAGTTTTGAGTCATTGGTTATACTTGGGAGAGGATTTACTCTCCATACGTGGGAAGGGATCCAAGGGCTGTGTTCCTGCAAGCAGTAGGCCAAAACACGCCACGAAAAGTTTTGGGGAATGTATACCAGGCAAAAACAGGAGCAGGCATAATTTGGGGATCGAAACGTATTCGGGGGGGGAGTCGCATCAAAGGGAAAGTAGTCTCTGCGCTCTGTTCCGGAAGGGGAGGCGCCCCGAAACCCTATAATACAGAGAACAGGGAAATGGGAAAGCGGCACCAGCTGTATAGAGAGGTAAGTGGGGGAGAAGGACAGTTCCAAGAAAAATCTGCAAGGGAGGAGGATCTTGCATGGGAAACCAGACGTGTTTGTACTTAAAGGGAAACGCAACCCCCTAGCTCAGGAAATCAGCGAGTGACAGGGACGTTTACAAGGCGCAGTCAGTTGGGCTGAGGGAGTCGTGCCGCCATTTTTTTAGCTCAAGGGAAAAATTTAGTGTGGTACCCATACAACCATAGAAAATGGTGGCCAGTTTAAGAAAAAAAAGTGGTAGGGTCTTTTTAAAATAGACAGCCCCGGAAAATCCAAAGTAGACGTATTCAGAAAAAAGATGCGTTTCCCTCAGGAAAAAGAGAGGAGGAGAAAAAAGGACCAGGATTGTGGTATGGGTGGCCTCGCTATAGGACGCAAGTGTCCCCCGGAAAGGAGGAAAATTTTTGACTACGTGCAAAAAGGAGAGTCGCGAATGTTCTCATAAGGGGCAATGCTTTGAAGAAAAAGGGACATCAATATTGTCAAGGACAAGAAAAACACGTCATCAACTGTTGTGAAAGGGGGAGGGTAAAAGAACGAGACTCTTCTTCCGGGACCGGACGAGAGAAAAATCCTAGGTCTATGAAAAAGGGGTTGCCGCATAAAAGAGTCTTGAAGACCCGACGAGCGAAAAGAACAAATGGCGCTTGAACTCCGGAATGCTTCCTCGAGAGAAACAGTTTTGCAAAAGAGAGGAGAACTAATTAAGAACTCTACAAAGGAGGGGGTTCCACGGGCGGAAAGGGTGGGCCTTGCGCGCAAAATGGCCGTATTCGGCTCTGTAGGACCCTCGCACTGCAAACGAGACCAGAAGTTGTAAGGAGTGGAAAAGTAGGGTAAAGGCACAACGGGGAAAAGGAAGAGATTCTCAAGGTTACGGGGGGGGGGGGAAAAAGAAAATGTTTCCGACCCCAGATTCAGCAGCAATCGGGATAGTTCGAGTCCCCGGGGAAGGAGGGCTCCTCGTAGCAGGGTAGTCTTGACTGGCGGGAAACAGAACTTCTCCTTCGAAAGGCGCGAATTAGAAGAAAGGTCTAAGTTCACGTTCTGCTTCACAGGGCAGACTTTAAAGCAAAAGTAAAAAAAAACGAAAAACTAATTAAGGAGGGTGTCGAAAGAAGGGTCCGCCCTCCAGGGGAGCACGACCGCATGTGAGAATTAAGTTAGAGGGAAATCAGTGGACCAGATTGCGCTCTGCTCAAAAACAATTCTTGATTCTTACATAGGCTCCCTGCTTACGGCGAGCCTGGAACGAAGCTGAAACGATAGGCATGGGAACGGGCCAGCGCCAAGAGT
>Ga0179591_1356072_pt1 | contig 13521 bp, 22 predicted proteins | sample CZOMad2_1_08_16f_FD_182891 | JGI IMG/M metagenome (GOLD analysis project Ga0179591, IMG submission 182891) | Vadose zone soil fungal communities from Angelo Coast Range Reserve, California, USA - CZOMad2_1_08_16fungal (PacBio error correction) | ecosystem: Environmental > Terrestrial > Soil >...
AAGGGAAAAGAAGAAAAAGAAAGGAAGCCCGAGCAGTTCCTTGCCCTTGTCTCCAGAAAGGAAGAAATTCGCCACCACCATGGAAACGACAAAAACCTAAGGAAAAGGAAACGCTTTCTCCCCATGGCCTGCGAAAAAAAAAAAAGAGAAAATTTCTCCTCAATCTAACAAAAAGGGGAGGGGGTGAGGGGAGAATGTAAGTATAAAAAGAAAGAGAGAGGGAAAAGAGCAAGTGCGCCTCCTTTTACTTTCTCCCACCAAGAGAGAAGAAGGGAGGTCTTCTTCGAGGTCTTGGGAAAATCCTCGAACTGGTACGGAGGGAGAAAAGAAAAGAAAAAAATATCCCATTCCCTCCTTCCAAAAAAGGGGGGAGGGAAGAAAAGACAACATCTACCGCGGCAAGGCGGAAAAACCCAGAGACCAGAAGAGAGAAAAACTATGATTTTCTTCACCCCCGAAGAAGGGAGAGAGAGAGATTACAACCTTCGTCCTAGATGATCCGGGAATGGAGGAAGGGGAAAAAGAAAAAACATGGAAGGCCTCCTCCTACTAAAGAAAAAGAGAAGAGGGAAAAAAGAAGATTCCCTCTAACCGCACTCAAAGGGCTGGAAAGTAGCACAAGGGAGGAGGAGAAACTACCCCTCCTCCTAAATCAAAAAGGGAGGGGGGGGGAAGAATCTCTCTTTTGCTCTCGGAAAAAACTAAGAGGGGGAAAAAAGCCTTCTTTTACCCTGGAGAGAGGAAGAGAGAAAGGGACGTCTACGTCGGCACCCCCGCCAGGACCAAGGCAAGGGGAAAAAAGCAACAGCTAGAAAAAAGAGGTTGAGAAAAGAAAAAAAAGAGCGAAAGGGGAATTCTTCCTCACAGCCGTAGCTCTTCTACTTCAAGATAAAAGGAAAAAAAGAAAAAAAGAAGAAAAAAAAAAAAAACGTATTAGATTACCAGATAGAGATCCCTGGGAAAGGGAGGGAAAGAATGAAAGCTTGGGAGGGGAATGCGAGAGAAAGGAGAAAGAGGGAAGGGAGGGAAGAAATTGGGGAAGCCTGTTAGTTCTCAATCTTTGTGAAAAGAAAAAAGGGGGTCCTGGCGGGTCTTTCCGATGTTATACGACCGGAGAGAGGAACGCCAAAAAGGAGTCCGAGAAGGAAAGGGGGGGGGGGAGAAAAGAAAAAACGATCCTTATTCCTCAACACCTACTTCAGAAGGAGGGGAGGGAGGAGGAGGGGCTTTGCTCCATGCACCGCCTGAAGGGGAAAAAAGCCTCGGGAGGGAGGTGCTTGAGGAAAAGGAGAAAAAGGAGTCGGCTTCGTTAAGTGCGGCCTTCCCTGGGGGAGAAAAGGGGAGGGGGGGGAGGATGCCCAGGAGTAATATTACTAATGTGTCCTCGAAGAGCTCGAACCGAAGGGGGGAAGATGGGGTGAGAAAAGAAAGAAAAGAAAGGTGAGGCGCTGTTCTCTTATTTTTACTAATAACTCGAGGGGGGGGGGAAAGGGGGGAGGGGAGACTCCATCTCTCTGAGCCAGAGGGGGCAGGAGGAGGTTTGTGGGTGGAGCGGAGGAGAGAAAGAAGAAAGAGAAGAGACGACCTGTCTTATCTGCATTATCAGGGGGAAGGGGGGGGGAGAAGGACCACTTCGGCTACTTGCCGAGGTAAACTTAGGGAAATAGGATACTAGAAAAAAAGAAGGAAGAGGTGTAATTTCCTTCTACCTTTAGAGAAAAAAGGAAGAAGGACATGGGGCGCCAGCGGTCGGCCTCAAAAGGAGAAGGGGGGAAAGCCTATTGCTCTACAGGGGGAGGGTAGTTGAGGCCCGCCCTTTTCTATGTAGAAAAAAAGGCGGTTTGCGGGAGGGGGAGAGGTAGCCTTTTTTTTTCCCTCGGGAAAAAAGGGAAAGAGGGGGTTTATCCTTTTTCCTTGTCAGAAACATTAAGGCCGGTGTAGAGAGGAAAGCGGCTCCTCTCCCTGGGAAGGAAAGGGGAAAGGGGGTATACTCTGGCGGTAGAGGAAAGAAAAAAAAAAAAGACGAGAGAAAGGGGGAGAGGGGAAGGGCTTGCCTTCTTCGGCTATTCTCGGGGAAAAAGGAGAAAGGAAAAAATTCTGTCTAGGGGAGGTTTTCTATGGAGGAAAGGGGGGGGGAGAACAGCTCTTTTTATATTGTTGGGGGGAGGGGGGGGGGGAAACCTCGGTGTCCGTAGGGAGGAAAGAGAAAGAGCGAGTGGAGAAGGAGGAGGGGGCGGCCTTACTGTTTTTCTCCCTTCCCATAAGAGAGGGAAAAAAAGGGGGCGGGAAAGTAGTTCGTCTGTTCTAGGGGGGAAAGGGGAGGTGCGTAGAGAGTGGGGGAGGTAGATGAGATTTTTCTTTTTTCTATCTCTTTGGAAAGGAAAAGGTGGACTTCTTCTTCGGCTCGAAAAGAGGGGTGCAGAAGAGAATGGGGAGGGAGGAGGGAGCGCCTTATGTCTCTGAAAGAGATGGGGGAGGAATGGCTTATCGTATGCAGTGGGGGGTCGGGGACGGGCGGGGGGGGGGAAAAAAGGGAAAGGGGAACCTTTTTCCTTCTGGAAGGGGAGAAGAGCGTGTCCTTTTTTTGGGGGTTTTTGGAAGGGAGGAAGAAGGGAAGCATTTTTTTTCAAGAGGGGGAAAAAAAAAGGAAGGGAGGCTTGGCAGCAGGGGGGGATGGGGAGGAAGCTGGGGGGAAAGGGAGTGCGGCAGTTCTACGAGTAAGGGAAAGAGAATCTCATCTTTTCGGTGAGAGGAATGCTGAAGGAGAAGGGTCTCTTTTTCTTTTCTTGAGGAGAGGAACGGCTGCACTTTGAACTAGGGGGAGGGGATGAGGTTTGTCTTCTTCGGGAGGGGAGAAAAGGGGGAAAGGCTCACTACAACTGGAGGAGGGCCGGTTTAGGTCTGCGGGGGGGGAAGGAAAAGAAAGAGAAGTACCTTTTTCTTCACAGAGGAAAGGGGGAGGGGGAAGGCTAAGTCCTCTCATTGGTGGAGCAATCCGGATCTCCATAGGGAGGGGGGAGGGGAGATTTTCTGATCCCGTGACGCGAAGGAAAACGGTTAGCGGTGGCGAACCAGGGAAAAAAAAAAGAGGGGGGGGGGAGAAGGCACTGGCCCATCTTTGATAGAGGAAAGGAAGCGAGTCATCTCGCCGTGTCGGACGTCCACAGGCAGGAAGGAGGAAAAAAAAAAAAAGGGGGTGAGAAGGAGCTTTCCCCATTCTATTGGGGGAAGGAAAAAAGGGAAGAGTCGAATCGACTAGCAGTAAAGGGTAAAGAGGAAGCTTGAAAGAAAAAAAGGGAGGAGAATCTCCTTTCTCTTGAAAAGGGGGGGAAGAGGTCTGTCGCGAATCGAGAGGGAGGTCCAAAATCGATGGGGGGAGGAAAAAAGGAAGAGCCTTTATTCTACTCGGGAAAGAAGGGGGGAAGGGGGGCCGGTCTCCGGAAAAGGGGCGCTCAAAAAAATCTTGCTTGGCTGGGAGAGGAAGTCGGCCAAACCCAACAGAGAAAGCGTTCCTCTCTCTCCTTCCCATCACAGGGAAAAGCGGCCCTGGCTTCATAGAACATAAGGAAGAGGAAGAAAAAAGAAGTCGATCCTGCTTCCTTTCAGAGGAAAAAAAAAGAGGGGGGAAGCACAGGAATAACACACTGAAAGAAGGAAACAAACAAACCCCCTACTTAGTGGGGGGGGGAAAAAGGAAGGAAAAAGTCTTCTTTCACGAGGGAAAGTCGCGAGATTGAGAGTAAAAGAAGGAAGCGGAACTCTTCCTCGAGAGAAGGAGACATGGAATTCTCCTTCTGAAAGAGAAAGCTTGTTGCAGGAGGGGGGGATTGATGTTCTTCAATAGGAAGGGAGGGGAGGAAGAATGTAACGCTTAGGCTAACAGAAAAAGTCGGTAAGAAAGGGGGGTAATTGCAACGGTTACTCTCTTTCATCTCGGAAAAAGAAGGAAAAAGGGGGAAAGACTATTAACGACTTATCGGGGGGGCAGGGTGTCCAGAGGACCTTCCAATTTTTCTCTGGCTGGGAAAAAGAAGGAAGAATTTTTAACCAGCGGGACACCCAAGAAGAGGGGAGCTTCCACCTTCTATACCTGAGGAAGAAGGAAAAGAGAGAAAATTCAGCAGCAAAACAAGCTTGGAAAAGAAGGAGATCGTCTTGTATTCGAAAGGGGAAGGGGGACTTATCCTAGCTCGACTGGAAGAGGGGGGAGAAGGAAGATACCCAATCTAATTATCACTATCTGAAGGAAAAGGAAAGAAAAAGAGGGAGGGGGCCTCCCCATCCGCGGCCAAAGAATACGGCTCGAGGATAGATCATTTTGTGGGAAGAAAAAAAACCCCCTATTAGGGGAAAAGGGTTAATGATCGATAAGAAAGGAGGGGAAGAGAGAAGCTGGGGAGGCAAGCCCTATCTTTTTCCTCCTCCTGAAGGGGAAAAGGGGAAGAAAAAAAGGAAAGTGTTTATCTTAAGGACTTTCGAAAAGAACAGGTGCGATCGAAAAGACGCAACATGATCTCCCCCCAAGAAAAAAAGGGAAAAGGGAAATTCTTCTGCTGCACTTGAGAGAGTCCTCAAGGGAGGAAGAAAAAAAGCTCGCTTCCTGTTCATAAAAAAAGAGAAGATCGTTTTTCTGACGTCACGCCGGGGGAATGAAGGAGGCTGGAAAAAGGGAGGAGGAAGAGGGTGCTTCTCCGCTCCTGGAGAAGGGGGGAAGAAAAAAGAACCGGTGATCACTTAACTTACTCCGGCTGGAAGAAGAGAGACGGTACCAGGATACAGAGGGGGGGAGGAAGCTGAATAACCTCAATCAAAAAAAAAAGAAAAAAGAAGGTGTCTCTTAGTAGATAATCCGTAGTATTCAGCTTCGCGGCAGAGAAAAAAAGTTCGAGTCTTCTCTCGGGGGGGAGGAAGGAAAGCCCTACTCCTCTCGTCGGAAGAGATTAAGACGGGGAAGGAAAGAGGGGGGTAAGTCCTTTTGTTTTGAGAGGGAAGGAAAGGGGAGAACAGGGATCTCTTTGCTGCGCGGATGGGGGGAGAGCCGTGGAGGGGGGAACCAAAGGAAGGGAAGGGGGCTCACGGTCCTGATGCAGAAGGGAAAATGATTCTAGAGACGGGCCGATAGGGGGGGGGAGAGGGGGGGGAAGAGAGACAGCCATCCCATCCAGAGGAGAAACGAGTGAAGAACGGCCAAAAAAAGGGGGAGTAAGTGCGCTCCTCTTCTACTCAAGGAGGGAAGAGAAAGGGAAGAAAAGCGTTGGGCTTGACGGAAAAACATAGGGAACCGAGGGAAAAAGGCTGAGCCAATTCTCAATCACTTTTTAGGGAAAAAGGGAAAAAAGGCAGCGCCTTCACGTACTGCTCGGAGAGAGAGAGAAGGGGGGACCAGAAATCGCCTGGGAAAAAAAAAGGGGAGTGAGAAGCAGTTCCTCCTTTTTACTCTTTGATAAAAGGGGAGGAAGGGGGAAATGAGAGGGCCTTTTTTTGAGATCACTAAGGACTGGCAGCTCGCGAAGAAGGAGGGGGGGGGAGGACCGAATAACTTGGCTGTCTCTTCACTTATCCTCAACTCTCACGAAAAAAAGAGAAGGAGGGAAGAAAAGAATATGACTACGATCGGCGAAGGACCGCAGAAGAAACCCGGGGAAAGGAAAAAGGGAAAAAATAAGGCTCTTTCTTCCACAGAAAAAAGAGGCGCGCTTCCACGCAGCAGAAAAGAAAGAGAAATCCTCCGCGCAAGGAGGAAAAAAGGACAACCCTCATCCATAACATTCCCGGAAAGAGGAGAGAGGGCATCTCCTCTCACCGCATTCAAGAAACACGAAAGCCGTCGGAAGAAAAAGGAAGGAGAGAGGAGGAGGGCTTCCTTCCTTATTCTAGGAAAAAGAAGGGAGGAAAAAAGGGGACCTTGTCAAGCTGCCGGTAAAAAAAAAACGGAAAAGAGATCTGAAAAAAAAAGGGAAGGGCGCCGCAGCCTCTTAACACCTTCGTCAACGGGGGAGGGAAAAAAAAAGAAAAAAAAAAAAAAAGCCTCACCACCTGCCACTCTCGTAGAATGAAAAAGCAGGCCAAAAAGGCCTTTTTTCGGGAAGGAAAAAGAAAAAAAAAACCCTACCCCCCCCAAAAAAGGAGGAAAAAAAGAGAAACAAAGTACTTTCTTTATCTCTCCTCTCTGAGAAAGTCGGACAGGAATTGGTCCACGCCACAAGGAAAAAACAGCCTTCCTCTCTCGAAGGGGGGGGAGAAGAGGGGAAAAAGAAAAGAGAAGAGCCCCTCCCACCCTCATCGACCTCTGTCATAATCAGCGGCCAAGCCGAAAAAAAAAGGGAAAAAAAAGAAAAAGCCTCCATCCTCCCCTCCGGAAAAGGGAGAAGATTCCTTGTCCCAGGTCGCAAAAAGAAGGACTCGGAAGGGGGAAAGAAGTGAGAATGTCCCCCAAACCCCCAACAAGAGAACCGCACTTTTTTTGGAAGGAGAAGAGGAAAAGGAGTCTTCTCCCCCGACCTAGAAAAAGATCCAGATGGGCGACCAAAAAAAGAATAAAGCACATCTACCTCCCCTCAGGAAAGGGGGAAGGGAAGAGTGAAGGGGGATTTCTCACCTTCCTCTCCTCCGAAGGAATATCAAAAGAATCGAAAAGAATCGAAGGGGGGGGAGAGAAAGAGGAGAAAGCCAGTTCTACCCCTAGGAAAAAAGCGAACATCGCCTAAAAAAGGGGGGGTCTCTTCTAAGAAAAAAGAAAAGGAAATAAAATCGAGCGGAAAAGGAAGGGGGGAAGAAAGAGACTCTACGATACCAAAAAAGGATCGACCCTGGACCGCAGGGAAAAGGAACAAACCGAAAAGCCGAGCAGGGACGGGAAAAAGAGAGCAGCAACGACCAGACTTCGCAAAAAAAGGACAGCACCATCACCCCTTCGCCGAGAAAGAATGTGAAAAAATGGCCGAGGAAAAAAAAAAAAAGGGAGTCCGGCATCGTCCAATACTTGGAAAAGAAGAAGGCGTATGTAGCGGGCTAGGGGATCGACAAGAGAAAGTAGAAAGAGAAAAAAAAAGACATGATTCTATCTCCTTCAGGAGAAGAAGAAGGAAAAAGAAAACCTCCCTGGTCGGCGTCATCCCGAAAAAAAGCAGAAAAAGTCCGGAACAGAGGGGGGAAAAAGGAAGAAGAGGGGAAAGAGGGAAAAGGCGGCAAGCCCCCCCTCGATTTCTTCGTCCCAAGAAAAGGAAAAAGGAGGGAAGAAAGAAAAGAAAAAGCCCCACCTCTGATGGTCTTCCCCCAGAGGGGAAAAAAGTCGACACCTGAGAAGGAAAGAATGGGATCAGAAAGGAGGAAAAGAAAAGGGAAGTTCCTCCTCAGAAAGGGGAGGGGGAGGAAAAATAAGAAAAGCACCTTCATGGAACGCGTCGAAAAGCCCCCTTGGAATTTCGAACGACAAAGAAAGGAAAAAAAAAGGGTGGGTGGACTCATCTCTCTTTGGCTCTCGGGAGAAAAAAAGAAAGGACAAGCCTTCTTTACTGCGTCTACTACGTCAAAAACGCCATCTACATCGGCAAAAGAAAAAAAAGAAAAAAAGAAAAAGATGATCAAAAAAGAGCTTGAGACTACCCTCTTCCCCCATTCGTCCGAGGAAAAAGAGAAAAAGGAAGGAGTCTCTTCGACGTCAAGATCATAGAAGGAAGAAGACAGTGAGAGAACACAACGAGAGTGGAAAAAAAGGAGGGGGGGGGGGCGTTCTTCTATTAATTTTACTGAAAAAAAAGAACGCGGGGGGAATCTTTACTCCCGTGGGTACTCCGGGGAGGAATCGGTGGGAAGGAGCTGGGAAGGAAAGGGAAATGGAGGGGCAGTTCCGATTTAAGACTACCTTTTATATGGGAAGAAAGAAGCCGGCGGGGTCCTTAGCCGATATGACGGGCGAATCAAAAGAGCCCCCAAGGGAGGAGAAAAAGAAGTGAGACGAAGACGTCCTCTCGTATGGAAGAGAAGGAAAAAGGAAAGGAGGGGGGCACGTTTCTACTTGATTTCCGAAGGGGAAGTTGAGGATAGAGGAGGGGGGGAGGGGAGGAGAGGCGGCCTTCCAGTTTGTTCTGGGAGGAAGGGGGGGGAGGGAGCAAAGAGTATATTACTAATTGTCTCGAAGAGCTCGAAAATGAAGGAAGGGTTGAAGAAGAATAAGTGTGGGAGAAGGAAGGGGAGAGGGAAGAGGGAAGCTTATTTTTACTAATAACTCTATGGGGAAAAAAAAGGGAGAGTGGGGGAGGTTTCTTCCTCCATCTCGCAGAAGGTGACTGGAGTGGGGGGGGGGAAGAACGAAGAAAAATTGTCTATTTATATTCGTTTTCCACTCCCGAAAGAAAGAAAGGAAGGAGCTTCAGTATCTGATTGGGGAGAGCCGGAAAGGGGGGGAGGAGGAGGGAGGGAAGGAGGCTTTTCTCATCTCGAAAGAAAAGGGGAAAAGAGGGGTATATTGCCGTTCGAAAGGAAAAAAAAAGGCCTGGTCGCCAGGAAAGGGAAGGGAGGCCTCGTTCTAATATTATTCTTCAAGGGGAAAAGTCGCTACCTGTTGGGGGGGGGGGGTTGGGCAGCCCTTGGAGTGGGGAGGTAACTGGGGGAGTGGGAGGAGGGTAATTCATTCCGTCCATTTCAGGGAAAAGGGGGGGGGGAAAGGAGAAGTCTCTTGTATCTTTGCGTTTATAAGAGGAGATTGAAGTAGTGAGGGGAGGGGGAAAGAGAGACGAGAACTGGCTCTTTTTTCTATTCCCAACGGGAAGAAAGAGAGGGGAGGGAGAAAGAACCCATTCTATGAAGCAGTTCGAGGAAAGGAAAACGGAGGGGGCCTCGAAAGGAAAAAAAAAAAAGGGAAGGTGCGGATTTTCTTCTATCATGAGGGAAAAAAGAGGGGGGGAGGATGATTCTGTCCGGGTAGACGCCCTCGGTGACGGGGGGGGAAAGGAGGTACCATCAAGGGGAAAAGGAAAAGATGGAGAAGGCCTTCTATTTCTTCCGGAGGAAAAAAAGAAAGGAGGTCATTCCAGCCCTGTCTTGCCGGAGTTGTCGAAAAGGCCCTTTGAGGGAGGAAAGGGAAGAGAAGGTAGATGCGCTTTTCTTTTGCTTAGAGGGGGGGGGGGGAGAATATTCGTCGGCGCTAGCTGGAAAAAGGAAAGCCAAGAAGGGGGGGGGAGGGGAAAGGGGTCTCTCCGTTCTTAGAAAAAGAAAAAGTCAATTTTTTTCTTCATTTCCGTATAGGAGTTGTGTGGTGGGCGCGGGGAGGGGGGGGGAAAGAAAACATTCCCTTTTCACGCCTTTGGAAGAGGAAGGAGAAAGGATCTTGGCCTTTTGGTGGTAGGGGGTGTGTGATGGAGGGGGAAAAAAAAGAAAGAAGGGGGGGAAAGAGGATGTCTTCCTCCCTCAGGGAGAGAAAAGGTGGAAGGGCTTTTTACGCTTCATTCGGGGATAGGCTGTTCGAGCATTTAGGGAAAGAGGGAAAGGGGGCGGTTCCCATTTCCTTCTTATGGAGAAGAAAAGGAGGGATGAGGTGTATTCTCTGAACGCGAAGAGAATAGAATGTTGTTCGGGTGGGAGAAGGGGGGGGGGGAGGAGTTCAGCCTTTGCGAGGGGCGAAAAGAACAAGGTCGTCTTGGGGAACGTGGGGCGAGTTGGGGGGAAAAAGGAAAAAAAACAAGTATGGGTTCTTCCAAAATCTGTAGCAAGGGGGAAGGGGAGGAGAAGCGCTCATTTGTCGCTCGATCGTCAGGAAGAAGAATAGAATGAAAGTGGTCTTTTTTCTTGTCTATTTCTTGAGAAGGGGGAAAGAAGGGGGGGAAAAAAGACATCTTTGGCCGACCTTGCCGGGGGGGAAAATGGGGTGCTAAGGCAAACTGGGAGTGAAAGGAGAAGAGGAGGGAGTAATGCTCTTCCTTTCAAAAGGGGAAGAAAAAAGAAAAAGGGAGGAGCACTACTAAGTTTCTAAATCGGCGAAAGATTGGGAAGGGTCCTCAAAAGGGGGAAAAAGGAAGGATCACGCCATTTCCTCTGTCCTCTTTGAAGGAGGGATTTCCTCCTTGGCTCAGCGGCGAGGGAACCGGGGGAAGAGTCGTAAGAGAAGGGAAAAGGGGGGGAGGAAAGAAAGAGAGTTTCTCTTCTATCATCACCAAGAAAAAGGAGGAGCTTCTCTCACTGACTACACGGAAAGCTGCGTGGACAGGGTCAGAGGAAGAAAGGATTGATGTTATTTCTTTCTAGAGTAGAAGAGGAGTCTCCAACCAATCAGGAAAAAGAAGGGGGGGTTAGCTGAATTAAAGGAAAGGGGAAGAGTAAGGGATTCATCATTACGCTTGAAAAAAAAAAAAAAAGGAAAAAAGAAAATCCTTCTCCATAAACTGCTCTGAGAGGACTGAAGAACGAGCCTGGGAAAGGAGAAGGGAAGAAGAGGGAACCTGACTTACCAACTAAGAAAAAAAAAAAACTGCGGGAAGGGACACAGTAACCGCTGCGGGAAAAGAGGTTCTCCCACCCTCTGCTAAAAGAAAGGAGAATTGCTCTCCTATAGGACATTCAAGAGGCTTGATCGAGAAAGAGTTGGGCGGAGCAATGTCTTCTCTGGTCTTGATGGGGAGGAAAAAGAGAACAGGAAGCTTTTTTTTGGGGGTTAACGAGAAAGCGGAAAGGGAAAAAAGGGAAGCCGTAATCTCATTTGAAGGGGAGAGGCAGCGCGTCCTTCGAAACTCAGAAAGAATGAAACGAAGCCCCGGGGGGAGGGGAAGCGCACTTCCAATTTTCAGAGGAATCCATAAAAAAGGAGAGGAAGGGAAAGACGTCTCTTCCCGCTGAAGAAGAGGGAGGATTCCCACTTCGAGAAAACCAAGAAGTCTCGACAGGAGTGTAAGCGGAAAAGTTACCTCCTTCTTCGGGAAGAGAAGGAAAGGAAAAAAGGGAGGAGGGAGGGGGAAGGATCCTAGGCTCGGCAATCGTCTTGAAGGGGAATCCGAAAAAAATCCCCCAAGCGGAAGAGAAAGGGAGAAAGGGATGAAAAAACTCGCTAATCTCATTTCACTACTCTGAGAAAGGAAGGGGGGAAGATCGTCTCAACAACAACAAAAAAAGATGGACAAACATGAGAAAAAGAAGGAGAGGAGGGGAGGAGCTGAAGAGCTGGTGTGCACTCCCTATCTTTCGAAAAGAAGGAAAGAAGGAAAAAGGGGGAGAGGGAAAGGACTGTCGCCCACTTCCCCCAAAGAGAAAAAGGGGGGAGAAGAAAAAAAGGAAGCCACATATCTCCTACACTAAGACTCGGCAGGGGGGAAAGGAAAAAAAGGGAAAAAGGCGAAGCGTTTCGCTAGCGTACATAAAGGGAAGGGCCGCAGAAAGGCCGGGAGAGGGAAAGAAGGAAAAAGAAAGGAGGGAGGAAAGCCGTCCCCCTTTTTCCTTTCCAGAGGGAAGAGGGAAGAGGGGAGAGGGCTTCGCCGCTCCTGGAGAAGGACGAGAGGAGAGGGGATTAAAAGAAGGCTGACCGACGTAGGTAGAGAAAGGAAGGGGAAGGGAGGTAGAGATGAAGAACACAATTCCCCTACATTACATGCGAAAAGAGTGTTCTCGGAAAAAAGGCGTACAGGGAAGAAGGGGAGCATAAAAATCTCTCTTAGAAGGGAGAGAGAAGAGAGGGGGTTCTCCTCTAAAGAAACTCCGGAAGTCGTAACCGAAAGAAAAAAGAAAAGTGACGATAAACCTCCTTCTTTTTTCCTTCCGGGGGAAAAAAGAGAAGAAGGAAAAGGATAGCGTTTCTGCCTCGTACGGGGAAAGTACTGAGGCAGGAGGAAGAAGGGAAGGGTTCTCACTTCCTTATTCATAAAGAAGGGAAAGGAGGAGCTAGATTACCTCTTTCCTATCAGGGGGGGGGGGCGACGTGGGAACGCTCAGGGAGAAGAAAAAAAAAGAAAGAAAGGACCCTCTTACTATACCGGAAAAAAAGAAAGGAAAGAAGGGTTGAAGGCCTTTCTCTCCTCTTCGAAGACTCGGGCTGCTAGAGAGAAAGAAAAGGAGAAGATACCTTGTCTATTCTCTTACGAAAAAGAGGGGGGAAGAAGGAGAAGGGACTTATCCAATTCTAAATCACGGGGGAGCCTCATCGAAAGGGGGAAAGAAAAGGTGAGGGAATAGAGGCACTTTTTCTTACCCTTCCTGAGAAGAAAAGGAAAAAAGAGGTGCCTCCTCCGTTTCCGCCTGTGGAAAGTCCACAGGGAGTGACGCGCGTTAAAGAGGAAGGGGGGGAAAAGAGGGGAATGAAAGTATCCACTTCACTTCTCTCTCGGAAAAAGGGGGAAAAAGGAAAAAGAAAGTGGCTTTCCGCGTCAACGTGATCAAGAAAATAAAAAAAAAAAGGGTGGTACTTCAGAGAAAGATATGACGAAAGAGGAGGGGAGGAAAAAGGGCACCAACTGACACCCTTTCCTCCGAGGGGAAAAAAGAAAGAAGGGGACTTCCAAAGGAGAAACGAAAAAAACGAAAAGGAAGGAAAAAAGGAAGCCCGTTTTATTTCGAAGAAAAAAAGAAAGAGAAAAAAAAGCCATCTCCCGCCCACCCTCAAGCAAGAAAAGGAAGACATCGAAGACTTTCATCGGAGAAAAAGGAAACTAACTCCTTCTCCTCCAGAAGAAGGGGAGAAGGAGAGGATTCCGGACTTTATCGAGGACAGGAACAGAGTCGATGGCCGGGGGAGAAGAAGAAAAGGGGACCAAAAGAAAGATGAACCGCCTCCACTTCCCTCCCTCCGTAAGGGGAAAAGGAAAGAGGAAAAAGGAGGGTCCCTTCGTCACCCCCCTCCCAGCAAAAACAAAAAAAAAAGAAAAAAAAACAAAAAGACGAGCGTCGCAATGCCCTATCCTACCTACACTCAGGAAAAAAGAGGGAAGGAACCACCCTCAATCAAAACAGAAAAAAAAAAGAAAGTAATCCCACACTTAACTGGAAGGATACTCTCTCCCCTAAAACGACGGAATTGGCCGACGAAAGGGAAAAGAAAGGGACCTTACATCTTCTCTCCTACTACTCGTCAAAAAGGAAAAAAAAAGAGGAAAAATCCAAGCGCAGCGAAAAAAAGACTGAAGAGAAAAAAGGAGTCGCCACCAAAAAAAAAAAAAAGAAAGAATAAAAGACTTCATCAGTTCTTCATTACTAAAGAAAAAGAAAAGGCCTGCCCTGGAAATCTCACAAGAGGACATCGCGACTGGAAAAAAGGGAAAGAAAAAAACTACGTCCCTATTTCTTCTAAAAAAAGAGAAAGAAACTCTAACCCCGAGCTGGGCGAAAAAAAGCTCTATACCTCAAAGAAGGGAGGGAGAGGAATGTAGAGGCCACTGTCTCTCGCAGAGGGGGGGAGAAAAAAATCCTCTTCCATCGACAGTGAGAAAGAAAAGGGGACTGAGACCGACAGAGAAGGAAAGAAAAATTTAGAACACGGCTATTCCCATTGGGGAAGAGGGAAATAGCAACCATTTCTTTATTGGGAAGAAGGAGCCTACCCGG
>Ga0179591_1365472_pt1 | contig 13519 bp, 12 predicted proteins | sample CZOMad2_1_08_16f_FD_182891 | JGI IMG/M metagenome (GOLD analysis project Ga0179591, IMG submission 182891) | Vadose zone soil fungal communities from Angelo Coast Range Reserve, California, USA - CZOMad2_1_08_16fungal (PacBio error correction) | ecosystem: Environmental > Terrestrial > Soil >...
GGTTGAAAACGGGGCAACAAAAGATCGGCCGGCCTGCGAAAACCTCTCCTCAAAAAAACGTCTAATAGCGAGTAACATCGGATATGTACGTCGGTCCTGCCTGCGTACCAAAAAAACCCCCCCAACCACAAGGGCCGGTTCATCTAACCACCCAAAAACCCCACAACAAAAACTCAACAAAAGGAGGGGGGTGGCTTACGCAACGAGGGGAGCCTGCCCTGAAATTTTAAAGTGGAATCAAAAGTTTAAGGGGCTTGGTTTCTGGGGTCTGTGGGGTCAGAAAGCGGGGGGAAGAGTGTGGGGCACTTACACCCTAGAGGGAGAGGAAACCCCTGTTAGGGCAAAATGGAAACTGGGAGGTACGAAAAGGCGATCTGATACAAGCCGGAGACGGTCCAGAGAAACCCATGGAAAAACAAAAAACGCATCAAAGCATAGAGACAAACGCCCAAGAAGCCTCCTTACCCGAGACGCCGAAAGGAAAGAAACTACGTCTTCATTGGACTCGCCAGTTCGGAGAACTCTGCGAACTGGGGGGAGAACGGGGGAGGGCAAGCTGGTACAAAAGAATCAGCCCCATACGTCGAAATTTTAACTTAAAAAAGCGGTCTTCAAGAAGAAAGCGCGAAAGAAAGAATCTAACGGACCGCCCGATATCAGAATGTCAGGATGAAAAACGCCGCGCGAACAGGGTCTCCTGTTAATAACGGACCAAGTTCGTGTTCCTTGAGATTCCCTCTATTATGAGACCAGAAGGTAGCGACCTCCTGTACGTCGTCGTCGACCGAAAAAGCTGCAAACCCCAACAGGGGGAGTGTCCTCCGGGAACCCCGCTCGAGTAATCCTCAAAAAAACAGGCAGCAAGAAGATCTGCGGAAAAACCGCGAGTTTCGGAAAAGGCAGCTGTCAACGCGACACAGTGCGGAAGAGAGGCTCTACCGGAAGCGGGAGCTTGGGACTGGGGGAATTAAGCCCCCGCAGAAACCAAAGAAAAGGACTAAACGGAGAAAACCGTCAAAAAAAATTAGCTTGACGCACACAAGACAGCGCGGGACCGCATGAAATGAAACGCGACGAGGCCAGAGCGCCGTGACACGCCGGCGTGGAGGCAGAAGCCGATGCGGACTGGGGGAGGGACTACCTGCTAAAGGAGGGAAAAGACGAAGAGGGGAAAATGGAGCTATATGCTCGTGGGAAGTAGCCACGCCGCGCCGATCTTAATTAAAAAGACTTTTTTATCAGATCTACAACACAAACAAACGGGATCAGTAGCACCTTAATTTAAAAAGGGGACGAGAGGGGCGCGCAGAGAGGACAAGAGCTCGTAAAAAAAAACTCAAGAAGCAAAACTAAAGATTCAAGCCGGGGAAGAAAAAAGTCAGCAGCTCGGGTGGCCATAAACGGTCTCGGCGGTTCCTCGTTAGAGAACTCGAAGGCGGCACGGAGATCCCGGCTAAAAAAGGGAGGAAGAGGAATGGAGGTCGAAGAAAATTTGGGGCAGGCAGCTTACTGCGGTCGTCGCGCGAAGTCAAGCCGCGGCAAGGCGTCGCGTGGCGGACTCGCAGAAACGCGGGCGAAAAAAGAATATCGCATCACGGCTGTCTCGATAAAGGCCGCAGCGGAAAGCTCGCTTTCGCGGGGGACAGGACGAGCCGGCCCTGCTGGCTCGTGAGGTTAGTCCACGGAAAAAAAAGCCGACGGGGCCGGGGAAGAGGAGGGTCCGCACTACGTTCACCGTCTTAGCCCGATAGGCCGGAGCATCAATAGAGAAGCGTTAACTCGAGCACTGCTAAAAAAGACTGACCGAGCGTCCCATCAGAGGCGAGGGGCACGGGGGAAAAGAAGAGCGATAGCGTGGCGTCGGACAAAGGGAGTGAGGTTCTTGTGGAATAGGACCGCTCGGAGATACGTTCACAAAAAATCAAACTGAGAAGTGGGTCCACATACGTCGATCGAGAAAGGGGAGGGAAAATCCCTGTAAGTAAGTAAAGAGGGAAGATAACGGAACGGCGGGAGAGAATACGCGAAATAAAGCTCGGCGATAAGGGAAGGAATTGGCGCTGGTCAAGGGAGTGAAGACGCGCGGCGACCGCGGTTGGGCAGGCACCGGGGGTGAGGGGCAGGGACACTAACGGCCGTCGTGAGAGGGCGAAGGGCGCAAAATAGCCAGTGTTAGTCCACGGGGCCAACGCGAGAAAACGCCTAAATCGGGGTCGGGGAACAGCGTCAAAAAAAAAACCCGGGGGCTCAACACGCAATCCACGAAAAGCTATGACAATCTCGCCTCGTGGGAACAAAAGGTAAAACTTGTGGGGGGGACAGAAGAATGCCACCCGTGACGTACAAGTGGGGGGATGAGTTTAAGAAAGTGGGCTTCACCTTCCTAAGAAAGGAATGTAGCAGGAAAAAAACGGACTGTGGGGCGGAGGCGGGGTCTTTTTCGAAAAAGAGCCAAAAAGGTAATGTCAAAAGGACATAATTTTTTTAATGCATAGCCCCAAGGAGGCACTCAAGAAAAAGTTTCCTCTAAAGAGTTTACAACGAGGGGGGCAGACTCTCGCGGAGTGGGGGAATGGGTCCGTCGACGGGGTGACGACTTGAGAAGCGCCATTCAGGGGAGGGAGGGCCGAGGGGACAGGGAGGGGGGACGACTTGCGAACGGCTCCTAGGGGGGCGTGCGCTAACTTTGTTCAGGGGGACCAGAGAGGCTTTTTGGAAAGTTCTTAACAATGACCCAGAGGATTCGTGGGAGGGGCGTCAGAATTGGGAAGATTATCGGGTCAACGACCGACCTGGGGAAGAACGGAAGGGCGGGCAATAGAAGCATGAGGTATGAGTCGGTGAAAAAAAAAGAACAGAAGAAGCATTAAGAGCCGCTTGTAGAGGACCAAACGATCGAGGGCGTGCTGGAGGCTCTGCTGTCTACTTGTAACGACTTTCCGTATTCGAAAATTCACTCGATACGTGCAGGGGATGCAGACGGCTGAAATTCAAGGAGCGGGGCGGGGAGCCATCACTTGCCCAGATGCGTCAATTCGGAGTTACACTATGGGGATCGGGAGGGGCAGACTTAAGAGGTGAAATTCAGTCGCGGCTGGGAATTTTGCGGTTTTGGATGGTCGGACAACGCGAAGGTTAGTTTGGGGGAAGAAGTTGGGGGGATGCGAGTTAACGCGGTTGGAGGAAAAAGAGGACCAGGCGGTAATTGGGAATTGTGAGGTCTCGGTACTGCACAGGGGACTCAACTCGGGGTTAGGAGGGGAAGGGATGGAAGAAAAGAGGAAAGAGCCGACCCTCACACAGTCCGAGGGAGTCCGAAGAGGAACCATCCGTACCGAACGCCATCATACCTTTGGATCGTTGCGGCGGGAGCATTCTCATTGAGGAGAACGGAGTGTGATGGTCGCTTGAATGGAGACGAGGTCTGCGCACCAGCTCGTGTAAAGCTCGGCTTGGGGGAAGAGTTACCCGTTAAATTGAATCGAACAGCACCCTTATGAGTTGAAACGGCCCTGGGAATGTTGGGGGGGCGCTGTGAAAGCTTTTGAGCGGCGGAGGGGCAGGGGATTTTTCCCTCAAAGACTGGTGGAACAAGAAGGGTAAAGGAACAAAACGGAGGAAGGAAAAACAAATGGGTCCACCCTCCGGCGGAAGCCCAATTAAAAATCACTCCTGCTCAAATATCAGTGAACCGCGCACCACAGGAAAAACAAGGAAGGAAAACCCTACCGTTGAGAAGAAAGAGACTCAATCAGGAACTCTACCAAGCCAAAAACTCGAGCAAAATCATCTCTCCCCAGAGAAAGTAAGCCAAAGAAACCAAAAGGTCGGACTAAATGAGGAAGGCGACGCAACAACCGAGTGAAGTCCTTGGGGCGGACGGATTTGAGCTGACCTCGGAGTACGGTGCAGGGGACAGGAGAGGGAAGCGCAGAAACATCCGAAAACCTAAGGGGGGGTCTCACCGCAGACAGAGAAAGCACCCATCTCAAAGAGGGAAAAGGGGGATTCGTCGATCGAACCACGCATATCGAAGAAAAGGAGGGACCCCCAGCCACACTCCACAATTCAGGCGCCCCCTAAAAAAAAGGAACACAGCCAAAAGCGACGACTACTCACGGACACCAAGGGACGGTAGGAACAACGCCGAGCAACCCTATTCAAAGGCCTAACGAATAGGGTAGACGGTGGACAGAACGACCAGATCCAATTTCAGACTTCCATCGCCGCCGGAAACCAACGTACGCCGGCCAAGACAGGCCGTCGTTCCCAGGAACCACAAGGAAGATGCAGCAACGCAGAGGATCGGTCGGCCGTCAACAACGAAAAGATTAAAAGCTCCGTCTTCAAAAAGAACCGGCCCCCCGAGCGGATAGAGCCAACGATTAGAGCACACCAGGGCGAAGCGTGTTGAAAAGAATCTGCCGCTTCCACCAAGCGGGCGGGAAAAAAAAACCACGAAAGAATGAGGAATCTCCACCCCAAAAACCGCCTGAACCAGAAAACCCCCCAAAAAGCAAACCCGCAGGTCAAACGGGGCTACAGGCTCGAAGACAAGTCTACGCGTCCGGATGAAGATGAAGGGGCTCACGCGTCACCCAGCGAAGAACCGGAAAAAAAGTCCGAGCAAACGTACAGATGGAGACCCAAACGGGATTGAAAAGGTGCTACGTCGGGACAGAGCTAGGAAACCCAGAACAGGATCGGAGGGGGACTGGGGGTATGGGGGCGAACTACAGAAAGCCGGAACCACTTCTTCAAAGGAACAGAAAACTGGTTTACCGTTCCACTGGCACCCATATGACCAGCATAGAACCCTTCGTACGGAGTGGGACATGAGAGTCAAAAAAACACATAAGTTTTCACCTTTGCCCGACGCTGAGAAAATGTGTCGGCCGCGGGGGGGATTGATCGTTGAGGGGGAGCAAAACCCGCGTTGTAAGAGGGGGGACCGACGGTACCTCCCCATTATGTCGCGGAATAAGCCCGGTTGGTCTTTTAAGTTGTGGGACGAAAAAGGGGCAGAGGTGGCCCTGAAAAGCGAAACGAATAACATACTTTTCCTCACTTCGGCAGCCACAGGGGGCGGACAACCACATCGTTCTACGCGACGTCCTTGGGCCATCAAGGAAAAGGCTAAGGCACAAGCTTCCACAGGAGGGCCGGAAGTCAAACCAAACACAAAACAAAAAAAACAACCCCAACCCCCGGCTACTCGATCTTGCCAAAAAGGGAAGGTTCCGATTATAAGTAGACCTCGACGAGTAAGATTGCCTGTTGGGACCTCGAGAGAAAAACGAAGAAAGGCGAAACATACGCGACGGAGACCTGGCGTAACTCTCTCACAGCGCTGGCGCGGAGACTAAAAATCAAAGCCAAATATGAAAGGGGCCGCACACGCTAAAACGATCTACTGCCCCGTGCCACGAAGACGCAGTAAACCTGGACTCTACCGACTCCTGCTCGAAGAGAGGGATAGGATGATCCGGCGGTAATCACTACGCTAGGGAGGGGGCGCGGTAATGAACAAAAACGCTGCACCAAGGGCCAAGGGGAGTCTGTCCGGGACACCGCGCAACTGGCTTGAAGAACCTCCTCGCAAAGCAGGGGGCCGCAGGCAGAAAACGATCTTCTGGCTCCGAGAAAGGAGAGAGTTAAGTCGGCCGCTCGAGAAAAACACGGCGGAGAAAAGCAAAAACGGAAGCAACGTCGTCTTATAGCCGCCCCCTCTACGAAAACGCGGTCGGCGGACTCGCGACACGACGCAAGAAAAGCTGAATCACACAACAAATGCGGAGGGAAACCGTCGACGCAAAATAAGCAGTGACCGCCGCGGTCGAAGAGACGAGTAAAAAAAGACGCCGTATACAGGGAGGGGGGATATACCCTCTTGCGACTGAGCTCCCCGTCGGCGAATAGTCTAAGGTGGGGCTCTGATCTTAGGGTCAATTAATCGTGCGGATACACCATCGCGCCGATCTTCCGCGACCTAGTTTAATAACGAAAGAAACAAAAAGCGGAGAGGAAATAAAAGTGTTTCGCAGATCGCTCGGCTAGGGCGAGCGAACGAGCGAAGATAGCAGCAAAGAGCCAACTCCAAATGAAGACGGGGCAGCCTCGCATTCACGGGTCCAAGAGAGACTCGCGGCTGGCCGTATAAACCAACGGAAACGGTCCCCGGCGCTCCAGAGTCGATGAGGAATCGCGAACGACCACGGAGGGGGGGGGTTTGCGTCATTTTTCTGCGTCAGCGCGGCGCGAGTGAAGGACGAAAGGCCGGTCGCGCCGGGGGGGGGGGCGGTCGCCCTCAAAACCTCGGGCCGGTCGCGCCGCGCGAAGAAAGGTGGTATGCAGCATCGGGGAAGAAGCCTATATGGGGAAAACGGAAGGCCCGCCCGCTTAGTAGGAGAACAAGATGAAAGTATTGGAGGCAAGCACCGGCTAGGTTGTCCCAGGGAAGAACCGGGGGACTTGTGAACGTACGGTCGAAGAACGACGTGCCCCCCCGTCGTAAACGGGGAGGAAGTGCCGTAAATCAAAATAGATTACTAATCACCTCGAAAGGGGTCGTTAACGCTTCAAAAAGAAAAAAGCGAGAGAGTTTCATTGGGCATCTAATCGGAAGTCGTGGCGGCGGAACAAAGAATAGGCTGGAGGCGATGTCCTAAAGCGCCACTTTGAGTAGAAGGGCCGCCAGGTCCTCAATTGCTAAAGAAATTTAACTACTCTTGAGACTCCGTCGCTGAACAGGCAGTTAATCCAGATAGGGCTTGGTAAGAGGGTAATCAACGGACTAAGTGGACGAGAAGTAGCCGGGGACAGTTCTTCGTCCTTCTATCCTGAGGCGAGTCCGTCCTTGGTGTACGGGGATGGATAAAAACGAGCTGAGCCGGTGTGGTTGTTAACGAACTAAACAGGTGGGGGCAAGGGAATAGACTCACGGGACTGAAGGTCTTACTATTAGAATGGCCGTCACATAGCCGGGTCGTCAAAAAATTCAATAACACCCGGGACTCGTAATCCGACAGAGGCGTGTCCGCGTCGACCAAACGAGAACCCCGAAGGCTCAACAAATCCAAAGCCCACTCTATATATATGATCTCCGGGCGGGTACCAAAGGGAAAGGCCCTGTGGTTGAATATGAGTTACCGTAGGACGAAGTGAGTAGCTCACGCGTGTGGGAAATAGAGGGGAGTAAAGGGGTCGTTCACCACTCCGCCGGAGGTCGGACTTGGACGGAAACGGGGCGCGGCGTTTTTGCAGACACAGGTGAGAGAAAAAAAGGTTGGGGTTAAAAAAAGTTCTCCTTCCCTCCTGACGCAACTTTCAATACCGTTGGGGGGGGGGGGGCTCTCCATCGTGGGGGAATCCTGGGATAGAGCTTGGTTTCGAATCCGTGTTGTTACGAGGGGGAAATCAGCCGATTCTCGAAAGGGAGTTCTAAGTGCCTTCTTTTCGGAATCCTTGGCGTCAAGGGAGCTGCCCTGACGGTGTAAGGCGGGGGGACGGCTAGCGGGGTTGGGCCTCAAGAATCTCTGTTCTTTGGGGAGGGCGTGCCCTTAAAAGGAAGCATCTGCTTTCGTTGTCTGTGCCCTAACTGGAAAGCGGAGGAAAGGGTATGGGACTACGGAAAGAGAACTGGCAGATAATCAGCTCGATAAGATCAGGAGGCGAGAGGGGGAATTACTAGCCGCAATATATCTATTTGTGAGAGACGAAACGATCGGAGGGAGGTGCTGACAATGGCCGGAGGCTGGGCCTGGTAACGACGAGCGGGCGAGGGCCTATCAGGACGTTGGGAAGGGCGGCGTGGATCTTCTAATTCCGACGGGGGGGACGGGGAGCCGGCACCGGCCGAAAGACAAAATTGCAAGGAGCTGGGACTAGGGGGTAGACGGGTGCCTACGGAAGGAGGTGGTCCGGAGTTTCATAGTCGCGGCGCGATTTTTTATGGTACGGTTTGGGAGGCCCAATAGGTGCTGTGGGGGGGCGGGACGAGGGGGCGTAGAGGGGTTCGATCTACGACGAGCTCGTGAAAGGGGGAGAGGGGTGAGGGGCTCGGCTGGTAACTGGTTAACGCGGCGGGGTTCGGCTGCACTAGGGCGCAGCGAACTCCGGACCAAGGAACACAGTCCGGCGAGGTGCACTCGCTCAAAAGAACGCAAAATCCAGTGCATACTCTGTTTGATCTGGGGCCGGCGGAACTCATGAAATCATGAGGAACGGCGGACAAGATGGGATGAAGTCGGAGCGTTGGCGCGTCTACCCAAAAACTTGCGATTGTGCGCCGGCGGCCTGGGGGGGGAAGGGTAAAAAGTATGTCAGTCGTCTTGATCAGCACCCGGGAAAACCAGGTCTGGGGGGGACGGTTCACGAGAGGGACGACCAGTCGAGTTTTCAAAAGGGCTTTTTCCCAGCCGGAGTCGGGGGGAAACCGAGATGGGGAAGATCCGACACAAAAACCGGAGTATAAAAAGATATATATCAGCAGGTGAAACACGCTCCGGCGGAAAAAAAATCCTCACCGGGACATCCGACTTCTCCGTCAACCCAGAAGTACGCGCAACAACGGACCGGAAATAAAAACGCAAGAAGGTCTTACGAACGACACTCGTTTCTGTCCCCAAGAAGGAAAGCCAAAACTATTATGCCTCCGAGAGGAAATTCCGCGAGAATGGAGACCCATGCAAAACAAAGGCTGAAAAATCAGGGAGAAGGAAGGACACCGGCACAGCTCCAAAAGATCTGCATGGGCGGACATGGGGGGGGTGGGCGGACGGAGGGTCTGCCGGTGGCTGTAAGGAAAAAAAGGGTAGGCATGGTTGAACTGAATCTGTCTCAGGGGTCGAGAGTGCGGGACACCAGTGGCGCGAATGTGACCCACTGGGTCGGGGGGAATCTCTCACTCGCGTGTACGGAACTGCCCGCGTCAGCGGGGGGGAAGACCTCGTAACAAAATATACACAACAAACACACACCGGCTCGTTCGGGAGGGTGTGGGAAAGGTGGAACCGGAGAAGAGTCACGCCCAGAAGAAATAGGCCGAGAAAAAAAAAAAAACACCCAAAAACACTCCAACGGTCGCCGAAACACAAAAAAACCGTACACATCCAGAAGCAGGCAGAATACTGAAATCGGCAACACGAAGGGAACGGTAGACAGAGAACCATGAACAATAGCCTAGACATCTGGAGGGAGGGGGGTGCCGCTCCCGACACAGCCGTAATTTGACCCGGGGGGGGCTAAAAGAGACCTAAAGGGACACCAAAGTACGCTCGTCCTGAAGAAGAGAAACGAGGACAGGAACACGAATCCCAAGCCGAGGGGAGTTGCGGACCAGCTATATGGAAGGGGAGGCTTCAAAACAAGCGCTCTGATATCCAAACAGCGGAAGGCCACAAAGGGGGCTAGCGTTGTCAAAAAAAAAAAAATCTCCGCTACCAATCGTCAGGCGAAAAAGAAACGAAACGAAGCGCGGCAGGAAAAGGCAAGACACGACCACCTCTCAGATGGACCCTCAACCCCTCCGAAAGAAAAGGCCTCCCCCCCCTTTCATACTGGGTTGCCTCATCGCGGACAACGCCTCAAAGCCACGCGTCGAGAATCGGCTTGAGCTCCGGGTCACCCCGGGAACGACCTAAAGCCGGAAAATGAAACGAAAACGATGGCTAGAAAAACGTCATTGAAAAGGGTGTCGACGTCATGGGGACAGGATCAGTCGTACAAAAAGATGGAGGGTGAGAAGAGCAGGGGGAGGGTCGCAACATACAAGACCTCCAAACCGTCCGAAAAGAATCCGGCGAGGCCGTTTCCCTCCACGTACTGCCCAGCAGCTGCAAAAACGCTTCATACGCCAAGTACGAACACGTGGGGGAAATCATCCTTCACCAATTACCGTTCCCTTGGGGAAAGAAACTTAATCGGAGGGGATAGATTGGGGTAGGGGCTGCGGGCGGGCCAGACGGGTGCCGCTGTGGAAAACAGTGAAAAACGCCCTAATGTCGGCCCAATTGTCCGTCAGTGGTCATAACCAGGGGATGGTCAAAGGAGAATCGAGAAGACGGAAGGAGCGCGGCCGAAATTAACAGAGACACCACGACAACCACATCGCAGGAGAAAAAGAGCTTCTTCTCCAACCGCCCCAGCCGAATACGACCTTCGAGAGAACTACTATGCGGCCTGATACTCTCGTGTACGCCCGTTCCGGGAGGTTAGTATATCGGTCCGCAATTACTGGTATAACGAAGGGTAAGGGTAAGAGACGCTCCCCAGACCCAATACGATGGACGGACCTGGGGCTGAAAGCTCTCCGCGCTTCGGCGCGACTACGAAAAAATCACGCAAAGGAATTCTGGCGCGGCAAAACCTATCCGCGCGTGAGACGGAAAAAAAAGTCCACCGCAGAAGAGGAGACCCCTGGGACTCTAAGAAGCCAAGGCTCTATTACGGATTCAAGCTGGATTATCACTGGCCTGGACGCAACCGGGTAAGACCGGGAGAAGTATCGCCCTCTCACACAGGTCAGGAAGGGGAACAAAATAACCGTCGGGTCTACCTCACCAGAAGGGGGCCGAGAAACGAAGCGGAGGTCGCCTGCGCCGAGAGCTTTCGGGAAAGGTTCGGCACTCGAACCACAAACAGTGATACGAGCGCTCTACACATTAATCCGCCGATTCGAGTCCGCCAACCCGCGAAGGACCGGCCGGGACTCTGACCGCCGGACGAAACCGGGGGGAAATCTGACGAAACCAACGATTCAAGGGCGATCGCGACGAAAAGAAGAGCGCGGTCTATGGAGTACTCCCGTCAGAAGCGAAAAAGCGAGGGCGAACCGAGCTGCGACAGGGGAAGCCTGCCCAAGCGCGAAGATGGAGGGGGGGGGGTCGGAGGGGGAGGGCTTGATCGTTTCAAAGAGACGACCCCCCGCCGCGCCGGAGAAGGTGAGTGACCCGACTTTAAGAGCTTCAGAAACCAAAACACAAAGAGGGGAGGAGGAGAGAGTAGATAAAAAAGTCAGGGTACTAACGGAGAGTCGGGGAAAAGATGCAATGATTAAACATCCGCAAATAGCAGCAAAGAGCCAGACAAAAAGGCGCGACGTGAGCTCCGTCCAGCTCGGTTACAATCAGCAGGTCTCGGCGCTGGCCGCGGGGAGAACGAACAAGATCACGGCGATCCGAGCGGAAAGAGTACTACCGCCTGCTGTGGGGTCTCATCTTTAAGGAGGCGTCGCGTGCGCGAGTAAAAAACCCGAAGGACCGGGGACGGGAGGGGGGCCGGAAGCAACTCAAGGAAGGCTTTCCAGGTCGGCCGCAGAGTCAAGCGGTTCGATCAGGCCCGCAAAGGGGGAGAAAGCTCGCGGCAGATAACCCTTCCAATCAGGTAGAGAGAAAGATGGCTGGGGGGGAGGGTATTCCAACCAGGCAGCGGGGTCCAGCTAAAGGGGGAATTTGCTTCTGGCAACACGACTCCGCCAAAAGGTTTCGTATCTGTTATCTTAATAGGGAAAAAGAGAGAATAGATGGACGAGCCGGAAAAACCTAGAGCACTTATCGGGAACTAGGAAAAGGCGACGGATCATGATCTGCGCGAGGGGGCAACTGGTTGCAGACGAAGCAGCAGGGGAATAGTCGGGCGGAGGCCAAAGGGTTGACGATTCTATTCGTCTCAGACCGAGCGGGAGAAGTTTCCTGACCAGTAAGGAAAGGGAGAAAGTATGGGGACGCCGCGGAGTGAACGTCACTGAAAAGGGCGGGAACCTATCGTCGAGTACGAATAATGAGAGGGAAAGGAAATTGCCACGGACAATACTACGAGATAATAGAATAAGCGCACGTCGATCGTCGACGATGGCGTCGCTGAAGGGTCGACAGCCTCAACGATGGGGGGGTTTGTCCGCAAATGTTTTGGTCAGCACAGTGAAGAGGGACACGGAATCCGGCCTCGGTATCAAATACCCGGAACAAGAGGAGGGGAGGACAACGAAAACACCCTTCTCTTTCAAAAAAGAAAGAGGGGGGAGTGGGAAATGGCGGAACAAAGGAGAACACGAGAAACAAAATACCAAAGGAACGCTAGGAAAAAGGCGAGAGCCTGCTGGGACAAATTCACTCCTAGGGTTGAAAGAGTGGGGGGGGAAAAAACCAGACGTGTAGTAAGCTACACTATTTTTTTAATGGTGGAAAAGAAAGGTGCGGGCAAAAGTCCATTAAAGATTTGCGCCGGTTTCTAACTACTGGCCAGAAAGGGGTCCGTTCTGGTGTTTTCTACCGAAAACCGAACTCGACGCGACCGACATTATGTTTGGGGGGACGAATGTAGCCCTCCCGTAAAACAGGGAAAGAAAGTGGTTGTTCTCTCCGGGGGGACTCTCAGGGGGGCAAAATAAGCAGATGGGTGGGTCAACGGGTAGGAAGAACGTGGGGGGGTCAAGCCAAGCCTATTCTGGCTTCGTCCAGGAGGGAAGGCCTGGGCGCGACATCTCAAAAACTGCAGGCCCGGGCCCGGGGGAGGGACGGTGCGGAAACTCGTTCTGGGGGGTTGCAGGGAAAAAAAAAGAATCGTCTAAAACTTTGGGCGGCTTGCCTGAGCCAGAAGGACAAGGCTGTTCGTTTCGGGGCTCCTGATCAAGGGGGGAAAGACGGAGCTAGTGGGATAAAAGAAAATCGACCTCTGACTGGTTGAGCTCTTAGGAAAGGGGGATCTCGGGGAAGACTATCCTAACATTACGATATCGTCGGGGGGGGAGGAGCCAGAAACGGCGAGCAGTTGATCAAGGGCGAGGGAAGGGGGAAGGTTTAAGCTGCCCTGTCCTTGACGACTGAATTGGTTCCGGTCCCGGCTTTAGCTGGGAGGCAAATTCCCTTGATGGGCTTTTAGACTTCACCGGGGGACGAAGATGTCGTTCAGGGTCTATTTGAGAGTATGTTTTATCGGAGGGGTGAGAAACAGTTCACGGGGGTTGTCCTATTGTCAGGAGGTCCTAGGGGGTCCTTGGGATTTGTACTGGTTGGGAGGGGAATTCTCAACCTCGGGTGAGTGGGTTGGTGGGGACGAATTGGTCTCCGAAGGCGGGAGGGTTCAGATCGACAAGAAAGAGGGCGGTGGGAAGGGGAGAAATGGGGGAGAAACCGCTACTGCCCGGGGAAGAAAATGTGCAGGTGGTTTTCTGCTGAAGGGGGGGGGGATTCTCAGCGACCTAACAAGAAAAGAAAACGAATCCGAGGGAAAAACATCCGTAAGACAGCCAGGCAGATCTGTTTCGCTTTTGTGCCGGAGGGGAGAAGGGAAGAATGAGGGGAGAAAAGTGTCCGGGATGGGGAGAATCCTCGGGCCGAAAAGAGGACGGCGCAACAAATCAAAAACATCTCGAGGTGGCCGTGAAAAATGGAGGGAAACCGCGCGAAAGTCAAGCCCCTAGGAGGGGAAAGGGCAGGCATTTTACGGGTTGGTCGCGGTGCAAGGATTCCGTCGGAGCCGAGTTTTATATTTTCCCGCCGGATAGGGGGGGACCGCGTGG
>Ga0179591_1264861_pt1 | contig 13517 bp, 26 predicted proteins | sample CZOMad2_1_08_16f_FD_182891 | JGI IMG/M metagenome (GOLD analysis project Ga0179591, IMG submission 182891) | Vadose zone soil fungal communities from Angelo Coast Range Reserve, California, USA - CZOMad2_1_08_16fungal (PacBio error correction) | ecosystem: Environmental > Terrestrial > Soil >...
TATTGAAAGGAGAAGTGGACCGTAAGACAATAAGTCACTAAAGAAGACGAAGATTTGATGCCGAGGGAGCGGGTTTGCACATCCCACCTGTGTCAAAAGAAAAACAGAGGAAAAGAAATCATTCCAGTTTTTCTCAGGCGGAAGCCATCCAAAAAAAAAGAGGAAGGGGGTGCCACCTTGCCAGCTCACACACACACAAGGACGAAAGTTTACCCGCTCCCGTAAAAAAGGAAAAATGAGATGGCACCTCCTCCTGGACAATGAAAAGGGGAAATACGGAACAGTGGCGCCACTGAAGGGGGGGGCAAAAACAAAGGGGGGGTTGATAATTACGCGGGCTAAGGGGAGGTTGTGAAAGAAGGTGGAGTTGACAGGGGGCACAGGGGGACGAAGGGAGAGGGAAAAAAACGCCTTTTCATCATTACAGGTGGATAACGGTCCGAAACGTGCTGAACGGAGCGGGGGAAGCGGGCTGGATTACATATGCACAGGGTGGTGCTAAAAATGGAAAGATCAAGGATTTGAAAGAAAGGAAAGAGATGACTTTGATTCGGGCTGTTTTGGGAGGGGTTGAACTTGTATATTCAACCTATTGGTAAGGGAAGTCAAGAAATGAAATCGGGGGTATGAGAAAGCGAATTAAGAGCGAAGTAAGTATGGAGGGGACCTCTGCTACCGGGGCAGAAAAAACGAGCCGTTACAAGGGAAGATGGGCTTCACACAGGAAAGCCAAGAGGGGCGAAACAAAAGGCACAAGAGGCCTTTTCGACGTTGGATCGCATTCCGGCCAAGGGATACGAGTAGCCGGAAATGTTACTCCCGCGCTCGTCTGCAGGGAAAGAGCAGGAGTGTGAACGAGGAGGAAAGAAGGAGGGGGACATTGTGTTCATGATTGCCTATGAGCAGAGGGACGACGGGGGAGAAGGACCAGCCCACAAGTTCGGCATTGTGAGGTGAGGACGTGTAAAAGTCCTCGAACTCAGGGGGCCGAGGGACTCATTGTTGATGATACTCTGGAAAGGGGGATCATAGATGTGACGTGGTATAAATGGGGGGGGGGGCTGGGTAAGTGGCGGAGGGACGGATCACTGCTGTGAAAAAAAGCCGTGAATTCTATTAAGTTCCGCTGTAGGGAAAAGCAGTGTCCCTTGAGGAAGGTAGTTTGGTCGGAAAAGAAACGTGGATATTAGAAAAAAGAAAAAAAAAGAAAAGATACCGAAAGACCTATACAGGTCCCGCTCATAAGGAAGAAGGAGTCAGTACTAGTCCCAGTCTGAGGCGATTGACAGGCTCGAGCTCATAAAGGGCAATTAGGCTCGGGGGGGAACTCCACCCCCTAGCGCGCGAATCAACTGTCACGAAAGAAGTGTGATCCAGATCTGGACAGTCTCAAAGGGCTGCGCCCAAACGGAGAGGGGACGGACTTGTGCCTGTTAAGGGGACCCAAGAATACTCCCTCAACGAACGAAGCCTCCCAATGACTAAAGAAGACATCCTGCCAATCTCCATTGAGACCTGGGCTCGAAGCATCAACGTAGGCAAACACAAACCTCTGTCCACGAAACTGGCCTAAAAACCAAAAGAGTTGGAATTGTGCCAAACAAAAAAAAAAAGTGACCCCACTTCTTCACCGGTCCAAAAAACGAGTGAAAAGTCAGAGCACAATCTAAGATCCTTAAAACCGCCGAAACCCAGCCTCCTACAAATTCTAAGCCTCCAAGAAAGTACGGTCAAACGAAAAGTTTCACACCAAGTATCTAACAAAAATGAGTGAGGAGGAAGAGAAAAAAAAAAGTTACCACTCCCGGTTCTTTAATCAAAAGAGGCGGATTTTAGGCGGTGGCGCGAAGTGTCGTTAGCTTATAATGGAGACCTTAGAGGGGGACGGCGGCTGAGCCGGGAAAGTTTTAAAATGGGGGACTCGAGGAGGGGGGTGTTGAGAACGAAGTGGGGGAAAAATTAAAAAAAGGGGATGTACATAAATAGGCAGGGAGACGGGGAAAGGGAAACTGGGGGGAGGGGGGGAAATGGGGATGTGGATGGTCTTCGGCGGAAGATCCAAGGGGATAAGGGGAAAACGGGAAATTCTTGAGGATGAGGGTTGAGGGGGGGGGGAGGGGGAGACCTTTAAGGGTGCAGGGTAGTACTGAGGTGGGTGGTGAGTAGTTAGGTGCAGACTGGCCAGAGGGGGGAAGAAAGATGAAAGGAATCTCTTCAAATGGAGGAAAGGGGCAACGTGGGGGAAGGAGAAACACGAGCCAAAAAACTAAATACGGGGGGGAGAAAAATAAGGGGAAAGGGAATGGGGAAGACCTGAATGGGGGTGAAGAGGTAAAGCCAGGGGGGAGGGTAGGGGGGGGGAATGGATACAGGTGGACAGTCTAGGCCTGCGAGGAAGGGAGAAACCTACTGCTCTACAGGTAAGTGACGAGAAAAAGCAAAGAAGCAAAGTTGCAAAAGGGGGGGTAAGGGAAGGAAAGGGAGAGGGAGTAGCACAGACAGTGAATGCGTGAAGAAGGACTACGGATAATGGGGGAAATTATTAAGCTGTATGTCCAACGGAGGTTAAAAAGAGAATCTAAAATCTGAGTGCCGAGGATTCACAGGGGAAGGAGAAAAAACAAATGAGAATCGGGGGCTGGCCTTTCCATGCCTCAAGTGACAGTGGAAATGGAAGGTCTTGTTTCGCTTGTTGGGGGGATCAAAGAGATAGGGGGGCGAGGGGGAAGAGAAAAGAGGGGGAACTTCCTGTGTTGGGTGGGTAAACCATTGGGAACATTACGAACAGTGATAAGAGGGAGCAAGAAAGAGGGGGTCATGGGGGGGGGAGTAAAAAAAGAAGACGGTCAGAAAAGTATTTCACGGGGGTCTTCTGTCAGAAAATAGGGGAACTTCTGAGATACTCGGAATCATAGGACAGGGGGATAGAGTGGAAGGGAATTAAAGAAGAAGAAGCTAAGCAGTACGAAAAAACAATCCCCGGAGAATAATGGAAAAGACTCTGAACCTCCACTAGGTGAGATAGATATGGGAAAAAATAAAGAAATGTACGAGCGAAGATCCGGGAAGGGGGAACAAACGAAGAGGGGGAAGGGATGCCTGAAAAGGCAGGTGGTGGAAGGGGGGTTGAAGGTTCTGGCCAAAAACCAAGGCGAACAATTCGGGATGTTATAAAGGGAGGATAAAAAAACAAAGGGGGGGGGGGAATGAAAAAGGGAAAAGTTCAGTGGCGGTGGTAGGGGGGAGTGGAAAAAAGCAGGGTGGAACGGGCACGGTGTCGAGGGCCTGGAGGGGCGGCCGTGCGGGTGGGGGGGGGGGAAACAGGGGCCAAACTTTGATTTTGTTTTATCCAGCCCAAAAGGGGGGAGGGATCTGACAAAAGAGGGCTAGGAAAGGGGGTTCAGAGTAGACCGGTGTTGGGGGAAAACAAAAGAAAAACAAACTTTAATTTACGAAAACAGAGGGAAGGGGTTAAGGAAGGGAAAAGAGGGATGAATTCAAATGCAGCCAGGCGTAAAAAACCAAAATAGGCTGTAGGACAAGGAGCTAGAAAAAAGGGGAATGTCATACAATAATTTGTTCAAGTAAGAGGGGCCACTAACGCATCTGTGCTTCCAGGTAATTAAGGCTGAAACCACAAGGAAAGAATGCACACCATGCAGAGGAATCGGAGAGAAGCCCAAGCATGGAGGGGAAGACCCACAAAACTAAAGTTGGAACTTTTTGAGGAAAGGTCAAACCCCCCACCCTGCAAAAAAAGGCGTAACAAATCACGTAACGAGAAAAAGGCAATCCTTGGGGACTCACAATCCTGATAGAAACAAAACCCCCAAGGAGGGGGGAAAAGCATGAACAATAAAAGGGGTGAGATGAAAAGAATAACAGGCGATTGTCATCTCACGGGGGGAGGGGACGCACAGGACAAAAAGAAATGGACAAAACAAGTGCCTTTTTCCAGGAGCGATAATTCCCGTTGGGAATACAGCAGAAAGGGAGAGAGAAGGAGCAGTACAAGGGGGGACAGGAGTGGAAAGTTGCTTGGAGAAAACGTGTAGGTGGGAGGGTAACTTGATAAGCCAAGGAAAAGAGAGAACGTGGGAAGACGGGGGTAGATTGGGATGCTTGGGGGAAAGAGTGGATGAAGAAAAGAGATGGGGACTGGGGATGACATGTATAAAAAAGACATACTTTATGAGTAGAGAAGGGTCGGAGGGAGGGAAGGGGAGGGGGGTGGGTGGGGGGGGGGGGGGGGGTGGGGGGGGGGGGGGGGGGGGGGGGGGGGGGAGGGGGGGGGGGGGGGTGAGCGGGGGGGGGAGGGGGGGGGGGGGAGGAGGGGGGGGGGGGGGGGGGGGGGGGGGGGGGGGGAGAGAGTGGGGGGGGGGTAGGGGAGACTTGAGAATAGTATCAATGCAGGGTTTCGCAAAGGATGGCCCCACATCCATAAACCCACGGACATAAATACTCGTCCCTCGATCTTGTTACTGGGGGGAAAAGACCACGCCCTGGGGGTCGACCCCAAAAAGATGAATCCCAGAGTACAAAAGAACAGGTTCGGGGGGGAGACATCGCAGGGTTCTAGGGGGGAAAGACTTACGGGGCCGGGAGGGGGGGGAAAAAGGGGGAGGCCATGGGGGGGGGGGATCAAGGGGGCGGAGGGAAAGTTGCACTCGGGGGGGGGGAGCCTCTGTTACTGGGGGCAACGGCCGGGGCGAAACACAAAGAATTATCCAGGGGGCAAAAGAATAAAACGAGAACGACACATGGGGAAAATACTCGAAAAAGGCCAGCCACAGGAAAAATCAATGAAGAATCCAGACTCCTCGTAAATAAGTGAAGGGGGAAAAAAGTGAAAAGGGAGTTGCTAAGCAAGGGGAAGACAGCAACTAAAAGGAAAGTACTGTGAAAGGAAAAAGGGGGGACGAAAAAACGGAGTGCAATCACTAACCAGGGAAGCTAATGGAGGATTTGGGGAGTAACCCGGTTGACTGTAAGGGTGGGGGGTACAAATGACCTGTGAAAGGTAAGTCAGGTGAAAATAACCTGCATAAGAAGAAAGTACATCGCGGGGAAAAAAACTTTCATCCCAAGTACAAGAAAAAAGGAAGGAGAGGAAGGACAAAGGGGAAGGAAAAAAAGTCCAGTCATTGGGTGCAACAGAGAACACTGAGGGGGAAAAGGCATTTTGTTGGGGGCGGGGGGGGGGAAAAAAAATCTAGTTTCCTCAACAAAGATAGCGTGGGAAGAGGGGGAGAGGGAAGGAAAAAACTGGAAAGTCTCGAAACATCGCTAGGAATAAAAAACCAAAAATAGTAAAACTAAAAAAAGTATGGAAACAAAAAGAGCCTGACAAAAAAAGAAGACGAAGACCCGAATGACCAGACCCAGTGACTTGGGGGGCATACAGGGAAAAAATCAAGGCGAAATCGAGTTGAACCCACAAAAAAATGTTACAAGGGAAGAAACCGTATCCAGGCCTATCACCGGAAACAAAAGGCAACAGTCGTGAAGTGTGAAAACCAAGGACAAGGGACACCGGGGGGCCCAGAACAAAAGAGAGAGACACCAGTGATCAAACCGGGGCTGGAAAAGGGGGCCCGTTATAACCAGTCCTGGCCGCCGCGACACAACCGAAAAAAGAAAGGGCCGAAAAGACAACTAAGCCGTACCGGTAAAAGGGAGGGTCCACGGGAAAAAGGGGAGGGGAAAAAAGACGAGAGAAAGCAAAAAAACACGTAGGAGGGGAAATAGAGATATCGTATACTTTGGGAAAAAAAACTGGAGGGGGGGAGAAGGACCAACAGGGACTTAAGGGGTCCCTGGGAGAAGGTGGGGGGGGAAGGGGGTGAGCTGAAAAGAGAAGGTATCATTTCGCTTCTACGGGGTCAGCATGGGGGAGACGAGAGGATGGGGAGGGGGAGAGGTTACGATGGGGGGGGAAAAACTTGAAAAAAGGGGAGGGGGAGTGGGGTCCTTGTGAATGGGCCATAGGGGGGGGGGGGGGGTGGGGGGGGGGGGTAGAGGGGGGGGGAGGGGGCCTTTTCCCAGAAGGGGGGGAAACGGAGGGGGATGAGGGGTGAGGGGGGCGGGTGGGGCTTCGGGGGTCTTGTAAAAGGGGGGATAGTGGCAATACTGGGATTGGAAAGGGGGGGGGGGGGGAGGAGTGGCGGGGTTGAAGGTGGGGGGGGGGGGGGGTGGTTCCAAGAGTGGGAGGCGAAGGGGGTGGAGGGGGGAGGGGGGTGGGTGTGAATGTGGGCGGGGGGTGCGGGGAGATGTGGGTGTGGTGGATGTTGGGATCCGGAGGGTTGCTATACTTTCCCCTTTTGGTGGGGGGTTGGGGGGGGAACCAGCAACTCACTGCAGGGCCCTCAAGGGGACAGAGAAAAGTTGAGCAAAAACAAACACTGGAATTGAAAAAGAGGAGGTGTTACTATCCAGGTTGCAGGGGGATACTAAGTTACTATGGTAAAGGTAGGAAAATAGAAAGGTGTTTAAAAGGGGACAGGAGGGGGGAGGGTCTCATAGAGGCTATAGAATCGCAGAACTAAGGGTCAGTTCACTAAAAATAAAAAATCCATTAAACAGGGGAATCGGGGCAAACACAATTTGTTAAGGGGTGTCGGTGTATGAAAAAATAAAAAGGCGTCCGGAAAAAGGGGGGAAAGGGCACAAGTCGATACATGTCATAGGGTATGGGGAGGACCAAATTTACCAAACAAGAAAAGGGGGGCATAAAGGAAAAAAAGTTAAATGAGGGGAGTACCTACAACACAGAAAGGACTCGGTGGCGGAAAGGAAAGGAATCAGGGCGCATAGGCATTGGGAACACCGTGGAATCGGTGGGGGGGATGAAATGCTCCATGAGATTCTGTGTTGTGGGAAGAAGTGAAGGGGAGATCCTAGGGGCCACAGGATGGGGGTAGGGTGGGGGGAATGGGAGGATAAAGTGGGGGGTGGGGGGGGGGGGGGGGTGGGGGGGGAGGGAGGATGCAGGAGTGATGGGTGGGGGTCTGGGGAGGGGTTGCTGGGGTCTGGGGGCGGGGGGGGGGGGGGGGGAAAGGGGGGGGTATGGTAAATGTGTGAAAAATGAATCATAAACGCTGGGGAGGGAAGGTGACATCGGTTTTTGATGGTGAGAACAAGGGTTGGGAAACTTTAACAATTCTGAGAGTACTCGAAAAGGAAAAAGGACAAATTACTCGATGGGCTACATAAAAGAGAAGGAGAAAGAGAAACGGCTAAAGGAATGCAAGTATAAGGGGGTATTCTATGGACCAAAAACAGAGAGGGGGGGGGGGGGGGGGCAGCAAGCAAGTAAAATAAGGGTACTAAAAGCGAGACGAAGGGAGCCTGTATTTCCAACGGGGGGGCGAAGAAAGTAATGGACTAATGAAATTCCCCTCGGGTGGAAAGGGAAGTCAAGGGAAAAACTAAAGGATTGGGAGCGCAACACAGGATTGGTCAAGGGCTTGCCAAATGGCAATGGAAAAAGAAGGAGGGGTGTTTGTAAAGGGGTACAGGGAGGGGGCAGGGGAGGAGGGGAAAGAGCATTGTTTAGGATGATGGAGGTTTAATCCTTATTGCTTCAGTGGGGGGGTGGAAAAGTCATTTGTCCATGGGGGCCAAGAAAGGGGGGGAGGTGGGGAAAGGGAACATCAAGAGGAAGAGAAAGTTTTCAATCATATAATCGGTGAAATTTTTTTAAGAAGGAAGGTGTGGAGAGGGTTTGGGAGGGGGGATCTCCAAAGGGGAAGAAAAAGGAAGGAAGGGAGGGTAGTATGACTTACCAATATTGTGACTGAACCAGGCAAGGTGACATGGCATGGAAGATCATCACAAACAACCAACGGGAGGAGTTAGGAGGGCCATTTTCATACAAAATTTGGGGGGAAACAAAATCATCGGGGGGTGTGTGCTTCCGGAAGGTTGGGGGCTTGGGGGGCACAGGTCCCCCCCACTGTGTAGTCAAAGAACAGAAAAAGCCGCGAGGGTCAGAAAGGAAAAAGTTTAGCCAGGGACATTGGGAGGGTGAGAATGAAAGACCTCAACTCTGAGGGGAGGTTAAGAGAACGGAAGTCTAAATCCAAACAAAAGGAGACGCCAGAAGGGGAAGGGCGACAGGGGAGGGGGTTGGGGGTGGGGTAGGCGAGGGGGAAAAGGCCACGGGGGAAGGGAGGGTTCGGGAGGACCAGGTGGGGCGGAGCCGGGGGGGGGGTCAAAAAGAGAGAAAATTCATGGTCCAAAAGAAACGGGGGGACTCAGGACTGTGCAATTGGGGGGGGGGGGGGGGACGCCGAGGGGTGTTTGAACCTCGAACATGCTTGGGGGAAGACAGGGAAGTGGACCGGAACAGGAAAGAAGGGGGGTCGAATCACGGAAACTGAGGTCAGGGATGGAAGTTTACAAGGGGTAAGAAGTTTGGGAGACAGGCGGTAAATCTCAGATTTGACATTGCAATTGTGGGGGAGCGTCATTTCTTGACAACAGGGGGATATCTCACTTGGAGGGGTCAACGAAGCCCGAGTAATACGGTGTATTCAACTGTTTGGGGGAGGTGTAGGAGGGAAAGATCAGTGATAAAAAGGGCACTCTATGGTAAGGGAGGGGAAGATCAATGACATCTTGTGAGATTGCAGTAAAGAAAAAGGAAAGGGGGAAATTATTGTCCCTCAGTGCTAAAGAACGGGACAAAGATGGAGGCTGTCTGATTAAAGGGTCAAAGGGCAAGAGGCCGAAACGAAAAGGGAATACACAGACCTGTAAATAAATAAGGGAGAGAGGGTCCCTTCAAAGGAACAGAAAGGTGAACCTGTTCTAACCCAGCTCGGAAAAAGTCGGAGATTAGCTCAAACACTATTAAAGAACCTGGACATAAGGAAGGAAGTAGGTGGAAGGCCAGCCAAGGCTCATGTGGATGGGAAAAAAAAAGACAGCTCGTAACTAAAGTTCCGAGAAACTCATTGAGGGAGAAAAGGGAGGGGCCGGATAGATCATTTTAGGGCTTTGGTCTCAGCGCAGGACAAAAACGAGCAAAGGGGGCTGAATTCAGGCATTGGTTGACAGAGGAAGGGGACTGGTAAAGGTTTATTGTTTTAGGTTTTCTAGAGTTGAGAGGGCATGCATAATGAAACCGGAAAAAAAAAAGGGTCAACTGGACTCCAAATTGAAAAGAGCAGACTGGCTATACCGTTACCACTACGGAGGACAATAACAAAGGAGCTCACCCTCATCTTGTTGGAAAAAGGTCCGGGGGGAAGGACTTGGGAGGTCAAAAAAACGTCGGAGCTGTTAGATAAAAAGGGAAAGAGAGTGAATGATCGTGTCATCAGGGGAGTAAAGGGAATGAATCTAACTAGATACCCATCGCGGACTAATGGGAAAAAAAGAACATAGAAAAAGGCAACCTGAACTGTATTGGACCAAAAAAAGAGACTGAAAAAAAGAGAAGCAGGGACAATCCCATGGAGGGGCTGGTGGGGGGAAGAGCCAAAGCCAGAGGGGAGTTGACCACTCCCAGGGTTACAAAAAAAAGGTCCCCCTCTCACTAGGGGAAGAGGCCCCAAGGGGGCCAGCCCCTTCCAGAGGGGTGTGCAGGAAAACTGGAGAACAAAAAAAAAGACTACGATCCACCTGAAAGGCAAAAAAAAGGAAAAATCGAACGACCTGGCAAAACAGAGAATGGAAGAGGTACACCCGAGCCGGGGGAGGGCACTGTGAGAAGGAGGCAGACCCCTAACGAGGTTTTTCCCTAAGGAAAAGTTCCAAAAGGAGGAGACGATCGGGGGTAGAAAAAACAACAAACGGATGGAGGAGGAAACAGGGGAAAAGGAGCGTATCCGGGTGGAACCGTGGTGGATAGCGGGTAAGGGACCGGTACGCCTAGGTGTCTGGGGACGGCTAGAAAAAGCGAAAGCTCCAGTGGGAGTTTAAAAAAAGGGGGCCTCGCTACCTGGGAATGATACTAGGAGATTGGTGAGTTGAGAAGGGGAGGGGAAAAGAGGGAACGGGGCAGTGGTAATGGGAAGGGAAGGGACGGGGAACAGGGAGTGGGGAGGGAAACATAGACGCGGCGGAAATAGGCCAAGACTGTTGGAAGGGGGGGAAAAAGAGGGGGGGAGAGTTTCGTGAATATGGGGGAAAAAAGCACGAGGAAGTTGCATTTAGGGGGGGAGGGGTCAGGTTAGAAGAAAAGGATGCCCAGATTTTTGAGAACCAAGTATAAAAAAACTAATCTTGAAGGGGGGAGGAAAGAGAAAAGGGGTGGGAGGAAAAAAGACCAAAAAGAAGGGCCAAAAAAGAGGCTGTTGACGATCGGGGAAGTTGCCAAGAAGGGGAGCAGGGGGCTGGAACCTGCAGTACTAGGGTACGGCCGGAGTGGTATGTGCTTGGGAGGGGGGATGCAAAGGGGACAGGAGAAAGGAAGGATCATGAGGAGTCTATCTAAGGGAAGAGTGCTCTGTCAGGGGGTTACGAAATAAACAGGCGGTTACAAAAAAAGGGCAAATCAGGGCATTAAGGAGAGGATGGGATGCAAAATCGGGGGTGATGCGTCCAGGTAAAGCACATAAATACAGGAAGGGGGGGGGGTCGTAGTGCTATGGAAGTTCAAGAGGCGGAGTAGCCAAAAAAGGAGGGAGAGCTCGGCAACTCGTATTGAGAGGAGGAAAGTTTGAAAAAAAAGATGCAGTAAGGACTCCAAGGGAAGAAAAGTGCTCATATGAAGGGGGGGAAGGGTCCAAGGAAGCGGGTTTGAGCTAATTCTCCATGGAAATTAGGGGGGGAGAACAGAGAGGGGGAGCTTTCTGTGGCTGGGGGAATGGAAAAAAAAAAACTAATTTTGACAGGAAAAGGGGATGTTGAGACTGGGGAGGGGGAGGCGCAGACTTGGGGGTCAGGGTGTGTGACCGTGGGAATACTCGCTTGAAAAAGGGGGGGGAAAGCATCTGAGAACCCTAGGACAATAATTTGTACTTGAAAGGAAAATAAGAAAGGATCCTACAGATGTCTTTGGAAAAGGGAAGAAAGTGAAAAGAAAAAAAGGGGGACATGGGGGGGTAACTCGTCCCACGCATACATAAAGACCAGCTGAAGGAGAGAGACCCTCCACACTAGTGGGGGCAGGAAGGTGGGGAGCCAAGAAACGTAAATAAGGGGTGGGAAGGAGAAGACAGAATAACGGAGAAGGTAGGGGAGAAACGTAAAGTTAGCACTGGGGTGAATGACTGGGGAAAGGGTGAGACCGGGTGGGGGGCAGGTCAAAGAAAGCAGTAGGGAAGGTTTAGAGCGGCATTCTCAACAAGGGAGAGGCAGAAAGAAGGGACGGGGGGGTTTTTTAAGGGACATTAATGGGAGGAGTGAAAAAGATCAGGGAGGAATTCACTTTGGGGGTTAAAAGGCTTCCTGTGGTGGGTCCTGGAGGGTGCCATGGGGCCACAAGGAAACAAGGGGGTGGGGGTTAAATTCCCAGCAGTCCAGAGCTGGGGGGGCATAGAGAAAGGGAAAAAGAGGGGCTCTGCAATTTTGTTAAAAGAGGGAAAAATGGGTGGGGGTGCAAACGGACTCGCAGGGAAAAAGGGGAAAAAAAATGAGGGTAGTAGGAGTGACAAGCGAGCAGGAGATTGAAGGCCATTCGCGGGAAAAAAAAAACAGAAAGAAACGGATGAGGAGGAACGGGGAGAGAGATGCCTGGCGGGGCATGCATTTGAGGGAAAAAATATGTTGTGTCAGGCTACGGCATGCGATGTCTGAATTAAAGGGGGGTGTTTGGAAATCCCCAAAAGGGGTCAGAAGAAAAGAAAGCAAGAGGGGTCCGCAGAGAAGAAGGGACAGTTCCATAATGGGGGGCATCCAGTAAACCGAGAGGGGGGACTTGGGCCAAATGCCGGGAAAACACCCAGGAAAGAAGGAAATCAAGACCGGAGGAAACCCCGCCACGGGAAAAGGAAGAGGGGCTGAAATGGGGAGCACGAATCCTTAATCAAGGTGACAAGATGCACTGGGAAGACCCACTGTTTGATAATTCACTGATCATAGGGGAAGGGGAAGGACCGCACATTCCAACACGCAGAAGGGGTTCACCAAAGCCAGGGGAAAGGCATGGGAAAGAAAACTTCCCGTGGGGGGAATACATGCTCCGTATCTCCCGGGGATCTAGGGGGGGGGTAGAAAGGAATTGGTAAGAAAAGCTGGAACGTGGGATTCTAACTAGTGGGGGTCCCAAAAAAAAATAGAAGGTTTCAACATGTTTGATTGTATGCTTTGGGGGCAGAAATTTTAAAGGAGCGAGGGACGGGGAAACTAGATGTCAAGAAAATGACGGATTGTATGATCTCGGGGGAGAGGAGGCCTCTTTCTACCACAGAACCCAAGCGATGACTGAACAAAAATACCTCACAAGCTCGCCGAAACAGGAAAAAAAAGTCGGAGAAAGGGGGGGAAGGAGCACATTCCAAAGCACTAAAGGTGGGGCACCTCGATCTCTCGGAAAAAACATAACAGGAAAATAACATGAACAAGACCCTGGACCTATAAGTGCAGGGCATGGGGAGGCACCACAGAGTGGACATGTGTCTGGGGGGAGACCAGAAGAAAAAAGAAAAAAAGGGGCCAGGAGAGAATCATTGGAGGGCGAACTCCGGACAGAAAATACGGAACTGTGCTCAGGAAAAAATCATACGGACTGTGAGGTCACTAAGATCCTTGAAAAAGAGAAAGCACCATTGGTTGGGGCAACGGAACCAGGGGTGGGTTGTGGGGATGGGGAAGTGAAGAAAGTAAGTAGCGGGGGATAGATCGCCAAAGCAATGAAAACTCGGGTCCAAAAACTGTTCATCACAAAGAAGATACAGCAAAAAAAAGGAGCTAGTCCTCAAGCCAGTCCAAGGAAAAAGGTTGGGAGGAGCTCGTGGGGAGAGGGACGGCACGTGGAAAAGTGTGTTTCTAACCAAAGAGCAGAAAAAAGAAGAAGGACACTGAAAGTGAATACCAGTGAGAAAAGAGGGGGACAGGATAGAACCCATCTCTGATCAAATGACCAAACCACCACGCAAAGTACACGGGGGCCCCACAGGAGGGAAAGAGAGGGAGGGACTCCTCCGGGACCGATGAAAAGAAAATCGGGGGGCCATCCATTCTAATTGGGGGGGAAGGGGGCCTCGGGAAGCAAAGGGGAGTGGACACTCCAAGGGTAAAGGACCAAAAAAAAAAGATAAAAAGGGCCTATTACAAAACATGTACCAAGCCAGGAAAGGAGTTGTGGGAAGGGGGGAAAAAAAGGCGTCAGCCCAAGACACAAGCGACTAAGGTCCACCAAAAAGTCAGGAGGGAAAAAAAAAACTGGAGAAGGGGGCCCTTTTCCTCCTCAACAAAAAAAAAAAACAGAACCCTTCGCTGGGGAGCCAGACCCCTCAAACGGGAAAAGTGGAGTAGCCCGAGCCGTTGTTCCACACGAGCGAACAGAAACAAGGGATTAGAGGAAAATCAGGATGAAGAAAGAGAGAAGGGTGCAGGGGACGGGGGGG
>Ga0179591_1347210_pt1 | contig 13517 bp, 9 predicted proteins | sample CZOMad2_1_08_16f_FD_182891 | JGI IMG/M metagenome (GOLD analysis project Ga0179591, IMG submission 182891) | Vadose zone soil fungal communities from Angelo Coast Range Reserve, California, USA - CZOMad2_1_08_16fungal (PacBio error correction) | ecosystem: Environmental > Terrestrial > Soil >...
CCCAACTAGGGGATCATGGAAGGGAGGCCACGGAAGTCTGAAGGGGGGAAAAGAGCCGGAAGCCGTTCCGGAAAGGAGTGTCAGGCCCTTCTCTTGTTCGTCATTAACCAAAAAGCTGAAGGGGGGACAAGAAATGCGATATTTACCTGGAAGTGGAGCAGTATGATGTCGTTCGGTGCCAAAAACCAGCCACGCCTTACCAAAAGCGGGGGAAAAAAAACAGGAAAGAAATGGAAAACTGAGACGAATGGCAGTTGAGGTCCCTCTGGGGCGCATTTTGCATTAGTTGAGAGATCAGTTCCTTGTAGGGAAGGGCCCAGCTTGAAATTATCGGAAAAAAGGAAACGGGAGTGGATCTAGCGGAATCGCCTTAAAAAGGTCTGCTCGGATCTCCAAGCACAGGGGGCGGATAGGACGTAGACAATAGGTAATTGGACCGTAATCGGGCACCGGACAGCACAAGCCTGGAACCAACCGCATCAATCGGGGGCGGCGAAAACGAGGGGGACATCAAGAGCATCATGAGGGGTGAACGGGGCTTCACCTTGAACACAGCCCTATCGCGGGGAGCTTGGAACGAGAAAAAGAGAGGAAAAGAGTCCTGGGGACCAGCGGACACTCATTGACCCAGACGACCGGGGGCGCGGAAGAGAAGTTTTAGGCAAAAAAGGAAACGGCGTGGATCATCGAAAGAAGGACTGGCAGCAGGCTCAAGGAAATGACACGATGGAAAATATATAGAAAGAGTCAGAAACGATCCTAAAAAGGGAGGAGGGGGCGTCGAAAGGTTCCCGTTGCAAAAAAAAAAGTAACGAACCGTTCCCGTGCGCCTAGAATAACTAGGGAAGGCGTCCATTTGGATGACTTTAGCCAGACCCGCAAAAAAGGGACAAGATGTAAATACAACGGGGGCGCTCACAGAAAAAAACGGGAGAAGATAGGGAAGGGTAATCAATAATCGTTTGTGAGTTCGTACGTCGCACTTTTCCTGCGGAAAAGAGCTTGCGAAGAAGCAATGTGAACTGATGGGCTGGTAAAAAGGGGGGGGGGAGAAGGGGCTGGTTTCGCACCTTGGGAAAAGCGGGACTTTTGAGAATTCGTAACTTGAGGGAGCAAAAAAAACCGGCCATTCCGGCAATACGCAACGAGGGCCCTTCAGAATCTTGGGAAAGAGGGGGTTCCTTCAACTTCTGGTGCCGGAACGAGAGTGCGGCAGCGTTTCCGCCGTCAAAAAGCAGGTTCAAGAAGGGGGTCGTCGTTCAAAGGGTCGTACCAAATCGAGGAGTCTACTGGAGGGAAAAACGAACTCCTAACAATGATGGCAACGTTTCCGGGCCTTCTCAATGGACAGGCAAACTGAAAAGGGAGCAAATATGAATTTTGGTGAGAAATTCGTCTCCAGAAGCGGTTATGATATCCTAGATTGGTGTACGCGAGAGTAGAAAAGGGCACAGGTCAGAAAACAATTAGAAACACACTGGTCGATGCGCGGTTTTTTAGGGAGCGAGGCTGTTTCTTGCACGGGACGACCCCCTGAAAAAGGGGATGGGGGGCAATAGCAAAGGAGTGGCGGTACCTCAGGAAAGGAGAAATCTCCACTCGAAGTGAGGTGACTTTGAGGGGGGGGGAATGGTTCCATTATCACGGTTTATCTCTAGCAGTGGATTGAAGGAAGGACTGGAATGGGGGACACGGTGCTTCTCGAAAGGGGAGGCGGGGGCGAAGAGGGATCACTGTCCTTGGGGGGAAGTAGTCAAACAGCGAGTGGGGGAGGGAACGAAAGGCAAGACAAGAAGCCAAAAGCAGTACGAAAACAAGCAAACGCCAGAGAAAGGAAGGAGGTCCAACGCGCCGATAAGAGATCAAGTGTTAAAAGGAAGGAAAAGAAAAAAGAACAACACAAACAGGGGAAAAGAGGAGATGGTGATCCACAGGGAGCTGATGAGATGTTACGGGAGAATTACGGCGTGAGGCTCGAAAGGCTGCCAACTTTACTTGGGGAGAGGGCAGAGATACCCGCTAAGCAGTCGCACCCCACTCGCATAGGTCATAGGAGACGACGCGAAAAAAAGGAAAGGTTGCTTGAAGAAGCCCAGAACCGTCGCGAAAAGGGGGACTCGCTAGGAAACGGAATTATCCAGCGCTTTTCGAACCGTACGAAAATAACAAAGAAAAAAAAAAAGTAAAAAAGGCAGGGGGGGGGGGCCTTCGAAACGCGCAAGAGCTGATCGATTAGGCTACGGAAAATCTCTCAGAACGTCGCACTTGAACCCAGAACCCGTGAAGGGGTCCAGGAAAGAAGAAGCAGAACAGGAAACGAAAAGGCGACCTAACAGGGAGGAAAGGAAGTAATGTGGGGTCCAAAGGGGGGGGGGAAGAGAAGATCGCCTAAGACCAAAAGATCAGGAGGATCACGAACGGGGAGGGGCGGGGGTCGAAACGTCGTGAAAGGAAGGCGGACTTCTCTGAGATCCGCCGTGAAGGCCTAATGGGGGGAAAATGGGGGAAAAAACGTTGGCATCATTTTGGTGAGGAAGGGCTTCTTGGACCAGGTGGGTTTCTGAAAGTAGAAGGGGACGGAGACTACCTAGGCCAACAGGAGTCCACCATCGGATTTTTCATAACGAAAGCTGAAGAGGGACAAGTCTCCGAAACTAGTTTCCAAACGGTCGTAAGAGAAATTGCGGTAATTTGTCAAGAAAGTCCGTGTGTCTGAGATCGACTAACGGGGCGAGAAGAAGATCAAACAAGGCAGGTTCCTAAAGGGAAAACAGTTGCACTAACTTAGGACCGCGGTCAAGGAGGAGAATGAAAAGGACGAAACTAAAAGATAGAAACAAGTGGGCAAGGAAGAAAACATAACAACATATCTATATCATGGAATGAGATCTCATCTCACCTCCTGGTGTCCAACCGGAGAGGGGATTTGCTAAACCTCTGTTGAAAGGGGGACGGATAGAACGGAACGTTCGTCGACTAAAGAAAACAACAACAGACAACTCGGGAGAGGGAAGTCCAGACTTTCAGAGGGACTAGTGACTCCCTCCCTTGTCTAAAAAGACACTGCATGGGATATTCCTCAAAAGAAAGCGATTACAAGATTTAGCGCCATTAATCGAGACATAGATAGAGATGAATCAAGAAAAAAAAAGGGGCCGGAAAAATCCCTGGGGGGTAGACCTTCATGTTTCTGGGGGGGGGAGAAGGGCTAAGTTATTATTCACTTGCTCTAAGGGCCAGGGATTGCAAAACACCGGAACCTCGTCAAAGGTGGGGGAGAATGGAGAAGAGACCAAAAGAAATGACGTTTAAGGGGAGGAGAAAACGAAGCTAAAAGGCAGGACCTTCCTTCTGGAACGGCGCAAGGACAGCAGCGAGTTAAAAGTCAGAGGTTTCAGGGGAAGGGTCCGGGACTAGTTCAAGACAAGAGAGGCCTTCCAAGCACTGGAGGGCCAGAGAGTACCGCCAGAAAGGGGTGGGGGAAAGTCTCTTCATCGGAGAGAAGATGGGTTTCGAATCAGGCTTACAAAGGATGGAAAAAAGGGAGAAATGTTGAGGAGAAGGAATCAAAGCATAGTGAGAGCAGGTGCCGGAGAGCCTTCATGAAAAGGGGGTTAAGAACATCTCATTTGGCTCGACGATTGTAACTTGAGATGAATAAGGGAGAGAAGAGGTCAGACTTACTGAACCCCTCGCTCAGTTTCTGGAACTGATTGTCTGGGGCTCGCGCGACAAGAAGGGGTCTAAAAAGAAAGTTTTCCGCCGGCAGAGAACACAGTTAAGGGAAAGGGGTTGGAAAGGAGACTCATCTGAAAGCCAAAACATGCGAACCCAAGAGGGAGGCTTGGAGTAGCTTCAAACAAAAGAACTAGAAGAGATATGAGATTAAATCCCACGAAGAAAGGGGGCCGTGTTTGATCTTTGTACGGCGCGAAAAAAGAAAAAGTTTTCAGATGGGAAGGTTTGAATTTGAGTTGGGGAGGGAGGCTCATTGGGCTCATGCAAGTCCCACCAATCCGGACCAACTGCGAATTAGCACCGGATGAGGAAACTTAACGAGAGGGGGTGACTTGATTTGGGCCCAATGAAAACCTCAGGAGAGACCGACAGGCTTTTGGGGATAACCCCGCTGCAGGACGAAAAAAAGGAAACGCATTAAAGCGTAACAGGGGGGGAACGGGCAGTTTCTCGAACGGTGAATTCACTCATCTGGGCTAAAAGGAAGGAGCAGACAATCTGTCGAATTGTACGGCGAAACGGAACGCCCTACCACAGGAGGTAGGAGAATCCTGAAGAAAATCCAGGCTTTTTTGAAGCGATCATTAGGACGGTGTCACCGGGGTAGGAACAGGAAATCAACCAAAGGGTAAGAAGCAATACGGCGCAGCTGGCAGACGGGAAATAACTACGAAGAGAGAGGGACGGAGGTATCGGCCGAAACTTAGAGGAGGGGGAGATCGAAATATCGACGGCTCTTAAGGGGGGGGGAGCAATTCCTCGTGCCCAGTCTACGGTTTCAAGGAAGAGTGGTAGAAAAATTGATATTGGTGGCTAACATTATAAAGACTCTCCTGTCTTCATGGAGGGGCTAAAGAGATAAAAGAGGATGAGAGAGAGGGAGTCAGACAAATGAAGGATGCTTGGGAGGAGGGGGACCGGGTTGATCCAACCGTTGATGAGGGGATAAGCGACCAGGGCCGTCGTCCCCTCAGGGTGGTACTGACTGAGACTCACCTTAAATCCAAACACCTAGGTAAAAGGGGGAGGGGTTAAGGCATACAACTCCGTTGGAGGAAGAACCGGGAGAGGCTCATGTATTGCCGCTATCTCGTCTCCTTGGGGGGGTGTGTTCTCCTGCGTGGGGGCAGTGACGGAATTACTAAGAATGTGAACCGGGATGACCGTTAAGTTGGACACGGGAGTCACGGGGGAAAAGTGACTTCTTTAGATAGGCATGCGAAAGGGAGGAACACGGGCCAAGGGAAAAGAGGGAAGAAAGACTTCTATAGAGGAAGATTGGGTTAATTCTGTCCTTCCTCAGGGGGGCAGAGCCTTCAGCCAGGGCCAATACGCATGGGACTTAGGGGAGGGGGCAAGCCGGAGTGGCCAGGACACATCCGCTACTTGAACTGAAAGCCGGAACATGTCTGCAACGGAAAGGGAGCCTCCTTCATGAAACACTTCAAAAGGAGGAAAAAGGGAAATAAGACAGGGGGGCCATCACATTCTTGGAGAACGCGCCGTGTAAACCGAGATTGTTTCTGGAAAGCGGTAGAAGCTTCAACTGTTCTCCCAACCAATCAGAAGAACTGTTGGAGAGGAGGGAGGATTTGGACGGTCTCTGTTAGGGAGAAACCCCTTCACTTGGAGTGCGACGTACGCGGGGCGCGGTTGCCCTTAAGCGGCCAGAAGAAGCTCTCAAGCATGTGGGTGCAGAGGTTCTGAGTGTCCAAGCTGAGGATTGGAGAGGGTCTAAAGCGAGATGCGTTAGGGCTGAATACGCGTCTGAAAGGGAGCTACTGGCCGGAGTTCTTATAAGATGGGGGGGGAGCCGTGACGTGAGCCTCGCAATTGGGGGATGGGTGGGGGTGGCGCGTCTTAAGACTTTAGATATTCCAAAAACAAAGGTTGTCGATCAAAAAAAAACGTTTGCGGGAGAACGCAACCAGAGTGAAAGAGGAGAAGGGAGAAAACCAATACCTAACGGTTGACAGGATACGGAAAAAAGAACACAAAGGAAGAAGAGGTGCTCCTCGTCCTTAGACTTTCAACACTTGGAAGCGGGGCGCGTTATCGACGGATTGATAAAGCGGATTCGGGGACAAGGGTTTGGGAGTCGACAATACTAATTCTGAGGAAAGGGGGAAGAAAACACTTCGACAAAGTCCTATTGAAGGGGAGAACTCTCTCTCAATGAATCCGCTTTAAGAGAAAAAAGAAGAGGGGGGTCACACTGACGCCAGAGAAAGGGGGGCACAACGGCATCGCGCACCCGTACCTCACGGAGAGCTTATCATTGCGTGGGCCACGTCAAGGAAAACGCGAGCGAGAGAGCGGGATATGCGGGCTTAGTCAAAAAGAGAGAAGCGGTCGGATAGCCCGTGAAGGGGGAGGAAAAACGGGGAAACCAGTAAAAGCGCGCGCCAACGACAAGGGAACATGAATAAAGGGGGGAAAGGAAGGAAAGAAATCATGTGGTTGGCAGAGAAGAGAACTAAGACAAAAGAAAGGATTATCAAGAAAGTCGTCGGGCTATAACCAAGGGGTGAAAAACTGTCATGGATATGCGCTCCTTCCGTGTAATTGCTAAGTAAACGGGGGAGACATTTTGCTACCGACTGGGAAAGTTTGGGGCGAAAAGTCGAAAAGGGGGGTCAGTCTCCGGGACTACAGGCTTTAAAGCCGAAGCGCAACCTGAGTTAAAGTTGGACATCGGCGAAAGCTCTCAGAAAAGGTCCGTACAGAAGGGCGCGGGAAATACGGGGGAAACAACTGACGTCGTGTAGTAAAATTTGGCGGTCAAGGGAGAATGGGTCTGAAAGAAGAACTTGCGGGGGCAGACGTCAAAAAAAGAAAACAGCGGCATACAAACCGGGAAAGAAAATTGGAAAAATTCCCTGTAAACGGGTGCAAACTGACTCCAGGGAAAAGGAGCCTGCGCACAGCCCAAAGAGAAAGGAGAAAAATCACTCAAGAGATCAGGCCAATACAGATATCACCGACTGGTTTCGGCTGGGAAAACCCGGAGATTGAAGTGCTAAAAAGACCGGGGGACTGTCTGCGACTGTTGAAAAAGGGAAGACCCTTCTGCTTAAAAGGCGCCGGGCGCGATGTAAGACGGGATAAAAGGACTGAAAGAAGGGAAGGAACGCAATCCTGGAGGGGAACATGTAGAAACTCCGCGGCGAAAAAGTGAGATCGATTCCATCGTGCAGCCTATGGTAGAAGGGACCGAAAAAAAAAAAATGATACATGAATCAATGTTCATGGAAGGGAGAACTGGTGGCTCTTCTTCAGGGGAAGGGCAAACAAGCTTCGTGTCAAGGACTGAGTCGACGGGGCCTAGACGAAGCGGAAAGGAACGGTGGGCTTCGACTTTCTGAGGGACTCCCCTCAGGGCTGTTTAGGGGAAACCGACTCCCGACCTCAACGACAGCATGAGCAAGAATGAAGAATGGCAAAAGACTAAATTTGGCGGAGGTACGGTCAGGAAGGGGCCGGTTAAGGGGGGGGGGGGAAAGAAAGGGAACATATCTCTCTTCTGCCAAGCCGGGAATTAAATAACTAAAGAGTACGAGTCCGCTGCGCTCCAAGAAGAATGGGCAGGTCTCACATCATGCTTCCGAGGGAATGGAAACGTCCTCTACGGTAGGAAACTGAAGGAAACAGAGGGGCTATCGGAAAGGGGGGGAAAAGGCCAGGTGCCTCTGGGAGGGGTCATTTTCGCTAAGAATTAGGAGCCTAAGGAAAAGATACGTCACATAGTCCTGAGAAGGTACAGTTAAAATATCTATTTTTAAGGGGTAAAAAAAGGATTTTCTGTCGCTGGCTTGACAATTGCATCGGAGAAGGGGCAAAATCAGAAAGAGAAAAAGGTGTCCCTGAACAATTCAGCGACACATGAGGGAAGGGGGGTTTAGAGAAAGACAAACTCCTGAGGGGGGAAAATAAAGGAAGGCGCGTCGTTTGGCAGGGTCAAGCTCCGGAAAAAAAACAAAAGGAGAATTAATGGATAGAGATGACCCTGCCGGGAGAAAGGTAAGGCTGTCAAAACCATTTGACGTTAGGGAGGGGGAAAATGAGGGTTCTCTTCCGTTCGGGACAGTTGAGAGGGTGGGATAAATTAGAGGGGGCCGAATTGCTCTCTCCAAAGGAGCAAGACAAGGTTACAGTGTATCAAAGGACCTTCGTCACTGACCGAGAGGGAGGATGGGGTAAAACCTTGAAAGGAAGGGAGAGCACACTGGATTAACCAAAGGGGGAAGAAGACGATTAGCCAGACCTCATGGAAGAAAAATTGGAAAAAATGCGATTTGGGGGAGGATGTTCAGCGTATCCCTGACTTATGGAATGTGGGCCAGCATCGACCGCTGGAGGATACAGCTCGTATGGGAGAAGGAACGACCAGTCCAAACGAACTGATCCAAAGAAAGCCGACCTAACTGCGGGGAAAAGAGGAAAGGAACCTATTGGGTAACCGGGACAAGACACCGTACAGAACACCAAGTGGGAAAAGCAATGGAAGGGAACGGGTTGGGGCCATAAGAATGCTCAACGAGCTGTTTCAGAAGAACAGCAGAACCTATTCAGGACGCCCTAGAGAAGAAATGCTCTAATAGGACAGTCCCAATCTGGAAAAGTGAAGCGAAAGACGTAACGCGAAACGTAGGCTAGGGCGAACCCCGGAAATGGGGGATCATCTGAAGAGATGGGAAATTCATTCATGTCACTGAGCAAGAATGGAGCGTGGCAAGAAGAAAAGAACGGGGTCGTAGGACCAGGGAGGCGGTAGCTCAAGGGCGTACTTTGACTGTTCGCGTGACAACATTACAAGGGGAGACTCTCTCGAAAGGGAATGGAGCCTCACTAAAACTTTCACCAGTTAAAGAAGGGAAAACCCCGGCCCGGCGGGCGCATACAGCCTCTGGACCAGATTATATATAGAAGGGAAGGGCCTTGGAAAAACTCCTTGGGGGGATGCAGCCTGCAGGGGCCGTAGGGCATTGCGGAAAATGGGTGAAGATCATTTCCCATCCCAGAAGGAGGTCAAAATAGGCGGTTGAGGACCGGTCTTTCGGGAGGGGGAGCTATATTCGAAAGGTTACTACGGGGGGGGAAGCGCCAGGTCTGCAAAGACCGCAACGATAATGGCAAGCTGGGGGAAGAAAAAGGCTGGGGTTAAATTCGGGGAAAAGGAACGGAGATGCTTAATATCTGGAAAATTTCCATGATTTGGGCACGAAGGGGGAAAGTCGCTGAAGAACTGGCGTGAAGGTCCGAAAAGCGTAGTTCGAAATGAACGCATTCGCCCAACAATATGACCACCTTCCTTGAAGTCACAGAATCCGAAACTGAAGTAGAGGGTCAAGCCGCTCGTTAAGACATAGGCTGTGTCCGACTAATTTCTAGGAAAGATTTTGGCTTGCGCGATGATGTAAGCTGACGGAAAGGAAAAAAAAAAAAAAACCAATAGGAAAAGGGGGGACAATTGCAAATCCTTGATTAAATTCGTGGGGAAGGGAGAGGCCGGGGGGGGGGGTTGGGGGGGGGGGGGGGGGGGGGGGGGGGGGGGGGGGGGGTGGGTGGGTTGGGGGGGGTGTTGGAGGGGGGGGGGGGGGGGGTTGCTGGCCCTTTCTCTCCCCCGTAACTGATGGGGGGGGCAGGTGCAAGCTGGAGGGATCTGGGGAAAAAACAGGCCCTCCTATCGATCTAAGAGAAATGACTTGGTGCAAGTTGCGAGCTCACCTGCTCAAAAAGGAGGGGGGATGTACGGGTCTAAAAGAGATGGATGCCGTGGACGGCTGGTGGTAAAAGGGAGGAGCGGGAGGGGGGGGAGATTCGGGTTGGTCGGGAGGTAAGGTCATGCCTCGCCAAGGGGGGCAACGGAAAAAAAGTGTCGATTGTTTTACTTTCTCAGAAAGTTTGGTCAGATTCAAAACCGTTGAGAGCCCATTCAGAAGCCTCCTCGGAAGCCGGAATCTCCACGCTCCCCGCAGGAGTCTACGAGAGGATGCACATCGCTCTCAAATGGGGGATTAGAAAAAGGGAGAAGGGGGGGCAGACTTATACGAAAACACAAGGAGAGCTCGGTAAGAGGAATTTAGCGGAGTGAGCTTGCTCTCCACTTGTGGGGGGGGGCTAATTTGCTTTTGCTGTGGCCATATTGATGAAACGTCGGAAAAGCCGTAGAAAAAAATCGCAAGGGTCAGTTATCATGCAGTGAACGCTTTACCTCGATCCTCAAAGAAGACCACCCGTCGCAAAAAAGATCAGGGGGGGGGGCGATTGAAAGAAACTCCTAACGTCAAGTTCATGGGAACACGTAGATTTGTGTATCATTGGAGGCCCTTCGAACGCTCAATGCGAGGGAGAATCTAATTAGTCCAAGGAGGAAAAGAAACCTCGATAACTGCCAGACAATCCACCGGGGGGGGGTCAGTAATTCAAGGAAAAATTCGCCCGCAAGACAGCGCGCCATAGAAACATTAATAACTAAGAAGAGGGGGGGGTGGGGTTTAATGCAGAGGAGCGATAAGCCAATTCTCTCAAAAAGGGAGACTGGGCGAAAGCGCCGGTTTGAGTGACGCAGGCTTGTCTGAAATCTGGGGGAGGAGGGGGCGCTGTAGAATCAAGGAGGGATTGTGGGACCTAGTAAATTTTGGGGGGGTCTAAATTAAACGATTGGAGAACGAAAACGAGGGACTTCTAGTGCGAAAAGCACATTCGGGTCTATTGTGCCATCTTCGGGAAACCTCTCTGCCCAGAAGGCAGGGAAACAGAATAAAAAAATATGGGGACCAATCGGTCTAAGGGTGAATAGTTGGATGCACTGAGACTGTTTTTGATGGGGGGAGAGGAACTTTGCGCGACGAGATCAAGCCAACCACGGGGTTCCTACAAGACAGTAGAAATTTTACTACTTTCAGCCAACCAACTCATGACTAGGGTCCAGAAACAAAGGGCCGCCCGGGACAAGGCGCAGGGCGAAAATAAACAAAGCTGGAGAAGAGGGAAATGCAACAGTAATAATCTCGTGGGATACGCCCGGACGTTCGTCGCAACCCAAAGAAGTGAAACGTGTCTGCGTCTATAAAATGGTGCGGCGAAGGTGACCGAAGAGGAAGACTGGGGGCCAACCTCTCTCGAGTACTGGGAGTCAAAGGAGAGCGTGGAACAGGCACACCCCTTCAAACCCCACCGCCTTTTTGAGCATCATGCATGGGTGATAAGGAATAGCTTACTAGCAAGGGGCATTGCATGATCGGGCCCAGTATAGAAAGGTCAAATGGTTAAGACGTTATCCGGTGACCCCTAAGGAGGAAATGGACGCCCGGCTCTTGCGGGCCGGACTGGAGATGAACGCACACAGGGAAAGAACCTGATTGGGGGGTGACATTTGAGGGGAGAGCCTAAAGATGGGATGTCCCAAAATGGAACATGCTACCAAAGCCGGCAAGCTCTCATTCAGTAGCGGCAACTGTCCGGGCAAGTGAGACGGGGATGATGGAAAACTTTGGTTATGTAAGGTTAATGAAGAAGAGATAATTTCATCTCTACTCTTCAGTCCAAAGAGTGCGGCAGAGGAGCCTACCGTGGTGTATGTCGGGGATCGGTCTTAGGATCCAACTCTGAGGGAGAAAAAAGCTGCGTCAATTATTGCAAAGGAGTAACTGAATGAAGAATGTGCCAATAACAAGATAAGGACTGAGGGACCGTTCATCGTACCAGGGGCATGGGAGGGGGGCACTTGGCGCTGAAAAGGAATGGAAGAGGTGGGAATACTTCACACATCGGGATGCCTTTAAGGAAAGTGGGGAAGTAACCAATGCAGTTGAATTGAAGGGGAAGGGGGGTCGACGCTCGAAAAATTGAAAAAAAGGGGAAAATCTCAGCACTTGTCCTTACCGGAAGAAACATCACCGGAGGAAGGGTCGACAAAATCTTTGCAGGGGGGGGAGGCACGCGTAACTGTCAGGTTCAGAGAAGGACAAAAAGTATTAGTAAGAGAGATTGAACCCTTAAACGAAGCCTGAGGAGGGTCCAAACAAGGATTAGTGCGGGTACGCGGACGGCCTGGGATAAACACAGCAAAAATAAATGTAAAAGGAGAAGTGATTGAGGACCGAGGAATCAAGGGGGACAAGAAACTCAGTCCAAGGGGAAACGATATGGGGTCTCACCGGGGGGGTTACGGTTAGGGCCGGAAAATAGATCGTTAGGAGCAACGCCTGACCAGTACAATAAGGAAAAAAGCAAAAGACGAGGTATTACACACAGGGACTACAAAAGAAAACAAACATCATTGGAATGATTCGGCTGAAATATGGGGAGACAGTTTGGAGGAGATACGAATGAAGTATTGGCAAGCATCAAAAAATAATCGGAGTATAGATCGCCAATTCAGAGGAGTCAGACGGAGACGGCCACATTTCTGGGCGGGGGAGGACACCTACAGCACTCAAGGAGGGGTATAGATATGAAAAATATTGAAGATGTGCCAGAAAAAGAAAAAAAGAACCAGGTAGACGAAATCGTGCGCGCTGCCTTACTTAATTTTAGGGGAATGAGGGGAGGGAGGGTATAAGGTACACCCTGACCCAGGGGAGGGTGGTTGACCGACATTAGACGCTCGTTACATCTTCCGGTGAGACCATCTGGCCAATTCTATAGGAATGCCCCTAAAAAGAATCGGGGACACAAGAAAAATATAGGGGGGGGTCGACACCAAAAGCTGAAGGAAAAAAGTTACATATATCGCTTGGGAGAAAAGGGCAGTAGAGATCACTATTGAAGGGCGACAATAGTCCTTCTGAGGTCATAAAGGAAATACGTCTCATTTAGGGTTGGAAGAGCAAGGCTGACAGGTCAGACGTTGTTCCTTCAGGCGCGTCCTAATGTGTGACTTCGCTCACCCAGTAGACCGAACGCCCGGAAACCGGGGCAAACAAGGAGCTCACGAAAACCGACTGAGATATCATGTATTCCTTTAGCGACTGGTGTTTTAGGGGAATCAAGAGCTAAGCATGCTTCAGGTAGCCTGGAGAAGGCCGGGTTGTGAAATGAGAGGGGGGTAAAAAAAGAGAAAGGGGGGATGTCGCAATTGGCCTCTTGGGGGAGGGGAGGGGGGGTCGACGAAAAAAGGGGTCTTTCGGCTCATAAAACAGGAAAAAGCAGGCAAAAGCACGATATCCTTCTCGACACCTGCTTGGAACAAGATGTTCGTAGAACTTAGGGAAAACGAGCGGAAGCGTTTCCTGCCGACAAGAGGGGAGGGACGTCCGTCGGAGAAGGTTGCGTTTTTCCATAAAAAACCCAGATACTTTCGAAACCAACTACCCGGTCGCACAACAATGAGGGCGCATCGAAGGAAGTCAAGGACGAAGGAATGCTACGATAGGCATTTAGGAAACAACGATCCTACTCCTTTTAAATGAATCACTCTTTTGGAGGCTCGAGATCGGAGCTTCACCTTGCCAAAGAAGACCCTGGTTAGTAGGAGAGGAGGTCGTGTTGCGGGAGCGAGGGGGAGTTCGGGACAAAAAAGGACACGGGGATAAGTGGATTCTCTTGCGTAGCATCTCGGGGGGGGGAAAAGAGGCCTATCTATCGAGCTAGGAGTGAGTGGGGACTCGGGTTAGAATGCCAGGAAAATGAGAAAAAAAATTATTCAAGTACGGAAAACGGGATGCAGTTATAGGGTCTGGGAGAAAGTGATGACTACGGCGGATTCGTAAGGAAAGAAGACGAAAAAATTGCTTGTCGAGAGAAGGGCGCAATACTGCAAATGTTGTTGGACG
>Ga0179591_1303727_pt1 | contig 13514 bp, 16 predicted proteins | sample CZOMad2_1_08_16f_FD_182891 | JGI IMG/M metagenome (GOLD analysis project Ga0179591, IMG submission 182891) | Vadose zone soil fungal communities from Angelo Coast Range Reserve, California, USA - CZOMad2_1_08_16fungal (PacBio error correction) | ecosystem: Environmental > Terrestrial > Soil >...
TCAATCTATTTTTTCTTGGGACTCTCGGCCTTTGGGCAAACAGAAGAGCATGGGTGGCAGAGAAGGAACCGGTTGTTTTTTTTGCCTCAAAAGCTGGAAGCAGAGTTTCTAAGGGGAAAAGGAAGGAAAAAAAGGGGAAGCGGTGCGGACACAATTGATGTATTTCCAGCGGAAGAAGAAGGACCCTAGGAAAAAGAAAAAATCTTGAGGGGAGGAGCACGAAAAAGGAGTTTTGAGTTCGACCTGTCGGTCCTTTTCCCAGGCTTGTCCCGTTGAAGGAGAAAACTTTCGGGAGAAGGGGTCAGAAAAAAGGGTTGACGTTCGGATAAGAAGGAAGGAAATATTCAGAGAGAGAGTACAAAACAACAAGGGGAGACATAGATGTAAGCTTAAAAACGTCCTTATTTCTCCGTCCAAACTCATCGGCGTTATCAAAAAAAAGAAAAAATGGAAATACAAGAAAAGAATAGGGGTAGAGGGTCAAGGAGGAGAAGTCGAAAAGAAAAGGACTTTCCAAGATACAAGGGAATTGTTCGGGGAGTCCTCTTATAGAAATCCCAGGGGGTCTGTCATAATCCTTCATAGTGAAAAAGGCTAAGATTTCGGAAGAGAACTCTTTCCGTCTGAGTGAGGGGGACAGCAAAACAAAAACAAAAAAAGAGGGGATGGAGCAGAAAAAAAAAATTAGGGGGAATGGCTGCTTGTCTGAAACGCTTGCGGCCTCACGAGGAAAAGAAAAACCCTCGATTAAAAGAGGCAAGAAGCAACTTCTGGAGAAAAAAAGATCAAATGAGGCAAAGCGGGGGAGAGACGGGGGGAAAAAGGCGGGATTTTGCCCGAGGAGTCTATCTGGACACATTGAGCGTTCATCAGCAAAAGCCTTGGAATGAAGGGGAGAAATATTCCTGAAAGTTAGGTCCACCTCAAAGAATAACCTCCAATGACACACGTGTTAAAAGAAAAATTGGAGGTCCAGGTGGGTGGAATGAGATGGGGGTCATGAAAGTAGAAATTAAGTAGGAAGGTGTTTTCCGGAAGGTGAAGGATTGTATTTGAGGGGGTAGTGAGCCACATGGGGGTCAAGGGGAAAAGAGATAACCCTGTTCAAGAAATTCTTTGGGGAAACAGAGGGCTTTAGTACTGATTTGCCCACTCCAAGTGAGAAACCAAATTTACTGGGGCTATGGGGAGAAAAGATTTTAAAGAGGGGGCTTAATCCGAAGGCGACCATTCCGTAAGAAAAATAGAGACTTACTTTCACTGGTCCCCTCCAGTCCCTCAGAAAAGGCGAAGATTCACTTAATAGATCGGAAACGGGAATTCTGCGTGGGATCGTCAAGTGGGAGGGGATCGTCTAAACGTGGGGGGAATTAACCTCCTCTAATTCTTCACAGAGTGTGCATGGGGTGCAGGAAGCAAAAGTCTCGCGGGGGTTTCTGAAAAAATATTTTGGGGATCAGGGAATGGCCACACAGGGTCGACGCATCCCTTTTGACCACAAGTTACGCTCGTATATAAACCCGGAAAAAAAAAGGGCAGACTAGGAGAGTAAGGATTCGAAGGGTAAAGCAGGTAATCAGGGCGTCACCCATACGATCTTCAAGGATGCCTTGTATATGCCCGCAAAATAAATTCCAAAGAGGGACATTGGCGACCATGAGGAGGGGGGAATTCACCAGGGGGGGGGATGTTGCGGGGGCTAAAAGTTCTCCCATCAAGATATTAAAAGTGAGCTGGTGTTCGGCGCCGATTCAGAGAATAAAGTGCTTTCAGATCTACTTAAGAGAAGGTGCGCTGAAGACCGGAAAGGAAAGAGAGATCTGTCCGAGTACCCACCCACACGTTGGGAAGGCTGCTAAATAGGGGGGGATTGATGGAAAAGGAACCACTGGTCGAAGAGGAGTCGGACATCAGATTTCAGTCTGAAGGTTTCTTCTTAAGGGGGAGATGAGGGGGCCTACTTCCAGGGACTTCGTTCCCACCAGCATTTCAAGGAGAAAAAAGGTCTGACACAAAACTGAGGGGAACTAAGGACCGCTGGAAGTTCTTCAACAGTCACACACGGGATGAGAGTAGGATCTGAAGGTACTTCCTTCTCTCGGGTGCTGGTTTGCAAGCTCACCTGGGGAGTAACTGATGGAAAGGAAGTCCTTGCCGCAGAAATAAGCCGAGGGAAAAAATGGAAGAGGCCGCTCGAAAGGGTATACAACAAAAACACTATTCCGCAATTTCCCCCAAAGGGGGGGGGGGTTTGGGGGAAGGGAAAAGAGAACTGAAGTTCAACGGGAATGGGGGGGGGGCTCCTACTAGGACGCGAAAAGAGATGGAGAAAAAGGGGTGGGAAGAGCAGCGCCGAAAGCCGCACTTCCTCCTCTGGGAATTTGGCGCGCATCAGGAGAAAGAGAAAGACCTGAACACACGAAAGAAGGAAATCTGCGGATGGGAAAAGGGGGGTCCTTCCATCGGGACCGAGGTGGTCACTAAAAAAAATTCGGGGAGAAAAATTACGTAACGAAGGTGCAAAACGGCATTCACTAAAAGGAAAACTTACCTGGAACGTTCTTAGGGTGTAACAAAAAAGGGGGCTACTGGGACTAAAAGGGGTGGCGACCCAGGGATTTTTGGGGGATCTAAATGATCTGAGCAAACGTAAAACTGAAGCACCCGCGCTGACGAGGTGAGGGGGAAAGACCATCAAGTATGTAATAGTGATATTCTTGAAGGAGGAGGTTGGAAACAAGGAAGACGCTTCCTAAATTCCTGTTCTATATGGCCTGATTTCTTCCGGGAATCGAGTGAAAAGAATATGGTAAGATCTATCGACCGGGACTGGGGAGGGTTAGGAGAAAGAAGAAAAAGGTCCGTCGATTGGGAACCTCAGTCTCAATAAGCGCCCTTCAAAGAGAGGGGGGTAACTAGGGGGAGTCCTATACATTCCTTAGGGTCTAATTGGGAGGAGAAGTTTGAGGGGGGTGGGCGGCCAAAGGGGGTCAATTTTTTCTCTAGACCCTCCAGGAAACTCCTAAAAAAAAAAAAGTGAGAAGGAAGAAAGAAAGTGAGGGAAGGAACTGAAACTCACTAGAAAGGCAACCATTTGGGGAAACCAGAGGAAAAGGGGATGTTGAACACGGGGAAATGGAAAAGGTCTTTAGGTAATTGATGTGGAACAGAAGGTTTAATTGGAAAAGGTTAAGGAGATATCAAATCCATTGAAAAGCGTGGGGGAGGGGGGGGTACCGCTCCCGGGGGAAGAGAAAGACGTTTATTGCAAGAAAATTGAAGGAAGGAAGTCTCCCAAAGGAGGAGTCTCATTTTTCGGGGGTCATGTCATGAGTATGGACAGGCGGAGAAAGATTTGTGAGGAGGGGCGGCTGTTGTATTAGCAAAGCATCATGCGCGAAAGGAGGGGGCTCCTATGCCGGGGGGGGGGGGTTGAGAGCGCTATGGGAGTGAGTCATGAATCTAGCTTTGCAAGTCTGAGGATTCTTACAGCCAGGGGGGTATAAAAAAGGCAAGAAACTTTCGCTAGGAAGAAGGGGTTCCTTCGCCAGGCGGGGGGGAAAAAAAATTAGTTGGGAAGGATAAGGGAGGGCCAGGCTTTCCCGGCCGCGGGGCTTCCTTTCTTCTCGGGGGGGATCCGCCGCGGGTCCGTTGACTGAAAATTCAGAAATTCGAGGTCTAAAAAAAACGAAATAGAGATTCAGGAGTCTGCCGGGTTCTAACGTAAAGTCGGAGACTAACTTGCAGAAAGAGTCACGGGGGAATCCTGTAAATTGGGTAGGACAATTCTGAACTCGAAAAAGAAAAAGAGTTTGGACGGTGAAAAAGGCAATAAACATTGACTCAGGAGAAGAAGTTGTGCGGGGGAGGGAAGGGAATTATAAAAGACTGAAGGGGCACCTCGGAAAGGGGTGTCCCTTACGATCACTCCTCGCTTCCAGCGGGATTTCTTAAAAAAAAATCATAAAAAGGGAGCAGTCATTCTTCTTGGACTTTAAACTCACGACGGGAAGAAAAAAAGAATCGGGAAGGGCCTTTATCCAAAGAAGAAGGAGGGAACTACATAAAAATGGGCGAAGATCTTTGGGAGACGGTAGCCCTTCCAGAGAAAAAGGGGGAAAATAAATTCAAAGGGATACTTCTAAAAGCAAAAAGGAGTCCTGCTGAAAGGGGGGAAGGGGACTAGCAGGAAAGGACTCAATGTCAAACTGTGCTCTTTCACGAAATACCCCATAGACCGAAATAACACGTGGAAACATAATACATTGAGGCCATAAAATGTTGGGGGTTGAAAGAGTCGAAAAAATTAAGTTTTTTTAAGGAGAAGCTTATTGTGGACTGGAGGTCTTTGGAGAAAACATTAACCCTTTTTCCGCCACAGAGCATATAAAGGAGATCCAAATGTTGGGGGAAAGGGAAAAGTGAATATTACTGATTGGGCCCACTCCACTTTTAAGGGTCACCACGATGGCGTTTAAGAATTGAGAATATGTGAAAAAGAAAGTCAGAAAAGAAAGCCGGAAAGAAGACTGAAGAGAAGGAGAAGAGGAAAAGTTAAAATGGGAAAGGGATCAAGGAAGTCCTCTTAATATCATCTCTCGAAAGGAAGGGATGCAGGAGGTAGGGGGGAGATCTTTCAGAAAAAGGGGGAATCTTACCGGGAAAGGAAAAGGGAGAAAGATGGGCTTAATTGAAATGATCCCACGAAATCTCTCTGTGGCTTATAGTGGCTTTGGGAGAAATTGGCTTTGACGGAAGGGGCTGGACATACGTGTCAAAATTGTTAAAAAAAAGAAAAAATAAACCCCCCGGTCAAGAGGTCTTACAGGTAAGGGGAAGGCGGTTAATTCAAGAGTTACAGGGCGCTCGGCCCCATACGGGGATCTCGCATATATTGGGCAGAAATTAAAAGGGATAACCGACGCAAATCTCGTGTCACCGGTGGAGTGGGTTGAAGGAACGTTTGATTGGATCTGCCGAATTTCGGACAAAAGGAAGAAAATTAATGGGAAGGGGGTTGGTGGAGGACTCTCGCGGAAAAACGTACGGGGGAAAAAGGGGTTCTAATCGACCTCGGGGGGGCTAGTACCCCACTTCAGCTGCCTGGCGGAGAGGTACCCTCTTCACAACCAACAGGGGGGGGGGGAGGGCTGTTGGATTTTATGGGCTTACTAGAAGAACACGGTGATAGGAGATGAATTGGCCGGAGGGGGTCCAATTTTCTTCAGGCTGATATCGCCGGCAGGACTGAGGAAAAGAATTTCGGGGAGATAGCAAACCGCAAAAAAGAAGATTACTGAAGGAGAAGAAGGAGGAACCATCTCTCTAAATAAAGTGGTGAAGCATTACGAGGAGGGCCTTAAGGGAGATCTGTGTTGGCAGCTCAAAGGGAAGACCATTACCTGTTCTGTGGGCAGAAAAAGCCCTGTAGAGGTTTCATCATAGGCCGAGAAGGTTAAATGAGCCAGAGGAGGCTCAACGGGGGAAAAGGTACATCAACCTCAAAAATTAGCAACTCCTTTGCCACCGTTTTGTTTGGGTCTCAGTTGAAAGACGCCAGACAATCTGGTAAGGGGGAGCCTAAGGGGAGTGAGACGAACTGGGGCCTGGGGCGCTCTATCAGTCCGACAAAATCTGCCAATTAGAAAAAGGGGAAAGGAAGGAAAACAGTCTTCGATCCGAGCCACTGAAGGAAAAAAGAGGTTAGAGGGAGATTATGATTATTTCCATGAAGATTCAAAAGGGCAAGACTCTTTTCACTACAGTATCTTGAAAAGGAGGGGAGGGGTGTGCTCGTCTTCGAAGTGGAAAGGGCGGGGGTACACTTACAATGGAATACTATTCTTGTCTTAGAACCAGTTTTCTCTTGTGGGCGACAAAACTTTCTTTTCAGGGGAACATGTGGTATCTCTTAATCTTAAGAGAGGAAAAAATATCAAGCCAGCGACGAGTGTAGGGGGTTTACTGATTCCCATGCATTTCTGGTTCAGAGTAAGTCAATGAACGGAATTTGGGGGGGGGATGCCAGAAGACTCCGAGAAGATTGAATATGCAGGGAAGGGGACCTGAGGGAACCCTCGGAATCGGCGCGGGGGGCCTAGGTAGAGGAAATAAAAAGGTTTTCGCAAAAAAGAAACGAATATGGCTGAAGACTTCTGTAACGGAAAAAAAATCAAGTTTGGGGGCACCTAAGGGAGAAAATCCTCTCCCTAAATCTGTGGGTGAACGAAGTGGAGGGGAGGGAAAGGTCAAATTACAAAAAGGGGAAGAAGATACTAGGTGGCTTAGAAGAAAGGGGGGGAGCTTGGGGGGCACAAAAGGGGGGGGCGGGTTTCTCTAGAAAACCTCCAGAATAAGTAAAAGGGCACAAAAAAAAGACCTCATGGGCGACACTTAAAACAAAAGCGAACCATGGGGGGAATTTGTGGTGGGGGGTTTGCATTCGGGTATTGATTGGGGAGATCCGGGGAAAGGGAGGGTTCTCTATTCAGGCGCAACTCGCGTTTTTAGGGAAGGAAAGACCCCGTTTGCATAGAAAGAGCAGGGGAAAAGGGACCAATTGAAAAGAGAAAAAAAAGAGAAAATTTGAGGTAGGACATCAGAGTATTGGGAAAGGACTGCAGGAAAAAAGGGGGGGTTGACGTGGGGGAGAAGAAAGGGGGAGGCCGCTTTGAGGAAAAAGATGCCGCGCGCCTCATTTTTTGACCTCTGCCCTTGGGGGGGGGGTCTCGCAAAAAAAAGCGAGAAAGTTTGATGGAAGAAATCGAGGGCGGGGGCAATTCTGAAGGAGGACACTGCCCCTGTGATGGTAGACCGAGACGTCTCCAAGTCTCGGCTACCGGTGTTTCGCAGGAGTGATTTTGGCAAAAGGGGATGGGAGAAATGTTCCGGACATTCTTTCCAACCGCTTGCGTCTGCTTTGGGGAGCTTGGGGGGGGAAATTCCTGTTGGAGGAGAAAGAAATGTCTAAGGCTCAAAAAAGGATGAGGAGAAAAAGAGGAGGCCCGGCCAAACTGACATAAAGAAGGAGTCACCCACCACGATCCTCCAAGGAAAACGCAGAGTCAAAGGAAAAGAAGGAATGACATTCTGATCCGGTCCGAAAAATCAAAAAAAAGGGGGAAAGGGGGAAAAACAGCCTTGAGGGACCGCGAGGACCATTGGGGGGACTTTCCGTCCGGCACATTGGGAAGAAAAAGGGAACCAAAAAGAAGTTCACCGAATCACTCGAAAGATAAGGCCAGCTTCTGGCGGAGGCACAAACCAGTTCATAAGAAAGAAGAAAGAGCTTTTCTCGGCAGATAGAACTCTGCTCACGGAGGGGGGAAGAACCCATCGATGACATGAGTAATATGGGGGAAAAAGGGAGAGGTAAGGAGATAGAGGGGGGGAACTTTCCTTCAACCGCTCACAATGGGTACTTAGGATAGGAAAGGATGAGGTCAGAACCTAGTCTTAGGCTTTCTAATAATTCATAAAGGATGTCCACAAGTTCCACCTCATACAAGACTCCCTGCATATGCCAAAGGGTTGAAAGAACAAGTTAGATGGAAATGAGTTGAAAAAGTTAAAATGATAAAAAATCATTCTACAAGGGTGCTAGGGGGTATGACAGGGAGGTCTCGCGACCACATACCGTGGGTGACGCAAAGACGGGAGAACCAAAGGAAGGGGGGGGGTCTTCTCCCGGAAAGGGGGTCATGTTAGGGGCCGCATCCCTTAGGAACAAAAGAGGTGGTACTTTCTGCGGATTGATAAGGGAAGAAATAGGTGGGGGGGCTGGACCTAGAATCAGGAGACAAGAAAGGTCCTTAAGGGAGGTGGAGGTCCTCCATCGCCCGAGAGGGCGTACCTCGTATAAAAAAGGCTCTCTCAAGAAGGGGGTAAATTGGGTATGAGCGGGTCATAAAAAAAAGAAAGGTCCATAAAAAGGAGATACCGCCTCGGAGCTTGGTCTTCACATAAAAAGTTGCTGGGATGTTTAAATGAAAAACTCCAGATGGGACTGTATTTGTGCCTTGTGAGAAAAAAGAAATACGGAAGGGAGATAAGGTCGACCAAAAAGTTTTCTTCCCACAGAGGCTCTCTCAAGTTACACTTTTACTATAAGAAATAGGAAACTGGGAGACTGAAAACGTTGCAAGGGTCGCATTGAAAAGAAAGCTGAAGGGGGGCGATGGGATAGTGGCACTCCTGGACTCCCTCTTTATCTACCTGGAATCAAAGGGAGTAGAAATTAGGATAAGGGGCACCTTGGGGGGGGGGGGTGGTCAGAATGTGTGATGGCTCGAAGAAAATTTTCGCAATTTTCCAAAGGAGGAAGTTTTGAGTCTGCTGAAGCCTCAGGTCGTGGCGCCAGAGATTCCATAGCGTACTAAGGTAGTCGTTTAGAAGTTCTTAGGGGAGTAACTTTAGATATGGAACTAGTAAAGAAAGAAAGAAAAAAAACTGGGGGGCGAATCTCTGGGATTTTATTTCTGGAAAAAACAACTGTGTCTCGTAAGGGGGAGATAGGGCCATTTTCAGGGATGCATTTATTAGGAAAATGGGAATATCTCCGAAAGACCAAAAAGTCCGTTATCGGGACATCAAAATTCTAGGAAGGTACATGCCGCTGGAATTTCTTTCAAAAACATATAGCACAACAACAACCTGGAGGAATTGTGAAATCATTAGGAAAAAACTGCATGTCAGTAAAGGACTCGCTTGGGCTTTTGAAAAGGAAAGAGAAAGTAGGGACGAAGTCCTTTAAGGGAGGCGATATCATTGGGAAGAAAGCAAGGCAATGGAGAGGTCGCAAAGGCACGTGGGGCCTAGGAAATCAAATCAAAGAGAAGGAAAAGGGCAGAAAATGGGGGGGACTCTTTATATCCGCCGTCCGGACTACCGGAGAAGTTTTAAAGCAAAAAATAGAAGCTCTTGGATAACAACTTCAGGGGGTCCGGACCAGAAAAAAAAAGAGCACTTATCACGTAATTTGGCGGGGGAACGGCCGATCCATAGGACCCGAAAGTTTACGGTGAGAAAAAAAATGAGATGGAGTTCATAAACGGGCCGTGGAAATCTTTTCCCTATCATTCCTAGCGGCAGATAGACTTGGGGCGGTACTAAAGAATTGGAAGAAAATTCACTTACAAGTGTCCGAGGAGGAAGGGGAAGCCTGGTGAGCCTGGGGGGGTTACTACCATTGGGTGCTGGTCGACAGGGATAGAACGGAAAGATCTTCAGAAAGGCCAAACCAGAACGAACAGAAGGTATTGTGTAATTAAGGAAACATTTCTCAGGGGAGTCCGGAATGCCTGACCAGGGTGTTTTTAGGCCAGCCTCCGACCACTGACGTTCCCTTGAAAGAGTACAGGGCTAGAGATGGAGGAAAGGATATTACGTCTGGGGGAAATGGCTATGAACGTGTAAAGGAAAAGACTGGGGAAAAAAAAAAAAAAAAAAGGTCTGTATAGTCAATCGAAAAAAGAGTAATTTTTTCACAATTCTCAATCCGCGACCTGAGATGGGGGGAAAAGAATGGGAAAGGAAAAAAACACGGAACCGTTCGAAGCAAAGGAGATTTGGCGGGAACAGGGTTATTAGCGGGGGGGGAAAAAACCAAAGGGAAATGTGAGCGACGACCCTCCATTTCCTTCACCTGGCAGAAAGGATTGAGAAGGAAAAAAAAAAAAAGCTTAAGGTCACCATGAACCAGGGGGGGATTGCCTCACATTGGTTCTCTTTGAAAAAAAGAGCAGGGGGGAGGTGGTAAAAACATGGGGACAGGTTTGTGGGGGGATTAAGGAAAAAAGAGGGGGGAAACCTATCAACACAGAGGTGGAGTCGGCCTCTAAAAAGGGATCCGTTATGAAAGGGAAGGGAGGCCGGGAGAAAAAAGAGGTTGAAAAGAAAAATATTGGAAGGAAAGGGCTGAATCATGGGTTCGTTGAATAGGGGCAGAGAGTTTCACGCGCGACCCAGGGGTGCTAAAGGGGAAAGTTTTTGTGCTCAAGGGGAAAGCAGGGGGGAATATGAAGGGGCAATCTTAAGGATCATGAAGAAACCTGTGTATTGATATAATCGGCAACGGAACGCCGAACGGGTCAGAGCCCGATATAACGTTTCTGGGGGACGAAAAAAGGACGGGGGGGGGGGGAACTTTTTCGAACCGGGGAGAAAGAAGTCCTTTAAGGGGAAGGACGGGTGCCTTCGGCTCGGTGGGTCTCCTCCTGAGGCGTGTTACGGAGAAATTCATTAAGATGGGAAGGTCAACCAACAGAAAAGGAAATCTCAGCATCTTCCGGCAGATTTCTCCGTAAAAGGGAAAATAGGAAAACCACCACGAGCCTAAGGAAGGACTCAAGGGGGGGGAAAATAAGAAGGACATTCTTATCCTGTCGAAAAAAAAAAAAAAGAATTTTGGGAGTGACAAGGGCCGGAGCGCTATCGGGGGCTGCGTTCCCGCTTTATAGAAGACAAGGGGAGGGGAATTCCGGAAAAAAGAAAGAAATAGGAAATCAAGAGATCTCCCTTCCATCTGAGATGGGCACAAAAAAAAAGGGCATGTGGCAAAAAGGGATGCTTCGTAACGAAAGAGAACTATAGGGAAAGGAAAAAAAAAATCTATTCATGAAGGTAGAGCCAATGAAAAAGGAGGGAAGAAGAAAACTGAGGACGACTTAAGGGACCTTACAACGCTTCAATGGGCCATAACAAGTCTCTACAAGGTCATCAGCAGGCTACGGAGACCTGTCAACTATTCCTTAACGGGGGGGAAAACTTCTAGGGAAAAGAAAACCAGTATGGGAAGGAAGCCACTTTTCCCCATAAGAAAGGGTGTCCATATCAAAATGGTGAAAGGGAGGGGGTCGCAAACATCTCATAGGGGTGTCTTCCAGGTGGAAAGGAGTGTTCCTGGAGGGAAAAAAGGAAACCCTTTTGGGGGAAACAAAGCTCAATAAGAAAGTTTGAAGCCAAATTCAGTTGCGGAAAGGGAAACGGAAAGGGGGACGGAAAGGTAGAGTACTTGGAAAACCGTTTCTGGGGGAAAAGGAGATCGGGAGGAGGTTTAGAGAGGTTGTATGCTTCGAAGATCCAGGACAGTCAGGGGGAAGGAATGAAACTTTAAAGAAAGAGAAGAGAGCCTGCTGAAAAAAAAGGAGCATCAACCGGAAGTTCTCCGGAATGACTTCAGTTGGAGGGCAGATGGAAATCACAAACGGTAATAAAAAAACCGGGGACACGGACTGCACAGATCACTGGGGGGGGGGAATTTCCATACTTCGGCTCTCGGTGTTCAAGGGTCATGGAAGCCTTACGAAGAGAAACCCATTCTAAAAGGTTCAGGGAAGTTCCCGAGCCCATTAGGGCCCCCGGGTCTAAGACAAGCATGGGGGGAAAGGGTAATTAGACGTAAAAAGGTCAGGGAGGGAAGTAGGGGGGCCCGAGTACTATAAGAAAAAATATCAAGTATATTGCCCACTAAGTGGACTTCCAAGATGGAGGGGGGAACCTTGAACCAAGATATCCGGGGAAACATTTTTTAGGTGTTTAAAGGAAGATGGGATCGCGCAAGTTCTGGGGCGACAAATGTGAATAGGAGGTATTGCGGTTTGGTAACTCTGGGGAAGAAGCAAAAAAGAGTGCGTTCGCCGAGCGCATATCTTCCTTTTTGGGCAATCTCTTGGAAAATATTTAAAACAATGCCTGATCGGGGGAGAAGAAAAAGTCCACAAAAGGTATGAGCGTCTTTTGGTTTAATTTGTATTAAAACGTCACTCGAGACAAGGAGCCCTTGGGAAAGGACTTTCAGGGGGGGGCAGGTGCTCCGGGGACAGGACTTCTTCACCATAATTTCCGCCTCCGGAGACTTGAAAAAGGGACAAAAGAGGCCTACGGCATATATGATTAAAAGAACTCACCAAAAAAAAAAAGGAGGATGGTCTGGAGTCCCGGGAGTACGGCCTTTCTGAGTTTGCTGTTGCAGCTCAAAGGAAAGCCGGAAAATTACATGGTTTTAAGAGTTCTTCAAGTAGAATCAGAAATCGCTTGACAATGGAAAAGATGTCCGTAAATAGGGGAACAGGTCTATTACATCCAAATAATTCAAACTTAACAAGTGTTGTTTGGGTGGACGCGGCAATCACTCCAGTGAAGGCATGACGGTCCAGGGGGAAAGGGCGGGGCTTTCTAAAAGCCGTACAGGGGGGGCATGAGAATCTCACGGACACTCATCTGGGAAAGGTTCTAAAAAAGGCGACAGGAAAAAGCACGGGGAAACACTAAAACTGATGGGGGAGGATAGGTCCGGGGAAAAGATACCATCGCCTTGCACGGGAGTGGAACAGTCCAGTTCGATCGTATTGGGAGGGGGGGGGGGAAAAACAGTGCCACTTTCAATTAAGAAAGGATTACTTCGTTTTCTCGTCTTATAATGTAGGGGGAAGGGGTCTCTACAGTTCTTGAGAAATGGTTATAGCGCGAAATGCGTCGACCAACGGGGTAGAGCAAACAGAAAGAACGAGTGGGAGGGATCCCTGAAACCGCAAGTTTCTTGGCAGAAAAGTGCGAGGTTAATGAAGAGGGGTGATCGAGACTTTACCACGACGCTTCCGCCGAACTTCCGGGTTGGAGAGGGGGGAGATGTCTTGTAGGTTCGCTCTTAGCCGATGGAGAGGAAGGTGTTAAAGGGAAAAAAAAAAGAAGGTAGGGGCTGTACCGGGATTCAGGAGACATCAAAACGATTGTTTCAAAAAAAATTCTGGAAAAAAAGACGCTAAAAGGGGGGGGGGTTCAGGTCTAAACGGGAAGTGGGGATCCTCAGTACTCCCAGAACGTGCGCCACAAGAGAATTTTGGGGCATCGAAAGGTCTGGGGAGGGGGGTGTGCGGCACAAAGGGGTGGGTTTTCCGTCGCTAAACGAAAGCCATGAAATACACTTCACCTGGGGGAAACGAGTCGAAACCTGGAGGAAAGAGAAAAGACGTTCAAATGGGGGAAGCGTTACATCAATTGGTCTTCTGTGGAAGTGGGATTCGCTTTATTGAGGGGGGAGGGGAATTTAGGGGAGATCTCACAGAAGCAAGCCAGAAGTTTTGCTGATGACGGGTCTAAAACTGGGAAGCCGTGATGAACATTGTGGCAAACCGGAGGAAATCGCTTCTGTCCGAAAGGAGTATTTGGAGAGGACGGCATGGGGGATAGGGTGGTTAACATATAGTGAGGCGGGAGTAAACACAGAGATTCCCGCGAAACTCATGGGTGAGAAAAAGGTCGTTTGGAGCGAAGATCTTGGAAGGGGCTTTTGTCAGAGGAGTCAGTAAATCTTCGCGTCAAAAGTCTGATATGAGGGATGGAGCCTCTTTGGGAAGGTAAAGAAAAAGAGGATAGTGGACGCCCTGTTCTGGGGGCGCCGTCCTTTGAAAATTCTTTGTGCTTTCGAAGATCACTAATGGGAGTGAACACGTTCCGCGCTACTTCTCGGTTGGTGAAGGAAAAAGCGTTGGGAAGAACTTTCGAAGGAAGTTCGT
>Ga0179591_1172423_pt1 | contig 13513 bp, 12 predicted proteins | sample CZOMad2_1_08_16f_FD_182891 | JGI IMG/M metagenome (GOLD analysis project Ga0179591, IMG submission 182891) | Vadose zone soil fungal communities from Angelo Coast Range Reserve, California, USA - CZOMad2_1_08_16fungal (PacBio error correction) | ecosystem: Environmental > Terrestrial > Soil >...
ACTTTAACCCTGTCAACTCGGGCCAAGGGTACTAAGCGACGTATCCTTACTAATTGGAACTCCCGCATGCTATCCGTCCACCGTTAAAAACAAGTTCTTGTGAACGAAGGGAACGGAGGAATAAGAGAATTTTCTTTCATGGAAAGGCGAAGGCTGGCCAGGCGACGGGAGGGAGTCAACTCAGGTGCTTATTTCTCGGAGGAGTATGGATAGGGTGAAACAAATGGACCTTGTCGACTAGGAGGAAAGCAGACAGATGCCCATTCAATATGTATCGTTCACTGCTTCGAGGAGGTGTAACAGGCTACTACCGATTGTGGTAGATCATCATCCAGCCGCCGCTGGTGGGAAAGAGATAATCGAGATCGAATACCTCTTTCTTCTCCGCGGGTAATCTTGAAAAACCAAAAAAGTCGCAGTATTTAAATTTGGAATGGCCTAGAGGCTTCTTCTGGTGGATTGACTAAAACTGAAAAAATCGAAATGCATCAGAGAGAGGGGAATTAGAATAAACCGCATTCCCCGCACCGGAAAGATAACGATAGTACGAGGACAAGCAAACCAAGGGAATGTCTTTTTACTATTAGATCCCTACCGAAATCGTAGAGGGGATCCTGACCTTCGTCTTAAGGCAAAGCGAAGTCACCGGAAACAAAATCAGGGGGAAAAGGGGAAGACGAGGGGAGGGTCGATGTACCTACAGGAGTGCTTGAATAAGATCAAATAAATAGCCAGGTCCGTTCCCTGCCCGGACCCGCGGCCGTACTCCCAAAGGCCGGGTAGATTGTGGAAAGAACCAAAAGGAAGAAGACTTGGTAACGTTAAAAGAAAAGGCCCTCTTTCTCTTTTATCTTCAATCAGAGGGGCACTTCCCCGACGAGCTTCAGTTATCAGGGGGAAATTGCGGCTCACAGTGAAAGGGTCGAACAATATCTGATACTTGGACACACGTACCACCTAAACGCGCCATTGAACGCTATTCTTTTAAAATGGAAAATGGCTTGAAGGAGAAAATCCTGACGGATCGTGACTGGAACTTTCGGGGCAATGTACCCAGGAACTAGGGTAAAAAATTGCTCTGGAAAGGGGGTAGGGAACCTCCCTCGGCTACAGATGGAGTCGAACGTCAGATCGGAAACAAAGAAGGTGGAACGAAGGAAGTATACTAGGGAGAGAGTCTATCGGAGGTACGATAAAAGCGCCTCTGAGATAGGTGGAACCTCCTTCTTGCGCGGGGACGAATTCATCGATCCGAGTGATCCTGCAAGTAACGGTTAAGAGGGTTTTCCACCAGGAAACCAACGAGGAGACAACTGAAGATCTAAAAAAAGGTTAGAATATCCAATGCAAAAGAGGAAGTCACGGGAGTCCGCCCACCGAACTGTTCCCAGGTACCCTTCAGGACCGCTACTGTGCCGTATTCGCAACCTTCCACATTATATGACACAGAGAAAATTCAAGACTGAGGGAGGGTGAAAACGAAGGAGGGCCTCCCAGGAACCTAGATTCTTCACATGACAAGCGGAGTGGAACTCGAGCGGCCGCCACTAACCGTGTTAAGCTTGAGAGGGTCATACCAAGCAGTCTCAACCGGAAAAAAAAAAGGAGGCCCAAATCAGGAAAGGACTCTTACTCCCGTGACCCTACAATAATTCAAGTGGCTTTTCACACCGGAAAAAGGGGGGGGCAGGAACAAATCTAGCGAGAAAGGGCCTCGTGGCTGTGCTGTTGTCAAATCAACTCTAATTCCGTAGTGGGAGACGCGGCAAAAGCCCTGAGAATCTTCGGGGCCGACCAAAGTCGATGGGGTGATCTCCCTCAAGGAGGAGAAACGGGATACACGCGGTCAGGGAGAACAACCTCGACCGTTGACTTGACTCGGGTCCACCCACTCAGAAACGGCCTGGGGAAGGGGGAATCTTGGACCATGCAGGAATCCGAAAGAAACAATAGGCCACTTTTCACTCAATGGAAACTTCAGAAGGGGGGAATGATCAGCGCTGTCGAAATCACCCTGAACGTTGCAAGCGAGTGAACTCTATAATGAAACGGGGTGGGGAAAGAGCACTAGCACTCCCCATCACTGTCTATGAGTTAGGAGAGCTTCGTACACGCAATCCCGAGGGGGCCTCAGAAAAGGAAGAATGACGGTGACGGGGGGAAGGAGGGATCTGTCTGTAATCTTCGGACCGGACAGAGTATAACGTGGAAAGTCGCTGCAATCGGGATGATCATCCTCCAAAGGGGAGCCCGGCAGGCAGAATCTTTCCTCGTCAAACGACCTGGAGCCATTAAGAGGGAGAAGAAGGGGCTGCATAGAACTAGGGATCTATTGTAACTCAGGTCTCCGGAGGCCCCGGAAGGAGGATCGAGATCCAAAGGCTCACCACTTGAGTGTAAAAAAGGGGCAATTGGAAAGTCAAAAGCCGCCTCCTTCAAGTAAAAGAGGGAGTTACGCCAAAGAGCCTGTCTTTTAAGGCATTAATTTTGATCATTCTTCCGCAGGAGAGACAGAATGGGGACAAAGAGGGGGCCCTCCTACAGCAAGAAACAAACATCTGTAAGCCGCTACCGTCCAGAAGGGGAGGGAAGAACATGACCAGCCAAGCTAAAGGAAAGGGATTTCTTAGTCGTCCAAAACCGTCCCTGGCCAGGTTACGGGAGCGTCCTCAGAGGCCTCCGGGCGGCAGGGAGGGAAAAATCAGGGAGGTTCGCTAGTCCTTCAATTTAATAGTACAGAGCTAAGGGGGAAAGCCACGGACGGGCAAAGGCTAACGCCTGGGGCCTTCAACCCCTGGTCATCAATGGGCGGTCAAAACAAGTCCCCTTCCACGCCCATGGCCGAGGTAGCCGAGTCAGGCAGGAAGAGAGGGAAAGGGACGTCGGGAACTAACGCTGAAGGCTTCATCCGCGGTAAGAATTAATGATCCCTTCATCGGATACACAGCGCGTGGGGGGGGGGGGGGGGGGAAAAAGCAGACAGGCACCTTTCTCTACAGCTTACGTCTGGATCTTTCAGAAGAAGAGAAGTCTAACAGTATAAAAAGCAGGACGGGAGCGGGGTTGCACAAGCGCCGACAAGGGAAGCTCGTCTCGGGTTGAGGACGAGGGGATCTTGGTTCCGGCAGGGGCGGGGAAAAGGGGGTCCAGGGGGCGAGTTTCTTTTGGAGAACCTGAGCGTTTGGGAGAAAGAGGAGGGGAGGGAAAAAAAGGGCGAAGTTCGGAAAATCGTCCGGACAGCTTTTCTAGTCAGTAGGAAAAGAGCACCATGGGTCCGAAATCAAGGAAAAAACCGCCGCCCGACGGGAGGGAAAAAAAAGGAAAAAGACATGCCCGAAACCTGCCCTCCGGAAAAAACGAAAGGACCGGACCCGAGCCGCCCTGCATGAACCCTAGCACCTCAAAGGGCCATTCTTCTCAACAGGCTAAAAAGCCGCCCAGAGAAAAAACCTCCGACGGAGACTCCTTCTTCGTATAGGCCAGATGACGTCAAAGGGGAAGGGGGGAAGGGAGAAGGACTAGAAAAAAATAGATCTTGAAATCCATCAGGATGTAATGGTGAGTTACCAGCGGGAACTTTTAAATTAATTGATTCAACAAAAGACGCTTCTAAGAGCGTGGAGTAAGGGCCAGGAACGTTGGAGCATTCTCGCAGAAAGTTCACGTAGAGGGGAAGGGGGAAAGAAACAAGGAGGCCAGTGAGTCCATCAATCCCTCAGAGGGAATGGAAGAAGGAGACGTCGACTCCCACAACCTTCCTTAAAAGAAAAACCTACTAACTAGACCCATGCAAGAAGGATGCAGCAAATGGTATAGGAAACTTGGGTGAAAGTCGGTAAGGTAGACTCAAAGTTAAAAAAAGGGATGTACCTCAAAAAGCTCGATCTGGGGGTGTCCAATTTCGGGAGAGGAGGTAAAAGGCTACCCAGAGAGAAAGGAGCTTCGGGGTTTCTTATGCCTCAGGCGTTGAGTGCGAAAGGGGGACCTCATATATTCAATCTGTTCTCCAGGTCAGAAGAGGAAGGAACAGCATAAAGGATCCCACACGTGTCATGTTAGACGGAGAATCTGGCCTGTGCAATCCAAAGAACATCAAGGGGTGAGGAATGAGGATATCAATCCAGGGAATAGTTGATAAGAAGCAGTCATATTGATACCATCTCGTCAAGGGGAAAAGATTGTCTCGGAAGCTGGACAGTCTACCTTTGAATGCTATTCCAGGAGAATTTACGGGAAGAGGGGAAAATTAATGGGCGAAAGGACATTCCTGTAATGCAGTGACTCGTGGAACTAGTCCTCTACAATTGTCAAGCCTCTGGTCTCAGGCAGGAAGAAGATCCCGAGGCCCGGGAAAGGCAAACGCACTCCTTACTAAGAAAAAAGAGGAAAAGGGGGGACGAAAGGCGTAAATAAAAAAAAAATCTACGATCTGTGGTACTGGGGCCGGGGAACGTCTTTCCCCCCCAGCAGTTAGAGGGGGTAACTTCTTGCCACAGATAAAAGTCAGGCACGGTGCCGACGCTCTTAGACGAGGTAACAGATCGGAGCGGCTGAAAGGAGGAAAGATGTCCGGAAGGAAGAAGTCCTATCTGCCGGAGTACAAGCTGGGGTGATTAGATCCCAATTAAAGGAGAGGAGGGTATAAAAGATAAAGAGTTAGATGATGCTTCAGTGCTCTTCTCGAGCAGCCAACTATCGGGTCGGCCAGAAGAGGATTTCAGGTAGGTAAGAATGAGCTTATTTCTAGCTCATTTGAATGTTACATTCTGAGATGCCCCCTCTCAAAAACCCCCGAAGGAGAAGGGGAAACGCGGCCATTTCTCCTAGCAAAGGGGCTTTTGGCTGGGGAAAAAGGGGGGGAAGAGGGAGGGGACTGTCAGGGCTGGGTGAGAAGTTATACTCCGAGAAGGGGGGCCAGATTCTATTACTTAGACTGCTTGGAGTGAGAGATCTCAGGCGAACAGAGGGAAAAAAAGAGGGTGACTATGCTTACCATATAGTACGTTTCAACTATGAAGGAAGAGGAAAAAGCTAGGTGCAGAGAAAGTCAAGAGGCTTATCTCTCGGAAAAGAAACCTGGCGTATCTAAAGGACCCGTATCAGACGTGAGAAGGGGAACGGTTAACTCCTTGGGTTTGTTCAGCGAAAACACTGAAGAGGAGAAAGGAATGGAAAGTGGGAGACGGATAAAACAACGGGGGAGATGGATTTCCATTCCTGGGCCATATCGTAGAGGACGGATTCTACCCAAATAAGGAGAAGGAAGCCTGCAGGTTCACTGTCTAAATGGACCGTAGCTTGACTACGGAAAAAAGTAGATTGGAAAAATCTGAGAAGGGAAGGGTGACTAAACGTCTCCGGAATTTTCCATCACCGAAAAATTCGGAAGTGGGGATTAAAAATTCCCGATTACGCTGAAGGAGAGTAAGGCCACAGGGTGCTACTCGGGATCTGTGCCAACTAAAACAAGAGTAGACCTTAATCCAGAGAGAGAGTAACCTCTTAAATTATTTCCATTGGGAAGAAAAAGACGGGGGCATAAGATAGGGGAGGGAAGGGTCACAGAGGCTTTCCCACTCTATAAAAGAATACTAAGGGAGAGGGGGGGAAGATGGCAAGAAGACAGCTCTTTAGCCTTACTGGCATTAAGTCACGGATAAAGAATCTTCCCTACCAAAAGATCATTCTGATAGGATAGGAAGGAAAGGGATTCGTACCTCTCGAACTTCTACCACCAAGAGGGCAGATTAAAACAAAATCAAAGGGTACTGGGGGGAGATCCGTCTGGTTCCATAGTAGGGAACGCAAGGCATCAGGAACTTTTCTCGGTTCCTTCATAACCGGAAATCCGCGAGTTGAAAGAAGAATCGGGGCGTCTGACCTGTCTTTAGTGGCATCAGGAAAAAAGAGAGAATCGTGCCGACATTTGGAAGACTCCCTTCAGCAAAAGCTCGATTAGTTTCGAAGGACGAGGATTACTGGTGGGTTGAAGAGGGTCGGTGCTGAAGGAAAGGGAGGGAGGCGAGCATGAATTGTCGTCAGGAGGTGGGGCCTTCAGGATCCGGATTGAATTAGAAGGGAAGGAAGCCGAAGAAACTAGTCATAAACTGAAACTAGCGGCTACAGGACAATGCTTCTCCAGAGAAAGGAAAAGATGAATCGCGGGTACGGGGAAGGTCTCATTTCTGGCCTTCATCGACCGAGATCGACTATTACTTGAGGGAAGAGGAGTACATAACTCGAGTAATAACAAGGAGAGGAAGGCATATAACATAGACACTTGACGTGAGGGGGGCCGAATGTCACTCCCTGCCGGCAGGTACCCAAAAGTTCGGTACGCCTCAAGCAGGCATGCAAGGAGCTTTCCTTTTCGAATGAGAGCCGAGGTGAGGGATGAAGACATCTTGGGGAAACAATCGAGAACCATACAGAAGACAAGAGGACCTCCTTTCCGGAGAAAGGGGAGAAATTCGAGGCGAAGGGGAAACTGACGGCCCAACTCTCTCTTTAGTGGCATTCCTGAGAGGAGGTTGAGAAGAAAGGTAGGAATGACGGAGTGAGAAGGGGACTCTAGGGGTGAAAACGGAGAGGTCTAGGTTCTGTAGAGGTTAAAAGGAATGAGGGTGGGGGCATCCGATTGAGGGAGCGGGAGTCCCGAGGCGTGACGGGAGGGAGGAAGAGGGGATAAGTGGAAGAAGCCAGGCCGAAACGGACTGTCACTTCAAGCCTGCAAGCAAATGTTATAGGGAGAGGGACAACCGGGGAAAAAGGAGGGGAGAAAAACTCTTGGATAATTCTTGGTCCGCGAAATAAGCCCGCAATTACCCCGTAAAGAGGACAGGGGGAATGGGGGAGAAGGTCCATCGAGTAAAAAGCGTGTTGAGAACATCCCGTACACCATCCTGCTTTACCTCTTAAAGGATCAGAGGGAAAAAGGCAGCGAGTCGACCAAGCAATGCCGGCCTGTTCATCTATTGACGACCGAAAGGAGGCAAGAAGTGCTAGGGGTGTCTGCCGGGGGTCGACTGGGTGCCGGAGTCTACTAGGGAGGGTCCGAGCGTTGCGGTTTCGGTCTAGAGGGTAAGGGGAGTTCAAGCGGAGGGGGAGAAGGGAAGACGCGGGGCAAGGGGCTCGTTTCGTCACAAACCTAATCGTGAAAAAACAAACTGAGAGAAAAAAAAATAGAGAGGATTGCCCTCTTCTATTAAGGACAAGGCCCTAGACTCCTACTCAGGCCTCCCCAAAGGGGAAAAAAAAACGACCGGACCCAAAGAAAGGAAGAAACTAACCGAAGGGAAACCCTCCCTCCTTCAGCTATCCTCAACAAAACAAACCGCGCAGGCCGCCCGTTTCGCGGGAAAGTCCCTTGTGCCACAAGAAAAAGCTGAGAAGAGGGTCGGACGAGAGCGGAGTACCTACGCATAATATGGAGCGCGTAAAGGGGGGTAAAGTGGCCTTGAGGCTTCTCACCAACACTATGAGTTACACTTAATGGAAGGGGGGATTTCAGTGACCATGCTGGGAAAGGAGGGGAGGTGAATTAGGAGTAACTTCACAGAAAAGAATTATACAAGGAGCCCTGGAATTGAAGAAGCTGCGGAAAGGAGAAAGGGAGTGTCACGAACGATTTACCAAAACTGGAGAGAAGGGCAGGAGGAAAGGAAACGAGCAAGCGGAAAAGTCAACTCTGGAAAGTACCCCCCTGGAATGAAATCAAACCACAGAATCAAAGGGACTTACACTCTCTTAACCCGTGAGATAAAAGAAATGAAACGAAGGCGAAGAACCGTGAGTACTACCTCACAAAAAATGTACCGCGCCGGGGCGTCAGTAATCACATAGTCTATCTTTTGCTTTCATGTTGAGAGGAGGATGCGAAGTAATCTTAGTGAGGCATTACTTATCTGAAACCTCGCAGGGTGTGGTGACTTCTCTCGTGAGGGCGAGGTGGAAACAACCATATGTATATTCATAAGGGGGGCCAAAGCTGGCAGATAAGATCATAGGACACAAGAGATGGAGGACATAATTTACTTACACTAGTGAGGTTAGGGCTGGCCTTTCAAGGGACCGAAGGGAATTAGATGGGGGGAGAATTGGAAAAAGTATCAGAAGCATATAATCTGGGGGGGGGGAGAACGACTAAAGTGTTAACTCTCGAAGAAACCTAATCAAAAAAGACGACTGGAGCCTAAGCCTTTGACCTAGCCGGCCATGCAGAAAAAAGGGATGGCCGCGGTCCAGAAAGGCTGATTCATTCTGGGACAGGGGGATGGGCCGGACTAAAACGGCTACATGGGAAAGAGTTATCAGGGGAGGTCCCCGGCCAGCAAAGGTCACTCTAGGACAAAGGGCACCGCACCGTTATCAGTACGTCAGATACAAAATAAACCTTTGAAAATTTCAGGGAAGAAAAGGGAGTAAATAATACCCCTACTATCTGGTCTGATTATTGAGGGTACAAAATGGCTCCTCGGCTCGTTGGCACCCAGGAAACCGGGCAAGAAGACGATTGAATGGAGGATGGACGGAGGCTGACTATTTAAACGGAGAGTTCAGGAACTGCGGCAAGTGGCAAGGCCGGATGACGAAAAAACAGAACTCGAAACCAAGTGGAATTAGAAACTTCTGGTGGAAAGAAAGACAGTAGAGGAGGTGGGGACATCCCTTACTCTCGGAGAGAGGCCGGAGCAGGGAAAAAGTCGACTTGAAAACCTACTGCGCAATATGAAATGAAATGGCGCGGCTTCAGACTTAATAATTGGGGAAAAGGATGTAATGGAAAACTTCTCCAAAGCCGCGAGGAAAAGGGCGATCAATGGTTCCTATAGCTTGGAAAAAGGGGGAGGATTTAAAGGTCCCAAGCTGATGCCGGGGAAGTGGGGAGACCTGTTCAACAGTATTGCTTGCAGATAATGGCGAGACGCTTGTGGAGGACAAAGCTCTCGCAAATTTCGGAAAGTGTCAAACTATCTAACCAATCGCGGTAAAGTGGTGGAAAGTCAAGTCCTTTCTTCTGAGGGAAATCAGAGTGGTGGAATGACAATTCCCGCTTATCGGAGAGGCGAAGGTTGAAAACATATCCTGCCTTTCCGGAAAAAGATCAGAGAGCGACAAGAGCGGACTATAACTTCCGGTAAAAAGTTGGACGCGAAACTTACCTGTACGCGGGAGCACCGGGAAAGGGATATATATCTAACAAAAAAACTTAAGGAAAAGAGAAGAATGAAAAGAAGTCAAATAAATCTTCCTTTACGTGAGAGAAGAAAAACCTCAGTCTCCCAGGTCAGAAATATCTGGGGCCTTTGCTAGATCTGAGCTCATGGGGGGGGTGGGGGGGGGAAGCCTGACTTGTCAAACAATCGAGGCATCAGCGAACTGTTCAAATCATCCGGGGAAGAGTCTGGGGCAGCGTCTCCTTCTATAGTTAGGGGGTGGGTCAAAGCGAGCTGGTCGATCTGGAAGAAGACCTTTCATCCAAGACAACTGGTAGCTCTGTTTTAAACAAAAAAAGTATAAAGGTAACAGAGAAAAGAGCGTTCATAAAGTCAACTCACTTCTAATTAAGTCGAAAAAAAGAAAAGTCCAGAGGGGGCCTGAAAAAAACAAGCCCAGGGGCTTGATAGCAAGGAGCAAGGCCGAAGTTGGAATCTCAGTAGAGTGGGGGGATCTTTTTAGGGGAAGAAAAGATGTCACGTGTCACTTCAATGGCCGCGCAATAAAGAACCCTTAAAACATCTCGGGTGAAAGACAAAGGAAGATCTGGCTTTAGCGGAAAACCGGCACGGATATAAGGGAAGGGAAAACTCGCTGGGCTTCTCAAATCCGCGACGTCCTGTATCTTCCATCCCTCGATTTCACCATTTGTTCAGCGCCAGGTCCAGAATCCGTCCCAATCGACATCGGCCCGTGGCACAGTTCCGGCAGAAGATCGCTCGTTCAACCTGCAGGAAACCTTAGGGCCAGCCACGTGGAAAGAAAAGGCGTGGATCTGTTTTCCTGAAGGTGAAATCTTGCCGCGGGGCGCCCAGGGACGGCGCCCGCATAAGGGCACCAGAGAGGACGAGGGGGGTTCATTGACTCCTCTGGAAAGCAGGCGGGTTGCAGGGGGGTCCCTCGTCGGAAGTACCACTTGGCTTTCAAGGGGCTGAGGGAAGAGGGGGACAGGGACAGACGAGACCGGAGAACTGTCGAGGAAGGGTAGGGGGGAGGGTCCGTCCAGACGCTGAATCCCTCTTCGACAATGCCGGCCAAGGGGAAAGGGTGTGGCTGTTCTAGCCGCCTCTCGCGCGCTCTGGACTCGTCCGCCGTTATCCAAGGCAGAGAATTGTAGGAGGACATGAAAACTGACTTGGGAAGGGAGATGGTAAACGCGGTCTCCTCCGAGGAGTCAGGTGAAACCGCGGAAGGGGGCTGTAAAGCAGCTCACCTTTCAGGAGACGGTGGCCGGGGGAGAAAACCCGCACAAACGTGCCGGTACAAATCTTGACCAGCTCCTCGGATCGAGAGGTAAGCATCATGAGGAGCCTGAAAACATGCTGCTGCATAGACTCGGTGTCCCATGGCCAAAAGAAGAAATCAAGAACAAAAAAATCTATAACCGATCAGAGTCGCTTTGGGGTGTCATCGTCGATTCAAAAAAGAAGACCGCCAAGAAGAGGAACTGGATGCGTTCCCAGAACACAGAGGGGCTCCGTATCACTACATCTTCCTTTTGGGGGCCGTAGGGGGAAATGCCAAAGGGCATGTCGGATTAAACTTATTTTACGGCGAGGGACAAAGGGAATTCATGGTTGCAGACTCGACTGAAAAGGGGGGAAATGGGCACTCGAACGTCTTGCGGTCGTGGCTGACGAAACTCCTGGAAACGTTCCTTCCCGTCCGAAAAAAACGTCGGTCACGGCCGCGAAAAAGAAAACTCCCCATGAAGGATCACATCCGATAACATTTCGAGCAAAGGAATGGGGAGAATTGAGTCTGGTAAGCTCACTCTTGAAAGGGCAACTTCAAAGGGAACCCGGAAGGGAACCAAGGTTGTCAAAAAGTACAGAGGGAAGAAACGCTGTTGTGGGGATCAAAAGAAAAAGGCAAAGTTCTCACCCGCTTGATAATATCCAGTTAACATCAAAAGACTCTGATTCAGAAAGGAGAAAGAGGGCAGGGGCGGGCGGTGGGCATTCTGGCATTCTCCTACTGAGGACATGCGAGGGGAGAGGGGGTTAATCGTTGGAGCTCGGTGAATGTCCGGCAGGGTTCCGCGCGGTTCCGCGCGGGAAGCGGGCGGTTGCTGGCTGGCATTTTCCTTCGGATGGTTCGCCGGAAGGGAGAGAAAACCCAAGGATCAGGTCGGAAACATCTTCAGAAGCTTAGAACTAAGCTAAAACGGATATTAAAAAAGAAAGCGAAGGAATGGGCCGACGCGAATATTGACCAAAAAAACGAAAGGGGGTGAACTGCGCTCCAGATGAAGTAGACCCCGGAAATCTATCCAATAAAAAAACGTCTACAACGGACTCTGCAGAACCCAATCCGGCCGTCAAAAAGAAAAGGGGACAAGTCCCCACCTATCACTCTCTTAAGCAAGTGGAAAAAGTCCCAGATATTCCCCCTCAGAAACTTCTGGAAATCAAGCGGGGATATCGTATGCTGCGGGGCGGAAAAGGGCAATGACTCGTGTCAAGCGTACACTTTGTACTGATGCTAAGAAACACGTCTATGAGGGGGTGGATCTCCCTCTACGGGTCATACCCGCGTCCTCTTAATGAAAGTAATGGGGACCGAAAACATGAGAAAGAGGTTCTGGGAGAAAAGGGACTTCTTCCTTAAAAAAAAAAAGGAAAAAATGCGTGGGGCATTCGATTGAGGTACCTGCCCACGGCTTCCTTAGGGGGACGGGAAAGGCAGTAGCAACGGGGGCTGGCATCCAAATCAAAAAGTGGACAGGGAGGGGTAACTGTCCCCGCTGCTCCGTCGGAAGTCCCTCCAACCCTAATTGCAACCGTTAATTAAAATAGACGAACAAACAAAAAGTACTCATCCTCATTAAGATACCTTCTGGAAGACAGGTGCTAGCAAAAGGATGGAAAGATCTGACAGGCATTTACCCATCAACGCAGAGCGGCTGTCGGTTGAGGAACTTAGTCAAATCGGATCTAGGTAGAAACGGAGGATAACAACTCGTTGGGGGGGATTAGTCATGCAGGGGGGATTAAAACAAACCAATATGCGCACGGAAGGAAGTTGGGGGGAGGGGGGGGGGCAAAAAGAAATCTCATGAAGAAAAGGCGCTGGCGGAAGAATATTTTACCGACGGGTAAAGGTCTATGGTAAAGGAAGGACATGGGGTTGAGAGACTTGATCCAGAATTGCCCAGCGCCCGAGGGGGATAAGGACGGGACCTCTCTTAATAGGCCGACCAGAAAAGCCGAGGACCCTACCGTGCGCTTGGACAAGCATCATATTTGACACCGTTTGGGGCCGGGGGGGAGGACCATGCAAGTCGGCTGATTCCGTTAGCCCGGGAGGTCGGGGGGGGGAGGCCTCGCCGAAAGCCTCGAAAAAAAGTCTCAGGGGTCAGGTTACCCCAAGGAAATCATCAAACAAGGCATTATACCCTGATGAGTACAAAACAACCTAAGGAAACTTGCAAGGGCGAATGCGTCAACCACCTAGATAAGCTGGTCGATAAAAAAAAGTCGGTAAAAGGGGGGCGCCCAGCGGATCGATTTTCCTGAGGGGTATGGCCACCAGCGAGGAAGGAGGAGGGCAGAACTCGCTTATGATTAACGAGCGTATGCAGTTCTCTGCCGACCCGGCGCAACTGTAAAAGAGGCAAACTATTATTCAAGGTGTGCCGGGAAAGGCTTCGCGACCAGTCTTAAACTGCGTGTTAAAGCCCAAGGAATTTCGCGCAGGGTGTGTTAGAAGATAAAAAGAGGTTAAGCGGCCACTAACTGCGAGTCTTACGGATCATCCCAAGTCAGGGAGGGGGGGAGGGAACCCGACGAGCTGATCATTAATTATGGTCGGAGCTGCAGAGAGGTACGGAACGTACCGGAATGATCTTTCAATCCAAAGAGGGGCCCAAATGGTCGGCCTTTCTCGTTGACTGGGGAAGAAAAATGGTCTTAGTTGAGGGTACAAAGGCCCAAGGAGAGGACTACATTTACGTTGGGGGAATAAAAACCAGGTAGTGAGCAAGAGTTATGGTGAGCCATGGGGGGGCCGCGCTTTTCGAGGGACGTAAAGGGCTTGATGTCGGATACCGCCTAGAGCAAAGGGGAGGGTCAGTGGGGGTTGCGGGACGCTAGCTGAAAAGGATCTTTTAGAAAAAACGCGGCGTGGATGAGAAGGGGAAAATCCTTGCGGGACTATACAGTACCTCTTCTGCCTGGCGAATCGGGACCAATAGGGAGGCCTTCTCGGAAGCTCGGGAAGAGGAGAAGGGAATCCTCCTGGTAAACTTTAGATGGGTGACTGAAGAAATCCCTGAAAGGAGACGGCCGGCCTGGCC
>Ga0179591_1207826_pt1 | contig 13512 bp, 17 predicted proteins | sample CZOMad2_1_08_16f_FD_182891 | JGI IMG/M metagenome (GOLD analysis project Ga0179591, IMG submission 182891) | Vadose zone soil fungal communities from Angelo Coast Range Reserve, California, USA - CZOMad2_1_08_16fungal (PacBio error correction) | ecosystem: Environmental > Terrestrial > Soil >...
GGTGGCAAAAAAGGAAAACAGAATGCATACAAGGAACGTGGCTTTCAGCGGGGGGATAAGTTAGAGTTGGAGAGAAAATCAGCATAGAAGGCGTGGAGTCTTTCACGAAGCCGGTATTGGCGGAGGAAGACATCCAAGTGAAGGAGAATCTCTTGAAAACGGCATCGTTTTCGCTGGAGGTCGTCGCCAATGGGGCGGGGGAGATAAGAGAGAGAGTTGTCGACAGACAAGGGTCAGCCGAGATGGTGCTAAAGAGTACCAGTACCGCACTAAAGTGTTGGGGGGGGGGATTGAGACCCGGATAGATGGGGACCGAGGCACGAGAAGTCGAGGTTTGTGGAAACCAGGGAAGGGGATTACAAAAATTTCTATGGGTGTTCCAATTAAAAGAGAAGGGGGGAAAAGGAAAAGTTCCAATGCTCTAAGCAGGAGAAAGGGAAAAGATCTATATTGGTGCGGGAACTCAAGGGTATAACCCCCAGGTACCAGAGAACGACAGGGAATATTGCTGAGAAAAGAGAAAAATCACAAGAAGTGGGGCAGGAGGAAGGGATCGGCTGGGGGGTTGTCACGGCTATTCTTCGGGGGGTACGCCCAAAGAACAGACTGTGATCTTACAAAAACAATAAGAAGAAAGATCAGAGGAAGAGAGCTTACAAAATTGGGGAGGGGGGAAAACAGACTGATTACCCTACCAACCATCCATCGCCCAGCGAAAAACTAAAAGAGAGTGTGAATTCGGTGGAGGAGTCATGGAAAGGAAAGACCGCTACTACCCCCCTACGTGATTTCCACTTATTGCCACCGGCAAGAGGGGGCCAGCTGGGAGAATTGTGGGAGAATGTGTGCGGCCCCCCCGACATTTGTGAGCAGAAAATTAAGAGGTACTGTGCAGAGGATACTCCGCTGAGCAAAGGGGTGCCGAAAAAGGGGAACAGGGCCTGGAGGAAACATCATACAACTCAAGAAAAATTAGGCTGATGTTGAAGGCTTAGATTATTAAATGGTGGGAAGTGGGGGATAGGATTATCGGATTGCGGGGACCATTGGGAAGAAGGTCCTAATCGAGGGATCAAACCCGTGATTGGAGATCAACATTCTCCGGGTGAAATCAAAAGTCAAAGGCAAAAGAAATAGTAAAGATGGACGTGGAACGAGATCGTTTTGGACGCAAAGCTTCCGGGAAAAGTTAAGAAAAAAAACCAAAGGCGAGTTACCGGCGTTCGGGGCGGGACATGGAAAGGGGAAGGTTCAGTTACGCGGACAGGAAAAACAACATTCCTAATTCCCGACTTCAACCCGGGTTGCCTGCTTTGAGGAACTGGACGAGTCGAGGTATGACGGAAGAGAAGGGGGTACTCTTTCAAGACACGACAAAGGATCTACATCGCAAACCTGATAAACGGCATGGAAAACATAAAGACGAAACTCACACGTTTTCCTGGAGGGGAGAAATGGGGGATGGGGTGAGGGGTAGATGCATTCCTGAAATGAGTTCACCTTTACCGCGAAGTTCACGCAAAGTTCAACGAAGGAAGATTATCAAGTCTTTATCCACATTAGGAAAACTTCGAAGCCGCAACGAGAAAAAGAACAAGTCCGGCTTGACCTTGACGAAAAGGACAACCAGCATACGGTCAATAATATTTCGAAGAGATCGAGGTGGGGGGGGGGGAAGATTGTACTCGCGAAGCACACAATTCTGTAAGGGCCAAGAGGGGGGATTTGGTCTTTTTGCCCTGGGGATGTTCGAGTAAAAGGCGAAGAAAAATTGGACGCTATATCTTGGACGCGTGAAGGGAAGACAGGGACGGGAAGGGGAGGGCTGGGACTGGTGAGCCATCTGTCTTGGGTAATGAAAAGGGCTGGGCCTTTACGGAATCTCGCGGGCAAAAGGGAGGGAGCAGAAGGGGACTGTAGAAAGAGAAATTCCAGATAGCCGTTGTCATAAATCTGGCAATCATACCCAAGGAATGGGGGACGAAAACTCAGCTAGGAAGCGGGGACCATCAGCCTCCGCAGGGGGGGGAATACTGGTTCAAGTAGAGAGGTGAACTCCTTCAAACAGTAAACACAAATGAGAAAAGCAGGGAGAAAAAATCATATGCCCGTCGGGTAAGAGAAAGGAAGCTGAGAACTGATGCGGCAAAAGTCGTAAATAGAGGCTTAGTTTTACGCAAGAAAGATCACGGGCGCTGTGTCATACATAGGAGAGAAAGGGAGAGTCATGAAGCTCCTTAACATTGGGTTCAAGAACACCGTATTACTTAGGCATCCCCGGGGGAAAAATCTATGGTTTGTTGCACTGACTCACGCAACAAAGGAGTTTGAAAAGAAGTCCGGGATAGATTTTTACCTGTAGGCAAGTCCTCTCATGGGGTGTGGGGGGCAGGAAGGGTATAACGAGGAATTGTTAAAATGGGGGGGTTAAGGGGGAAAGGAAGACAGAAGGATGCGCACTCTAGGGCTGCCTCGTTGATCCAAACAGTTCGAAAACACCCACGACACCTGGGCTAAAAAAGCGATGATTTGTATCAGGAGGGAAAAGAAAGGAGAGGTCTGGGATCAGATAGATCAAAAAAAAAAAAGGGGATGATCCCAAGCCCGAAGGTAATTGGCGAGGTCAGACAGAGCTTTCGCCCAAGTTTGAGTGGGGTTTCAGGAACGGGGGGGCGGGAAAGAAAACGCCGCTACGAAGACATCAAAAGGGGATGGCACGGTCGCAAGCATTTGCCACAGGATCAACGTACATCCAACGGAGTAAAACAACGAATCAGGCAGCGGGGCTCGAATTGCACACAAGAGAAATCTAAAGGTGCACAAAAAAGCATTGGGAGAACGAAGGAAAAACCATAGAGAGGGTCCCCAAGGGGAGGTGTCGGAAGCGTTGCAGGGCAGGAGGGACTCATAAGTGTCAAGCAAAGAGCTGGCTGAAAAGCCCTTTGACAAAATGAGGGGAAACCACCCCTAAGGCTGAGCATGCCGGCGGAGAAAAAAAAGAAGAACAAAAGGTGTGGGGGGAAGCGTGGGGCGGAACCGACACTTTCCAGGCTATCACGAAGCATCCGAGTGTTGAGCAGGAGTTGCGAAGGGGGGTTGACGGTGGAAGGACAGAACTGAGAGAAGGCAAGGGAAAATCGAAAAGAGAGGAAGATAGGAGTAGGAAAATGATCGGTGCAAAACGCAAGGAATGGTATCGGCAAGCTACTTAGGATTCTCAGGATATGAAGAGTCAATCGAGAAGAGATTGAGGGCTTTGCCACCAAACTCGAGGGGCACTCGAGAGTAGAGAAAGTCCCTTTACGGAGAAGAAAGAGGGCTTCGCACACAAAACAACCACAGGGGGTCCCTGGGATAAGTATCGCTATTAGATACGAAAAACCAAAAGTCATGACAGTACGCATTGCAAGAGCCATAAAGGGCAAAAAGACCCAGTTCAGAAGATGAAGGAAGCTTTTGTGTTCCAGAGTAGACCCAAAAAAATGGAAACCGCCGAGAAGCTTCATCGAATAGGAGGCGATCAGGTGGTATTCTGTGAAAACCGGCAAGAAAATTGGCGGAAGAGGAAAGCGAATGGAAAAAATTGAAGGTGAATAAGATGGAGAAGGGGAAGCCCTGTGGGGATTGAGAACGATAAGCTGGGTCGAACTTTCGTGACTCACCACCAGGGCGCCGGAGGAAAACCCATCGCCACACGGGGTAGGAACCATCCAAAAAAAATAGGGCAGTCAGCAATGGGAAAGGCAAGCTATCATGATGGAAGTCGAATTCGGGGGGGTAATGACATTAGTTCAATCGAGATAGGCTTACATAGACCGAAGGAAAGTTACTCCAAAGCAGGCCAAATCAGAAGGTTTGGTTCGGTCTCTAGAGTAATTGACCTTTTTTGGCCAAACTTACCGAAAATTGGGCAGTCACCGAAGAAGACGGGGGGAGTTCGTTGAACGGGACCCGGGAGATTGCTTCAAAAAAAGATCTAGGGTGGTTGAAAGGATCAGGAATAGGACTTTTGAAGAAGGTTTGTACAAAAACGGTTGCTGGGAAAAGCGAGTGGGAAGAAGGCCGAGATCAGGAAAAGGAAGAGGCAATGGAGGAATAGAAATCAGGGTCAAAAAGGAATCAGAAAAAAAATAAGAAGCTTTCGCGTAAAGAGAAGTGGAAAGAAACGAAGTCCTAGATGTGACTCAGGCCCGGTTGACCGCCCGCTTTGACTGGGAACCTGCTCCAGCAGGTAGTTGAGCACGGAAGAGAGGGGGGGAGGGATGGCAAAGCGGTAAGCACTGATTGCAGAAAAAGACTCAAAGTTCCCCCCGTGCTTGAAGTTAGAGGGGGAACGAGACCAGAGTGAATTATAGATGATTCATTTTAATGGGATCCTACAAGGGAATGTAAAAAACGGCTGGTTTGGACAGACAAGATTCGGCGTTGGGCGATTGGGCCACCCTTGGTAGAGTTACCGCGGCAGGGGGGCCTCAATGGGGGGTAAGAAAGAACGGCCTTCTTCCTTCGGTTGGTAAAAAGGAAATTGGTGGGGGGAAAACACAGAACAAAAGATAGACGTGACGGAAAAAAAAAAATAGAAGAGCCGCCCAAAAAATACGAGAGAGGGGATGGTCTACCTTCTCAACTATCGGAAGGAGACCAGAGAGAAAAGGAGATTGGGCGCCGCCCAATCGACGAGGATTTTTTTCAATGTTCATCAGGTGGAGGGGTAGTGGAACTTTCATTTCCAGGCGGAATCCGAAAAAAAGGACCAGGGACGATTTTGTCCTTGAAAACCAGTAGGGAGGGAGCGCAAAACGACGCTTAGTCATTGTCATAGGAAAAGGGATCAAAAAAAGCCTCCCCCAAAAGGGAACTCAAGTCAGTATGAAAGAGACATTAGGGAAGCAAATGGAACTGAAAAAAAACTCGGTGTAAAGAAGGAACTCAAGAAAACTACCAAGAATCGAACCAAAAAAGGAAAACCAGGGCAAAGAAAAGATACACACAGCGGATGTATCGCAGATAAACCTCTGAGGTACGAATCCCCGCCATGAACTACGATGAAGTCGCCTGATAAATCTCAAAATTGGAGAAAAGACTTGGGGCAGAAAAAGTGTTTCGAGAGAAGGGTAGATGGTGCACCATCTCTCTCAAAACAAGGAAAGAAGATGGTTACATCCACCCCCCCCCCCCCCCCCACAACCCACACAGGCTCTGGGAAAGTGGTCGTGTGGGAGGGAATGTGGAGAGCGGCCTGGGTTTGGACAAGAGGCGGACAGTAATGAAGGGGGCGACGGTGAGGAGGGTCTAGGTCAATGGGGGGGGGGGTGGGGGACGGGCTCTATTAGTTATTGGATGTGGGGTACGACAGAATGAAGTGGCTGGGAATAGGTCGCGTAAGGCGCGCTAATCGGGGTCGTTCGAGGGTTGTTTGAGGGGGTCAGCACCAGGCGTGTGTCTACGGGCTGATGGTGTCCATGGGTGGGAAGCGGGCCAGGTTTGATTGCTTCTGTGGCGGGGAGGGTGGGGGGTCGGTGGGGAGAGGGGGGGGTGAGCGGGGTTAGTGCGCGAGGGGATGGGGTGCTGGTGGAGGTGGGGGGGGTATGGGGAGGTGGAAAGCTGGATCTGGGTGGGTGTCAGGGAGGGTGGTGGCGGTTGATGGGTGCGCGTGGCGTGAGGCGGGGGGGGGCGGGGCGGGGGGAGGAACGCGGATTTTGTGTAGGGTAGCTGATCGCGGAAAACTAAAGAGGGTTCAGGAGACGGGCGGGTAGATAATGCCTTGAATTCACAGAATAGGGAGGAGGCGGCTACAATTAGTGCTGTTCTCAGACCCACTGGAGGCAGGCGAGACTCTTAGAGCTAGTAAGGGGTGGAGAATGGGATGAAGCAGGTGCGCTGTTGATTGGGGGGCCGAAATCCTTCAGAAAAAAGTAAGGGGGATGTGGGGATGGGCTTGCTCCGGATCGCTTGAACAAAGAAATGACAGGAAAACAGTTTTAGGCCCTCAAAGACAACATGTGACGAAGAAAATCAAAAAAGCCTGGTAGGAGGGGTGTGCGGTTAAAGAGAAAATGTGATGGAAAAAAATGCACCGCCCCTGCCCGACTTCATAATGAGACAAAGAACTCTAGTGGGAAGCGACTCATCCTTTTGAAGTAGACGCGAGGGCCGAGAAGACTGTATTCGGAAGGGATAACTAATCAAAAAAAAAAGACTCGATTGCTCGGGCGGAGGGGATCTGCAAGTGTGACACGAAAAGAAATATGTTATGTGCGCCCAAAAAACAGCGAGTGCCCAAAAGGGGTCCAGAGGGGGGGCGGGGGTACAATGGGTGCGGACTAAGTACAGCAGAAACAAAAAGGGACATAAGACCGAGGCGACTACAAGCGCGTTTTAATTCCGGTGGGATAGCAATTCAAAAACCATCACGACCGCCGCGTTAGTTTTCGAAACGTGCGCAAGATGAAAAGAAGATGGCCATTGTGAAAAAGGCGGGCCACAAGGGGGGGGCAAGGAATGAAAAGTTAAAGGGGGAATTAACAAATACGCCACGAGCAAGGGGGAACAATAAAATAGCTGTAAAACGGGGAAGGGGGAAATCGAGGAATTCGGGGAGAGGGGCGCTGGTTGAAGAGGAAAAATCAAATGAGGAGGAGGACTCTTGGCTGATCGTATTTCGAATTCGCCATTTGCCAGCTGGTATAGTGACGGAAACCATTCCTTTCAACCAAAAGTAAGCAAGGAAAACAAACGGCAAAAGGAAAGAGAGATACAAGATCAACACCGAGTCAGTTTGGGATCACGTACGCTGGCTCACCGAAAGGGGGACGGGAAAAAAGGCGGTAATGGGAGGGAAAATAAAAGTTGGAGTTCTTCCTTCCAAGCTTCAACCATTCCTATCGGAAAGATCAACCGTCTGAAAGGATAGGGGGGAGGTACTTGACCGAGTTAGGGGGGGAGAGGGGAAAGGAAGGTCCTAGTCACAAAGAAAACACCGAGAGAAAATCTCTCCGTATAAATCTTCAGGGGTCGGCGGGTCTGCGAACTAAGGGTTAAATGATGGGACGACAATGTTGGAGGGGGGGGGGGGGCCGAGGCTTAGATTGGAAGTAGGAAGTGGAAATCGCTGAGAAGGGTCCAACTGCAAGTTCACGGTGCATCCATATGTCACGTTCTTGAGATAAGGAGGGAACGGCCCTCGATATCACGCGACGTCGAAACTAAAAAAAATCCTCTGACAGACCGAGTTAAACAATCATGACGTGGTGAGCGAGGAGGAGAGGCAGGGGGTTGGGACAGACTGGGGAACGAGAGAGGGGTCAAACAACCATGAATCAGAAAGGGTCTTATATTTTTTGAGCGTGGGTTCTATTAAATGACGAATGGCCTAATAGTGAAAGAGAGATGGGAGAGGGGGAAGTGATAGGGTTGGAGTCTGTGAAGTAATCCAAATTCCAAGCATACTAAAAAGGGCTTCAAGTTAGAAGAGATGGATTGAAAAAAACGAAGGGGGGGTTGGGGCAGGGATGAAGAGGTCGGGCCACAGATCGTGAACATTGACAATCAACGGGTGGAGAAAAGTCTAAAAAAAAGGGGCACTACAAAGAAAGCGGCACGGGGAACGATCAGGGAAAACTCAGTAGGTTAGACAAAGAGACGGTAGGCCTCGCAATAAGGGCTGACGCCACCGGGTTCAGAGAAGAACCTCATCAAACAACAGGATGAAGTCGTCGAGAGGGTGAACGAAACAAAAATGGGAGGTGGGGCCGACACCTGCATCCTCTTAACTGATGTTTGAACTCCCGAGTGTAGGGGGGCCGGGGAGAAAAGATCGAACGGAAGATGTCGCAATAAGGACGGGAGGCAACCATTAGGGGGGGTCGCGTGAACATAGGACGTAAGCAACATCCACTTTAAATGGGGGGAAGGGGAGAGGAAAAATTCGGGGTGGGACAAAACTTCCAGGGTTTTAGCAGGGAGTGGGGGGAAAAAATTTAATCCTAGTCCCTTATTATGTTGTGACGAAAGGGGATGAACGGAGCTGGAAAAAAGGGGGGTGGACACAGAAGGAAAGACCTTAATTTTATGCGCCTAGGCCGTCGTTGAACTTCCGCAAAACTTTCAGAAAAGAACTTGGGAAAGCGAGAGGTAATTTGTATAGTCTGAAAGAAAAATGAGACTGGATCTCACATAAAACAAAACAAAGGGATTAAAGAGGGATATCCAGACCTCGTCATTGGGGGCGAGACAGAAAGAAACGCGCGCTTTGGGTCGCAAAGGGGTTCGTGGGTTTTCGGGTTTTGTCGGAGAAACGCGGGCTCCGCGCCGCCACGGCGGGATTGCAGTGACTTACAAAAAAAATTGTAAAAAGGTAGACCGGCCAAGAAAAGGAAAAAAAAAGCCGGGGCCGCGGGGCTCGAATTGGGAACGAGAGACTCCCATAAATTGTTTTGCCAACTTTGGGGCAGCAACGGGCAAAAACATAGAGGCTTCAAAAGGGAGGGGTGTAAAACCGGAAAAGAGTGCAGGCGAGGGGCACGGAGCAAGTAGTTCATCCCGGCTATTTGGCAGTGCCATAAAAAAAGAGAAAAAAAAAAAAACAAAAAAAAGAAGGGAAGATCCGTTCTCACCAGGGCTGTGGTCATGCCAATTAAACACAGCAGCTGAGTGGACTGATGTGAGGTTAAAAAGCAGCACCGTCGCCTGGGCTGGGCCTGAGTTTGATGCGGTGGCAGGTGGTCGCGACTAGTTGGGGGGTACCTCTAGGCGTCCCGTCCTCTGCTTCACGACTGGGCCTCAAGTGTGGGGGTGGGGGCTGGTCCTGCGTAGGTCTGGGGGGGGCACTCGCGTTTGTTGTACGTTGGGGGGTTGGGGGCGACGGCGGTGAACATCTGGTGGTCGAGGTAGTTGCCTGGGGGGTGGTGGTCGCTGCCTTCGGGTGGGGACGGAGGATGCCTCACTGGTCATGCAAGGCGTTACCCTATGATTCCCTGTAGGTCAACGGAAGGGGGGAGAGGAAGTTTGGGAGAGGACAGAGAAAAAGTGGATGGAAAAGGATCATCAGGAAGGGAAGGATCGGGGGGAAAATATATGTTGATTTTCTCCTTACATTTTCACGAGGAAGGCGAAAAGAAGTGAACCTGTAAGTCGGAGAAAAAGAGTGATTCAGGGCCCGCCGACCAACAAGTGGGCACAACAAATCCTTATGATCCGCAAGGGAGGAGAGACAAAGTAGGGCTGGGGCGAGAAATTGGACGAGGAAAAGAGGAAAGGGTTCTAGGCCCAAAGACGATTCATGTGGTTATAAGGGGAACAGATGGAAAAAAGAAAGAGCCGCTCATACGAAAAAAAGATGAGGGGGGTAGGAGGGGGGAAAACCCATGAAAAGAAGGGAAAGGGTTACTCTCTGAGGGTCAACCGCATTTCCGTAAAGAACTGCTGGGAGAAGGGAGAGAAAGAACCTTTGAAACGTGGGAAAAGAGAGAACGCGGGGGACAAGGGAGGGACTTCATGACCTGCCACAAGAATGAGAAGACAACCATCCAAACGTGTGCCCATAAAACGGAGGACGTCAGCATTTTTAAAAATTAAAAAGATAAGAGAGATGTATACAGGGTCCGTGCTTTGGGAAGAGAAAAGCTGGAAAAGAAACAGATAATTCACTACACTCGACGAGGTTCCAGGTGAGGAGACCAGCCAACCTCCTTTCATGCTGACGATAGGGAAGGGAAGACGGGGGGGCTAAGAAAAAAAAAGGAAAAAGGTGAGGAAAAAAACCAGAAAGACCCCTCAAAGGTTCGTTGCGCTTTCACTAGGGAAGAAGATAGGTCTGTGGGAAAGGGAGCGTAGGGGCGGTTGTGTGCCGTGAAAGGGTGGGAGGGAAAAAGGAGCTGAAAGCTCGAAGGGGGGCCAGTACATCATTCGATCGTCAGGGCTGCAGTCTATAAATCTAGAAAAGGAAGAGTGAAGAAAGAAGCTTTGAGGGAGAAGGGAGAGCCTGCAGAGACGAAAGGACAATATTTTCACATAGCCTGTGGTATAAAAGGACTCTTTTAAGGTGGAAGACATTTCTCACAAGAGTTAGGGATGCACTTCCCTCTAGTGGTCATGCAATGAAAACGGTAAGAACATGACAAAAAGGAACGTTTCCCAGCAACGTTTCTTCAACTCATCGTGAATAACGCACGAGGGAAAGAGGGGGGACTCAGGTGGGGGGTGGGAATAAACCGGAATCAAAAACAAGAAAGGTCGATGGGTACCAAGCGCACAATCGGTTCTTTCTTGGGGTTTGCATGGGATGGCCGGGTTATGGGCAGAGAGGGGGAAAAAAAAATTTTTATCTAGAAGGAAAGAAGAGGAAGGCATGTTGGCAGAAAGGGTCGTTTGCGTCAAACCATCTGAAGAAATCCATCAGAGAAAGGGGGCAAATGAATCGGGGATGTGAGAGTTAACTGCTCTAGAGGCAGAGCTAGCGTATAAAAAAGGGGAAAAAGGAGGAGCACGCAACAAAGCGTTTCAGTCTCATTGGGATATGCATTGAAACGTGGAATTTAAGAAAAATAAAGGGGGAAAAAGAGAAATTAGAAGGTGGGGGTTCATGGAAACAACCTGTGGGGCGGGAGGTGCAAATGGGGAGTCTGTCAAAGGGGGGAAGCTTTCTGCAATCACCAACAAACTGACTGAAGTATTATACTAGGTAAAAGTGAGAAGGGAAAATGAAGATCAGGGGAAGAAAAATAGAGAGATTATGCGAAAAGCAAAAACTTGGGCAAGGCTAACCGAAGGGCGCTCAACGATGCTCACTATTCGGGAATTGAGAGTGTATGTATCGAAGCGGTCCGGAGGGAAGTGGAAAAATATAAAAAAAGGGGAGAATGGGGATCAGATAAAAAGGGGAGCGTAAGGAGAGACCATGGGAAAACCGACGTTTGCATCCCACTGGGTGCGGGAACCTGTGAGAAGGGCAACCATGGATAAAAAAAAAAACGGAGGGAAAAGGAGGGAAAAGAGGAAAATTGGAAACAGATGACCAAACTATAGGAGGGGGGAGAAAAAGTAAAGAGGAACGAAAAGGGAATATGGGATCTAGGCTATGCAATCTTTTATTATTTTGAGAATTCCAGAACGGGGATGGGGAGCTGCGTAATAAACTTACGGCGAAGGCTTTACGGGGCAGAGAAGCAGAGCTGGTCAGTCATTTACAATGGGGGCCTGTTCTCCAGATCGCGAATCTCAGAAGCCCAGGTGGGCGATGCTGAAGCAGCTGAAACTTTTCATTGTGGGGTGGTCTTGTGAACCTTGCCAGATGAAGAGGGAAGAAATACCAGTTTGTTCTAACTAAAGAAAAAAGTGGACTGAGGCAAAAAAAAGACTAAGGAGGGTTTTAAAGAAGAAGAATTAGAACTAATTCCCTGCCAATTTCCCGGTCAAGAGTATAAAATGGAAAGAAGAGAGAGGGGGCGGGAGAACAACAGTTTAATAATACTAGTCAGGGGGTCAGGGCTCACTACAGGAGATAGTTGATCTATCAACATCAAAGGAGGGGTGTCCTCATGAAATAGTCTGGGCGGAAAGTGACTGGTTGTTCGACACCAATAGTATGGGTGGGATGAGAAAAAAGGTAAGGACAAGATGCAGTAGGATTAGCAAAATGGCTGGAAGCACATCGTATCTCAGGAAATCACATCCCACGAGGAAAGGAAGAGGAAAGCAGTTGGAAATTCGGGGGTTCAACCACCTCGAAGAAGAGGAAAGAGAGGGGAGGTTTAAACTCTTACTTGAGCAAGGGGGGCAGAGAGGAACAAGGTGTTGGGTAAGCATTGTCAGTTTGTTCATGAATTAACCGCGGGAGAAAAAACTCCGCGGGGGATAAGGGTTGAAAGGGGGAAAACACAGAGGTCAGGTCAACAGGTAGGGGAGGAGGGGGATTATTGACTGCGATAAATTCTAGGAATTTGGCAAAAAGAGTAAGAGTTGAGGAATGGGGAAGTGGTTAAAAGGAGGGAGAAACAAAATGTAGCCATTTGCCTGCAGTGTCCTCTCTGGGGTTTGCAACCTGCTGGGGAATAGAAGAGCGCACGGGAAAAAACACCTGCAATAGGGAAAAAGAAATATAGTAAAGATCAGTGTCAACTATATTGGGGGGGGTACATAGCTGAATGGACCGAGAAAGGAAACTAAGATTTGAGGGGCGGACAGAACATTGGAAGAAGTTTCGGTGAAAGTGAAGAAATGATGTCACAGGAAGAAGGAAACCTAAGGACAAACGTACGGATCATGATGTATTGGATGAAAGAGAAGGAGTGATGGTAAGGGAGAAGAGAAAGACTCGGGGGGGGTCGAGAAACTACGTACTAATCTCTGTAGCACAGGTGTCAAAAGCTGAAGGCAACTTAATACACTGGTGGAGGAAGGGCATAAGGTGGGTGGAGGGGTGGGGGCCGCATTCATTGTCTGAGTTCAAAGAACCTTGACAGAAGCAGGGAATAAAAGAAAAAAGGGGTGGAAAATGAATCCAGATTAGAAAGGGCTGTAGAACCGGAAAAGCACTGATCGACGTGTCGGGCCCACGAAGCAAAGGCGAATGGACAGAACAAGTAAAACATCCGAAGCCGGCAGAGGAGGGATTGAGATACTTTGGATCATCTGTCGAGAAGCGGGTAAAATCCTAGGGTCGGGCCATGCCTTGGGAAAGGTTGTGGCCTGATGTTCAGGGGAATAGGGGTCCGAATTTGGGGGGGTTCTCAGTCGAGGAGGAGCATGGCAGGGGGATAGTGGGTGGACGAGGGGCGAGGAAAGAGATGCCTGGTACGAAAATGTCTGTTCAAGGGAGATTCTGCACCGGTTAGAAGAATGCTAATATATCGACGAGAAACGAAGACTTTAATAGGGCAAGAAGAAGAGAAACACTTCAGAGGGGGGAGCTTACAACAAGACGAGGCACGGACGGGAGCAGGGGAACGATTTTCTCGTCTTCTCAAAGAACGGGTACAGAGAGTAGAGGGGAATGAACGAAAAAAGGCGCCTCAAGAGGGTCAGCACATGGAACCGGCTTTAAGCTGGGACGGGAACATGGGAAGGGGGAAAGAAATCATCAGAAAACGTACCTTCAGTTCTGAAGGTGGGGTAATGCCCTAGAGAAGCGGAGGGAGGGGTATGCCGCAACGGGGGAAAAAAAGGCAATTCACATATGAACTCTTATCGTGCCCGGCACACTTCAAATATAAGGGAAAAAAAGGACCAAAGGTGGAAGAAATCGATTGTGGGGGGGGAGGGTAGAAAAAAAAGGGGGGGAGTGGTTACAAACCTGGGAATTTTTCGTGGAGGCAAGCTGGACGGCAACTAAGGGGAGAGGTGGAATGGGAAAGGGAAAAGAATGGGAAAGGATTGGTTGGTGAAGGGATGCAGCCTGGCGTTGTCCCGGCGGCGCGAGGAGTAATCAAAAACGGCTAAAAAAACCCGACAAAGTGGGGGAGGAAAATAAGGCAAGTTTATTTGTACAGGAGAGACATACTTAGGCTTAAAGAG
>Ga0179591_1265235_pt1 | contig 13512 bp, 11 predicted proteins | sample CZOMad2_1_08_16f_FD_182891 | JGI IMG/M metagenome (GOLD analysis project Ga0179591, IMG submission 182891) | Vadose zone soil fungal communities from Angelo Coast Range Reserve, California, USA - CZOMad2_1_08_16fungal (PacBio error correction) | ecosystem: Environmental > Terrestrial > Soil >...
ATTGTGAGGTAGCGTCGGAGAGTTTGAAAAGGGGGAAGATTGAATTCTTACAAAGGAGCGTAAAAGGCTGGAGGGGAAAAAAAATGTCGAGCTATAAGCTTATCAGGGTCTGAAGATCGAACTATCGATGAGAAAAAGTGAGAGAGCAACGAATTAAGTCCGGAGAGGTGGGAGAAGAAGTGCTAAAAATGGGGGAGTTCAAAACCTGGACAACTATGGAGGACATACGAAAGAAGATCAGCAACGCACCAGGGCGTAAAGGAAGGACATAGGGGGGGGGAAAGGAAGAGCAGAATAAACGACCTTTGGGTTAAAAGACCGGAGACCCAAATTTCGGAACGCGTGAAAAAATGTAGAACGACTAAGAAAGGGGCGTAAGAATGTGATAAGTGATGCAAACTGCAATGATAAGTGCATGCGGACCGAAAACATCGGCTCCATAATCAGCGGGAGACTTTTCAATTGGTAAATCCAACGGGGGAGTGATTAGTCCACTGCGGAGGGATTTGGACTAAGATGAAAAAGGGGGGAGGCAGATTACTATGGGTCAATTGCAGCTGAAACTTCTAGAAACAGAAAGGTGTGTGGTAGCTCGCTGCTGAATGTAAAGAGGAATAGGTGCGAAGCCCACTCTAAGTTTGAAATAAAGAAAGAAATGCAGCCAGAATATGAGCAGCAGTGTAAAAACAAGGTTGGAAATTGGGTCGCTTCCAACTTGGAGGGAATATACGAAAGAAATTAACAATTTCTTCTCCAGAGACAAAAAGACAGGGGAAGAGGAAGTTCAAAGGTTGCGTACACGTCATAGCTTCTCAAAACAAAAAGGGCGGTCCAGAGGTACTTGACGTAGGGGTCTTATAATTTATAAATATAGGTCACCGGAGAAGAGGGGTTTCTTAGGGCGAGGGTAGCCAGGGGGAGAGGCTCGAGGCCCGGACTTTCCGAATCGAAGGAAGACATGAAAGTCTAAAGTCGAAAATAGGTGGGCGATTTCGCTTGAAGGGTGGGAGAGAAAATAAAATAAGAAAGACTCATTATGGGAGGGGGGAAGAACCAAACGAGCCAGCTTGGAAGGACAAGGCGGAGCTTCTTAAAGGAGAAAATACAACCTCGCCGTTAGAAAAACAGATAATCATCTTCTTCACTTGTGGAAAGGAGCAAATAGTAAGCAGTTGGTAAGGGAGTCCTTGTGGGGATTTCGTGACAGCTTGGAGGGCACGGTCAATGTGAACAATAGCTGAATTTAATTGAAATAAGAAAAGTTAGTCTTGACGCTATAGGTAACGAGGGAATTAAAAATTGGAGAAATGTGATAGATCAAGAAGTTCGAAAGACCTGGAGACAACAGGTACGATCGAGGAAGACTCGGCTTTGGTTGGTGCCGTCCCTAAACAAAGGAGAGCATGCAAGGGGACTGCTTGGGGGTTGGGGGGGGGGTACAGAAATCGGTCCAAGCAAACTTAAAGGTGCACGCGATAGAAACTCAAACGGGACCTCAAAGAAAGAGCTTGCGCGAAAAGGTCCGCAAAATCGGGCGGCAAATCACAAAAGCCTGCATACGAGATTCGTGGGCAGAATCCGAACAACGGAGTGGCAGGGGGGATTGCGATGCGGAGTATACCGGAGCCGGTTGCGTTAAAAAGCTCATATTAAAGAACAATAACGAAGGGGGGTCAGTAGACAATCAGGACTAAAAAAAACAAAGCGGAGATTAGGATAGAGAAAGATCAAGCTGCAATTCAGGGGAAACTCAGTGAACTAGGAGGGACAAAAAACAGATAGCGGGAGGAAGAAGTTATGCAGACTTGAACCGACCCTAAAGGGATAAGAAAAGAAAAGGAAAAGCGGTAACAAAAATTTAGGTCGGGGAGACTTGAGCGCATTCTTAACTGGCGAAGAAAAGAGACTCATGGGCTTGAACTGAGGGCCGCCGCCATGCCTGATACGATGCACTAGCAGAAACGTTGGAGGGAATCACAAAACAAAGATCAACGGGGGGGAAGGGGGGGAGGAGTTTGCTACCTAAGTCGCGTCGTCGTAGAGAGGCGAGCATAGCAATGAAAGACTTTCTCGAATCAAGGTTAGGGGGGGCTAAATAAGACAGCGGGTCAAGACAAGGACTTCGGAGGCGCATGAAAAAAAAAAAAAACGCTTCGGCAAGAGCTTTCCAGAATTCGGATGGAAAGGGAAGACTGATTCCTATACCGGACACGATGGCGCAGGAACCAGGAGAGCGATTAAGATGTAACTGCGGGAGGGGGGGGGTGTTATCAAAAGCGGAGCAGGAAAAAAGGAAGGGCCCAACTCAGAGAATGTAATCAAGCTGACGCACGCCACCTTCACTTGAGGGGTTAGGCGTCCAAAACATCAAAAGAAAAAGGGGAAAAAGGTCTGTTGGGACGACAAAAAGGCACTGCAGGCCCTCGACGCTGGGCAAATTAGAAGATCATGAAACGAGGCGGACGAAAAGAGCCACCCAAAGAGGGGATAGATCCAAACGCATAAAAGATTTATACAGGAGAACGGACTTCTAACATGAAAACAAAGGTTGCTCGAAGCGTGTAGAAACCGGATTGCAATAAACAGAGGTAGTAGGGGAGGTTCTCAGGGGAAAAGACTACAATTGTCATGTTCGGTAGGAGAAAACGCATTAATAAAGCACATTGAAACGGAGTCGATGAAAGCAATAGTCTTGCTAGGCGCTCAACAGGAAGTCGGTGGCAGGCGCCTCAGCGGAGGTTGGCAAAAGGACGAAACAACTAGAGAGCCAAAAGAAGGTGAAGATGCAACGAAAAGGTAATAGGCAAGAGGGAGAGTCCTTCCACAAAAAGAGAATGCATTTTACGATCACTGCCCAGGTGGGAGAAGGAGTTCCAAATAATACCAAAATTGCATGAAGAAAAAGGCTGTGGTCCACAGGGGTATAGTGGCGGGCAAATCTAGAAAAATCGGTGCTTCTAAAAGGTTCACGCAAGTAAGGGACGTGGATACATGTCTTTGCTAAAAAGAATTGGGCCTAAGGAAAGGAAGAAAATATCGCGTAAAACAAGGGAAAATTGATTTGAAAAAAGTAACTTCTCATTAAAGATTATCCGCGAATTGTAGAAACCTTGGCAGTTAGACGTACTCGAGCAGCGCTGCCCGAATTAGGTGAAGCCGAAACTCGGGCGTCCATAGACTTCCGGGTAAGTATTGAAGGGGGGAGATATCCTAGACTGGGTCTAACTAGAATGGGGAGATCAACCATATTGGGGGGTCCTACAAAAGGCGGCAATCAAGAAGGACGTCTACCTAAATTGGCATCTTAAAGCAAAACTACTGGTAGGGATCAGACTACTTCTTGTTAAGAGACGCAGGGTCTAAACTATCAGGGACAACCCTACTATTGTCTGGTTCGAGAAAGCCTGTGTAAATACCCAGGGCCAACTGGAAAGGGGGGCAAGGGGGGGAAGTTTTTTTTCTTAAGGCTGACGGCCGCGCCTTTTCTTCCGCCTGGCAAAGAGTGACAAGGAAATGCTGTGACAAAAGAGGATAACTGCAAAAAGAGTACCCGCTCAGTCAGGATTACGAGGCACCATGTGGACTAGGCTATGGGGTTTCCTCAGCCAATCAAAAGTGACAAGGAGCGAGACGAGGATTCAAGGTCTCCAAAGACATTGTTAAAAGATATTTAGACATACGATTTCCAGCTTCGAGACTGGAAAATTCTTTTGAATCAAGAAGGGGGAGAAAAGAGACACGGACACTTTCGCCATCAACATCACCGGGGGTCGTCATCAAAAGCGCTCACGGTCGGCTCCGCCTCCATCAAGCCTAAAACTAAAAGAGGACGGGGGTATAATGCGACCGGGGGGGAGGGGAGAATATCCTCCGGCTCCGGGAGCTTCGTTTGAACATTCCATCGAGGAAAAAAGGGGGCAAAGGCCGCAAGACAAACCTAAGAGAAAGGAATCGCAGAACACCTTCAAAGATCGCGACTTATTATAAGATCCGCGCACGCCAGAACAACCTGTTAAAACTCCAAACATAGAGGCGGATCTAAGATGGACGGCCGCGCTGGAGTTTGGACGAGGAATGGTTCCTTGCGGGGAGAGAATACACTCTATCCGGAGTCACCGCGAGAAATCTTCTAACTTGAGAATCGACAGAGAAAAGACCAGCATCCGAAATAAGCGGGATTGGGGACACCCCGAGGCGCCGCGGTGAAGAGAAGCAGGATTCGGAGGAAGCAGGGATTTCCCTTCTCGCTGCCTCCGGGGGGAAAAGAGGAAAAAAGTATGATATACGGTGGACTGAGTCTAGAATAACGTCTTAGGGCATCTCACAAGATCCTCTCCGATAGGGGGGGAGGGAGAAACCAGCTGGATCAAGACACCGATTTAGGTACACTTGTCAGGCAGGCATGCGGAGCCAGGGAAGAGTGGGGGGTGTGGCTACTTTCTTAGCTCAAAGTCCTAAATTCTTCTGACCTCGCCGAGACGGTTCTTTGGGGAAAAGGTGAAGAGAGAGGAAAAAAGGGGGGGGCGCGGGAGAAAAGTCCCGAAGAAAAAATAATCAGAAGCTACCATATCTATAGATATCAAGAAAAAGGGGGTATTAGAGAGATTCACATTAGGATAGGGGAGGATGCCCTTCAACTCTTTAAAAAGACAGCTCGGCATTGTTATCCAACTTTGAGGGACCAACCACAAGCAACTCCAATGACGAGGGAAAGAGGGGACCGGCGGATCTCTAGTAGCCGGGAGCCGATCCTGCCCTTCGAGTGCAGGGAGGGAACCAGGAACGGTCCTACTAGAAAAACAAAAGGGGGGAGTTTAGGAAATGGTCTTGGTATGCGACATCACACGGGACGAGTCTGCGAGGGAATGCTACAGGAAGGTGGGCGAGCCCTTTGTCGGAAAAGAAGCGCTGGTGACTAATTCTTCCGAGGACATTCTGGAAGATCTCTTCGATAGCCGGATGTCAGACAGCGTCCGTTATCTGTGTAGCGGGTCGCGGGATTCGGTCGGAAAGCTAGGGGACGTAGCACAGAAAATAGATGGAGCAAGGGAAAAACGAGGGGGCCTGGGAACTCTAGACCAGGTCTTTCAATGAAGGTGAAGACACCGTCAGAAGATCGGCATTACCACGGTAAGCCGAGGCAGGACTCGAAGGGGAGCTACCGTCAGAACGAGGGGGGACATATCGACAATGTTCAGGGGCTTCTATGGATTGGGGGGTTTGAGGGTAATGAGACACGGCTTCAGAGCTCGGTAGGGGACTTTTGTCGGGTATTCCTCTAAAATTTCTGTGGGTTAGGCAACGGATTACAACTCGGCCACTCAGGGCGGGTCCGTACGGCCAATGGGAATGGCGACGGGACGAAAGCCTCTCGCAAAAAGTTCCTACGAGGTTACTTTCTTTGAGGAAAGCGGCAGCGGACTGGAAACGGGAGCTGGAGGTTCCTTAAAGGGGGGGGCGTTGTCCGACCTGTTAGGAGTCTGGTCGAGCACGCTCATGAAAAATCGAGACATATCCTCAGCTTTAGAATCTGACAGCTGAGCAAATCATTATCATACTAGGGAATGGGGAGGAATTCCTGGGGCCCGCTCATAGAACACACTGTTGCGTTAACCAACCTCTCGCCGGGTCCAGAGATCAGCTTATCCCCAAGGAAAAGGGTGACCATGAAGGGACGAATCCATAACCGGGAGCCAGTATAGCGATGAGGATAAGAAACCCTATCATACAAGAAGGCCAGCCAGGATGTAGGGAATAAAGTCCTTTGGGGGGAAGATAACATATGGGGAGGGGGAATCGTATCTGTTTTCTCTTTATTATAGCGAGCACTTGCGACCGCTGACCCCTCAGGGTTGTCAGTGGATGCAAGGAATAGAGTCGACGGAAGTTCCGGCAGGCTTAGGCGGAAGCGGCAGTTCACTCTAAAAGAGGAAAGGAGAGGGGGAAATGATGGGGTCTACGAGAAGAGACCCGCTGAGAGGGGCCGAAATAGTGGGAAAAAAAGGTGTGTTGGGGGAGGATCAAACGAACGGAATCTCGTTTCCCCCCTGAACGTCAGGCATGGAGAAGGCTGTCAAATGAAGTGACTCTCGTCAGACGAAAGCAATCATGCAACACCTCAATTTCGCCGAACATCTGCGACGCCTGGAGAAAAAAGAAAAAAAGGTGCTACTCAGGGTCGTAATACGAAGAAGGGTCGGCGGCGTGACCCGGGGAAAGGCGGTCGGGTGGGGGGGTAGTCGCGATGTGATAGGTGGGCCCTGCCTTTCACATCTCGAAAAGGGGAGCCGACCAAGAGACGTCAGACATCCACACCCCAAAACTGGGGTCAATGGGGGAATAAGCCCAAATTTTTCCGTATGAAGAAACGACTGTGAGAGGCCTTCAGATTAGGAGATGAAAAGGATGGCATAGGGAAAGGGGGGCTGTCAACTCCTATGGGAGGCGAGTGTCGGGGGGAAAATCGGAGCTTTACGACATTCCGTATGGATTAAGCCACCGAGGAAGGTGGGGAAAGATCAAGAGACCATTCTCTAAAAGTTTTAACAACTGCTTGGGGAACATCAAAGAAAGGGGGAATCTAACCTCCTTAACACCTTGGGAGGAGGGGGGACGAAAGGGAAAGACGACACGTTAAATAGGGGTTTGCTCTTAGCAGGGGGAGGGGCGAGGGAAACCTTGGGCTGTGGTGCGTCCTGCTCTTCGAATCAGGGACGGGTCGGGGACATCTAAGGAAGGGTTTGAAGAACGGCGGCCAGTTCCAGGTGGAGGAAAGAAGTCCCGTCGCTGGACCGTCTTCAAGCAAGGAGGGTAGAATAAAACGAACAAAGGCGGGGAGGGCGCTTTATTGTGGGCATCCGAAAAACACTCTGATCGATTGGGAACGTATTGTAAATAGACCGGAACGGAATATCGGAAGAAATCTGAACAAGTTGCTTCGGCGATAACGAAAGCTCCGGCGACCTCCGTCAGAGCTAAGGGGGGCGGACCACCTCGGTTGAGGGGAGGGAAAAAAGACGGAAAGGGGACAGCGGGCCATTTCAAACTGCATGGGGGGAGTCCACAAGCGCTGCTGGATGCAGAGAGAAGAAATAAGGTGAAAAATAGGAGATCACCTGAGCTGTGGGGGGGGGGGCGAACTCCGAAATCCGCGTCATGCCGATCGTAGTCAGAGAGCGTCAAAAAGCTTCGACAAAAGGGGACTATCGGACCGGGCCTGGACGCACCGGTCAAGGGGGGGGACGCGGGGGTGGGAAATCATCTGATAGACAAAGTAGGAGGGATAAGAACGTGAGAATATGGCATTCCCAGAAGGTCAAAAAAGCAGGTATATGCGCCCGAGGGTACGCCAATCTCCGGACTAGAGCACGCCCAAATCGAGTCAGAAGTCGGTGCCGGGGAAAAGATAGACGCTACGGTCTTCATGACTTAGGGAAAAAAGGAGCGTACAGATGGGGATGTAAGTCGCGAAAATTGCAAAATGGGCACAGCTATCAACGCAAGTCGTATTGTAAGAAGTCTTTGGACTCAGTCACAACAACTGGAAGGATAGAATATAGGAGGCAAGAGGAAGGAAGTGATCGAGTCCGGAAGATGAGCCTCCTAAGCTCGAGGGGTAAAAAACAGTTGAGACTGAAAAGCCCTTATATACGACCAGAAAGGCATTGCGACGAAAGCTGGGGTGATGGAGGAACGCGATGCGGGGGAAGGTGATCAAAGATAGACTTCCTGGTTCATTCTTCAGCCGGATCCTGGCGCGTGGGGGCAAATCCGAATAAAGTTCAAATGAGGAAAAACACCGTTTCAGGACTTTGAAAGTGAATTACGAAGGGGTGGACGGCAAGAGCTCGTCAGAGTGGGGATATAAAATCGACGCGGGTCAGTCTCCCTTTTCTCGCCAGATCCAAAACCACACCACCACCCTCAACCAAAACAAAACCAAATAAGCGTCATCGAAACCAAGATTACTTCTAAGAAGAATAACTCTTCGAAATAACTAAGGGGAAGGGAACATTTTGCAACAGCTTACAAGGGGCTTGAATATAGTAGGGAGGAAAGGAAAGGTTTGAAGGGGAGGGAAAACAGACGGGTAGTCACTGTTCTTCTGGGTGGGTGAAGAAGCGCCGGAGACCTTCCTTCCGGAAACCCGGCAGGGTTATTTCGTGGGAATTTAACAAGGAAAAACGAACTAATCCGCAGCGTGAGGTCGCGTGCAAAACACCAGAGAAAGAGCAAAATGGGAAAAAGAGTGCTAAAGACTACACTTTCCTTTCATGAGCGCCTCGGAAAGCGACGGGCTGAGCTCTCTCAAACTGCTGGTAGACCTCGGCAGCGCGAAACAAACCCCGGCTGGGAGCAAACTAAACATTGAATTTATAAGTAGAAACAAAGACAACAGGAAGAAAGGGTTTGCAGCGCATCTTAAGGAAAAGAAAAACGGTGGGGAATCGAGGCCGTCGGGGAAGTGCCTTCGGGGACAAGGGTGGTTTCTTGATTGTATCAAAAACTCTCAAGGCGAGGAGAGGTAAACAATAAAAAGTGAACACAGGTCGCCCCCTTTCTGAATTGAGGTCGCTCAAATAGGGGTGTGCCTGGGGACTAAAGAGTCACGTTGGGAGCAGCGCGGCCACCAAAGAGCGAAAAGAAGGTTGAAGCTTATAAAAGAGGGCAATAAGCAATATGAAGTAAGTCTCTGCGCGAGTCTGGTTCAGCAAGCCCCCTGTGGCTATTTTTCCGACGGCATAACGACGGTGGCTGAAGAAAAAGGTGGTCTTGAACTCGGGGAGTGCATTTAACAACTGGACACATAAGGAGCGTGAGCGGGAGACAGGTTAAAGCGCAGATTTTCGGGGGTATGACATTTCTGCGTGTAACACGGTCATATTCTGGACGGGGACTTACTATCTCAAAAAAAAGGGAAGGAGTTTGGGGACTGGAACAGGTCGGAGGGCTCCTATGAGAAATAACTGCAATACCGGAAAAAAGGTTGCACAACTGACTCCAGGAATGGGGCGGAAAAAAAGCTGGGTGGGAAGATGATCTGAAGGGTGCAGTCACTGGGTCAAATAGGAGAGAAGGACTTTGACGGACCGTGGGGAAGCACGGTTGGAAAAGGTGTGACCACTGAGGCAAGAGCACGAAGAAGGGAGGGAACTACTCTAAAAGTACACCAAAACCCCCAAACAAAACACAAACCAAAAACAACCCACACCAAAATCGCACCCACCCCCCCCAAAACAGAAACCAGAAAAAAAACCAAAAACCCACAAACAACACCCCCTCAACCCCCCCACCACCACCCCCCCAACCCCCACTGAGGGAGGGGGGAAAGAGAACAGTCAGCAAATAATTGCATTTCTCAACTCAGCAAAACGCATAAAGAGGCTGGGGCCTCTATTGGAGAAAGCTGATTTACCCTAAAATCAAGAAATGGCTGGGGCTCGCTTTGGGCGGGGGACGTGAAGGGGGGCGTCTTCTTTAGAAAAGTCAAAAAATGTGAGGAAAAAGGGATTCCTTGGTTAAAAGTATCCTGCAGGTCGTCGGAGGAAAGAGCCAAGGTAGGCGGGGTGACGATTTTTTTTCCAAACGGAAGCCTCGCCGAGGTAGTGAACCTTAAAGCAGGGAGAGTCGAGAAGAGGTGTGATCGAAGGGGGGGGTGGGGAGGGGCATACCTTCGTACAAGGATAGGTGCGGCTCGTTTGGTAAAAAGTTAACCGAAGAATCAAATGCCAAAAAGACAGACCCGAATGGACTCTCCTAAGAGCTGAACGGGGGCCTCGGCTCGACAAGCACCTCATCTCGGAGGCGGGTGGGGCGTCTGCACCGGGTTACTTCGCAACGAATTCCGCAGCAGGGGGGGGGGGCTGCCTTCAGTCCCATCCCGGGGGGCGGGGGAAAAATTTGAAAATCAAACCCCCGCGTGGTCGGGGAAAAACCCGCGCAAGAATTAAATTATTACATGAGATCAGAAGCAAGCCATAAAAAAACTTGGAGGAGAACTCAACCATCCTCTGGATAACTGAGTGCCCGGCCATAGGACTTTGCCAGGGTGGAAATGCTATGTAATACTCGGGCGGGCAACATCGTGCTAAAGAAGAGAATCTGGATAACTTTCACCTGATATCACGAAGACTGGCAGGTTGAGGAAGCTGGCAGAGAGAAACCATCCTCTCTAAGTCGATGTAAAAAACACTATTTACTCCGTCGAGAACAGATATAGTGTACGCGCGATTTAAAGGGAGTCCAAGCAGGCAGCAGTGGGGAACATCTAATCTCGAAGGAGTTTTGCGGACGAGCCACTCGGAAGGACGCAAAAACCTCTAACCTACACGTTGGCGCATCCACCTCTCGACAACGCCAACGATTGGACGGAAAGCGTGAATGGCATGGGATTACTGAAGAGCTAGATAATGCGACGGTCCTAACGAAACTCTGCGTAACTCTATCCGTTCTGGGGTGTGAAACTGTCACAGTCTTATACACATTCAACTCGAGAAGACAGGTACGTAAACAGAAAAGAAGGCCGGGGGGGGATGAGGAAGATACGACTCAAACAACAAGGGAAAAGAGGCACTCTTCTATTTTGGTCTGACACAGTCTGGACGTGATAGCTGACGGGGTCCTACGCGCAGGGTCGGAGCCTGAGAAAGAGGTAAAGTTCAAGAAAAAAAAAGACAAGCACTGGTGACGGGGACGAGTTTCCTCAGTTGAGGACGTCGCTGGAGAAAGTCGCCTATTGAGCTCAAAAGTCGCCGTCGAGAAACATTTTTTTCTACGCGGACGAGGGGAGGTGGGAGTTCGCGGGTGTGATTCGACCACACTCACGTCGTATGCGGGCGAAGGCTCCGCCGCGACGCTAATAAACAAGGAATAAGACGGCATGCTGGGGGTGGCACTGCGGGAACTCTGCGTTCTCCGCGTCAAGGAAAATCCTGGGCAACACCGTGAGGTCACGGCAATAGGGGTTCAAAATACGCTGGTGGGAACGGTTGGGTCTTGGGGGCTGCCTAGAGAGCACGCATTCCTGGTCGAAGATGGGGTAGCCGGGCAGGGAATGGCCGCGAGAATAGTCGGGGCCTTGACAGTCTTAAACTCCAGCTGGATGGAAAAAAAAAATCGGCATGTGAAGGAAAGCCGGCCGAAGCCGGCAGAAAGCATCGATGGGGGAGGTTGGACGAAAACAGGGTGTTCATGGACGAAGGCAATCGATAGAAAAGCACCGTCAGTCAGGGATCTTGTCATCCGGTGGGAGAACAGTGAGACAAAAAATTGAATTTTGTCTTTCGGCCAGGAAAGGGGGGACCTGTCTCCTGGAAACCACTCTCTGAATTTTTTACGGATACGGAACGACGAGGCAGATTTTCACAGAATCCGAAACCGTGCCCCTATGGAGGGCTGGGGGAGGTCAGGGGAGCATCGCGAGAACCTGGGAAGTTCGTGACGCATGGAGGGGTGGGGGTCAATGGAGGGTTGAGAGGAGGGACTCTTTAGGGGCATCCACCAACCTCTGTGGAAGGTCGGGGTGACCATGATGCAAGAGGGGGAAAAAATTCTTCTCTTCTTAATCTGTGAGGCCTTCCTGCCCAGCGCAGCGCGCGCGCCAGCATTGAGAGAAAAAACCACATAGAAGCAGAAGGGGGGGGAATGGGGGATCGCGATTCGCTACCGGGAAGTTAATCTGCCGAGGGCTTGAGGAACCTGCGTGAATCTCAAGGTCATCGGCCGAGACAGGGGCAAAGACATTAGGAAGAAAACCATGGGAGCAAAAAAGCTATTTAGAGGGGGAGGCGGGGTAGAGGACGAACTGAACGAGGGGGCGGGGGTCCGGGTTATTTGTGACTATGAGGACGCGGCTGAAGTAAGGAGGGGGATAGGCCAGAAATATATTGTAGCCCGGGAGGAGAGTCGAAAGGGGATTCGGATAACGTGGAAAACTAGGAAATGCTGCCGTCTGACTTAACGTCGGGTCAAAAAAAGCCAAAGGGTGAACGGAGAGACTTGTGAGGTTGGCCGGTTTCAATATCGGGCGAAACGCTTTTGGGGTCATCAACGAAAGTGCCGGGTGCTGAATACTGGTCGACATTTCTAATCGCCGTACGGGGGGAGGTACATGCGCAAGGGGGCAGGAAGTAACGATCAAAAAGACCAACGTTCACCGAAGAAATGAAAAAATGGGACTCTCCTCCAAACATGTTTTGGAAAGAAAAAAGCAGGGCAATAGAGAAAACAAAGGTCTGGCGAACAGTAGAAACAGACGCAAAGGGATGGGTTGGAGCGGATGGTGGGTGCCCGGCAAATTAAGAGCTTCCGATGGCTCCAAAAGCATAGGGAAGCCCCGCGGTCGGACAAGGAATCCACCGGTGTCAGTGCGGCGATCACATAAAGGAAGACTGGAAAGAGTTAGGCGTGATTAATATTTAGAGTGAAAGGTCATATTGCCTAAGAACAGGATAGAAGAGTTGGTTAGCTACGCGGAGGCAAAAAAATAAAAATAGACGTCATTATTGGAAGGGGCCTCGAATTGGAGGAAATTCTCATAGCGGATGCGAACCGAAGGGGGGGAAAATTTTGGATTTCCGGCAGATAGCATTGGAGAGTTCAGAAAAATGCACCGAAGAAATGAATTGGGATGGAGGGTACAGACACTTGCGGATTGCAAATCAGGGGGAGTAACGCATGGGGCTTAGCGCAAACGGGGAGGGGGGGGCAGATGGTGCTAGTCTTAGAGAATTTGATGCTAGGGTTGAGGTGGCGGAGGACCGTGTTTGCACCGGATCCGTGGTCCGAAGCGCGTTTGTGGGCCGAGGGATTCTCAAAGGGCCCGCTCGCTGAGACCTCAGAAAGTTTAGACGCAGAGGAAAAGCGGGCGGGTGGGCGCTTATATGGGGAAGGAGGGGACAAGCCTTGCGGCTGTCCTTCTGGTTCGGACTGCCCAAACTCCAGAAAATAAAAAAAAGAAACAGAAGTAACATCACCTAACAAACAGGTGAAACGGACTTCTTCGCGATACACACCGCGCGTAGAAACACGAAAAAAGACCAAAGCTCGGAATTTTCGCAAAACCCATGGAACCGAGGTCTAGGCCTGGCGGAGGCCATCGGCCAGTGACTGCCAGGTCTATTCCTAAAACGGATGGGAAGAGACGAACGTCTTAAAGGCCGGAGGGAGGGTATCAACAAGGGAAGGAAGAGGGGGAAAAGCGCCAGGAAGGAATATAGCAGTGGAAGCGTCCCCGACGAAGATCTGTCAAGGCGGTACCGAAACGCATAAAGGCAAGGGGAAAAACGAGTTGTACATCATAGAAATTCTTCGGAGGACAGCGAGGACGTGCGGCATTCAGAAAGAAGATTCGTGCTCATCTCGCCCAAGAAAGGCCTAGGGCTACACCGGACGAGCAAGACATCTCCCTGATCATTTGAGGGGGGTAAACGAAAAAACGCAGAAAGCGCGGGTCTCCGCTGGAACCGAGAAAAATCATGCAAGTGCAGAGGAGGAATTCATCCAAAGATTGCT
>Ga0179591_1302340_pt1 | contig 13512 bp, 12 predicted proteins | sample CZOMad2_1_08_16f_FD_182891 | JGI IMG/M metagenome (GOLD analysis project Ga0179591, IMG submission 182891) | Vadose zone soil fungal communities from Angelo Coast Range Reserve, California, USA - CZOMad2_1_08_16fungal (PacBio error correction) | ecosystem: Environmental > Terrestrial > Soil >...
CCCTCCATCGTTGAAGGATTTCCTACGGGTCAGACAGGACGACCAGCGGGGAAAAGAAGTTGGAGGGGGGCCAAGGTACAAAAGAAAGCAAATGGAAAGGATCTAGGTGGGACGGGAAAAAGAGGGAATCGGCCCCGCGTTTATTTATGACACGGGGACGAACCGACCGTCGTATATCTTGTCCGCCCGTCCGGAGAGGGAAGGGGTCTAATGAAACGGTCGAAATCTGTGTAGGTACGTTTGACGAAGCACGACAACGGCGGAGGCAGGTAGGAGGCGGATAACAGAGGGGAGTTTTCATCCCGGGGGCTGGGAAGTTTCTGGGGGAGGATGGTAATCTAGCCTAGAGGAAGGACTTGAAGACCGGCGATTGGGTCCACGGGAAGAAGTTTCCGGGGGACGCGACGGGGGAAGGGTGACCTTTGGGGTGGGCCGAAAAAGCTCACTAAAGGCGTCGTGGGGTACGAGGGATACGTCTCCGGAAAGGGGTCTTACCCTTTTACGGTTGGAGAGGCTTTACTGAGGTGGAGCGACTCCTCTAAAAAAGACACAGTTAGGAATGCTGAAGTATGGGAGTCGTATTATGGCGAAAGGGGTGGGGGGGGTGTTTGGTGGGGTTGTGGTTGGGGGGGTGACTTTGGTTTAATCTTACCGGGGGGGGAAGGTTGCAGCAAGTTCCTTTGTGGAAAAGATTCCCTATCAAAACGACGGTCGGTAGCGTAGGAAAGCTTTTGTAATGAAACTGGTGGGGGACGGGCTGACGAGGAGGGAGGGGTGTTGAGGTTACTGGTTCATCTGGCGAAGAATAAGGGGAGCTTTACTAACGCCCTATGTCGAGTCGGAGAACTGGAAGGGGTGTGACCAGCGGAAGACTACGGGGAAAGAGACAGTTTAAAAAAAAAAAAAAGGACCCGAAGAAGTGCGGCAGCCGATTCAAGGGTGAAGACCTCCGCCCGGATACTTGCGCATGCTGGGAGTTACCGTTAGCTGGAGGTTCGTTCGAGAAAGGGTCCTCAGCAAAAGTGGGGACGTCGTCCCGAACAGGTTTGGAGGGGGTAGTATTCTAAAAATCTCGAAAGGGATAGTTGTCCGGAGTATTGTCAAAGTAACGGCCTTACCCAAAAAAAATGAAGAACGGCTTGATGGGGACACACTCCATATTACATGGGACGATTGTGTGGAGTACGGAATTAATGGTATCCAAAGAGGGGGGGACTTTGCTCAAAGAACTTGGTTTACGGCGCCGAGTCTCACCAACAAGAGAAACGAGACCACGGGCCGCAACGGCAATTACCATACACTCGAACCCAGGCTCCTCAAAAAACAGGAAAGAGAAGCCTCTATCAGAACGAATCGATAGGCCTTCCGCTATCGAACAGTTAAGAATCGAAAGGAACGAAAACGTCGGGTGGCTGGTGGGAGACACCGTAAAATTACTTCAAGTATTTTTGAAAGGTGGGCGAAAGGTCCCTAGACGCTGATTGGAAAGAGGGCTAAGGTTTCCCGATTCCACCCAACCAGGAAAGGGTAGCCGTGAGTATGTAACGGGGATCCCGATCAACCCTGAAAGGAAAAGTTTTCTCGACTAAAGAAGCGTCCCGCCGAGAAAGGCTGTGCTGGTCGCCGAGGAGGAAATTGCTTGTAAGTTGAGTGGTATATCTAATACTGTCAAACTAATGAAAAAAGAAAAACCGAAGTAAGGAATGGGTTAACGTGGCGACAACAGGAAAAGGGAAGTCCTGCGCACAATCCCATGAAAAGAAAAACGTTACCGAAAAAAAAGAGGAAGGGACGCCGCGGGGGGGGGGGGGAGATCAAAAACCTGGGACGGAGATACAGAAGCCTCTGTGGTGAGCGGAAATCACGGGCAACCATCTGAAAAGAATCACGTCTTGTAAGTCCCACAGGGTAAAAAAGGAAAATGGCCGAGAGCAAGAAAATAGGCGAATAGAGTCGAAAGGAGAAACTTAGAAATTACTGTACTGCGGAGCAGAGGGGAGGGAAGGAAGTCTGGAATAGCTAAGAGTTAAATTTGTCGTGGCGTGAACTGAAGAAAGCGGGGAAAAAAGGGACAAGAGAAAGGAGTCGAGTTGCAGGGGGGAAAGATAAAAAGTTGAAGAATCACGACGAAAGGAAAAGGGTTGATTGTCTACGTACTTCATCCTTGGAATTAGTGGGGCCGGTCTGAGCAAGGGAAAGCGGACGATGTTTCCCGGACCGCTGAAATCAGTGGACCTCTTTAGTCACCGAGGGGGGACAAGAGGTGGACCCACGAGTCTCCAACCCAGAGATGGTATAAAAAAAAAGACGTAAAATTCCCGAGCGGGGAGTAGGTCTTCTAGTAGCATCTAACCAAAAACGTAGTAAGGAAATTAAAACAAAGGATGCATAAGCACTCCCCCAGAGGGGAAGGTTGTAAGGTTGACAGGGGAAAAACAGAGAATTTTGGTTCCTCGTTTTCAACGGACCAGGGAGGAAAAGGTGGCCGGGAAAGCGGTCAGGAGGAAAATTCAAATGAAACAAAGAGTATGTTCCTTCTCACCCATTGGGATGAATTATAATGAGAAAATGGGGTTGGGACAGGAAAAGAGAAGAACACAAGAAGCGGGAAGAAAAACATTTTAGGTACCCGGCCGGGGACAAGGAGATTATGTTCAAACAAAAAATTCTCAAAGGGAAACATCGCGCTTCCGGAGGCCATCCCCCGTCCTTGAAAGCGAGGAGAAAAGGGGGGAATTATCGTTTCACTCTAAACAGGGCCGCCGAAAGGATCTCGGAAGGGGCCTGTTGCCGATCGCAAGGACGGGGGGTCCAAAAAATACAACCCCTTCTCAGGGAAGGGTTGCACGCGGATGAAGTAGGACCTCTACCCCACGGGGGGGCAAGATAGCCAACCGGGGGAGAGATCGGCGTTAAGCGTTCCTGGGGGTCCCCAGGGGAGGGGGCCACGAAACGAGAGGGGAAAAAAAATGGGGAAGACTTTCCTGGGCTACACATGAACTCGCAGCAAAATGGGTTTCGACCGTCTTCGATATCAGAACACTCCTACGAGAATCTAAAAATGCGAAAACGCAATTGGGAGAACAGAAAAAAGGGAATAAGCGGATTCGTCGAATACAAAACAGTAAAGGGAAAGGAGTGGGAATCTTTTAAGATCTTTTCCCCGAGGGAGAAAAAATGTTTGGGGTAGAGAGGTAAAACGTATGCATCGCACTAGGGAGGGGAACGGACACTTAAATGACAAGAACAAGAGAAATACTACAAGTTGTATCTGTTTAAACACGACGAACAGGGTGAAAAGGAGTGAGAACGATATACCTGTACCTTGGGAGCAGGGGGGTCTTAACAAGGGATAACGGGTAAGAGAGGGGAAAAAGCGGGTATCGAAGGGAGAGAGCGAAGAATGTGGAACAGACTTTTTCGATGGGCGGGAGGAGAAAACCCTGTGGCCGACCAGCGGGTCTACTTTCCACCTGGGCGAATGTCGAGGACTACGTGTTCGAGACTGGAGCCATTGTAGAAAGAAGAGAAAATCATTCCTCCGCGTTTCATAACACAAACGGGAAAAAAAACGATATGCCGTTGGACATCAAAAAAAAGGGAAAACCCGGCCCTGGTGGAAGAATTGACAACAAAGCCCGATCTGACCGAAAAGCTGGGAGAAAGGTCCTTCCGTTAGAGGAAGAAAAAAAAAGTCCTGGGGGAAAAAGTCAAGGCTGGTAGGAAAATCTCTAACGTAACAAGCTCGCGACGCCCGTAAAAAGGAAAAGTATCAGGGGAGAGGAAGTTCGAAAAAGAAAAGAGGGGGGATCCGTCATGATTTGAAAAGCACGAGGTACGATCCGTCCTTAGAAGGGCTCATCAAGTTATACGACTAGACTGGTGCGTTAGGGCGTGAACAACCGGGTCATCGCCCGATATTCAGTAGGGAAGGAGACCTTGACCTCTGAAAAGACACAAAAAGAAACAAAGTATCGCACTGACCGACCACGGTTCCCTTTGAAAACCTAGCTTACTACAGGCGGGGGCGGGGGGGGGGAATCACGTCATAGCTGGAAAAAAAGAAGGATTCCTCACCTTTCCACCAGTCAAAGAAGAGGTCTAAGCAGACGAAACTAAGTCAGCCGAACGAGGGGGCGTTAGGCGACTTCGCACCTAAATGGGGAAGTCACTCCTCACCACGGCTACACGGCACCGTGAATAAAAAAAAGGGGCGCTGAAAAAGGAAAACCCCAAACGCCACTTGGCCGGTACTTAGACCCCCCACGTGGAACAGTGGAAAGCGAAAAGTTGAATCGTAACAACTGGGAGTAAAAGGGAGACCTTCCTGTGCAAATAAACGCGAAAACAAAACATGGCCTCAAAAAACTGAATTACGATCAACGGGGGAAAAGTTGGAAAAGGAGGGAAAAACCTCTTGCGAATTCAAAGAAAGGAAATCCAAAGAAGTACAAGAGGTCCGGTCAACCGTTCACCATCAACAGGTACATTGAAGGAGGACACACCTACTGAACGCCAACTCAGGACACACTGGTATTAACCCACAGACGAAGTAAGTCGTCTAGTTCGAAACCTCACGTGCGGAAACAATGGGAAACTCAGACCACCGGTACCCCCCACTAAAGGGAAACCGAAGTTGACGCTTCCTGCAAGGGCGGCAAAAAAACTCGACCCGACCCGTTCAGGGGAAAGCAGCAAACTTACTTGGTCTCCAGTCGGAGAAAAAAGAAGGATTAGAGGAGAGTATAGTCCGTCAGGTTGAAGTCGGGATTCCTAACTGGGAAAGAGTATGGTAAAAGCCCCTGCAACTTTTCAACAAGGGAGAGGTGGCTTGTGCACTCGGCTTTGAGTACGAAGGGGGGGTAAAAGTGCAGCAAGGTACTCGTCCCACTTTGAGGGGAGAAAAGGACGAAACTATTGTTATCTAACGTGGGGTCAACCAGGCGGAAGGCAGTTGGGCCGCGAAACGAAAAGAAGATTTAGTCGACGGAGGTTACAAGGGGGGGCGACGGATAAAGGAATTTAAACAGGGAGGTTAAGAAATGACTGTGAAGGGTTGTATGCCACGGAAGGCGTGGAAGTTAATATCTATCCAGAGAAAGTTTGAGACAAGGTTATCCTTAAGATGAACAGGAAAGGACAGGTGTAAGTCCACGTTTGTGGGAAGACCAAAAGTTCTTCCACGCCGGAGGCGTGGGGGAAAACACGTCCAGAGGAAAGTTGCTATTTTCACACGTTCCGGTTGTTATATTCAGTGGTCGAGAGATGTTGGGACGACAAAAAGAACGAGGACTAAAAACGCCCAAAGAAAAAGGGGGGAGGGAAGACTGACTCTTTTTCTTGACGGGGGAGGGAGACGTAAGCAGGGTGAATGTGGAAACCGGGGGGACGTCATTGGAAACGCTGAGGGAACGAGAAAAAAAACGAGAGGGCGAAGAACCTCGGGTTAACCGGGTGATTCCGTTCAGATAGACTAAATGGGCTGGGGGGTTAAGAAATTTCCGCTTGAATGGAGACAAACTGCACGTGGGGACGATGCAGGAGGAGGACGAAGGCCATAAATCGAGTCTAGGGGGGGAGTGGGAAAAAAAAAAAGACAAACGACTTGAACCGCGTTGGAAGAAAATCGAGGGGAAGGGCTAAACCGATGGCCCTTGACCAGAGCCGAGATGATACCGGGGGATACTGCAGAACGTCGTGTCTGGGACCGTGAGGGAAAGGAGGTATCTCTATATGAGAAAATCAGGGAGAGTAAAAACCCGTGTTTGTAGGGGGGAGAAGCCTTCAAAGACTGGCGTCCACCACGGATGGTGGGGAGGAAATCCCATTCGACGTGAACCCACAGGATCGTTGGCAGGTGAGGGAGGGAAAAAAGCATATCTTTCTACCTTGTTTGGGTATGACCCCGGGTGGAGGAGTTCGGTAGCAATCGGGGGCGGACACGAGTTAGGCTCGCAACTTCTCGACCCACAACTAGAAGACGTCGCGCAGGGAAACGGAAAACGGGGAACCAATTTTAACTCAAGAAGAGACAACCACCACGGTCTCTCCATGCAGGAACGATATTCCGCTGTCGAAGATACGAAAGCCTTAAGAGAAGAACGAAACTCCACGACCAAATAACAGGGGGGGGCTAAGCCAGAAAAAAAGAAAGGCTATTTTTAACAACAAGAAACCTTACCAGAAAAATCGTTGTACGCGGGTGAGGGCACTGGGGGAAACCGTTCGGGGAAAGGATCGCGGCTAAAGTTGGGAAAAAGCATGGACATACCCAGAAAAAAAGTCCGTAAAGTAAGAGTATGGCGAGGTCGGAATTCAGATCAACGTCAAGGGAAAGGAACTTCAGTGGCCTAAGAGAGAGGGAAGGGGAGGTGCAAATGCTAAGGAGGGGGAGAACGCTTGAGTTAGGAAATGAGAGGAGGAAAAAGAATCCTAAAAATCCACACCCGCATTGAGAAGGAAATGAAAAAAAAAAGGACGAGAGGTTACCCTCTTCAAAGTTCAAAAAAACGCCCGAACGGTAAACCCCCCAAAAGACAGATAGGGACAGGAGATTCTCCCTTTCCCCTAGAATCGGAAACGGGTGGTCGAGCGAATCATTCGAGGGTCAATACTAATCCGATAAAAGGACCCCTGGGTTTGAGAGGGGAGGGTGGGGAAGGGAAACACGACCCTAAACGGGCCGGGATGGGAAAGCCTTATATCACATCTCAAGACAGACACAAGTCTTAAAGAGAGAACTACTTTACGGGGGGGAGAGAGTATTCTTCTGCGGGAGGAGGAAGCACCAATTGGGGGACGGAGTTCTGTGGGGAGTGGGACAAGGCGGAACTTGTGTCAAAGGGAAGAAAGAGATTTAGTTTTAAAGGGGGTTACGGAAGGCTAACCAGGGGAAAAAAAAAAGACAAAATTCCTAAAATGGTATATAGGAAAAGGGGATGAATAGTTATTCAGTCATTTCAAAGACATTGGAGCATTAAATTTCCGGCAAAGGAAGAATGACTCTGGAAACGGAGGGCCTAGGTAAAGAGGAAAAAAAAAAAGAGAGGGTTTTCAAGATTTTCAACACCTTCAAAAGGATCGGAGGGAAGAACTGGCAAATTGTTTTGTTAGCAGAGAGAAAAAAAAGAGAGAGGAAGAGCCCCGGAAGGGAAGTGTTTAAGCATGTTTAGCATGACAAAAAAGGCGGTTGGTATTACTCGGGGGGAAAAAAGAGGGCCCCTAGGACCAATGATTGTAAGCCGGCCGTGAAAATCGGTCGGCTTGAAGGGGGAGGACGAAAGATGAAAAAAAAATAAAGAGATCGAGCAATCGCAAAGGGGTAGTAAATTTATTGAGAAAAATGGGTGAGTAGCTCGCCTAAAAAAAAACTCATGGGCGTCATGGGCTAAAAAGGGAACGCGCGTCAGTGGGAAACACGAAGAAGGCTCAAACTCAGGGAAGCGGAGAAGGTCCAGAGGCCACCCCGTCAAAAACGGAATAAGCAGGAGAAAAGGGGTCCTCAAGCGGTTTCACTCGAAGACAATTTGCCAAAGGAGGGGGCTCTTCGCCGTCCTGTTGACAAGGGGGAGGTCAACTGTGAAAAAGACAGTCAACAACTCCCGAACACGTAGAGACTCATGGGGGAAACCGCGGAGTTCTTAAGGAGTCAGAGATAACCGCGATTATTCGCGAAGAAGAGCCAAAGGTTACGATCTGAGGGGGGGGGAAACGCTGATCCTGGTCGCTGGATGAGAGGTGGGGGGACCGCTGAACGTTGTTCAGTCAGGAGAAGGGGAATGGGGGGAACGTAAATTTCGTCGGCCGGGGGGAGGAAGGAAGTTTCAACGTCTTCGGTCAAACTAAGAAAGAACCTTTGATACTCTCTCCGCTAACGGAAAAAGAGGACGGGAGCCCTAACGGGCCGGGGAGGAAGGACGTCGCGACAACAGTATGGTCGCTTGGGGAGGGAAAGTAAAATATCTTTATCCTCATCAAAACCCTCCGGGAACGAAGTTGAGGGTGGGGGGGGCCAAAGAAAGGGGGAGCACGGTCTGAAAGACCGGGGGAATTCAAGTGGAAAACCAAAGGGCTCCGCGCTGGGGGGAAGGGATCAGGGGGGGGGGAAAAAAAAAAAACGAAGTGGCTTGGTCTAGGCGCCTGTCTCGGGGGCGGAGCGCGGGCGAGCCTAAGGAAAAACCGCAGGCGCTCGAGTCGAAAGGTGCTCTGTCCTGTTTAAAACGTGAGACAAGGGGTCGAGTCGCAAAATTGGAACAGGGTCAGACAGGACCGCGAAGTTGGGAGTTCCCAGAAATGCGGCCGGTTAGCAAAGAAAAGGGGTCGTACACGAACCAAGATGGAAAAGGAGAAAACACGCTTCACCAAGGGGAGTACACCCCTGAGGGAAAACAGGGGGAAGGGGGGGACCGAAACGAAGGGAAACCCGAGAGCAGTTTTTCACACGACGAGGCCTAAACATCCCGATCTGCAAGAAAACCAATCTTTACTAACCCGGCGAGATTCATTCGAAGAATACGAAAAAAAACCTTGGGAAATGACGACGGACCATTGTAAGGGGTCATCTCGCAGAGAAAAAAAGCCCTACTTGCAGACACTAAAACTCACGGGCAAGTATACAAAACAACCCCCAAAAAACCCAAAAAAAAAAACACCCCCAAGAAAAAAAAAAGAAGAAGAAAAGAAAACCACACACACCACCAAAAAAAAAAAAAAAACACCAACACACAAAAAAACCCAAAAAACACAACACCAAAAAAAACAAAAACGAACACCAAAAAAACCACAAACCACGAAAAAAAAAAAAAAAACAACCAAAAAAAAAAGAAAAAACACCAAAAACCCCAACACACCAGGAAAAAAACCACCCAAAAACAAACAAAACCAAAAAAAAAACACAAAAAAAAAAAAGAAAAAAAAAGAACCAAAAAAAAACCCCCAAAAAAACAAAGACAGCCAAAAAAAAAACCCCAAAAACCACCAACCACCAACAACCCAAAAATGGCCCGACACGTATCGGGGGTCTCACTTGTGCGTGGACGGTTCAACTAGGTGGCAGACGGTCCGGCTGCAAACCTCAAGGGTACGAAAAGAGATTAGCTTGGCAGCTGTCATATCCGCCATCGCGTAGCCGAGGGGCGGAAGAATCTTCACTACTCACATCGGCTTAGAAGAGGAACCAAGAACCGGTCATTAACCCGGGTTCCAAAAAAAAAAACACCGAAGTCACCGCGCGTGTGGCTCTAGGGGAAAACACGTAGTTTGCAAAACTAACACTCGGTAAGGCATGGAAAAAAAACCGTCTTGTACTCACAGACCTAGAGAACAATTCCGATTGTCAGCAAAAGGGAGTTCGGGTACTTGAGGGCGTTAAGGGGGCAGATCCTCCTCTGCGTACAAACTTACTAACAAGGACAACGGGGTGGGGAACGCTTTAGGGACCAAGGGGGGGATAACGCCCCTCCAAGAAGCGGGGGACTCCCGTGGATTTCGAGGGACCCCACACAAAGGGGATCTAACACGGGGGACTTCCCCTTTTGAGAAATAAAGTTCAACCCGACCCGCAACGGAGCCCTGAACGCGAGGTCGGCCTTATCAAAACATAGTAAAGCGGAAGGGGACATAAAACAAAACCGGAGGAAATCACCTTTGAGGAAATCATAAACAGCAATTCGTTTGATCTGGCGGTCAAAACGTCAACCCAGGAGAATTTGAACGACTTACTGAACTGGGGCCGTCAAAGAAGGGACAGCCTGTGGGGGGGGAAATGGAAAAGGACCAAACGAAGAAACGGAGGGGATACCTTCTTCCCTCACGGCGGGAAACAAAAAGGGACCAAAGAGAAGTGTACAGAGAAAAGGGGACGGACGGAAATCCCCTCGCTACATACAAGGGATAAGAAAGGGTGAAAGAGGGGGGGTCCTGAGGGAAACAAAAACACAGTGAAACCCACACGAATGCACTCTTACGGGCGGAGCTCACACAAACAACTAGTAGTATGAACCGATAGAGATCCGACCTTGCAGGCGAGGGGCTCTAACTGTGCTTATTGTCCTCCTATAAACGCTGGCAACTAGTGGAGTTAACGCGAGTGGCGCAAATTCTTCATGGTGTTTCAGAGTGTGATTCTTTTCAAGAAAAGGAAATTGGAGGGAGAGTACTGAAGAAGAGAGGAGGCGTGGTCGAACGGTTGTCCTCCGTCTGACGGGGAAATTTGTCCGCTAAGAAAACGTTTCATTCGACGGTATGGAAAGTAAAGAAGAAGAACATCACGGGACTGGAGGTACTCCCTATGGGAGGTGAAGAAAACGGGTTTTAAGTTTTAAAGGGGGAAAACAGAGTAGTCGTGTTTGCGGCCTGCCGGACGCAGGAGGCAAGTGGGGCAGGCGAGGATTCCGAATAGAAGTGTTCGAGCAACTACATCTCCTTGGAGCGTTCCAGTGGGGGGCAGTACAGATCAGGTCCTACCGAAAAGGAAGGAGTTTTCGCATGTACTAGCCCGCTGTCGGTGCAAAACCTGGTGTCCGGATGGGGGGAGATTTTCAGGGATGTTCGTCAACAGTGCAAGGGGAGACTCGAAAGAAACCATAGTTGCATGAAGCTGCAAAAGAGGTGTTTCGGCAGAGGCGACGTGAAAGGTTGTTGAAAGGAGGAAAGGGGAGGTTGAACTTTTCCAGTTGGTCCCGGCGGAAAAAGGGGACGGGGAACAACAGAGGTCGTGGCAGTGAGGAGGGGGTTAAGGACCGGGAGGGAGTGACGGGGAGGACTCTGTAGGGGGGGGGGGTGATCGAGTGGATATTCAGCGAAACGGCGGGTCGATCGGCGAGAAACGGACGCCGGGAACCAAGCTCAAGGAGGAGAAAAAAGAAGGGAGTGACACCGTACTACGGACGGTAGGAAGCGGTGAACCCTAAGCAGTGAAGGGAGACCCCTATGTGTCCCGGTTCACGAGATGGGGAAAAGACGTGCTGGTCGTGCGTGTCGGGGGGGGGGGGGGACCTGTCGGGGGGATATATTGTTCGTCGGGAGTCCCACAGCCAGGGACGCGTAAAGAACATTGGGTGAGGGGGGGAGATTCAACTAATCGAAGCCCGGGGGGTCAGAGGGTTGTTTTCGAGATCGGGAGGGGGAACATCCCGTGTCCTACCACACCAGGAACGTGGTCAAAAGGGGAATGGCCCACGAAGAGGCGTTTGCCGGGTTGGGGAGGAAGAACCAGCTAATCTTTTGAAGTCTTAAAAGACAAAGAAATGAACTAACACTTATGTGAGACTCGTCCCCTCCCAACGGTGCTCCAAAAAACATAACTCTCTGAAGGTGCGGGGAACCCCTGGGCGTTTGAAAGAGAAAAGAGGGAAACCTCTTCAACATTACTCGAGAGAAAGAAAAGAAATCGCCGTCCAATCGAGGACGCGGCTCCGAACTCAAAATAGGGGAGAAAAGGGTATTCGAACTGGACAGTCACTTGAAAAGGAGGAAGTATAACTTTCCTCTTGGAGGTTTAAATTACGGGGAAACAGAAAATGGAAGGGAGGGAGAGGTCCTAGCTTAAGAAGTGGTTTAAACATTCCTCCCACACCAGACAAAACTGACTCCCGGGGATAGGGGGGAGAACTAGAATTGACAGAAAAATCAAACGCAATTAATGTTTTGTGTCAAAAATCCAGGAAAAGGGCCCGGTTATGTGCGAAAGTCCAGACAGGGAGGGGGTCGCCGATAGTCTATTGAAAAGGGTCGGAGGGGGAACGGTCCTAACACGGAAAGCGCAATATGGGTCTTGAGAACACACTAAAGGAGAAAATGTTCCGCCAGTCCATTAGGGAGCCACTTTGGGTACCAACGACTAGGGGGACGACGGGAAGATCCACGAGAACGGGAAACAGTGGGCGTCGAGAGACGTCCGCCAGAGGTGGGGAATCGTGGGAGACAAGACAAAGAATCGAAGGGCAAACAAATAGGAAAAGATCTGTTCTGATTAGTTGGGAAGTCCGGGAAGAGAACCGGCGTTCCGATCTCAACAGGGAACGACGGAGCATAATCGCAGATGCAACTGTCCGGAGGAAACAATTACGGGAAAGGAAGTGGGAAAACAAGGCGGGGGGGGGGTTCCAGAAGTGGATGGGGAAGGATCGGAAGAGGGAGACTTACGATTTTCGACTTTTGAGTGGGGTTACATAAGGGTGTCAACCCGAACGGGTAAAATGAAAAGACAAGAGAGAAGAGTGGGTACTATTTTCTCAATGACCAAGGAAGAAAAGGGGGGGAGATTAAGGAAAACTTTAGGTGGGGAAGGGCCATCTCATCATTTTCAAAACCGATTTAAAAGCGGGACAATCCTTGAATCGTTCCGATGGCATAGGGGGGAAAAAGGAATAAGAAGGTGTGTCATACGTTTAACAAATTGAACCCGCTAACGGGGAGTCGTTCAGGAAGAGCATCCTGGTTTGATCAGAGACAAAAAAAGAGGGGGAGGATGAAGATCGAGTGATGAAAAAAAAAATAACGAAAAAAAATGTTGGGAGTTGCATGACCCCTCTCAGGGGGTGGGTATAAAACAATCCACCTAAGTAGAAGAAGCCCAAGGGAGGGCCGGAGAGTCGAGAAAAATGGCTGGAAGGGGGAAAATAAACAAGAAATGAAATTCCTTTCGCATCTACCCAGTTACGGGGGGAGAAAATGGGTGATTCAGAAAAACTCGGCAAACTCCCTCACAGGCAGGCATTGGGGGGCTAAAAAAGGGAACATGGAAAACTACATGTTAAAGCCCGGGGGGGGCGAATCGAAAAAACGTGTCCAGAAGCGCACAAAGCGTCCATCCAAAGGAAGGAATCGAAGATTCCCCGGTAATCCGTATATTTGAACCTCGACCTTGCAGAAAGGGTGGGGTCGGAAGCAGGAGTGCCGATCTTCCCTTAGGGGGGGAGGGGGGGAACGACACCAAATCGCTACAACGAAGGAAAAGAAAGGTTCCCGCTGATTAAGGAGTTGAGAGAAACCGCGGTAAGGAAGAGGGGAAAACCTCCAAACGGTGTAGGAGAGAGTGTTACGCGGCTTTGAAGATTCGGCGGAAAAAACGTTCTGTTCATGGGGAGACAAGGCGCATTAAACAAAGTTTGGAGAGAAAGGAACCTTTTAACCGTTAACATTTCTCAAGACAAGAGGGCTTCGGTAAAGGCGGAATATCAAAACACTCCATGGAAGGGTCAGGGGTACTCCTCGAAAAAAGAGTCACGCACGAGTGACATGTTTAGGAAAAAAAAGACAGGGCAGAAAGCCGGAAGTCAACAGAACCCACAGGGATTCCTAAGGGGCTGGTGCCCAAGTTAAGAAGACACAGCAGACTTGGGTGTAGGGGGGGTTTAGTACCAAGGGAAAAATCTGGCAATGGTCGAAGTGTCCGTTTCATTGCAAAAAACAGAGGCAAAAGCCTAGTTGATAGGGGGTACAACGAGAAAGTTCTGTGAAAGCTCGTATACCCGGTCAAGGACAAAAGGCGGGGGGGAGGACCGCTGGCTA
>Ga0179591_1382092_pt1 | contig 13512 bp, 12 predicted proteins | sample CZOMad2_1_08_16f_FD_182891 | JGI IMG/M metagenome (GOLD analysis project Ga0179591, IMG submission 182891) | Vadose zone soil fungal communities from Angelo Coast Range Reserve, California, USA - CZOMad2_1_08_16fungal (PacBio error correction) | ecosystem: Environmental > Terrestrial > Soil >...
CTGGGGTGGAGTAGCCGTAACTGGGGGGGATGGGGTAGTCAGACGGCACGAGCTTTCTCGTGTCGTGAAAGCACCCCGAACGGAGTGGGGGGGGATGGGGAGGGGGAGTTATTACTGGAAATCTCTCGAATCTCTCGTGAAGGATCAAACCCTGGGGGGGATCGTGGATAGGGTGGTCGGGTACCCTTCTGCAACGAAAATTATTATGCAAGGACCTACTGAGGTTCCCCTCATAGGGGCACGAAAGCCATACAAAAGAACTGTTGATGTTGGTAGACAGGAAAGTATTTCTCAGTCAAAGGCGATGTACCCCAGGGCAAGAGTTGGTAACAACAGACGGGCTGACGCAGGGGGGGGAGTGTGAGAATCGGGGGGGAGAAAAAGAGCGGGTTCTGCGTAGGTTTGCTTTGCCAAAAAAAGCCAAGCCTATCGGTGTGTACGTAGAAACCACCACCCACCAACCCAAAGTGAAAATTCTCTGAAATTCACTCGACTTCATTGATAAGAATGACCATGGGTGAATGTACTTTCGTTCACAAGGCTTGGTCGACGTATAACAACAGCAGGTTTCACAGTTAGGGGGAAGAAAAATGACAGTTCTAACAAAACAAAGGGCGGATGTGTCGTACCGGAACCTGAACGCTTTGGGTGCGGGTTTGGCCTTTCGACCGGGGGGAGACCGGAAGATGGTGCAAGCTACAACATCTTACGAAGAACCTGAAGAACCCATACTCTACTTTTGATCTCCTTACCTAACGCGTTGTTCAAATGGGAAAGAATCAGTCTTCTGTCTTGAGAAAAGAAGGGCCTCACAGGTCTTACTTGAGAGAACGATGCCTGGGGTGAGTGGGGAGTGTACCTTTGAACAGGTCGTACAAAGATTATCTGGGGGGCAGGCCAATTCGGAAAGGGGTACTGCCCACTGGGAAGAAAAGGAAAAGCTGGGTATGACTCCCGGGGGGGGGGCCAGGTTTGGGCGGGTCCAAAAAAAGGGGTGAATGTTCGGAAAAGGAGATCGCGTAAAGCTCCTATGATCTAAAGGCCGACACCTTCCAGTGCTGTGAAAAAAAATATAGGTCTTAAGTAACTTCATTTCTTCGATAGAACCCTCCGTGAGATGCGGTTCTTGAACCGTAAAGTAGACGATAGGAGAGGAGATTACGCGTACCCGAAATCTCTGAGATAAGGGAAAACACTGGTATATAGTAATGAGATGAAACGACTGGGGGTGGAGGCAAAGACTGTGCACGGTGAAAGCAGAAGGAAAAACGAGGGGTGTGGGAGGAGCGGGCTTCAGTTGGTTCACGGTGATATAAAGAAAAGGGTGGCAAGGGGGAAAGCGCTTACAAGCGTTCCCCAACAACCAGGGAAGTGGCGTGGGGAAAAGTACTTCTCGTTAACGAAAAGAGTAGGAGGAGAGAAAAAAAAAGCATGCACTTCAGGGGGGGGTCCTCCGTCGTCAAAGGGGTGGGGAGAGCGACGGGAAGTGACTTCGAAAGGGAAGGATGGATGGGGGGGAAGAGCGGTCGCGGAAAAGGGGAAACTCAAAAAAAAACGTCAAGGTTTAAGACTGACAGTCCAGGGAATTGATGGGATTAGCTGAAACCCAGTGAAGAAGATGTGTGCAAGTGAAAGATGGACAGTAAACAACCCATGATGCAAGGAGACCGGGAAGAGTCTGAAGACATCACCGACCGTAGGGAAAGGGGGTAGAATGTTACCAGGAAGACACAACAACAAAGACTAGAGGAAGGAGTTTAACTTGGGGAATTCTTGAAAACTACCATAAATAGAATGGAGAGGGGGAAAAAAACAGTCTTGAAAATTGGTGGGAAAAGCGTCAGGCATCTTGAAAGTTGACCGCCGCCCGTGAAAGCTGGAATGCGGGGTCGTGATCAAGTAAGAAACTGACAGGAAATAATTACTTACTAACTGGAAGGGGGTGAAAGGGGTCCGCGGGTTGTGTCGGTTCACGTCGCCACGTGGCACACAAGAAAGGACGTGCCGAATTAACGAAAAAGACGCTCAAATACCTGCGAGAAAAGACTGGAACGTTCACACTTTCCTCAAAGAAACTCAGAGGGGGGGGGGAAAGTTTCACTAAGGAGAGGCCGAAACGGCAGGGAAAGTTCCGGATGTCGTTCGAGTTGATGGATCCACGGTAGGGGACTACACTTTACCGGAAAAAGAAAAAAAGCACTCGAACAGACACCGACGAAAGGGAGGATGTCACGAAAGCGAAATGGCACAGTGCGCCTAGCTCACTGGAAGATTACAGATTTGCCTGCCCTATAGCACTGGGGGAAAAAACGACTAATACTAAGTATCGTGAGTTTAGAAGCCTCATATAGGCGCTTGAAGGTTTTATCGAAGAAAATTGTGGAGGCTCCAAGCCATAACCATAGTGACGTGTCTTTGCAGTCCATACTGGAAGAGGAAGAGGTAGAGAGAACAAGTTTCTGGAAGGAAACATGGGACGAGATCAAATTGGAACGGTGTCCCCCCCCAATTCCCGCCAGACCATTACAAGACAAAAAAGAAGTGGACGTCTTCATAAGAGAGGGAAATTGAGGTAAGAAAGACGATACCGGTGGATGGAATCCTAACAAACCCCCGTCAGTGGCCAAGGGCAATATTTGTCCAGGGTGAGAGCAAGGGCAGGTTAAGTCCAAAAAACCCCTCCCTAAAGCCTCTTTTGGACTTCCTCATACGACGATAATGGGCAAAGGAAACCGGAAACAGCTCTACCACAGGGGGGAGTCAGAGCCTTTTCATTGTTGAAGACAAGAATAATTCAGGGGGTCTCACGGTTGGAGCCTGGGGGCAGCGTTCCGTCTTGCGGGAACAGTACTGTTGGAGGCAGGACCGGCCAAAAGGGAAAATTCAACCCGACAAAAACCCGTGATTAAACAAGGTAATTGCCAATTCTACGGACAGTTGATTCGCGGAAATTCAGAACGTGTCAGTGTAAAATTGGGGGAAACCGACCAGAGCACTTGGGACAAATTCGTTGTGTTGCGTCCACGGCTATTAAAATGCAAGTAAATGATAGACGGAAAAAAGGACCTCCCCACTGTTCTTAGCAGAGCCGTCGAGGAAGGTCGAGTGCGAAGGTGTACGGGGCAACGGAAACGAAAATGGGAAAAAGGGTGGCTCGCAAAGGCGGGCTTCAGCGATGTTTGTCCAACCATTTTCCCGGGGAATCCGAGGAAAAAAGGAGCTAAGACTACGGCAGATCCTGAAAGAAGAGTCCTCCTAACGGCCGTGAGGGGGACCTTCGAAACAAGAATGAAGTGAAACAAATACGCTAGCGGGTCGGTCCTCGTGTAAAGTCGACAATATCCCGAGGGGAGGGAAGGCAGCAAAAAGACGATGTATAAGAAAACCAAAAAAAGGAGGATGAAAAATGAGCAGAGACCTTAGGGTGAGAACGTGGATACAAACTTGGGAAAGAGGATAGTTGTCTCTTTACACCTTCGGCCCGACCGTGGGAGGATGAATACCTAGCAGGGGTACGCGAAGCACGGTCACTACAACCGGAGAATCGTGGGCAGAAGAGGCACGAATGAGCCGAAAACGCTCCGTAAAGTGCGTAAACCCAAAAGGGCAAATCGTGGGTAACCACCAAACTCAAGAACTAGGAGGGCAGAGGGGGGGAAAAAACCATGCGAATCTCTCTGAGTAATACAACGGCTGCCAAAAGAGTTCACTCGCGCATGTAACGTCCCATGGGGAGAAAAGGGAATGACGACGCTGAAAAAATTTCTTTCATCGCCTGGGGAACAGAATTCCCTTGATGCGGGTTTACACTAATGAATTGGCGAAAGCAATAAAAGAAGCTTACGAAAGGAGTGGTCTTACCGACCTTAGCACGGTGGGGGGGGGTGGGAACGTCCGTTGTCGGACCCGAGCCAGAGAATTGCGTTCAGAAGCGACCCGAACGCGCAAACGGAAAAGGTGACCATCCGACTACACTGTCGTGAACCAAACTGACACGGCTCCCGTTCTAGGGCCTACTGAGGAGGGTGGAGACGTCTGCAATCGTACGGACTGAATCGCACCGAGGGCCGGTATTGTATGGGGCTTGGCCTTACCGAAGCGGACAACGGCCTTATGGCCTGAAAAGGGATGGGAGGACTGACCCAGGAGGAGCATATCTGGCCCTGAGCAAGGATTCCCTGCCGTGAGATTTTGGGGTTTCTGGTAGGGTGAGGTCATAATTTGATGTTCGAACCGTGCTCGAGCGCCCAGGGGGTCACAAGGGGAAGAGGAAGACAAGTTGATGCCGCAGAAATCTGGCGTAGAAAAGGATAGGGCTGGGAGGAAATAAAGGGGGAAGGCTACCCCAATCAAGGTGGAATAAAAGGGCATTATGGAAGAAGGAAAGATCGACTTGTCCATGCGGGAAAAGTAATACGAGAGCGGCCCTTGCCAGAGGTCATAGGAGAGTGAAGCGACAAAGTGATCCCTCATAGGACGTAAGAATGCCGCTGAGGGGGTAGGGGTCGGGGGGAGGGGGCGATGAGGCGGTCCCGTGGGTCTGAGCCGTACTCAGGGACATTCGCCATTGACGGCCCCAAACCCGAATAGGGGGTTGGAGGCTACCAGCGGAAAGTTCAAACCATAGAAGGTAACTTCTGCGATCGGGGAAAGGTGGTCGTGGTTTACGGAGGACATATTCTAGACAACCGCTACAGAAACTTTAAAGCGGGGGCTAATAGGTTGGGGTCGCGAAGGCCAGATAAAACACACCCGCTAAGTAAATCCTGCTTCAAAGGCATGCGCCAGATGAGTTAGGTGATTTGACGCGCGAAGCTAAATAGCCTTTCGCATGGAAGCCAAAGTCGAGATGGGTCGGTGCCCAGTTAAACGACGCTGCAAGGTTAACGCAGCTCAGCTAAAGCACCCGTCCCGGGTATTGAACGCTGGATAAGAGATCTCGCTCCAAAAACGGAGTGAGGAGGGGGATAAAATGTTCAGGAAAGTGCGTTTCAGAAAAAGAACAGATCCTGTGGAAAACGTTTGATTCGCGATGAAATGGGGGTCCTCATCGCACTTAAGGGCGTAAATCTCCCGAAACATAAGAAAATGTGAGCTTCAGCAGGGGTAATCACAAATCAATATAACGGTAAGGGCCATATAGGGGTTAATCGATGAAAAAGACGGGGATGTGGAGTCTTCAAGGTCCGCTACCATAGCAAGTCTTTAATCCAAAAAAGGGAAGAAGGACAAAAACGTCCATCGTCTCGGGGGAAGGTGTGCGTAGAAAAAAAAAAGCTGAAGGACTGCCGATTAGAGGCACACTCCAGCTATTGGGGAGAAGTTTAATGACGCTGTAAGTTTCGCAATCCATTCTTTGGAAGATGTCAATATGAAATGGTGACAATTTGCTGGGGATTTACGAGCAACAGTACGACAATAATCAGGAAGCCACTCAACCAACCTACACTAAAAGATCACCCAGCAGGCACAACACGTTGCGTTGTCGAAGTCGACTTAACTGCCCATGCAAAAAGGGGCCTATCTCCCAGGGACCTGTTCGGAACCTAAGGGAGTAGTCGACCTCGTGTAGAATCCTGGGGGCAAAAAAGTCCGAAGATTGCACCTGGAAGGGGGAGTGATAGACGAAAGTGAGGTCCGTCAAAGACTCCTATTAAAAGAAACCTGGACGGTTTACCTTGGATTTCGGCGAGGTGCAAGAAGAGACAATATGGCGATCTGAAAGGGGGGGTCGACAAATCAAAATTGTTAACGGGTCCAGGACCAGGCCGAGCCCAATAACTTGGGACCAGGAATCAACTTGAAAAGACGCACGGAGTCCATAGGATACAGCTTCTGGGGACGATATTTAGCCATTACGGGGGGGCGGCGCTAGGGGCATGCTACTGAAACCTCCATCGCGGCGCAGCCGATCCTCAGTTCTCACATTAGAATATCACAGGCAAAAGTAAATGACGCAATGCCATCGTGGTGGCGACTTCATAAAGGGAATTCCACCGAACTAGGGCCGGCCCCGAAAAAACTTTAAGGACGAGAATGTTTTTCCCCGGTTGCGGTCCGGGAAAAGGTTAGATAGGTCGTCAACGTTGGCAAAGAGTTTAAGATGGCGAGAGGTGAGTTTCGTATACTTCTCTCTTAGGGCCGTACAAAGACAAAAAACCCCGCCCAAAACCGTGAGTCAAGGCGGTGCGGTATAAACAATCATTATGCTGTCGTGAGGACTTGACGTGTCATTGGCAAGGGTAACCGACAACTCACTGGGAACATTCGGAAAACTTGGAGAGCATCGGAGATGACAGTCCATAAAGTTAACGAAAAAGTTCAGGGCCTCCAGAAGGGGGCATACAGGGCATTCAGGATGTGACGAGACGTGTGGACTAAGGGAACGGACGGACAAATATAAGGCAGGGCATGGTTTGGAACACCTCGACAGAGAAGCAATCGTGAGAGGGGGTTTTCCAAAAACGATTTGCACAGGGTAATCCTCAGAGTACGGAGACTAAAAAGACCAGTTTCCTCGCCCCAGAATAATCTGAAAGAGTTGTCATTTGTAAGGGCTTTCGTCTTATGCAGAGTGATCGACCAAAAAAGACTGAAACGTAGTAAAAGACAACAGTAATTAAACCCATTGGCTTAGCAGGCAACCCAAATTGGAGCTGCTCACAAAAACCAAGGGGAAAAAGAGAGATCCATTGAGTAAGCACTAAATGTAAGAGGGATAGGTGTAACGCTAACTCTTCTGAACCCCGACTTGTAAAAGATAATCCTGGGCGATGGACGGCACTGGAAATTACTAACCTGTGAACTGCGGTCAAAGGAGCCTAAAAAATGAGCAGGAGAGAGTAGATCAGTAATAGGAGGCCCCAGGGACAATATATTGGTGGTGAAACTCAGGATCGAGGGGATCAGATGTGTGACAAAAATACCAACGTCTCGGGCCGGCTTGAAAAAACCTTCGCCAAATGAGGAAATAATTAAGTCAGAGGGCTCCCACGGCCCAGGGGGAGACTTTGAAAAGCGTCGATGAGGGCTTTCATCGGCTGGGAATACCAGAAACCTTAAAAATGGATGTCGGGTCACACTTGCCAAACACGTTCTTGGAAGGGAGATCAAACGGCAGATGGGGAAAAAGGGAATGGGTCAAGGGCCACCTGAAGGCATTGGGGGGGGGTGGCGGGTTTAGAGGGAAAGGGTCAGTTGGTAACGACCCAGAGAAGTAGCGTGCGAAAACTGAACGACGAAACTCTACACAGGGCAGCCGACAAGCTAAGGTATCAAAAAAGCAGGGACGCCGGCTACCGGGGGCAACTTTTAAAGAAGACCCTGTCTGAGGGGGGGCGGGTAGACCTCACTGGGGGAAATCGTCAGAAACATGAAAGTCTACAGAACGAGGGTCCGAGGTCTTGGGGGAAGGACCGGGGGATACGTCCAGAAGGTAAACGGTTTTGCCGGCAAATGGTGGGCTGGTATGGGTTGACTGTCCCACAGAAGAAAACGAGTAAGAGACTTTCATCTCGACTCCTTCCGTGAGAGGGGGGGTGGAATTGAGTTTGGGGCTGGTGTGGCGGGTCACGAAAATTGAATTGTCTAATAAGGTTTGTCGGGTAAGATGTCAGAAAAGCCTATGAAGCTCTAAGGTGGGTTGCCGGATCCAAGCAAAATTCACATGCTTTCGCCATCTATATTCGGGCCCGACCTTAGGGGGACTATCAGGACCCGTGCCATCACCGGGAACTGTCTGGGACCGTCATCAGAAATATCGTTATACTGAGGAATCACATTGAATCGAGGATCTGACCCGGGGGCAAAGGGCAGATTAGATCGACCAAGACCCAATGAGGACCACAGGAGGAAACGGTTGACCAATCGAGCCGGCTTCGTTTTAATTTGAGGGATTGCGGCGTCTGTTCTTAAGTGATCGTAAAAATCCAGAAGGTTTGGGGGAATGGAAAGAGCCATTGAAGCCCAAAGAATTTCCTTTGTGGCGAACAGTTAAAAAGTTCTCGTTAAAAAAAGAGCTGAGGTGCGGCGAAAAAATGCAAGGGAGGCCTTAGGTGGTAGCCGGGGAAAAGGTATGGTTGAGATCGTGAGTCTTCGGCACGAGAAAAAAAAAGGTGAAGAAAGGGGGCAAGATGAGTGAAGAAACGACAAATAAGTCTAGAACCTCAAAAGGCAAAGGAAAATACTGACGGGAAATGCATGGTTCCTGGATGTTTTCTGCCGCTCCCTCTCAAAGCACCATTCTTTGGGGGACGTGCAAAGGACCACTAAGCGATGGAATGTCTTAAATACAGTGAGCGCCTTCTCAATCCCAGCAACAAGTCGTATGGGGTAGGGACTCAGGACATAGCATCTGAAAAAACACAACGTAGGAAATATAGGATTTTAGAGGGAAAAATGCTGAACGCAGAAAAAAGATCAAGGACCTGTGGAGGGGACGTCCGCATTCAAAACGGTGTCCGAATCATCAGCTTGAATTGTGTAAAAAGCCAGTAAAAGAGGAAACCTGGACTCCACTGGGATTCCGCAGGAATGCCAAAAAAAAATTGAAAGGACACTAGGGAAAGTTCAGGAAGGTGAAGAGGAGATAAAGAAAGGGATTGTGTGGTCTTTGGAACTGTGCTAAACGAATCGGGTAGAAAATGTCTGCGGGCCGAGTAATCCCCGACTCGACCGAAATGGGAGAAAGTAGACAGAAGAAACGGCGGGAGCCTGCCGAAGTTCAAAACCTCAGCTGAAAGGAAGTTGTTCAGGGACCTGTCAAAAAACAGTCATGGAGGGTTTGCCTCTGATTTCTACCTTTTCCCAAGAAGAACAACGGCTTTAAAATAATTGAAGAAAGTCAAACAAGTGGCACACCACAACCAAGACTCTTCGCTTGTCACCTTCACTGCTTGGAAACAAACAGTTTGCGGGGGTCGAGAGCTAGAACGGGCGAGTGTGCCCTGTGCCGATGAACCGGTGAGGAAACTACGAACTATCATCAGGGACGGTCACAAACCGAAGTGGGGGGGAACCCGTCTATGGCCGGGTATTGGAAAGAATGTAAAACCTCCAGACTCTATCGCATTCTAGAAAAGGGAAAAAAACCAATGGAAGGAGGTCATCAACCTTTGAAACTTCCTCTGAGAGCTGGGAAACTGGAGAGGCAGTGGCTAACACCATCCAAATGCTGGTGACCCTAAAAACAAAAGACAAGAAACAGGAAACCAAAAAGGGTCCGTCGCGCAGCTTCTGGGTATTGCCAGTAGGGGCTCCTAGGGGCATCCTGACAAAGCATTTTCTCCTGCAACCATCATTCATTGTACGAAAAACGGTAAAGGTCTGCCAAAAGAAAGAACCCTCCCGGAAACGTGTAGAATGAAGAAGACCTGACGGGAATTAAAAACACCTAGACAGCGATAAATGGATTAAAAGTCAGTGGGGAATTTAAACGATGACAGCGTGGCGGGGCTGAAGTTGTAGAAAGGGGGCATCTGTACGGAGCGTTCGGGAAAACAAGAGGAAGCACTAACAGTGGGCCCGACAAGTAACATGGGAAAATCACCTCCAACCCGTGATTCCAAGGCAGGGGCATGAAGACAAAAGGCGGACGGGAACACAGGAGGGGTTATTGCGTCAAAGTCAGATTGAAGGTTTGAACCGAAAATAACGGTGATTCAGGGGTTCTTTTAAAAATCAACGGCGATGAAAAAGCAGGCAAGTGAAGTCAGAACAAAGGAAATTCAAGACCGAGTTTCGCGGCGGGGCAATGCCGGGCTATCTGAGATGGGGCTAAGGGGGAGACGTCAGGCCCGAAGGACAGGGCAGGTGTGCAAGGGAGAAGAGCAAGGCAGACGAGCGTGTGGGTTCAAAAAACGGAAAAAAACCTGGGGGGAAAGCAAAGAAAGGAAAGCAGACAAGGAGACCAGTCGTAGGCGCGCCTTAAGGTACTAGCTGTTGGGAGGATTGTCGGACCATTTCTTGACTTTCAATCGACAAAAGGGGGGTATTGAGGGAAAATACAAAGGGGGTTCGGACGAATCGGGAAGCAAAACAACAGAAAGAGGGAAAAGGCGTGAGGGCAAAACAAGAGAAAAATGCGCTCAACAAAACGGAGGGGAGGCCATCAAGTCTCGTTGGGGACGGAGACCGATTGTGTCTCCGGGACAAGGCGGTCCCTACAACTTGGAAAATACCGGAAGGGGACCGAAGCACGGAACTGGAAATGACCAACCGAGAGAGATCTTTCCTCCTGACGAGGATAGATCAGTAACTAATCGGACCCCAGGGCAAGATTGGTGTTAACCAAAAGCTCGTCTTTAGGGGGACAGAGGTCTGAGAGGTCAAAAAAAAATAGGGCCAAAACATCTCGTGCAGGAAGTACTCTTACACGGAAAAACCCAGGGTACCTCGAACGGATTCACGGGCAGTTTGGAGGATTGGAAAATTGAGGTCGACTTGCAAGGGGTTTCGGAGATCCAGACAAAAATGGGGCCGCAAGGGGGGGGGTCAAAGCGCAGACCCTTGAAGTCGCCCGCAATAGGGGGAAGAGTAAGAGGAAGGAATGGAGGTGGTCAACCAAGCGTTGGTGTGGGATGACGGTTCATTGGTCGGCCCGGTATAAAAAAACGAGGTACGCGGTTGACCCGACCCGGAAAAAAGCTGAACACAAGAGGCCGGGGCCCCTAAGACTGGGAATCGGGATAAAGAGACAATTCCAAACTAACTGAAACTTTAGACTGAGGAGTCTGGCGATGGGGGGGAAAAAAAGAAACGTTTATAAAGAAAGTCGTGAAGCTTGTTAAACAAGCTAGTTGATTTGAGGAAATTATGGGGGAAGAACAGGGGGGTGACTAAAAAACTGGGGAAAGTCACTGATGGGAGGGAAATTTACTGGGGTAAGACAAAGGAGCCCCCGTATGGGGAAGAGCGGCAATCGCTGACAGGCGGTGGGGGTTAAGGGTAAGGGGTAGTTTCCGGCGGGGCCCAAGTCCGGTGTTTGCTCCCCTGAAGGATACCGCCCCTGACGAGAAGGAAGAAGCTCCGAGGGGTGATCCTCCCCAACAAAAAGGGGAAGGTTTGGCGTTCAGCATCTAAGATACTTGGCAAGGTCAATACAATGAGAGAAGGAAAGAAAACACCTAAGGTTCCCACGGGGAGGCTTAGTTGACGGCATGATCAAGATCGACGGGAAGACTAGGACGGTGAGGCCTCAGAAAGAGATCCATGTATCGTAAGAGAGGAAGGCGTAGGACGGAAACTTTGGGCCCGTCAGCTTGACGGGGGAAAAATAGTCTCCTCATTCGAGGTTTATGGAGGGCTATGGTCGTGTCCGGGAAAGGTTGGATCGAAGGACGTTGTGCTTGGGGCAATGGAGAACGAAAGTGGGAAAAAAAATCAGAAACCCAAATCCGAGGTTAGCGGAGAAGGCAGGGACAAGGTAAATTCTCGTTCAAAAAGCGTGGACGGGGGGAGGAGAAGGGGGCTACAAGTCGGGGCTAATCGGCCGGATGGTGTCGAAGCTACTGGCCGGGTGTAACTTCGGAATTGAGAAAGGGGGAGAACCGTGAATCCTGGTCGAGAGTGACCGACAAAAATCCCGAGAATTCTAACTCAGCAGACCGGATACTGAAAACGTAAGGGAATGGGGGGGATTTGGGTTATTGGCCGCGAGGGGAACAAGAATGTACAGGGGGGCGGGACGCGATGGACGGCGTGAAGTGAAGACGCAGCTGCAAAGTTAGGGAACGCCTCGTAGGAATCCAAAATCCACGGTATGGGTGAACAAGTTCCCAATAGATCAATCTCACAACAACCACTAGATGGAAAAGAAAGGTGGACCGATGAAAAAGAAGAATAACCGACGACGGTGAGGGAGGGCACGAAGAAAAGGCACCTTTGTCAACGAGGCATCATAGTGCCGGGTGGCACGAAGTCCAGTCTAAACCTGTTAACATACGGTAAACGAAGTGTGACGAGAGGGAAAAGGGGAAAATAAACAACCTCAATGGTAAGGACGGATTTCACTTACGTAAAGCGGGGAGGAAAAAAGGGGAGACCTTTAGGGGGGGGGGGGGGTGGTTCACTGAGGCTCAAGGGCACAGCGGTACGAAATTATCCACCTAGAACTGGTCGAGAGAACCAGACCTGTGAAGAAGTAGACAAAACCGGTAGGAAACGTTCACAAAGTTCAGGGCGCCGTCGGATGAAGACGAGGGGAACGAGAAGTGTTACTAGGGGGAACTCCTCCCACCGAAAGGGATGACCCTGTCATGGCGAAGTTAGGAAATTCACACAAAGGCGGAACGATCACCTGGGGAACTACAAGAAACCGCATCAACACTGCACCCACCGAAACTCGAGAGGAGGGATAGAGGCAAACGCTTACGGGGGCAAAGACAAATTCGTTTCGGAACGAAATGAATTAGGAGAGGAAAGGTTATCTCCGATAGGGGGTAAATTTTCAACCGAATCGCTAAGTCGGAGTGAAGCATGAAAGTGAAAGATGGGGCAACGCTGTAGGTGAAAAAACTTTGCAGGGACCGAGAAAAGACTCGAAGCGGCGAAATGGGGGAAAGGTTCGCGTTGGGGGAGGCGGGCAATGTCTATCAAAATCAAAGCTCAAAAGGGCGATTCGGATCAGGAGGAACAGGGGACGGGGAGAAAAACGAAAAAAAAAAACATGTAAACAAAATAAAAGAATTCCTGGAGTTCATCAGGACGCTTTTAAATATGGCCCATTAGTGAAGACTCGACTTCAAGAACCGACTCAAATATGTATGGAGCAAATCCGTGCTCCACGTGGGGACTATCAACTTTAAAAAGGGAAAGAAACATACCCGGCCATCGTGAAACGTAAAGTCGAAATGACGCGGAAGACAGGGGAGATAAAACAAAAAAGGGCAGCATTCTAAATTTTTTCAGGAAAGTGATCCGGTCATTTCGACAGATGAAAGGAGGTTGAAAGGGGACTTTCGGAAAGGTGGGATACTGTGGGGGTCGGGGTGGCCAGTTCTTGTACGCGGGTTTTAAAAGTTAACAGAACTGGGGAAAGGAAAAAAAACCTCCAACCAAAGTCAGAAAAACCAAGGAATTCCGGACAGCTTCGGGAGATTCGAACTTCAAAACGTCATTGTGGGGGCAAGGGGGAAACGACATAAAGGACCAATCAACTGGGGGGGTATCTCACGCGGAAAATCCGTAAGTGACGAAGAAGGTCAGTCGACACGTTGGGGCCTGTAGATCCGTCGATTTAACTTTTCGAGGGGGGACGAAATGTTTCGGAAAGGGAAAACGAAAACGGGCGTGTTGTTGGGGGGGGGCACTAAAGCAGCGCTAGAGGAATGAGTTTTTTGGGGACAACGATTTGGGGCGGGGTTAAATAGAGCTATAAAGCTCAGGCAGAATGGTCTCGAGTGTAAAGTGCGTAATTGCGTAGGGCGCGAAGGGGTGAACATCCTCCAAGTGTGTGGGGGACGAGAAAACAACTGATCCGAGGACCAGTGAGGGCGGCAAAAGAATAATATCCTG
>Ga0179591_1184359_pt1 | contig 13510 bp, 16 predicted proteins | sample CZOMad2_1_08_16f_FD_182891 | JGI IMG/M metagenome (GOLD analysis project Ga0179591, IMG submission 182891) | Vadose zone soil fungal communities from Angelo Coast Range Reserve, California, USA - CZOMad2_1_08_16fungal (PacBio error correction) | ecosystem: Environmental > Terrestrial > Soil >...
CTTGTGCTTACTTTCTATTCCGATTAATATTCTAGGACAGGAGAATAAAGACTGGAAAAAAATAATGTCTTCTCTGGGGGAAGAATAACGGTGAGTGTGGGAGATAAAAACGACTAACGGGAATGGAACTAAAAAGAGGGTTCATGTTCGGAGGGCGGTTCGTGTCTTATGGGGGGGGGGGGCTTGGATAAAGGAGAAGAAGGGGTTGCTTTGTTCATGCCGGACCGGCCAAAAAAGGACTTTCGCGAAGGATTTGTCCCCATAAGCAAGGTTTTGTGTAAGGATTGGTGAACAACTCTCTCTTCGGATAGCTGTGAAACCGGGGGAGAAGGGAAAGGGAAAAAAAAACTTTGCCCGCCCAGAAAAGAAAGGGTGTTTTCGCAGGGAGAAGGGGGAGAAGGGGAAGTAGACTGGACAGACGTGCGCATAAATGGCTGAAGTGACTGCAAAGGAAAAATTTCCTTCAAAGAAGGCCCTGTTAGAAAAAAGCTTTTTGAGATTGGGGAAAAGGGTGGGGGGCAAGGGGGACTTCGGGGGTGGAGTGCGCGGTGGGTGGGTGGATCGATCACTTCAAGGGGGAAGGGCCACGGCCACCAATAGGGGCTTAAAGAGGCTACCGGGGGCTTTCATAAGAAAGAAAGATGAAAATAAGAGATTGCACGCCAATCAGTTGCAAAAGCTTGCATGTTCACAATCTTGCGTAACTCCGGGTTGTTACGGACAGAGTCCTCTCGGAAGGTAAAAAGACCAGCCCTATTCCTCCATGAAAAAAATTGAACCCACAGTGAACCACTGTATCATAACTTCAAATTGGAAAATCCTCATCGCTTCGGGAAAGAATCCTCACCAATTGTGCCAGCCTGTTTCACTAAAAAGTAAGCATAAAGGTGAAACCAGATGGAACTGAGCCTGGAAATTGGGGGAAACGTTTAACTGGGATTCCCAAAAAAAAGGGAGGGTATGGGGAAGGGCAAGCTGCCTCCGGAATGGCGTGGGTCTAGAGGGGTCTTTGCTCAAAAACAGGTTAAAGGCCACAAAAGGGAAAAAAAGTCGTGTGGGGAGGTACACCACGTGGAGAAGAAAACGTAATAGGACCCGGGGAGGGGTAGGTAAATGATGGTAAACATGATGGTGAAGCTTGAAGACGACTAATTGAACCGAATACCGTTCTGGGGAGGGGGTGGAGAAAAATATGAAACTCTATCTGGGGGATGGGAGGAGGTCTGAGAGTGGTATATGAGACTCAGGAAAGAAACAAAATATTATGTTGAGCTCAACTCTAGCTACCACCCGGCGTCGGAATTGGGGGCAGTGTGGGAAAAAATCGTATCGTTGGACTGGTCTCGATAGATGGGGGTGTTAGGTAACTTACTTAAAAATGGGATCTGGTGGGGGAAAGGTCGGGGGGAAGAAGGGAGAGAAAGGACGCTAAATCCGACACGAAACACGGTGGTTGGGTGTCGATTTCACTCATTAGTCCGGGGCGTGGGGTATTAAGAGCTCTGACAGGACTTCAAAAGGTTTTTCCAAAAAATAAAATCCGGAGAAGAGGTCGACCACTTAGGAATGATTGGTAGTTCGAAAAGAAAAATGGAATCTGATAAGTTTGTATTGCGAAACCGGACTTTGGAGGCTGAAATGGTGTACATGCGGTTGCTAAGAGGATGGACAGTATACAGTGACAAGGGGAAAAGGCACATGTGTGTGTGTGTTGGCAGAGATCATCACAAACGAATAAGATGTGCCCACAAAAAAAAAGGGAAAAAAGGGGAAGCGTATATGTAAATAATCGCGGAGAGTTAAAAAGAGGTCGACGAAGAAGGTGGGATAAGAATAAAGAAAATCATGTCGAAATAACTCCACTCATTTTAAAAAAAGGGTGTCAAAAGGGGTTCCATATGCTTTTTTAAGGGAGGAGTGAGACAACAAAAAGTGCAAAAAAGAAGTCCAGCTTGCTAATAGAAGAATCCATTAGAAGAGAAGTTCAGCAAGGAAGGTAGTGAAACAGGCACAACAAAGGGTTTGCTAGGGGGGCTCGATTATACTTTCACTGAAAGGGGGAAACGAACGGTTTTCCCGAAGAAAAAAAACACAAAGTAATGAGGCAGCCGGCGAACCATATGAGAGGAGTCTTCTAGGTGAAGGAACACAATATCTCTAAAAGAAGGAGGGGGGGTCACAAAGAAGAGTGTTGGGGATAAGTCTCCTACTATACACGCTCAGCATCCAAAGGAGTCGAAAGATGAGATCGGTCAATAGGAAAAAAGAAGGTTTCCTTGAAAAAGGAAAAGACGGGCGGGGGGCTTTGTCGTCTTAGACTTTCCACTCGGGGGGGGGGTTTCCTAATTATACCAAGAAAATTTACTACCGACGAGGCGCGAAGGATTCGACAGTTTTTAAGAATCCCAAGTCACAAAATTGTTTCCTAGGCCTTGGGTTAAGGTTGTCATCGGACGAACCAACGAGGGGGAAAACGGGCCATTCAAACCTAAGGAGGGACATCAAATCCTCAGAGAGACATGTGTTGAATTACAGTCAACAATAATCTTTGCCCACTGGGGACATCCATTGTAAAAAAGAAATGACGGGGGGGGTAACCGTGTATGTGGTTTATACGCCAGGTGAAGGACTGACCAATGAAGACCAAGGGGAAAGAAAATTACTGATAAGGGAAATGAGAGGAGAAAGGGTGCGTCCACTATCTAGAGGGAAGCCAAGGGAAGAAACTCCCTGGGGGAAAAGGGAGTTCAAAAAGGGTGCCGCGCGCGAAAAGGGTTGGGGGGTGATCATGGGGTAAGGCGATGTGGGGGGAGAGCTACCTCTTCTTACCTTTCTTCTGGGATCGACGACAACCTTGTGTTGAAGAAGCGGGGAAGGCGAATGTTCGCTAGAAAGGAGCGCCCTTCCAACTGTTGGGGGGAAACGCAAGCGTCCATATAGGGGGAGACCGAAGGGGGGGGACGGCGGAATGGTATCGCAGCAAGCCGGTGCAAACCCTGGTTTGTGGGGCCAAGATGGACGTTACAGAAAAAGAAAATCCGTAAGAAAACCCAATCCGAAGGAACAGCAAGTCTTTCCCCCTCTAAAAGCTTTTTCTCATAACAGGCGTGAAGGTCCTAAATTTGGGCCCCGGGGAAAAAAGGAAGAGGGACGATAGGAGTCAAGGGGAGTCAAGGTAGTACAGTACCTGAAGCAAAGACCTTAAAACAACTACTTGCTTGGGCTGGAAAAAAGGGGAAAGGGAGCAGGGAGAGGTGAAGCATAGCATAATTGAGAACGCGGCATGGGGCCAATCAGACACAACAGGGCCGAGGTTTGCCGATGCGCGCAAGTTGCGCAAGGTGGGAACGGTAGGCAGGGAAAAAAACAGGCGTGAGAAAAACAAAGGATCCAGAACGAAAGCGGCGGACGAGGGAAAGAAAAAAACAACTTGTTCAAATGTTCTTACCAGGGGAGTTGCTTTGTGTAGTGTGTCCAACCAGGATACAATCCCACATCTTGGGCATAAAAAAGCATCGAAGGCAGCTCTCGCCTGTTTTGAAAGCGTATACTGGGAGTTGATCAGCGAAGCGTAATCTTGAGCACGTTAGCAAGATCAAAAAGTATACATTATCTGGTCTTTAAACCGGAAGTCGTATCCATTTTTATAATCCACACAGGTGCAAACAGAATACAAAAAAGAAACTGGGGTTGCAATATGAAATTTAGTATTCTTTTTGACCGTAAAAGGACTGAAAATTCTCAAAAAACGCAAAAAGACCGGAAAAAATAACGCTACCCCGACAGAGCCGGTATACCCAGTTGAGGAGGTTAAAAAAACACAGTGCTGCATAACTACAAGAAAGGACGAAGGATACGATAACTGAATCATATTTCCCTTTGTGGGCCGAAGTGGGTCGACTACGATAACTCACCAAGCGCACCATTTTTCCTCGTCTACGGAGGGGAAAGGACTGTGGCTCTCCTTGCAGGGCAACTGACGAGTAAAAATGAATTTATGTAGATCATCAACTTTCATGATTAAATCGAACCGTGTGCCCCTCCAAATAGAAGGGTGAATGGGTTGCAAAGCGTTTAAATCGTCGCTCACTATCTTAGCCGGGAAAGAGGGAGGGGCTTCAGAGCAAAAGTCGCCAGTCGTCAGAGGGGAAAATCCTCCGGGCTACCGAAAGTCTTATTTAAAAATTGAACACGTCAAGAGAGATATCGAGCAACACACAAACATGAGAAGAAAAGTATATATACATCGCTCTAAAAGTATTTGACTTCTAAAGTGAAAGAATTGAGCCCCTGATTCTCCGGTCGCGAAACGACTTAAGACGTGGGTATCGACTCGAAAGCTGAGTGCGCCAGGTCTGGTTTGAGGCGACGATCGAACAGAAGCCCATGAAAACCAAACATTCAAAAAAGTCAAGAGGTGGGCAACGGAAAAGGTTCTCATCATCTTACAGTTGAGAGACCTACGCCGTCTTTTACCCGAGAATCTGCGACGGCGAGTGAAGTCAGCCCAAATACAGAGTAACATGGCGGGGAGCCTGTTAGGTCCTTCCATTCTGCCACACACTGTAGAGGAATGGGGAGATTATCATGAAGAAGAATGCGAAGTGTTGGACGGTCAAGGATGGAAAACCAACTCGAAACGGAGAGAGGGGCAAATGCTTATTGCAGGGGGTTCTTGTCCTTTCTTGGGGGTGTGGGGGAGGTATCCTGTTTAAGATTCACGGATTTTCGGGACCACAAGAATGGCAACGGCTAAGTGAATTTACAATTTTTTTGGAAGCGGTTACAGTGGGGTTACGTATAAGGGATACTAGAAAGGGTAAGGCGAAAATGGCATCAACCAAACTGAAAGTGCTAGAAGAGGAAAAAAAAGACTAGATACCCTCGCTACTAAGAAAGCTTCGAGGGGTGGGACCTACGGGTGGGTGTGACATGAACACAGGACGCGAAAAAACAGCACATTAGGGAGTTTCACTCGGAGAGGGGCGTTGCACTGATGAAAAGTCTGGGACTTGCCAACCGTGGTTTTTGATGACGACGTAGTTCACCACAATGCTCAAAGGAGGAGGTTTCAACAAGCAAAAACAGTTTTGGGGGCTGTTTGGAAAAAAACACTAGAGGCTAAAAGTAGGGGGGCATGTACCATGAAAGTCAACTTAAGAGTGAACCCTTGGAAGAAACCAGAAAAAGAGAAGTATTTGTGTTTAATTTTGTCTTCTCCTGGAATTTAAAGGGGTAATGGAACATTAACTCCTGGGGAATCAGCTTGTCCATTGAGGAGAATTCATAGGGGGGGGGGGGAGATTGAAGCACTCACTTTGTCATATTTTGATATGCCCGGTCGGTTAGGTTTCATTTGCCTTCTAATGGGTATTTTACTTCACTTCGTTTTTACTCGCGACTTTTGGTGAGGTGAAGAGAAAGCAACCGCCATTTCTTCTCTAGGGATTACCTGGCCGGTACACTGATGATAAAGAAGAGGCTAATAGGGTATTTAAACCGGAAGCGGTGGACGGTGAGGTCGAAATTTAGCGGTATAATGGGTCACCATCTCGAGAAATAAGGAAAAACCGTGGAACCAACCGTTACCCACTGGAGATGACACCAGCTTAAGAGTCTCTACACCATTTTAAAAGCCGGGGAAGTCTTGCGGTGGTCCTGTAAAACGCACCAGAAATGGGGCCCAGTTCACGATTTGAGGGAAAAGAATAAAGGCCACCCCTAAAAGGGTAAAGGAAGCCTGAGTGGGACAACCATAAGTGGACTTGGGGAAATGACCAAAGGTGTTATGGAGGTTATGGTTGCTGTACAAAAGAGGAAAGGACTGGATGAGGTTCTAGAATCGGTGCGGATAGCACATTTAAAAGGCAGGCCTGCAATGGGTAAGGTAAAAATGATGGGAACAAACAAAGGAGCGACTTCAAGGGATACACCGGGTCCGTATAAGTTGCTGGGGGTATAAGTCAAATTCTCAAGCGATAGGGGGGGAGAAGACTTGTAAGCCTCGCCACAAGCAAAGTTTGTTGTTCCAGAAATAAAGACAAGGATTCTAGGTTCTCAAGAATGGGTGTCGTCTAGGGGGGGGTATTTTGGCTCACGGAGACAAATAAAAAGTATGGGGGGGTTTTCAGACGATAATAAATTGATGCTAGGGGGGGGAAGTTTTACGCGACGTATCAGAATATACGGGTGAAAGTCTGTCAGTAATTTAAGAGTTGTACGTGGCACGTGGAACCCTGGAAACTATGAGAGAAATACCTCCAAAAGGTGGGGGTGTGTCATTGGGGTCAATAAGGAATGGGGGATTCTATCTCTCGCAGGCCGGGGCAAGGGGGGGTGTATCCACGTCAAGAAAACATCAAGAAGGATCATGAGCACAAAAACTTACAAACTGGGCTGTTGGAGTTTAGTTCTGGGAAAGGAAGGATGTGTCGTCTACGACTTCCAGAGGGAAGCAGTCACCAGCTTTTTGAAAAAGGAAGGTGTACTTGTACGACGGCGGGCGAAGGGGGAGTTGAAAACATAGCATGTGGAAAGGAGCCGCGGGTGTGTGTGGTGGGGGGGAAGCGAAGAGGAACCAAACTGGGGGTGATTAAAGAGTTATAGGGACCACCCAAACACAAAAGGACCCATTGGACCGAGGTATATGTATCCTATCGGCGTCGGTGAAAACATAAAAAGTGAGCCACCGAAGTTTGAAGAGGCTAAGAACTGGGACAGGCGAACTCCAAGTAATTTGCAGGTGGCGATTGAAGGAATCGGATGTTTGAAGCGGCGGCCACAAACATTGGGGCCACGGCCGGAATAAAGAGAGATCAACATGCCTCCGGATCTGGAAGGGCCAAATGGGGGGGAACAACCCTGTTGTCTTGGGAGACATCGGGTGCATAGAGCTTCCAGGGCCCTAAACGGCCCAAGGACACCTGAGAATGGGAATGAAGAAGAGGAAAAAAATATATAAAGCGCCTTAGACTGACACAAGAATTCACTCTCTGGGGTAGTAGCTGATAACAAAGATGTTGGTGTTCGCCCAGCCCTAGAGAAAAAAAGAAAAACAGTCAACGGAGACGAGTGTGGTCGGATTTTCCGGGCCCGAAATTGAAGACAAAAGGTCGGGCGTTCAATGCGTCTGCCTTGCCAATGGGATTGGAAGACTTCGCCACGCCATTTCTACCGCCGTGAAGTCTAGAAGGGAGAGAAAAGGTGTTACAGGAAAAGAAACGCAAAGTAAACGGTCCTTTAGGAGGGGTGTAACTTTTGAGAGCACGAACAAGAAGACGAAAAGGAACCAGCGGCGGACAGAAAAAACTACTCCCGTTTTGGTACTGCAGACAAAAAGAGGGGGACAAATGGAAAGGAAGGGAATTTTCGTAGGGGTTGGGCAAAGATTGCAGATCGGGGGAACTTCGGCCAAGTGGTGGCGTCCTTGCAACGAAAAGAGCGCGCGCTTTTCCAGTTAGCGGCGAAACGCAGGGAAAAAAAAGAGGGGGGGTCCCGGTTGACGACCAGGGCAGTCCTAGGGAGGGTGAGAAAATTGCTCCGAGTTCCATTGGTGACATCAGAGAAAGAAGCGGGAAAGATCGACATAGTGTCTACGGCGGTTATTCTAGGCAAAGAGGAAAAAAAAGTGGTGTGTGGAGGTACAAAGGAAGGGGAAAAGAACGATCCCCTGACACAAAAAAAAGCAGGAAAACACCGAGTGGAACAGGTAAAAAGAGGGGTGACTAATGCTTGATTTCATAAACTTGAAAGTGGAGGAGAGCCATATAATCTAAAAAAGGGCAAAAATACATTGAACCAATGAAAACAAGCCACTCAAAACCGCACTACTTATGGGAGGCCAGGTGTCAGGACTCAAGGGAAAAAGCTATAATGCCTTTAGCCGAGAGGGGGTGGAACCATCAGTAAAAAAGAAAAGTCGGGGGAAACTTGACGCACTTTTCTACAGGGGGAACGGGGGATTTATAAAAACCGGGAAATCACGAAACCGCGGAAGAAGAACCTCTAGGGGGAAACGCACACGAGGGAGGGGGGGAGCGTTCTGATTTGTGGCATGTGCAAAAAGTCCCCCGTTGTTCAATCAAGCAAGCAGTGGTTGAGGTCTAAGAGGGATCATCGATCGGACTCATAGGAAACATAGCACTGGAAGGAATTTAGGATCTACCTGTCATTCTTCACGGGTGAAGGAGCTGGATATCCATTTTTAATTCTTACCACACGTTTGAACACTCCACACCTCCCAAAGTGGGGACATTGACCTCTTTCATGGTACATTGTTGTTGGAGGGGGTATAAAAGAGGCATGGGGAAAAAACACAAAAAATACATCTACACACACATACATCACAAAAACGAAAAATCAAAAAAAAAAACCAACAAGAGGAACAGAATAAAACAAGTGAAAAACCGGCAAATCAGAAGGTAGAGGAAGCGAGTCATGGCGCTGTTTTCCACAGGTTCCTTCCGTAAAACACTGGCGCCCATAGGGAAAAAACTCCTCTACAGGAACGGCACGATTTCCAGTGGGGGGAAGAAGTGGGTCAAAAACTACCTCGGCACTTGAGCCAGCCAGGAACGATTAGGTAAAGGAGGACTCCTGCGGACCGGAAGGGGGAACGGGAAAGACCGTGTGGGGGGGGTTTATGAGGGGATCAGAAGCGGTAAGATTTGCTACAGTTCCTGAACCGCCCAGTCACTGTGTACTGGGGGGGGGGGGAAAAAAGATCTTGAGATCTCACTGAGGAGACACAAAATAGCGACCTTCGATGCTCTTAGCAGCGGAAGAGACAACGCAAGGTCCGTCGGAACGCGCGGTCTAGAACTGGAAGAATAAGGACTCAAGCGGGGAAAAGGATAAGTCCAGCGAGAGAGCCTCCTATCAACCAAAAAAAGGAGAAAGGAAAGGAGAATAAAACGCTAATTCAGGGGGGGGATCGAGGTCATCAGGGTCTTGCCACTGAAGGATAAGCTCCGAAAGGGGTGAAAAAACTAGTTTGTTCTCGGAAGGAAGCGTAGATATCTAATGCTCCGAAATGTCTGGTGAGCGACTATGGGAAAAGAGAGCACGGCAACCACAGTGAAAGGCAAGGATGCGTGCAAAGGGGGGAGGAAAGAAGTGCAGAGCCCTACTCTAGTTTACAAAAGGTAACATCCTCCTGCGAAAGGAAAGAAGGTCTTGGAGGAAGTAGGTAACATGGTCTGTTGAAGGGGGGATATAAAAAATAGGCCACCACTGGGAAAAAATTCGTCCGTAAGGTAGAGGGTAAGCTCAATCAGGGAGAAGTGTTCCTATAAAAAAGTTGTAAAAGACAGAGAAAGGAGCAGGCAAAAGGAGGAGGGAGTGTGTTTTGAAGGGGAAGGTCGGTGGGGGTGCGGGGGCCATGGTGAATAAGGAAACTGCTGGGTCTTTCAAAAAAGCCTACGGTGTGAAGGGACAAGGGTGGATGTTTGAGATTGGTATCAGGGTTCTTCTCAAAAAATGGATAATACGTATCTTTCGAGAGGATCCGTAAGGGACTTAGGTGCTACAGAGGAAGAAAGAGGGGAACCCCGCTACGCCTTGAAAACGGATGCGGGGCGTGGGATCAAGAGGGGGGGGGTGAACATGAAAACACACCGCTGTCATCAAACACGGGATGTGGCTTGCCCTCTTCGCTGGAGGGTGCAGGGAACTGGGGGGGAGGTGCTTTCTTTCACGCCTGTGTACGGATTAAAAAAGGGGAAAGTAAAAAAGAACGGTCGCAAAGTGCGCGCAAGATGGTAAAAAGGAAGCAAGGTTTGTTTGATGTATTTGTGAAACCTCGACTCAGTTGGATAAGAGATTACCTGAGCAAGGGGGGCTACTGAAATTTCAAGCCATAAAGGACGTGGGGGGGGGGGGGCGGCGGATCCTGGGCTTTACGGTTGGGTACGGAAACGCAAGGGTCAGAACTTACAGAGGAAAGTAAGGGGCAAAGGTTAATTTATGGGAACGAAAGTATCTCAAAAGCTTGGTGTAAGCTGGTGGAAGAACGGGTTGGTCACGGTGCACTAATTCGGGGGTTTGGGGGGTAGTAAGGAGGTCTGTGGTCGAAAAAACTCTCTACGGGGGACCAGCTTGTCACCCCCAAAAAAATGGCGGAATCTGCCCTGGGGGGGGGGGGGACAAGTTTTCCTGAGAAGAACTCATGAGGAAAATCTATTTCTCGACCGAGAGGACGCACTTCGGTCACCAATTTAAGAGCTGTTAAGGGGAACTATAAAACATCAGGGCATACACATCCGGAGAAAGAAGCACCCGGACACTTTATCAAAAGAGGAGAGGCGGCAAAAGGGGGTAAGCCTAAGAGGCTGTTGCCTGAGCCTAAACGTTGCCTGGAGTTGAAAAAAATCACTATTCGCCTCAATAGGGTACAAAGAGAAATTTAAGGGCGGCCTGTTAAAGTGGAAAAGGGGGGGGGTTTGTACGGGAGGGGAAAACCGATTGGGTAGGGTGGCCTTGTCACGCGGAACCCCAAAAATCCGGGGACAATTTATGGTACATACGGCTGGTCAGTTTCGATCGATACGGAAATAAGACACAGGGGGTGTGATTTACAACCACTGGCAGAAGGGGGGAGATTGAACACCGGGAGGTTAGTACTTGGGAAGTGGAGAAAGGCAGGCTTCAAAAATGATTTCAAGGTATAAGGAAAGTGTGAAACAAACTCCCGGAGTTGGTTGAAAAGGGGGGAAGGAAATAGGGAAACGCGATACTATTCATGGAAGAAGGGGGGGAGGAAGCGTGGCATATGGTCTGAGGTCGGCGGGGGCAAAAAGGGGTTTTGGCTCTTAGAATGGCGCGATATGGGGGGCAAAAGTCCGGATACGTTCGAGGATAGATTTTGACTAACAAAAGCGGCTGTAAAAACGAGGAGCATTTTTCAGGGAATGTGGGAAAAGAAAGTATCTATTGAGATAATAACAGACAAGGTTGTGGGGTGCATGGGGAACTACAGCTCCGTTCCTGATGGCTAACTTACTCTTAAAGAGAGAAGGGAAGAAGTCAACTGTTGACCAATTTTGTGTTCTATCCTCCCAAAGAAGAGGCGATAAACAATGCGACCAACGTACAACTAGGAGTTGATTATGCAAAAGGGAAATGGTCATCTCACTCTGCACCGGCGGGCGAAAGGATGTTTAAGGAATGTCCTAGGGTGGTATCTAGAAGGAGGTTGCCCCTTACCTGTTGGTTTTGGGGGGGTGGGCCAAGCTCTCTAAACAACAAGGAGAAAAGAAGTCAAAACACCCAAACACACCAGTTAAGGGGGAGGGGGAAACGCGTATTTTAAAAATCCAGCCCTCAGGGCGAGGAAGAAACGAATTAGCCAAAGGGGGTTACTGAGTTAAAGAAGAACATTGGCCGGGGAGACTACTATTTCCTTGGTCTCGGGGAAGGGAAAATAAAAGGAAGGTTTTCACAAAATGGCGTCAGGAATACCACAACCAGGCCAGAAAAGCGAATATGAGTCCTCCAAGGCTCCGGAGAGGGGGCAACTTCACCAAAGGACGGTCATGCGCATAGATACTTGCACAAGTGGGTGGTACGCCTTGAGCCAAGTCAAAAAAGGCATTCATTAAGACCAGGGTCTACCCCAGATATGCACTGATCGGACAACGTAGCGCTGTAAAGGTGCTTGATAGCAAAAAAAATGTTGGGGAAAACTCTTCCTGAACAAAGCCGGCCTACCACAGGAGGGCGGAAGAATCAGCGTGGGAATCCGTTGTACAAAAAAAAGGGGGGACAACACTGCAAACGCGGAGGAGACTGGAAAGGCGTAAGAAACTGAAAGATAGTGGGGGAAACTAATTATAAAAAAGAAAAGAAAGGAAAGAATCCGGTGAAGTCTCGAATAGATCCAGGGGGGGATGAAAAGAACAGGGGAAAACGTGCTGCCTTTAGCTGTAAATTTGTAGACGAACGACACAGAGGAAACAACCCATTCAAACGGCGGGCAGGGAAAAATCAAAAGGAACGAAGAAGGGGGGCGTCAAAGGACACATCTATGGGTGTGAAGCACGGCCGCCAAAAAGGACATTTTCGTGTGTGACCCTTTATGGGGGGAAGGAGGGGGGAATGCGAATCGTTAAACTGCAACAGGGGGGAGGGAGTCTTAAAGACTCAGTCTGGATGGGACCGTTCAAGGGGCGGTAGCTACGCCGGGTTTTTCCAGTGGGGAGAAAGGGAGGATCTTTGCGATGTAAAAGAAACTTGCTAAAGTTTCATGGGTTTACCGAAAGCCGATCGTGGAGGAAGATATATATTTTCTACTTAGGTGGGGGGGAGGAATCATGCAAGCCGTGAAGGAAGAAAAATCAAGGGGGTTTTTGCGGGAAAAGAAGCGCGAAAGTCACACCGAAGGAACTTCCAACGGGAGTAAACCGTCTTTTCCCAAAAGAAAATAGTTTGGTTCGCTACAGGAGGAGGAGAAAAGGGCCCCTTTGCAGGTCTAGCCATGAGAAAGAAAGGGAGGTACTGAGAATGTAACAGTAACCATAGCAATGCCTAACAACGGCACGGTGCTGTTAAGTTTTCCGTCAGTCTCATTATAAGGTAGATATCCTAAGTAACGGAGGGGGGGACAAGACAAACAACTCCGAGGTGAACCTATCCTTTGCGCACTTGCACAAAAAGTGTGGTTAACTGGGAAATCGTAGGTATAAGGAAATGGCTTTGAAGAACAACCAAGATCAGCACGAAACTCTAGAAAAAGGGAAACGCACACTAATGTGGGCTGGTTAGGAAGGGGTCTTAGGGTTCCTTGTCAACAGAAACAGTAGTCATCAAAGAATAATGGTGGCAAGGGGAGGGCGTAGAGAGGAAAGATTCATAGGTATCCAGGAAGCCACAGGTCACTGATCCATTCTGCACGGGGGAGAAGGGGTTAGAGAAATGTGTATAAGGAAAAGGGAAACCTAGCAAAAAAAGAACAGGGTATAGTAGTACCAAGGGAAGGTAGATTTTTACCGAAAAAAGATCATTTCTTCCACAGAAGAAAAGACAAAACCAAGACCGCCCAATCGAAAAAACCTCAATCATGCAGTCGGTGGGAAGAGAGAAGTTTTTCTCGGGGTGGGAAACGGGTTCCTAAAAAAGGGAAAATGAGGCCATATTGCGAAAGGGATACATCCTCTAACTTAAAGAATTCCCAGTGTTTCTTAAGGAATATACAGAGCTAAAATGAAATGCCATCACAGTGGAAAGTTAGAGCTCCGTGAAAGACGCTGAACATCCGAGCGAAATTCTAAAAGTATACTGGAACGTAGTATCATCAAAACAGTTGTATGAGTAGAACAAACCTTGCCGAACCCACAGAGGGTGACGGTTGTTAAGGGTCTATGGGGGAACTAGTCTCTACCCGAACCTCGGCCCTTGCATTCGCGGTATTCTGAATAAAGAAAAAAACCCAAAGCATTAGAAGGACTGGGGGCTCCGGGTCCCTCCTTTTCTACACGAAGGCTGAATGTGGCAGCCACTTTCAACCTCTCTGGTG
>Ga0179591_1367964_pt1 | contig 13510 bp, 14 predicted proteins | sample CZOMad2_1_08_16f_FD_182891 | JGI IMG/M metagenome (GOLD analysis project Ga0179591, IMG submission 182891) | Vadose zone soil fungal communities from Angelo Coast Range Reserve, California, USA - CZOMad2_1_08_16fungal (PacBio error correction) | ecosystem: Environmental > Terrestrial > Soil >...
AAGAAATCCCATTCCCAACTACCAGTCTTGATGGACCACAAGGGAAAAAATAAGGAATGGCCGGGGGGATGCCAACTTAGGGGCCGGTGAAGACGGGCAGCGGTAAAAGCCATTAATGCGCTGAGCACAGTGTAGATCGTGAGGCTATTAGAGATTTCAGAGGGATCAGCAGAGGAAATCTGGAGCCTCAAGCAAAATGTTTAAGAACGGCTTCCTCGGGGAGAGTGACTGCTGCTTGAAAAAAGAGTATGGTCAAAGGAAACCTACGGGATAGAAAGGGGGGAAAAAAAGGAAGAAGGGGCAGAACTATTGAAATAAGGAGTCGAAGTAAGTGACGGGAAATAAAGAAGATTCACACGAGACAGAATATGGAACGCATAAAACAAGAACTGGATCTGCACTTACTGCGTAAATCTACGGTAAAAACAAAATTTGGGGAAGGGGGGATGGTTAAAAGCCGGATTCAAGCAAAGTGGGAAAAAAAGGGGCGTGAAACTGAGTTAACTTCCTCAGGACGTGATGGAATTTTGGTCGAGTCTGCGAAGAAGAATTATCAGCCAGATAGGCGGAAAGGGGGGGTGGGGGTCGACGTCCGATACCAGACGATACCTGCGACGAAGATAGCCAAAAACAATGGATAGCGAAAGAGATATAAAGTAACTAATCCTTTGTAACGGGGGGGATAACCACAGCTGGGCAGTGAACGACTAATATTGGTGGTCTAATAAGAATCAATTCTCAGGCTGATCCATTGATTGATGGGGGAACACCCCATGTGGACGGCAATCTCAACACGAGAGAGCATCCGGGCACGGAGCGAATTCGGTACGTTTCGCCAGGGAGGGAAGGGAAAAAATCATCCATAGGTGTCGGTGTGCTACATCACGACAGGGTATTGTTGACTAAAATAGGGGCAGGGGGGGAAAGGAGGTCAACTTCCCTCGCGGGCAGTAGGGAAAAAGAAAGAGGGAACTTTCGATAAACCGAATCAGATAGCCGCTTGAAGGGGGGGGATAAAATGGGCATGCCCCTTGGGAGCTGAGGCTGGCGGTATTGTTGAGTGATGCGAAGTAAAACTGGGAAAAAGTAAGAAGATGGTCAAAATGTAGAAGGTTTCTCGGAAAAAGCATGGGGGGCGTTCAGCGGCTTGGGGGGGGAGAAACCTGGGGGGGATAAACGCGGTGACAGCTGATGCATTCTGTGCTTGACTTGAGGCGAAAAGAAAGAATTTCAAAGCGGTGGCTGTAGCATTCGCGTACATCCTTATGAGGGGCCTTGGAAGGGGGGGGGTGTACGCTTATGCGGAGGCAAAAAAAAAAGGATGGCAGCATTGTTTTCGGGGAAAAAATTGGTGGCGATTAAAAGTGACTAGACGTGTCAATTTACTCGATTAAAAAGCAACGACTCGAGTGATGCGCAATAGCTAATCGCGAAGCGCACCACACGAAGATTCCAGAAAAGAGTCGCTCGTACCGGGGGGGGAAGTAAAAAGAAAGAAAGCACAGGGTTGACGATAAGAGCATATAGCCGCCATCAGGGAGTCTAACTGGGAATAAAATGGGGGAAAACGGAGCCTTTCAGGGAGGGGCGAAAAAGAAAACGATACGTGGGAGGCAACAGGTTTAAAGCTACGGGTTTGCATATAGTTCGGAACCGAAAAGCTTTGTTTTAGGTGGAAAAATGAAAAAAAAAGCGTTAGAGAGGAAGAGGAGCTTGGGAACGTCTATTCTGCCGGAACAGGCACCCAAAAGTCGAAGAATCGACGTAGGCGAAAGAGGTGAACAGGTCCTTTGGGGGGGATTAAAAGGAGCACGTACTACAAAAAGGACCGTGCGATGAACGGTGGACCAATGTGCAAAGGACAAAAAATTTTGTAAAGGAAAACGGATCGATCAACAAAACTGAGAGTAAAGAGATTGAGAAGGAGGGAAGGGAAAAACTGGCACTTCACATTTCCCATTTGGGTATATGAAACAAACCGAATATCGCCGCATTGGGGAGGGGGGTAGGATCTTAACATTGTTGATCCAAAGGAAATGTTACCTACATAACGTCGAAGAGGAAAAAGTGCCATCGGGCGGCACAAGAAAAGGACCCAAGCTTCCGAGAGTCTTAAACGGTGCCCCCCGGCTGGGGAGACGGAAAAGAGACCATGGGGGGGTAAAAAAGAAAGAAAACGAAAAAAAATCCTTAGTAAACCTGTTGCCCTAAATGCTCGCAAGAGACGGGGAAAAGCGGCAGGTTTCCCGGACCGAGTAGCCGGTCACCGAGCAGGTAAGTAACTTCGATTTCTGCAAATTCGGACATGTGAAGAAAGGGGTGATAAGGCTTTTTTAAGAAAGGTTCTCGACCTCACATGTGTGACCTCTGGGCTAGACGTGAGGGCGAGGCAGAGACAGCGCATCTCGGTAATCGGGGTTCCGAGTCTTAAAGGGGGCCGGAGCAGTGACTCAACACAGAAAGCTGACGTGCCCCAAATGCTGCCATAATAACGAAACGGCTACAAGCAAACCAAAATCGAAAAGCCGAGACCTCCGAGAAAGGAATATTTTAATCTACGCCGTGGAACCCGAGGGGGTGTACCGGAAAAAGAAAGAACGCACTCGAATCGGCCTGAGTTTATGATATGGTCGCAGAATCGCCGAAATGCAAACTAAAAAAAGGAAATTCATAATCCGCTCAGGAAATTGGTATCTCCTAAAGGTCCTGTCAAAGGGAATACTATCGGTCAAAAATACCTCGGCAGAGGACCGGGAGTAGAAAAAGAAAAAAAGGATCTGATCGGGTCCAAAATGTTCAAGAGTTATGGAAGGCAAGCAAAAAGGGAGCATGGACCGACAGGAACCGGGCGGTAGAGTGCTGTTAACGAATATTCACGTCTGGGGAAACCAAGGAGATGACTTTTTCAAGGCGGAATTTTAGAGTCAACCTTGTGTGATATCTCTTGTTGCCAAAGGGGGACGAAGGCCAACCAAGCATTGGTCGCTATCCTGAGTCTTTAAATATCTTCTACAAAGAAATATATCACTGGGAGTGTTGGTGAGGTGAGATTCGTGGGGCCAGGGAGAAGTCTACCTCTTCAATGGGAAGGTTCAGATAAAGGGGCGGAAAGATTCGTCGCAAGGGTTTAGGAAAACAAAAAAAAGTGAGCGGGATTTCACATGGATAATCATACTAAAAGAAGTTAGCGAAAAAAAGTCGGCGCAAGTTAACGTACGGAGCGGGGGTGCAGCCGCTTGCTTATCCCTCGTCATTGAACCACCTGGACCAGAAAAAAATACTCAAGGGTCGATTACCAAAAGAGGACTAGAAGCCTTAAATTCTCTTCAATTCTCGCTCGGGATTATGTCAGAGTGTATCCCGCATCCTGGAGGTACAGGCCATTCGGGAAATTCTTTTTTCACCATTGGTCTGACAAAAAGGGTGGCCAACAAAACGGGGAAACGTCAGAGCTTGTCTCAGAGAAAAGCCCGATGAACGAGTCTAACAATTTGCAGGACGGATCGGAAAACACAAAGACGCTTAGGGGAAACGCTGAAAAAGATCACCACGATATACGGGAGCGGAAGTAATGTCATTTTGTGCAAACCCGTTCAGAGCGAATAGGCCGACAAACAAGCGTTCAGGCCACCACTCTACAGACACCTTTTTAGGGGTCGCAGCTCCGTTCTATTCGGAAGTAGCCACAGGTCCTTGTTCGGCTTGTATCGCATGGAGTCTTTTCCGTACCCCGATCCAGGTTAATAACAATGGAAGGCAGGCCGCATCCACAATCCGTCCTCTTACGCCTTCTTTGCCACAAAGGGAGTCTACGTGAAAAACGGACCAATTTCCTGCCAAAAATCAAATTCTCAAGGAGTTAGTATACGGAAAAGGTTACAATTGGAAAAACCTAGGGAATGCTTCAATTTCAGAACTGGTGAAGGGGGAATTAGGCACTATAAGGGGGTGCAAGGCATAGAGGAAGGAAACATCTTGAAAAAAGGCCGGTTCCCGTGAGGTTTAAGAGTTGAAGGGAGGCAACTGCTTTCTGAAGTCTGTACTCGAGGGTTAATCCATTCCGAGAGATAGCAACGAGGTGTAAAATAGAGATGACATGAGTACGAAAGGGTGTTTTCCAGGAGAAGTATTAAAGAAAGACTTAAACATCCCACTTAAACAACCCTCGGTTTTACGTTCACCAAGGTAGTTAAAGAAAACAGGGATTAAAAAGGACAGAACTAAGTATTGGATTCATGTCGAGGACTGCGAAGGAGAAAGGGGACTAGTTGGTAGGAAGTAAGGATCTTGATTAATAAAAAAGGGAGATTTTGTAGAGGAAAAGGAGGAGGATAGAGTCAGAAGGCTTAAAACCTAACCTTCCCGAGCGTGGGGAAAGTCTAAGGGAAAAAAAAATGAATAAGAAGGAACAAAATGAAGGACGGGAAACCAACTCTACCATCGGGGGAGGACCAAAAGGGACGGAAGTAGATTGTTGAACTATAAAATCTGCTATTCAAAAAAGAGGCGGAGAAAAAGCCTGGACGCGTGGAAATGCAAAGGAAAACTGAAACCGTAACGGGTCCGGAGCATTTAGTGCGCGTGGGACAAAAAATAATTCTGGGAAGCGCAAATGGAAAGAGAGGGCTAAGGCGGGATGCGAGATCAAACTCTCTCACGAGATCCCCTTGTGAGGAGGCAATTACAACCATATAAGGGGAAGCCATGGGAAGTCAAGTGGGAAATAAAGTTGGGGGCGGCGTATGGATCTCCAATTACTCGACAATGGGGGGGAAACCAGAGATGGTAAAGAGCATTAGGCTTTATCAAGGGGAACTGGTACGACTGGGACTCTAATTTTGTGTGACCAGATTGGGGGACACCGCCAAAGGAAACCAGGGGATGCACACGAGGATTCTTTCCTTTAACGGTGCCAACCTGTTGGGTCGGCTAAAAGGAGCGAAAGACCCATATGGCGGGTGGGTCAAAAGTCCTTCCCTGGTTGGGGTGAAGCGAATCAGGGAAATAGACGAAGGACGAAAAAAAATTCGAAACAGTCCTAGTCTTCGGAAAAACGACAGAGGCGACGTCTGTGGAAACTAATCTCTATTACTGAACCAAAAGAGTTGCAGAAGAGTCCATAGAAAAAACACGAGTCGGAAAGCCTCCCCGAAAAAAAAAAATGGCGCATTGGTTGGCCATCGGAAACTCCAAAGTCGGGGCCATCAACTCATCCACTTTTAACAACTCGGACGGGGCCGCGTTGGGCAAAAACATCCACTAAAGTAGGTCCAAAAAAAAGGCGGATATATGGGGAAAGTCGGAGGATGTGTGAGTCTTACCCCGGCTTCATAAAAGGGCAAGCTCGGGGACTGAAAAAAGAAGAGATGTTGCGCTTGGTACTCCAGGAACTGCCTAGTTTGAAAGGGAATGGTCATTTGATTTGCTGCGGCCTAACTGGCATAAACTCTATATTAATCGGGACTTATGCCGCTCAGATAATTTTGGCTTTCGCAGGAGTCTACGGGGGAGGTAATTCCTTATATTGATTCTTTTCTTTCTTTTGGGGGATTTTACATGAAGCACTCTGCCTTTTTTCGTTAGATACGTATACCATCTCCCTTTAATTGGGTACACGCTAACGTTGGGAAGGGTGTGACGCGTACGCAAAAGGCCTCTCGCGCTATTGCAGCATTGGGTCCGACAGGATGCCGGCACAGGAAAAAAGCGATTGTCAGTGAAAAAAGGTACGGCAACGATTACTCATTGCCGGGAAGAACGAATCGCGGCAGCGTCACCAAAAATGAGGAACAGAAGGGGGGAGAGATCGGGGCGGGAATGGGAAAAAAATGGTCTACACCAAGTCGGGACGTCCGATCAGATAGGCCAGGATGAATCTTGGACCGGCTTAACTTAGAGGATACGACTTAACTGTTGCGTTCTCATAAAAGCGATACGTGCTCTTCAAGAGACAACTGAATATATAGGTCTGGGAAGGGGAACGAGCTGAGGAGTTAAGTCAGTCATCGTCGTGACTCAGCAAGAGAGAGGTTAAGAGAGGAGATGACTATGAACGAGGGTTTCGGGAGGGGGTTGAAGGAGGGGGAAGGACGGGAATTCCTTTTGGGGGGGGGCAACCAATGGTATGCCTGGATTCTAATGGACAAACGCGAAGAACGTCCCAAAAAAAGAAATTGCAGTAAAGAAAAACCGAAATTTGACAACGTGAGTTCAGTTGGGGGGGGGGGGGAAAACCAGAAAAGGAAAAGGCAAGCTCATCAAAATAGAAAGGTTACGGGCTTTAAACTAGGGAGAAATGACGGAGGTTCCAGGGACAAAACAGTTAAATCGGGGGGAAAATCCTGTGGGGATTGGGGGAAGGCCGTTCCTCGTTTAAGGAACCCTTTGCCTCCCCGGGTCCCCTCCTCGAACCCGGAGAGTTCACGCCTACCACTAGCCGATAAGAGTTTGAAGAGGAAGATTTCCTAAAGGAGAAGGAAACGGCCTTATCTTAAAGCCAGGTAGGACTGACTAAAGACAAGATTCGGATTGATAAATCGAAACGATAAGCGTAGTTTAACAGGCCTGCTGAGAAAGCTTAGAAAGGGGGCCCGGATCTCAGATGGCTTTCACCGTAGCAGTTAAAAACTTCGATGGGCTATATACGGGGAAAAAGGGTCAACAAAAGAGCTTTTCAAGAGGGTCCGTAATCCGTTGATAAAAAAGTCTGACGGGTAGCTTCCTGACGGCTAAATATCAGCAAGCGTTAAAGTCTTTGCGTATAGGGAAGGGGAGAGTAAGAAATGGGCTTTTGAACTGCAAAGTCCAGGGAAGGAAAAAGTCCTTGAAAACCAGTTAAAATAAGCCGCGGAAATCGATGAAACAACCAACGCAGAAAACAGCCCTAAAAAGAAGGTCCAAGCGAATGCCTTTACGACAAAGGAGAGCAGGGGAACAAAAAACACTCACCCTAAGGGAGGAGGGGGGGGAGAAAACACTATGAGCGAGGATCCATGTGGAAGATCAGAAAAGAGAAAGGCGAACAAAAAACCTTGTATCGTGCGGCAATCCTAAGATGACCCCTCGAGAATGGAGGGAAAAGTCGTAGGAAGGCCTCTAATCAAATACCGGAAAAAGCAGAAGTAAGGGACTTGGGGAAACACAAAAATCCCCCCGCGGGGGATTAGTGGTCCCTCGAAGTGAAGGAGGTGAAATTGGGGAGGGCTTTGGACAGGGAACGACTACACCTTTAGGGTGGAGGGGGGACTGGCATTCGAAAGGGAAGTTAGTTATCACAAAGGACTAGGGACTTGGTGGCAATCACGATGCAGGAAGAAGAAGAATTTAAAGGGATGGACTATCGGTAGGGAAAACCGAAATTTTTATTTTTCCGATGGGGAAAAACCAAGCGTGGTCAACGGGCGTAAAAATCCCGGCTGCCAAGAGGATTCGATCTGAAAAGAAAAAACAATACTGTTGTTGACAAAGATTCTTTTACGGGCCGTCGCTCTGAAGAAACGGGGGGAAAAAAGACGAGAAAGTGGAAAATCTGTCGGAGAATTATCGCGCTTTGAGTGGAGCATGCAAAAGGATGGAATGAGGAGATGGACATTCGCCGATTCCTTGGGTACGGAAAAAAAAGGTCATCGCAACAGTGAGTTCGGGCTTGTTTGTTGGAGAAGCGTGCTGAAGACCAAAAAGGTTGGAACAACCCACCATCAACAGACAAATGGACAATTTCAGTGGGTCTCTGACACCAGGGGGGAAGGGGGCGGCAAAATCAGACATAGACGCCAATCTAGAGGGGGGAAAAAAAAATCGATTTAAGGGGGGGCTTTGCCTGAAACAACAGATCTACGGCAACTGAAGGGAGAGTTGCATCAGTCTGGCTAGGAAAAAGTCTTTGGAACCATGGCTTCCTATAGGTTGTCCTTGAATCCAGAAAAAAAATCCCGAGCTCTAACGCCAAACCCTCAAAAAAGAAAAGAAGCCAGTCTTACATTGAAGACGGAAAATAAAGAGGAGGTCTGGGGAGGGAAAGGACTTAACGTCCCGGTAATAAGAAAGAAAACTATGAGGACGAAAAGGATTGGAAGCTCCAACGGACAGAGTGGCAGGGTATGAGTTAAATTTCAGTCTTTCGGGGGGGGGTTGGGACACCATCTGGGACTGTGCATTAAACCAATCGCAGAGGTTTTTCCTGTTCTTTACTAAAGGAATGGGCGTGTGGGGAATATTGGTACAAGCCCTGAGCGCAACGATCCGGGAATTTTAATAGACTACGGGAAACGGGGTCCGAGCACCAAGCCCGCCCTTTGTTAAAACAACTGAAATCTAGGGGTGTTAGGGGGGAGCAAAGAGAAAACAAACGAAATAGAAAAAATTAACCGGTCTAAGTATAAGAGATCTCTTGACATTTGAATCATTTAAGGGGGAACTGCTGAAAAGGGGAACAAAAAAGTGGTCTGTAACGATAGATCTACCTTTGGCTAATCATCAACAGGGAAAACAAAACACAGACTGGACTGGTGTTCAAGGGGGGTTGGGGGAAGAATATCGTGGGTGTCTGTTACCAGAAGCCGGTTGGGTTCTCAGGTTCCCCAGTTTTAGCACGTCCGAAGGATCAATCGATCAAAAGAAAAACGGAGGGGCGACGAAGGAGCGACGTAAGGGGAAGTCACTAGGTGTTTAAAGACGAAAGTATGGTTGGGTCCGGAGGGCCTTACAAACCAAGGGAGAAAGCCCAGGCCATATAGCGTATTTCAGCGGGTCAGGGGTGGGATTGCAGAACAGTAGAGGGTACAATGGGCTTCCCCTTAGCAACTCAAGTGTAGTGCGGCCTAAAGAGAAACTTGGCAAGCGTCTGAAGAAAAAGCGAACGGAGAAGGGGGGGTTATCCTGTTCTCTTTTCGGGGAAACATAATTCAGTTTGCCCCCTCCTGGGGACAGAAATTCTAACGCAGGAAAAGGGGGCGTACAGTGAGAGAGTAGACGGAGCCTTCTTCAGTGGGATTGGCAAAGTCAAACGCCTTGATTTTAGAAAGCTCAACGGAAGAAGTGAATGAATGAAAACCAATGGTCCCAAATCACCAGTCGATGGGGGGAAGGGAAGAAAGGAGAAAAGGGGCCGAGACTAGCCTGCTTAAAAGACTTCTCAGCAAAAATAATAAGTGACAGAAGGTGCCATTAAGAAAAAAAATGGGCCTCTCAGAAACACACGGGAAAATCAACTACGACTTAAGAATTGGGAACAGATAATTGGAGAGAAGAACTTGAAAAATCAGTCTGGAGGGTTCTCTCTGAGATACAAAGCTTCGAAAGAAGAAGGTACGGTTTGAGGGCAAGGAACCTATTCAGACCATGGTAAACTCAGCAGAATGTATTGGGTGCGACAGGACATTATGGGGGCGGAAGACCTAAAGATAGAGGAGAGTGCGCAAGGCGTAGGGAATTTGTCAACAATGATTCCGACGGAAGGACTCTGGGTGGGAAGGTTTGACCCAAGAAAAAAAAGGGACTTACATCTCGGAAAAGGGCTGGAACTAAAGGTTACCTTGCTCTCCTAAAAGGATTTATCACGGAGGAAAACGTCTTTTGAACATCCAAGGGAAAACATCCCTTTTGTGGGGGGGGACAAGGAAAGGGTCACATATAACGAAAGGGGCATATGAAGCCGGGGAAATGGGGCTTCAGGGTGTTAAGCATGGGGAGAAGTCTCCTTTGAAATAGGGGGACAAATATTCATTAGATCAGGGAAAGGTAGGCTGTATTTCCCCGCCAGATAAAGAACTCGTCCCAACCTTGAGGGCTTCGGGGTGGCCACTCTACCCCAGGATTGGCGGTTTCGGGGTTGCCATCGCCAGAAACTCGAGGGATCACCGGTTGAAGCATAGAGTGCCTTATTCTCCGCTGGGGGTTGCAAGAAAGGATGATTCTTGGGAGAAATCAAGTAAATATGATTTAAACAGGAGAGACTTCACCGGGCACTTTTTGAAGAATGGCGACCTTCCTCCCGCAAGAGGGCAAAAGATAAAGAGAGTGGAGCAAAGAATAGGCACGCAGGGGGTGTGGTCTTTCGGGGGGGGGGGGGGGGAGACCTGAGTCCAAAAGAGGAATTCTGTATCTATTGGGTTTGGCGCGGGAGATTCTCACGGTTACATGAATGTGCAAAGAGTTGCAACTATTGGAGGGTACTCCTCAGGGAGTGCGGAAAGGAGCGGGGGGACGGGGTTCGGGGGTTGGAGATGAACCGTTGAAGGGAGGGGAGCCGGGGCCTTTCTGAGGTTTACGATTCTCTTATGGGAGTTGTCGTGGGAGCAGGGGAGGGGGGCGTGGGCCTTATTCGAGGGGAGCGCTCGTCAAAGGAAAATGGCGGGGGTTAGTAAAGGCATTCGCAGCCGATCGGAAATGGGGATTGTGTGGGTGGCTAGAAAAAGCGAGCGACGCGCAGTGCATTCATTGGTCGGCACGGCACTGAGAGCTTGGGGGGGAAGAAGGGGGACGGAAAGAGTCATGGCACGCGGCGAATGCTAAGGAAAGAAGACAAAACGGATGAAAGGGATCTGAATCGCGGGTCGAGGAAAGAGACGGAGGAACATGGAAAGAGTCGCGGAAGATCGAACTAAAGGTTTAAAGATCTCCGAAAGAGAGAGCGAACCATAGGATCTACGGAGGGGCGCAGAGTATAAAGGGTCCGGACCCATGGAATGGGTTTTAGGAAAAACTCGAAACTATATATGAGAGGGAACGGTGTTTCGTTTACTTAATTTGACGAGGAGCGAAGGAGTCAGTGTTGTCCATTGAAGATAGATAGTGTCTATTAGTCCCCAAGGCTAACGCAAGAGACGTCTATGAATGACAGAACGAATATGCCGCTGGGGAGATATCGCAGAAGGGTTCTCGCAGAACATTGAGGCGAGAGAGGCCAAGGGTACACGTTGATTCAACAAGTATGCCAGGAAGAGAGACCGTAAGGTACACCAGGCCGTGCGGAAAAGTTGAGAATCCCACAGGGGGGGAGGTGAAAAAACAGGTGGGAATAAACCAGATGAACCAACACTAAAAAAAAAAAAGGAATGGTGGATAAAGAATATAGCGGGATGGTCATCAGGTTCCCAACTGGCTTCACGGGGACATAAGGGGGGAAGGGCACATGTGCCTCGAAAAGCGCCCTGGGGGGGGGAGGGTCCGTCATAGCTTGGTCAGCGCCACTTACGGGGAAACCCCCGGGTGCTCAAAACTCTCACCTGGATATTTTGCCTCGGCCCCCAAGGTAGACGAGTCTATCGCAAGAAGGGCCTCCTTAGGCACCCACTTCCGAAAAAGTGTCTCGAATCCCTCTCTGTATTGTGGGAGTTAGGGAAATACTCAAAGGGGAGAAGGAAAGTTAACCAGCCCCGGAGGACAGCCGGGCTCTATATCCCCCTCCCTCTTTCAACCTGTGTTCCTATAAAGTATCCGCACGGAATGGAAGAATTACCAGGGAAAAGGGGGTGGAAGAGTGAAGGAAGCCGGTCACCGAGGGGGCCAAGAAGAGGATGGCGGAGCGGAGGAATCTTTTTGTGAGAAAGCTGGGGGGAAAGGTCCGGAGAGGGGCCGAGACCTACATGGCTAGAGGCTAGGGCGCGAGCGATAATGTCAAAGGAAATTAGGGGTATTTAAAGTAGGCCGTCACGCCGCGTAAATAGTCGATACAGAGAACACAGTGGATCAGCAGGGAGACCATGAGCATAGTAGCAATCGGGGAAAGAGCGTCCAAACAACAACAAGCAGAAAAATAAACGAGAAGGGAAATAAGGAAAGGCCTTGGATAAGGGTTTGGCCGTCAATCTTCACCGAAAGAACCAAAAAAAGAAGCTAACAGTGCCGCGTTAGATGTAATGGCGTCGAAAACCGGGGGGGGGTGGGGGGGGAGGGAAAGGGGGTGGGAGGGAGGCGTGGGTGGCGTTGGTCATCGGGATGGAGGGGGAATTCATGAAGTGTAAATCGAGGTGGTCCATGAAAAATATGTGCTCTGTGTATAAAACGCGGTCGATACGAAGTGTGGGTTGCGTGTTGTGCTCGATCTGTCGATCGGGAGGTTCCGGGCCGGGAGATGACGGGTGCCGAAGGCTGGGGTCTCGGAGGATTCGCAACACACATCCGGGGGATTCGAGGGCCGGGCGGGTGGGCGTACCAAGGGGATTTGGCTCAAGCAGGCGGGGGGGGTTTCCTGGTTGAGACCAGACAGAAAAAAAGACCCCTCTTCTAGATTCGGGATGCTGAAGACTTTATGTAAGAAGGGCCGGCTGCGGGGTGCAGCAGGTAAATCACATCCATCGGATCCTTGCACCACTTTAACAAGATTAACAGCTTGCTTCGCAAATCAAAAACGAGATGACTTTTTGGCAAAAGAGCGCAAGACGCTTCGAGCAGCCCCCGGGGGCGGGGAAGAGTTTGCGCGGCATCAAACCTTTTGTGTTTTGACAGTGAAAAAAAAACTAATGGAAAAAGACGGACCTGAATTAAAAATGCTTGGACCCCTCTGCTGGTGCAGGCCGAGAAGTTTTTTGTGAGACGTCCTCATCATCTCTGTTACAGCCTCTGGGGCCTATTATTAGAGGGATGAGACTCACGGTGGCTAATCCAGTTCGCTGACAGGGATCACGAGGGGTATCGGGGTTTAAAGAATATGGGGTGTACGTTGCCAGCGTCGCCTAGAGCGTTAGGCCGACAGGTTCGGAAAAAAGCCGTTTTGGAAGAGTTTTGTGGATGAATAAAAAACCTCTGGGAATTTTGGGGGAAAAAGCGCCCGACAACCAATCACTTGACCTATAAAAAAGACGGCAAGTGGAGGTAACTCTCTTTAAAAACCACTTAGATAAAAGCTGACGGAAGAACGTCGAGGAGGGACCCATACTTCGACTAGAGTGAACCTATTCCATTCTGATGGCAGGACTTGGGGGAAACCATGGTTTGTGAAAGGGAATCAAGGGCAGCTTGTCTCAAAATCATAAAAACGATTCAGATTGCGCTAATGACAAAGACGGAACGCTTCTGTGTTAAAGGAAACGAAAAGAAGCAGAATCCATCTACGAATTAAAAGGCATTGTTAGCTTCCCACTCTTGTTTGAGACGCAGCGGGAAAGGAAAAGGTCCAAGAATTGAGGCCCAACTAAATGTTGGAAGTCAATTCCTGGTATCGGTGGCCTGGTGGGAGAAACTTGTCGTAAGTGGAAGCCCGGTGCGAGAGGGACTCCCACGGAAAGCCGACGGTTTCTAGAAAACTCCAAGAACCACGGCTAAAAAAAAAAAAACGGACGCCGATTTTGGACCCGGCGTAGAAACGCTCAGAAGGGAAGAAAAACATAAGAAGAGAAAGACAGACTCAGGGGAAAAGGACGCCTTTGAGGGGAAAGTGAAGGGCTCTGGGATTTGCCCCCAAGTCAAGTGGAGGAAAAAACGTTCAAGAAAAAAACAGTAACAGGCGCGGGTTTTGGGGGAGTTTTCGGCCGCTGGGTGGGATGGGAGGGAAAAACTTGGTCAGCGAACA
>Ga0179591_1457311_pt1 | contig 13510 bp, 19 predicted proteins | sample CZOMad2_1_08_16f_FD_182891 | JGI IMG/M metagenome (GOLD analysis project Ga0179591, IMG submission 182891) | Vadose zone soil fungal communities from Angelo Coast Range Reserve, California, USA - CZOMad2_1_08_16fungal (PacBio error correction) | ecosystem: Environmental > Terrestrial > Soil >...
TCAGAACAAGGGGAATGATCATGCGGATCCGCACGTGCCCCCACTGGTAACGCGGTTCTCAAGAGGTATGCTCAGATCGAGCACCAGGGAGCGCCTCCCGGCAGAATTTTTTTTCAAATAAGGAACAGACCCTAGATCCGGGTGTCCTTCGATGCGAGGCGGCTGATAATTGTCCGCTACGTTGGGGAATACTGGTGATCATATTTAATATACGTTTGCCGCCGCGAACGCGTCCCGATCTCATCTCAACAACCACAACAAAAAAAGTAAAAAGGCAAGTAAGAAGAAGGAGCTAAAATAATAAGAGATCGCGTGGCACGCTTGTTGACGTCCCAGCATCCCTAAAAATGCTACACATGAAACACGGACACAAAAAACTCTTCCCAACGTGCGGCCGAAAAGTACTCAAACCGCCCCCCATGAACCGATTCCTTTTTCGCGGGGGCCAAGCTCTTCGAGTCCCCTGGTGTGTTCCCTTTCTGATCGACTGAAGCGCCCATTGAACAAGCGTTGCCCCCCTGGCCCCTTGCCGCTACGAATCATTCCCCCCCTTCAGTTTTCTCGACCCCCTGGGTATTTTTCTGACTCGGGGCCCAAGCATGTGGGTTGGGAATGGCACGCAAATGTTTTCCTTTGTCCAGGAAATTTTTGCCCCAGGCCTTTTTTTTCAACGCAAAACGTTGCCCCGCCGGCAGCGGTGCGTCACTTGGCCCTGAGTTTTGTTTTCTGTGCTGGCCACAGCGCTTGCCCGCACAAGGAAACGGTACTTTTTCGTTTGCCCCCTCCGTGACGGAGGGGAAGTTTTTTTGGAACGCCCCGGCCCCCCAATTTGGAGTTCCGGCCCCCCTGCGTGGATGCGGGCCCCTCACTCCGGGTCCGGTGGGTGCACTGTTTTTACCCGTCACGTGCCCGATGCCCGGTTGCCGATATCCCAATTGGGCGATGACTGTGGTGCTCCTGCGACACAGCGTCCCCCGGGCGTTGGGTACTTGCGGCGACTGCCCCGCCCCAAAGATGCCCCGCCTTTCGTGTCGGGGGATGCACCTCAATGTGCTGCAGCGGCTGGCGCCCCCGCCGGTTTTGTTAAAGTGTGGCCTGAAGCGGAAACCCGATGCAAAAGTACTTCCGCCACGCCCGCTGTCGTAAGCCTACGCCGCTTTTGTGGGGTGGAACACTGCTGTTTTGGGAAATGTGCCGCCTGGCAATTTAACTTGTGCCTTTTGATTGCATTCATACCCGGCAGGACACGGGTTTGAGACCTCAAACTTTAGCAATTCAAGACATTGCACCCCAGCTAAAAAGAAATTGTGTACGTGAGCCGGTCGCGGACCCGAAGCCCGCCTACCGGCCAATTCGACCCACCACGAGCCGTTATTTTTCTCCAGTGTCCGGGCCCCCGTGGTACCTGCTCGGGATATTCTTTATATCACCCGCCCACCCAATGCCCCCAGTTCCCCCAACGGAAAATTGCCTTGCCCGTCTCCGAACAGCCCCCCCTTCACAGGTGTACCGGCGGTGGAGAATAGCCGTTTTTTGTCCCCGGCCCTGGTGCCCCTAAACACGGGCCTGGTGTATTTTCAATTAAACAAGGGGTGGCACTCCTAAGCTGCGGCCCATCGGATCTATCACTTTTTCGCACCTCCCCGACCAGGAAAGCTCTGATGCACATGTTTCCTGGAAGCGGCAGGCTTGTACAAAGTTTGACCCGCGAGTGGCCGCAACACCGGGTGGGCGGTAAGTTGTCCCCGCCTTGGCTTGCTGGAGAGTTCCTCCCGTCGCTAGGTCGGGTCCCCCACCGTGCATTTTACATCCGTGCCCCCAGGCGCCTCCCCATTGTAAAAATGGGGGGCAATGGCCTGGTTGCTGTGGCCGGCCCCAGACACCAGCCTTTTTTTGGGTCCGGAAGGCCCCTTTTTTTTTTGTGGTGCATCTCTCCCTCGATGCAAACCCTCCTCCAAACAACTCGAAGGGTTTTTTTTTTCCCGACGGCGCTGAATCAGGGCCCTGCGGGCCACGCATGGGGCGGGGGACGTGTAAACGAGTAGGAAAGGCGCGCGGCAGCGTGGGCCTTTGTGGGTTTCCAGGCGTCGAGTCCGAGTTTTCCGTTTTGCCCGCCAGATCCCGACGCTCGCAGCGACCAATTAAGCCGCCCCATGCCGCCTCCTTCTTTTTTCCCCCCCCCCGTTTGTTCGTATGTGGCCACCCCCGATAACGCTGTGTGAGCCGGAGTCCCGCCTTAACACCACGCCGGAGGCGGGGCGGTCTGAACAGCAATCATCGAGAAGCACCGACAATAACCCCCGGGCCGACGGCCGTGCCCTCGCAAACTTGGCCGTCCGGTGAGGGGGTGCCCGCCATACGTACTGTCCCAGTGCCACCAATCTGTTCCCCGACCCTCCGAACCACCCTTGAAAGAAAAGATCCTTGGTTTACATGAGGACGCGGGGCGGCGAACATTTCAGGCACTGAAGACGGTTTACGCGCCGATTGTGCGCGTGCCCCTTGAAATGAAAGGGAAGAGGGGCCCTGTTTAGAAATGCCCTCACCGTCTACTCCCAAAACCCCCAACTCCCCCCAATTCACCCGTCAAAAGCGCTTCATCTAAACTGAGCGGGCGGGCAGGTCCCTTGGTTTTCCCCTGCAGGAGCCACTGGGTTTTACTTTGGGGGCCTGGTCCATCCCGCCGCTCGGGCTGGGGTTAACGTAACGTTTTGGGCAGTGTGACACCTTGGCGAAGCCCTCAGCCGCTTAGACCAATCAACTCCCATTCGTGCGCCCGCTTCTGTTGACCAAAGGGGGGCCAACATGACTCACGCTCATGTCGTGTATGAAAAAAAGCCGGATCGGAGAGGGCGGCGCCAGGCCCCCCACGGATCCCCGCCGGCATAAAAAGCTGTCGCGCCCTGCCCAATTTCCCTGCCAGGTCGGGCCCCGTGCCAATGCCTCTGTCACCAGAAAGCTTTTTCGTGGCGCGGACGCAATGTGGAATCCCCACAGGGTTTTTGTACCGCAGCGGACCCAGCCGCCCCCCAGTTAGCCTGCCCCGTTGCCCTTGAAGTCGGCTTACCCGCCTAGGCCTTCCATGCGCGGAAACTGGCCCGACCCGCCATGTATGAGGGCCTTCCCCACAAGTCCTTTCTAGGCCCGGCCCAGAGTTTAAAGCCCAAGTGATTCCCCAAGGGACCTGTGGCCCCGGCTTTTTGCCCGGTATTTTGGGGTCCCCCCCCCCCCCCGAAGTAAGAACGGGCCCCAGTAAAAGCGGGGCAATCGGCGCCATGCGCCAAAACGTTATTCTTTGTTCGTACTTCCCGCCGAGGTTTTATCCCCCGCTTCCCCGCCGGTCCGGCAAATCCTTACCATCACATAATCGGTACCCCCGCTCCGGCGGGGTCGCCCGGGCACCCCGTGGGGGGGGGAACCCGTGATCTCTTGTGGTCTGGTATGCCTCACTCGCCGCCCGACCTAGCCCCCCCCTCGACTGGATTCCGCCCCGCAAGCGTTCCCTTACAACACAGGTTCGAATCAGCCAACCCTGTTCTCTCCGAGGCTGTGTCGCCCAGTTGGGCAAGCGAATTGACCCCCCCAACCCCCCCGCCGCACCACCATCGACCCGGTGCGACAAAATTACTCCCCTCCCTATGTTTTTAAAAACGCCCAATCACGCTTTCCCTGATTCGCCTTCAGCCCCGCCCGGTGGTGAACTGACGGTTCCCCCCCACCCTCATTCCCCCCCCCCCCCCACTTTGTCCCGCGCGCCCCGGGACAGTAGTGCGCCCCGGGGGCAGCTCATGGGCCCCGTAACCGCGCTACCCCGTCACCAAATGAACGAAGCCTAGCAAATGCGCAGCCCGAGCACCTGTGCGTGTTCTGTCACGCGATTCGCGGCCCGCCCGTAAACAACACCCGACGCGGGAAATTCCAGCTTGCGTTTGCGTGCTCACTGAGCCACAAGCCTTGGCCCCCCCGCGGATGGTCGAGCCTGGTCGAGCCGAGTATGAAATTCCGGGCCTTCACAACGAAAGGTTATTGTGAAGCTCGTGGGCGCCAAGTGGAGTAACCCGGAAATCAACACCCTATCTTCCCCCAAACCGCCACGGTTCCCCTGGGCACCTGCCCCAGCTTTTCCTGCCGGGCCCGCTTGAGGTCACTTGGGCGTCCCCCAACCACAGCATCCCGTTGTTTTCCGGGCCCCGGTGGGCTGTCCAGGTTTAAAAACGCCCCTGCCCTGCGCCTGAACATAAGTGTGTAGACCCTTCCGGTTTTTTTCCTGCCCCTCCCACCTCATGGTAAACAATAGTGTCACCCGCTGTGTGTGGCCTGCCACTGGTTGTACCCTGTCCTTTCCCCCGCAGCGGATTGTCGGGGCGAATTTGCCCTCGAGCATAAACCATGAAGTCGTCCGAATGCCCCTTCGAGCTTGGCCCGGGACTCCTGTGGAAACAAGCTTTTTTGGGCGGTCGGCGATTGTTTTTTTTGCCCTGTACAACGATCCTGCCCCCGCATATTTTGGTTCCACACACAACAACCACTCGTGGTGTTTGGGAGGTGGGTTCCCTTGGAGGGGAAACCCCCCTGGTGTCCCCAGGTAAGGGCTCTCAAAAAACCGTTTTTATATGGAAATGCACAGGGTCCGAGTGTTCCGCGCGCGGAAGACCCCCGCCACAACGCATGCCTTTCCGAGAGCAAATGTTTATCAGTAAAGCGCCGGGATTGGACCCAGAAAAATCGCCCAGCTCGTCCCCGTTGGAAAATGGCCCGGGTCCCCCCCCCCCCCGGATTGCTCAACTCCCTGAAAGTTCCCCCCCAATGGTCCGCCCCGGGCAGTTTCTGAAACCCTGCCCCCCGGATCTAGCCCCCCCTCCCACGGGCCGCGGCATTTAAAACGCGCGGACCCCTACCATGTGTCCGGGTAACCCGGTTTGGCCCCCCGCCCCATAAAAACCATGGTGAAAGCGCGCCAGGCACGCCACCCCCCGGGCCCCCAGCCCCCGCCCGAGCGGATTAAACGGGGTGGTGCGCGGAATCTAGTATCCAGCCCGGCCCGCCTGTCCCACAGCCAGCCACCAGCAACTGCCCCCCAACCAAGCCCCCCATCCCCCCCCCAATGGCGACCGGGCGGGGTTCCCAGCCCAGGGAGGGTCGCCACTCAATAGTTTGGGTGTGAAACCGAAAGCCCCCAGCGTCCCTTCCCATCCGTGCCGATTAAGAGCCGCCCTGGGCCCGCCCGGACCACCTCCCACTTCCCCCCCCCGGGCCCCCGGCCCCCTGCGGGCAGAAAACGACGCGGGCTCCCCCGCTGGCGCTTCGGGGCGCCCGAGTGCTTTGTCCTCAAACAATGGTGGGGGCCCCCGCAGGTCCCGCGGTTCCAATGCACGTTTTTTCTTCCGTCCTTGTATTTCCGTTCCTCCTCCCGCTTGGACCTTTGCAATTCACCGGCAATGGGACGAAAGGCCGCGGCCGCCGCCCCGATGGGGCTTGTCTGTGGTTCGACAACAGGCAGTGCAATCAGGCCCCCCCTGCGCCCGCCCATCGGGGTGTTTTTCTGCAGCTCAACGAAAAACCATTCCCCAACATTTCCCCCCTGCCCAGGTGGATTGTCGGGCCCTCGAAGCGCTTGCTCCTTGCATCCTTGTCCGCCCCAGCCCCGCGCCAGATCCGTGGTTTCGCCCCTACGCCTAATGCCGGTGCCCGGATCCCCCGCCAAAAATAATCCTCACCGCTACAGATGCCGCGACTGCCCTGTGCGCTGCCATCGCCAGGTCGCAAATCTCCCAGCCCCTCCAGTCAACGTTTTATAATCATATATTCGATAGAAAAAACACGGGTTAGCTCCCTCCCCCCGTACACCGCGCCCCCCCCTCCGGGATGGCTGGGCCTTTTTTTCGCAAACATTCGCGTTTTCGGGTGGGTGGGCGCCGCCGAAAATTGGGAACGGCCCCCGGGACCCCGCGGTGGGTGCCCCTCCCCCCCGCCCGTTGGTGCTGTTTTTCTGTCGTGCTTTCTGGAAACCCGGAGCCCGCCTCAAATTCCCCCCGGTCTGCAAGACCGCGGCCAGCCAAGCCTTTGGGGTGGGGGGGCCGCCCCTCCACCTTTGTCCTGTATTGGGAAAAAGATTGTCCCAGAGCTTCATCCATTACACAAACTGTTTCCCGCCATCGGCTGACCTTCAAACCCGGCCCGGTGCCCGGCCGCTCGCGCCCCCCCGGGTGTGTAGAATTCTCCCCGCCGGTCCTCCGGCCGTGCCGACAAAGTGCTCGGCGCCCTCCCCATCAGTTTTTTTTGGGGCGACCCGTTCCCGTCCGGGCCCATTATGGCCCCCAAGGGCTCTTTTTTTTTGGACTTTTGTGAGATCTTATAGGGCTTTCCGCGGCTGGTGCGCAAACTTAACGTAATGATTTTGTCTCGATTTGGGGACAATTTCGGCCCCCAGCGACTTCCCCTTGCGCCGATTTGGCCCCCCGCACACCATTCGGGGCCGTCCGTCCCGGGGCGAGAGGCCGGCAGAGCCCCGGTATGATCAGCAAAGACAAAAACCCGGAAGAATTTTCCCGCGCATGCTCTGCAATATGAGTCTGGTCCTTTACCTCCAACCACTCTTATGGCATCCGTTTGCTTGATGGTCCCGCGTTTGCTACCGGTACCACCCGAGGCCGCCAAAGATTCGAAATTCGTCCAAGCGTGAGGCCCCTGTTGTTGTTTCCAATCAACGAAACCCTCACACGGCCCCCGCCCCTTGTATCCGCCCTCGCACGCCCTGGCCGCTTTTTGTTTTTTTGTCGGCCGGCTTGTGGGGGCCCACGTGCTGCGTGCAATCCGATGTTGGTGTCTTGTTCCGCAAGCAGATTTGTGTCCCTGCGGACTCGCCGTTCCGCCAGCCCCCCGTCGGCATCGTTCCCCCTGCCCAAACGGCATGTTGGTGTCGCTACCGTAAACATAATTCCCCCGGGCGGCGGCCCCGGCCCCGCACTTGACCCAGCTTCTCCAATCTCCCAAACCGCCCGGCCCATAACGGGTTTAGCCCGGAAATCCGGCCCCGTGATTCGGTTTGTGGGCCCTCGGTGGATTCCGGGAACCCCCAATGAATTCGTCCCCCGTGCCGTTGTTTCCCGTGCCCGGGAACGACCGACCCACCGGACGTGCCCCGAAGGGGAAAGTCGGGTGGCCCTGGTTTTCCACGCAGAACCGATCTCCAAACCCCCCGCCCCCGTCCCCGTATTATACCCCCCAATCATTTTTCGGCTTACGGGCCCTTGGGGGACACACAAAGCCTGGAGAGAAACGGTCCGGGGGCTGTGAGCGTGCTGGTCCCCACAGGCTGGGGTGCCGCCCCCCCGGCCTACCTAACGCCTTAATGGCTGTCAGCAGGGTACCTTGAATTGACGGGTCCCGCTTGCCTGCTGACTGTTTCGGTTGGTTCCATAAATCTGCTTTCGACCCTGACGCCCGGGCGGCCCCCGGGCCTAAAGCGCAGGCCCGGCCGTTCATTGCCGAGTCCGGTCTTCCAAGCGTCCGCCGCCGTTTGCGTGGGTCATCTTTTGGTCGTTTAAAACGCCTTCGCCTGAAAACCCCTAAATTCGAAAAGTCTCTTTTGGCGCGGGCCCAATCGTTTGTTTAACGCAAAGCGGAAACCCGATGCCATCGTCCACCCCTGGTTAGACCGTAACGACGGGGGAGCTCCGGATAGTGCCGGTAACCCTCAGATATTTTGTTCGCCCATGCGGAACGTTTGTTTTGTCCCCTGTGCCTTGATACCTTAAAACAGACCGGGTCCGAAATGGCTTGGGCTGGCTGCCAAGGAAGTTCCCTTTCTCGCCGGTGACATTGTCCCCAAGCCCCTTTAATCGCTTCGCTCCCCAGTGCGCGCCTAAGCCCCGCTTAGTCCCCTCAACAGTCCCAACCACCTGGGGGCCCTCCTCAGATGTCCCCCCTGACGGAACTGAGCTGAGGTCCCGAGCTCTTTTCGGCACGGGAGACCGTGGGGCCCAACGATGCTACACCGGGGCGCGGAAAGGGCCCGTCGCCAACCCGTCCACGGTTTTGTGAAGCGTGGCACCCGATTGGCGGACACGTCTGCTGGTTGTCTCCCCTGGATGACCTTTTCCCGGGGTAACTGCCTCTCGGCGCGGGCCGCAGTGGCCAAGCCGTCTGGGCCGATGCGGTAGGTATGGTGGCTAGCGCGCCCCAGACACCGTGCCGGCAGCAAAGTTTCGATGCGGATCCCTTCGGGTTCTACAACACAACACGGAGGAACTGCGGCGCTTCTTCTTTTCAACCCCGAACGTCCCCATCGCCGAACCCACGCGCGTCACACGACAAGACGCCTGCCAAGTCCTGCGCCGGCGAAAACAGCCGCCCCCTGCCGCCGATCCCCGAGCGCCCGGTGTCGGCCGCGTCTTTTCCGCGGGTCGGATGGACCTTTTCTTTTTCCTATCGACTCAACGGCTGAGAGAAATTGCCAAGACTGGACGAGTCGTACGGCCCTGCCGGTACTTGGCCCGACCGGCGTGGAGCTGAACATATGCTGCGCCCGGGGGGTCGCATACCGGCCCCGGGGACCACAAAGATTTTTCTTGGAAAACCCGGTATTCCGCGCTGGCGGCCGCCGCTACCCAGGAGTGGGCGAGCTTGGTGAATCGGCTGCAGGCCCCCGCCCAATCCCTGGCCGGGGGATCTGGCTCGACCGTGCATGATGCTCTGCCCAGAAACAGCCCCGACTGTGCTGGCCGGCTGAGACCCTCACTCCCCTCGTTTTGCTGTTTGCGTGGTTGCCCCGACGCCAACGAAGAACCCAATCCCGGTCGGTTCGTCCCGCCCGCCTACGTCCTGCCGGGGATTTTTTGCAGTCCAAGCGGAAAGGTAAAACGGCAGCTGGGGGACGGCCCGCGCGCCCTACGCGAATTCGATCTCCCCAGCACTCCGGGCGGCGCGCAAGGGGCGTCCGTTTGCGTCCATGTCCCGGGCCCCCGGGAAATTTTTGGGAATTTGGCCTCCCCCCACCCCCGCAGGACCCCAGGTGCGCCCTTTTTCCTACATCGAGGAACATTGGAGAAGCCACCCCCGGGTGGGCTTCAAGTCCCACCCACATCTCACATGAAATGCGTACCTTCCCCATGGCTGACCCGCCCCGTTGGGTGTGGGAGACTATCTAGACGGAAGGGAGAGGTCCCGACGCGATAGGTAAAGGCGATGTTAGTCGGGGCTTGGGCTTTATTTTGTTTGGCGCACCCGGTCGCGCTAGGATGTGGGCTGGCTGTAACGCGGGGCCGGGGCGCTTGGATACTAATTGTCCCCCGCAACCCCGGTTGTTTTAATCTGCCTGGCCTCTGGGCCGGGCCCCTTGCTGGCCGGCCCTTGCACCACTGGTTGTTTAAAAGTGGGTCGGCCCCAAACCGGGTTTACGCTCCTGAAAGCCGTGGGGTCCGCGTTGTACTAGCTGGCGGCGTGCAGTCTGACGGCCATAAAGTCCCCCCCCCCAGCCATGCGCCGAAAGCGCGCATGACCTTTTTCAGCCACGGTTGTAGGCAATCCACGAACGTCACTTGGCCAACGACGAAAAGGGAGGCCCTGGCGTCTGGTTCACCCACCGCCCTCAATTGCCCCTTCCGGAGATTGCTTTTGGTTTTGGGCGTCGGCCGAGCGGACCTCCGACCTGCCCCATAAACGTGAGGAGCTTGGGGTCCTTCCTGGCCCCCCGGTTGTCCATTCCCCAGACCCACAACCGCGGGTGATGGTGTGGGTGGTTTTGACCAACCTCCTGCCGCGTGCCCGTTAGATGTCCGTTGTTTTTTACAAGCCAAACAATCGCCGTGCCCCGCCCAGCTTTTTTTTTTTCAACAGCGGGCCCCGTCGCGCAAGCTCGAAAGGGCCCCCCCCTTTCGACCCTTCATGGTTCTGCTCGAGCAATCGCCCGCCCAAGAATCCGCTTTGCGGTCAGCATACACCGGGCCCACCTTGGAACACTCTGTTTTTGTTTTACAACCATGGATGTGGAAATGGCGAACAACCGGTCGAGGTCCAACTTGCCAATCTTGTGTCGCAGCGGCGGTTTTCACCCTGAAATGCCCCAGCAGCACCAGCCTTTTGCTGTTGTTTTGAAGCAGCTTCACGCGCTGGAAGCTGGGCAGCCCCAGGGGGAAAGTGGCGGTTTGTTGGAAGAAAGGTGATGTCCCGGGGGTTCATTGCAGTCCACGGAAAGCTCAATAACTCTTTTGGGCGCCCCCCGATCAACCCCTTTCGCCCTCGCATCACTCGGGCCAGCCTGTTGGCTCGTTGAAGTCACGCGCAAGCCTATGATCGCGGGGGTTGGTTGTTTTACGCCGAATCTGTTACCGGAGCTGCCCAATCTTGCTTCGTTTCAGTCTACGGGTATGCGCGGGTTTCGCCAAGCTGGCCCCCCCCGGACCCTCTGCCCGACCGGCAAGTGGGGAACCTTTGAAGCACGCCAGTGTTCAACCCGGGCGGGCCCTTTTTCCCAAGGGAGCTGGATTGTCTGTTGTTGCTTTGGTTCCCACCGCATCTGTAGGGGACGCGTCCCGTGGCCCGTCCCCCCTCCCGTCGTGCGGGTCCTTCCGATGCACCAGCCCTCGAGCAGGTGGTTATGATCAACCCCTGTTTGAAAGACGCCTGGGCGGAATCGGGGCCCACTCGCGGGGGCCGTGACACGTGACACTATCATACCGTCACGGGTCGTGGCCGCGACCTCGCTGCGACCCGAATTCCTTGTGATTGATCATTGACCGGAACCGCGGGAGCGTGGACTTTGTGGGGTGGGTGCCCGGAGGAAAAACGGTTGGCTTTGGCGCGAATGCGCTACTGCCGTTTTTTCCCTACATCGACCCCAAGCCAAAACTCGGCCCCCCAGGCCCCTTGGGATTTGACCTCCCCTGTTGCCCCGGGTGTGGAAGAAAAATGGGTTTGGAAAGTCACATTGAGGTTCCCTGCCCTGAATTCCCCTGGCCCCCTAACCCGCTCAGACGGGCCTACTGGTGTCCCCCGTGCTTGTTGCCCCCGTTTCCAACCCTGTGTATCCCCTTGGCCGTCCGCCGCCGAAAACCCTTCTGACGCGGGGCCCCCTTGGCGGCGTGCCATTGGGGCAGCAACTTGGCCCGGATCCGCCCTTTTTGGCTGCCCGCTTCCCCGACGCTCAAACCTGAAGCGGTAGTCCCCCCCCGTTTTGCCCTTGGCAGCCGATGGTGGACGTTTGGATGGTCTCGCTGGGCTGAGGCCTTTGGGGAGCAAGGTTAAAACGTGGCCAAAGGTCCCTTACCCTCCTGCGGGATGTGCCCCCCAGGGCCAACAACTTCAATCATTTGGTGTCCCCTGCAGGTAACCCCGTGTTGACATATGCCGCACAAGGTCCCATAAAGCCTCGCCTGGCCCACTGTTTTTTCAATCGTGTTTTTCACCCCCTTAGTACAATCTCCTTTCCCCTGTCCAATCAAGGGTTCTCGCGCAAGATTGCCCCGTCCCCGTTCCCCAGCTAATTTCGCCCCCCGGCAGCCACTGGAACCAATCTTTTTTTCCAGGTGTGGCTGCTCTTTTTTCTCCTCTGTCTTTCTCCCTTTCCCTTCACATCTTCCCCCTTTCCCCTTCCCCCCAGTTTGTCCCGAGGCGCGTCCCCGGCCCGTGCTTTCCAGGCTTCTCAATGATTGCCCCCTGTTTTCACGCGGCTTTGGTAAAGCCCCCCCGACTTATCGGCCCCTCACGGCAACGGGATTTTGCGCCCGTTTACTTGGTCCCCCGGTAATCCGCTTCTTTGGGCACGGACCCTGAACACCCCACACGCTTTGTGGCGCCTCCATTTTTCCTACTCCGTACACTCCGCCAATCCCTGACCCCCAGGCAACGCGACTCTCGGCCCTTTTTGGAAAAAATGAAAGGTCATCGGCGGAGATGGCACAAAAATGGGCTTTTTCCGGGCTACCCCACCAGCGGGTTAGGGCGCCAACAGCTACCGCCCATGCCCCAATCCCCAAGTGTCGCTTTGCCTTGTCCGGATTTAAATGCCCCCAACTACGGCATAGGACCGGGAGGACCACTACGCGCCCCCACCTGGGGTTTTTTTTTTTGGAAGCCAAAGGTCCACTTTTTTACCCACTGCCCTGCGCGCCTCAGTTTCCCAGCCATGTGCCCCGCCTCGATCTCCTGGTCGGAAAGTCGAAGTGATGCAGCTGGGGCTGGCGCAGGCCGTGACGCTGTTTTTGGGGAGGCCCCCTCCCTTGTAACAGTGAACCAACCAGGCCCGTGGGTGTATGGCTGGCGCTCCCCAGCCGACAAAACGCCCCCCCCCCCCCAGCTCGTTTCCCCACGCGCCCGTACTGGAATTCATGGGTGCTTTTGGTCCCCCCCCGACGACGGGGCCAGCACAAACATTTCCCTTATGGGACTGTCCTTGGTTGGCCGGTAAGAAAAATCCTCCGTACCCACATGGCCCGGCCACCCACTGTAAAAAATACGCCCCGTTTCGAAGTGTGCCGACCGTGGGCTTTTTTCCGTCGCTCATCAAAATTTGCGTCCTTCCGGCTCCTGGGGGACTTTGCTCTTTATTGAATATATGAAAAGAATCTCACCAGAGTACCCCCGGGTTAAGCAAGCAAAAGTATAGGCACCAGACCCGCCCCACCACATCTTGGGTTCCCCAAGCCATAGTGCCCACCCCCGCGCAAGGCGTAGTTGAAACCACAGCGCGGGGCCATGCTCGAAATATCCTTTCGCTCACCCACCACTTTAAAAAACCCGCGGTTGCGGCCCCACGCACCAAAACATGTCCCCGTCCCCCCCCCCCCCACCGAAGCGGGCCCGCCCCAAGAAATGGTTTGGGCAGGTTCTGTGTTGTCCAGTTACCCACCCGAAAGACGCCCCCGGTGGGTGGGTTGCAGAACCACAGTCCCATCCGCAACTGATTCGGGCCGCACCGGCATCCGGGGGGGGGGGGGGCCGTACGGGTCCACATTGTGCACCGAATTTGAAAGGGTCCAGCTACCCGCGGGGGCCGGAAAGTACAAAATTTTGCCGGCGTCCAAACTCCCCCTCCGTCACGGGGGAGGTCAAACGAAGTACGGTTCCCCTGGGGCTAGGCCCAAAAGCGGTTTCCGTTTTTGATGCCAGCCCCAACCATGCCCCCCCCAAATTTTTAAAAACGGTCCTGCCACACTTGCGCCGGGCCCCGTTTTTGCGGATTTGCATAACCGCGGCGGCTCATACCCTGAAAAAGCGAACAAAGAGCATCGCCCCCTCACACCCACAAGCCCTTTGGGGCCCCGACGGCCGTGTCCATGACAGATATCCCGAGGGAAATGGTCAATCTTCGAAGCCGCAAGGCCCAGGGAACCGCTTCAAGGGGCCGCTTCCAGAATAGAGCAACCAGGGACTTCCGCCCAGAAATTTATCTTGGTGCCCCCGAGCTTCGGTTAATGGCGGCGCCCCGGTTGAGTACGTCTGCGCAAAGGTGGCGAGGATCCGGGGTCCCCCCATGTGTAAACGATGGGCCTGGCCGCAAACAGTCGGTCCG
>Ga0179591_1282493_pt1 | contig 13509 bp, 10 predicted proteins | sample CZOMad2_1_08_16f_FD_182891 | JGI IMG/M metagenome (GOLD analysis project Ga0179591, IMG submission 182891) | Vadose zone soil fungal communities from Angelo Coast Range Reserve, California, USA - CZOMad2_1_08_16fungal (PacBio error correction) | ecosystem: Environmental > Terrestrial > Soil >...
GGTCGCCGGCCAGGTGACGGTCAACCTAACATTCGCGTCAAAAGGCTGATCAGGGAGGGCTTGAACCTCGGGCGCTTAAAAAAAAGGCCAATCTATGGCCGTCCGGGAGGCTCATTATACCGAGCCGGAATCCGGTGGTCAAGGTCTTTCTATGCCAGGAGTTGCAAAGGTAATCTGACATCACACTTGAAGCCAGTAGTCCTTGAAGCAACCTGAAAAGAGAGAAACAGTCAGACGCGGCCTCCACCTTGCAGGGGTCAAGGAAGGCGCCATCAGTAAAGAAAAGAGCAAGAAAAGAGCAGGCAGTCTGTATCGGCGATCGAAAAGGTTCCGCAGATCTTCTTACACCGCCCTGCGAGGTCGGGGGTGACAAAGGGAATCGTCGCCTGGGAAAGGAAAACACCGACTGAAAAGAGTACCGCGACGTAAAAAAACGGCTCTCCCTAAGGGACCAGGACTGAACGATCAGTCCGGGCAAACCAGGAAGGGGAGAAGATGGCCCAGAAAGAAAAGGAACCATCAGCAACACGAAGCCCAGGGACTCCATAGCCAAAACCGTAAAAAGGAAAAACTTCCAAAGATCCTCTCCGATCCTCACTAAAATGCTGGTGCGGGGATTTCTAAGAACACAAAGCCGAATCTCACCCTCAGGGACACACTGTCAGGGGGAATAGGGGGTAGCAATCAAAGAAAAGAACAGCTGACTAAAGGGGAAAAGAGGGGGGAAAATTATTCTTCAAAGGAGAGAAGGGAGAAAACTGTCTTCAAGGAGTCGCAACACAGAGACACCACTCATCATGATTCTCAAAAGCTCACATACTGAGAAACTCTGAAAAGTGCACTTGGAGAAAAATTCTCCTCTAGGGGGAAAGAGGGGACAGGGGCTTAGTAAGGTCTTCCGTTAGGGTGAAACCTCTTACCAGCAGCGGCACTACCGCCGTTCGCATGTGAAGTGTTAAGGGGTTTCCGCAGCATTTTGCGCTGTGGAAGTACCAACACGGAAAGGGGAAGGGCGTGGAAAGGCGGAAGATGAGGCAAAGGTCATTGGTTCTGCCCGCGAGGGCGAGCCTGAAAAGGAAAGGACATTTAAGTTCGTGCGGGGTCGAGGGAAAGAACCTCAGGGGATGTGGGTGAATTTACGATGGCCGACGTAGGTGCAAACCTGGGGAAGCTCCGCGCCGGTGAAGAGGGGCTAGGGCAGCGTGCGGAAGACGAGGACGGGCATTTGGTCCAGGACGTGAAAACGGCAAACAGGAAAGGGGGGGGCTAAGCATTAAAAGAGAGTTGAGACCGCCGTCAGGGGAAGAGAGCGTATTATTAACGCACCGATAGGTGCTCGTCCGAACGAGGGATCGGAAAAAGAAAGTCACTGGACATTAAGGGGGAAGGGGAGAGGTAGAGGATCTCTACATAACCAGCGACGGGGAACAAAAAAGACTAATGATCGAAAAGGAAAAAAGAAAATCACATCGACGAGGGGCTGCAAGGGTTCAAGGAACATTCTATCACCTCTGTCCAGAGAAAGGGGGCCGTCCTGGGGTTCAGGGAACGGGAAGGCAAAGCATATCCCCGGCGGCGCGAGCAGAGAGATGCTCTACGAGAAAAGCACCGGGAACGTATCAGTCTTAGGGTGACGTACCGCGCCGCTGGAGCTCCCGGCCAGGGGGGAACCCCAGCAGCCCCGTAGGCGGGTCCGGACGGGCTACCATAAAAAGAACCACACACCAGGGGGCAGGAATCCTGGTCGGCAATAAGTCTGGGCAATTAAAGGACAAATTTCCCGGGCGGCTGGAAAAGGGCAAAAAAAAGGACTCCCAATAGTACCTGTGGGTAAAAAATTCCTGGCAGCAAACACAACCCCCAGCTGCAAGGACCTTGGAAGGATCACCCAGCTAGCCCTCTCTGGGGGAAGTTCACCGGGAAAGCCATGGAAAGGTGGGGGACTTCAACACGGACCCAATTTCTGACCAAGTCCAAATACCTGAGGAAAAGGGGGAGGGGGTCACAAGGAAAGTGGTTCATATATTTTGGCAAAGAGCTACCTCTCAAATTGGCACTAACCAAGAAAGGAAACCCACGAGGGAATTCCTTCGTCGCAGAGAAGAGGGTTCGTTAGCAGATGGGGGTGGGGGCGCTTGATCTGAGAAGAGAGGTCTTTTTGATGCAGGCTTGGCTGAAACGGGACCCAGGCGACCAGGGGAGGGGAGTCTTTGGGCCGGAGGGGAAAGCATAAAGCGTGGGGCTTCAAACCTCTGCAAAGAGTGACCGCTGATGCTTGCCAGAAGGGGTTTATTCAAAAAGATGAACTCCAATGGGGTTCGGGGGTGAGCTAAGGAAGGGGGGGTGAGGGCTCAAACGGGGCCGAAAAGGTGGTTTCGATGCTGGCTTTATGGATGATAAGGGCCTGAAAGAAAATTTTGGAGATGGCGGCGGGTCTTGATCTCTTACGGTCCGGAAAAGTTACTTTTCTGGTTCGTATTCTCAAGGATTCTGCAATAGAACGAAAGGCGTGGAGTTAAGGGGAGGATCTTAATTAGCCAGGGGTTCTTGAAGAGCCTGTCAACGTTGGACGGACGAAGGGACGCTGTTATGCTGTGGGGGGAAGGTCAGACGAGAAAAGGTTGGAGGCGAAGGGGCATCAAGTGTGAATAGAGCGACTTCGGAAAGGGATAGAATCTATGAGGATTGGCTGCCCGGTGACTCGTCACTATGTGGAGACTGCAGCGGAAAGGTGGTCAGAGGCAAGGGCACCACTGGGAGCATGACCGAGAGAGGGGGTGATGGGGGAAGGGGGCGTGACCAAAAACAACCCAGCTGCAAATTATTTTTCGTTCGCAACGCAACAACTGTCAAGTATTTTAAAATTTAATAACAAGGCTGTGCTGCGCGGAAGTACTGAAGGAAGGGAACGCAAAGACTGCGGAAGGCCCCAGGGGGGGGGGGGGGGGGGGGGGGGGGGGTGGGGTTGTTTTGTGGGGGTGTGGTTGGATTAAAATTAGACCAAGAGGGGACAATAAAAAGCCACATCGCCGAGACTAAAAAATGCGGAAGGTGACTCGTCAAAAATACAAAGAAGATTCTACTCTGAAAAAAAAAAAAACGAGGAGTGAAAAATAAAAGGAGAGTCCGACCTTAGAGTTAAGTCAGAAATGCGCGTCAAAAACGCTAGACCGGGCGGGGAGGTGCCTCAAGAAAGGAGAGGGGCCTGCCGAGAGGGCAAGGCGCTGCAGCCATAGCGCTTGAAACATCAAGGGTTGCATTGTAAATCATATGAACCATATCGAATGGGAGAGGGGCCCCGAAGGACGCGCGGGCCGTGAGCCCTGTGACCTTCAACATCTACGGTAAAAAGGAAAAACTTGGATAGGGTGTGACAAATTCGGGGAGCCCGGGTCACGCAAGGGGGGGGAAAGGCCACCTGTCAAGCGAAGAAGATCGCGCTGATCGATGTACCCGATCGTCTTATTAACAGCCATGAGCGACACGTCAAGAACACCTTCATTCGAAAATGCCAGACAAAATCCTGAACAGCGTCCTGAAAAGAAGGGGGAAAAACGCTCTTCGAAAGGTAATTCACGAGATCCGTCCACCTCCATTGAAGATAAGCACTGGGACCGACCTCAACCGTAGAAAAAAGAAAAATCCTTAAGACCGCGATCAAAGGGAAACCAAGAAGGATCAGCCAACCATTGAAGGACCGGAAATCGCATAGCCAGAAGCACGAAAAGATGTTACGGGATTGATCCGGAAACAACAGAATCATCCCCCAACATATCACCCCAGGTAGGGGGGGCGAGGGATAAAAAAAATACTGAAGCAAGACAGTAAGCGTTGGGGGAAGACAACAGCGGATTGGTCTCAAATCGAAAAATGGAGACTCCACCGGGAAGAAGAGACAAACAACAAAGGAGAGAAGAAAAGAAAGGCTCACCATCCCGAAAAACTGAGAAGCGGAAAAAAAAAGAACTCCGCGACTGCAAAGCTCGTTGGTCTAGGGTAATTGGACTTTTGGCATTGGTTACAAGTTAAGAGGGAAGGGGGCGTTACCAAGTGCAGAGTCCTTCTCAGTTCTTTGGGGGAAAGGTGGGGAGGAAGAAAGGGGGGGGGAACCTATAATAAACAAAGGCGTCTTGCCTGGAAGCGAAGGGAGGATATCTTTTTTAGCCAGAAACCCTTTTTATTCGAGCGGTATGGCTGATGGGGAAAAAAAAGCAGTTTGGGGGAAAGAAGGACCAAGTATACTCTTGGCAGGTCTACGGGAAAGGACCGCATCCCCGGGAGGAAAGCAGGTGGTTTCAGTTAGCCTCGTACATACTATGAACGGAAATTCATTTTTATAAAGTTTGGTCAAGAGGGGGGGGGGGGGGGATCCTAAGAACAAAAGACATACTGGCTGGGGTTGTGCAGGCAGTTTTACGTCAACTTTCTAACGGAGAAAGTCAAATAACATACGGGGGGAAAAGCTATGAGGGAGGGCGATGTAGACTCCCTCATCGGAACTTAGAAGCCAAGAAGGAAGCACTCCCAAGGAAACCAAAGTGACAGGAGGAATGTAGCGGAAGAACGAGGTATGGGGCTGACCGACCTTCTATTCTTTCCTTGAAGAAACTCTATGACAAAAAAAACAACAACGGGGTAGAGAATCAAGTACGGTCCCCTTTCAACAAATCGCAAAGGGGCAGGGAAGGGAGGTCTTTGATGGCCATCTACCAGTAAAGTACTGCCTGGGCCCAGATCCCCGGGAGACGAGCAGGCTATTGCAGCTTGTCGAAGAGAGAAAGAGAAAATGACGCTCGGATCAAAAGATCGGAAAAAGGGAAAGGGGAAGTCGGGGTCCTACCCCGGCCTGGACCCAAGACAGAGGAACAAGTACTTCGGTTCGCAAGTGCCAGCCTAAAACATCATACCGAATCTCGGGCCGCGCCATCTTCTCCTACGGGGACAAAGAGGGAAGAACATTTTATCTGGGGGAGGAAAACCCGTCCGCAAGGAAAAGCCGTACCTGTTGATTTCAAAAAAAAAAAGCAGGGCCAAAAAAAAATTAAAATCGACGAATACAAGGAAAGCAAGAAGCAGATCTTGGTTTTCACCGACATGAAAAATTGGACCGGGGGTGTACCCAGCTTACCACTTCTTGCAAAGAGAAAACCTACATTACCGGCTTCCGCGTAAACGGGGTGGAAGGAGGGAGAGATTGCAAGAAGCCGAAATGAACCATTCTCGACAGACCAAGGGAGAACCCCAATTCCTGCAGTTTCTCCAAAGACCATCGGGGGGTACGGGGAAGCGGGGAAAACTTATCTTCGCGAATATAGAAATCTCGTGTTTCTAGGAAGGTGGCGGGAGAAGAGGGGCGCTTTGAAGGGACCATGACGGTCAAAGCTGGTTTCTTCCACCACAGGGGGGAAAAAACTCTTATCTGAGGCTTTGAGGGGGTTAACATATTCCTCAAACCGGGGGTGATATGCGGGGTGTGGGCCGGGGCCTGAGGACTATCCAACCGGACAGGCGGTTGGGGCAGGCGTGCGGGGGATCATGGGGAAGGGAGCTAATTGGGGATTCGCGGGCCGGGATCGAGGTATCATGGGACTGGGGCCCTTTGTACGGTGCGGGATGGGTGAGAGAACTCGCAGGGCGGGGGGGCCCGGACGATCGTTAAGTGGGACCGGCTGAGGCAGGAAAGGGGGATGAAGACGCACTGTTTCATTCGGGTGTTTGTGATTGAAGAAGGGCCCGTGGGGGAGGACGCGTGGGACCGAAAAGGGGAGGAGAGAAGATCCTAAGGGGGGACCGAGAAGCATCGTCGAGGTTGGGAAAACGGAATTGCTCTTCGAAGGTGGCCGAGCGGGGAAGAAAGCTTGGCCGTTCAGGAAACCACTAGCCAAGGTGGATGACATCTTAGATTGTTTGAAGAAAATGGGAAACGGGGTGGGCCCTTCGAGAGAGTACACATGGCATAACTCCTTCCAACGCAATAAAAGGGACAGAAAGAACTGTACACAAAAAAATGAGTTCAAAAGGAGGGTCTGTAATTCCTAGTCCCCCTTCCGGGGAGGAAAGTCAGCTTGAAAGGAGCCCTGCTGGTCAAGCCTGAGAATCTACCATGTTAAGTTAGGGTAAGGTCACCAGGAGAAGGGGAGAAATAAGCTCAGAAACACAACTTATGGTAGGAAGAGGAAGGACGAAGGGGAGATGGTAGTCACATCACGACAAGTCCTGTAGCGATCCGGCGGGCCCTCAGCCTGTCGCCCTTTAACGGTAAGGGAAGAGCTCCGGTCCTTGGGGGGCGGGGAGAGAAAGGAAAGCCTCACGGAATCGGTTTTTCCAGGACGGAACTCTATTACCATGGACTGGCGGGGAGGCTTCATCTCAACACGATGAGAAGCGTCGTGGAAAGACACTACAAAGGGGAAAACACCGCTGACATATCCACCTGGATATTTTGAGTTCGCGCCACAAGGGCACAGGAAAGGGGAGGAAAAAGTCTATAAAAGATTAAAATCGCGTCAGCCCCAGGTTTCATCGATAGAGATCTACCGAACCTAGAAAGGAGTTAAAAAGGGGGCCCTCGGCGACTCACCCACCTCCGGGAACAGCACTTAAAATAGGCAAGTGCCGTCAGGAAAACCTCCGGTACCGAGTGCTTAGCGCATTCCTTCCACATCCAGGCCGAGGTCATCGATGTAAAAGAAGAACAGGGGGAACCAGCAAAAAAAAGACGACGGAGGGCACGCGATACCCATACAAGAAAAAAAAGCCTCCATCACTGACAAAAAAAAAATTTAGGCCGGCAGAACGAACACTAACATAAGGGGTAGTTATCTTCGAAGGTAAAACGCCTCAGCTCAACAAAGAAACCCCATTTCTGGGGGACTCGGGGAATCAGGCATAAATCTTTCAAAGGGGGGTATAAAAGGTGGTGTAATACCAGGGGGGAGATACTTCCCCGGCATGTAAAAAAAAGCTTGAGAAAGCGCAACACATCATCGGGACCAAAAAGCCCTCAACCAAGAAGAGAAATCGCACCAAGCATGGAAGATAAACTCAAAAAGAGTATCTTTTCTAACCCGCTACTGAAAAGCTCGTGTGAGATTAAAGGGGTCTTGGCGGAGGTTATTTTAGGAAGGAGAAGATTTCCCAAGTAGGCAAAAACAAAAACAGGGACATAGTGCGTTTAAGAGGTCTGGGGTGGGGGGGAAGGGGTACCGGGCATCAAGGTGGGTAAGATGAAACCTTCCCATTTGAGGCGGGAACTGCAGCGAAAAAGATCGTGAAGGTTTCGAAGCAAAGTAGTGGCAGACGCGGTGGTTGGCCATTCAAAAAGGACGGAAAAAAGGGGAGGCCAGTCTCTGGCAAAAAAAAGCCCGGGCTGAATCCCTTGGGTCTTTCAAAGGGATTCATACTTCGTTCTCTAAAAATGAAGAGGTCGTCACCCGGGGGGGGAGGATGGAAAGAAGCAAAGGGAAAGCCCCGCCGGCTTTTCATCATGAACAAGGGGGAGACCAGGCAAAAAAAGCAAAGGGAAAAACAAAATATCACGGGGGGATCAGACGTAAGGGGCTGACGCTAGGATTAACCCCGCATAAAAGAGAAAAACAACCTGGAGAGGGCAGACGGTTCAAGGAATCCTTGCCGGGTCTCAATTGACATCCCGATTTCTAGGGCCGCCGTGCGGACAGGGCCAGCAGCGTAGGATGAAAAGACTAGATAAAAAAAAACTGATTATGGGAAAGGAAAAGGAGATCATCGGAATCTGTCCTTTCAAGATAGAAAGGTTTAGGGAAGGAAAAAAAGGGCTGTTCCCAAAAGAAGGAGGTACAGGGGGAAACGGAGGGGCCCTCCAGAAGAAGGCCTAAGGAAAGAGAGAGGTTGAGTTGCAGGGAAAAAAAGGGTCGGGAACGGCTATCAACTGAAAGGAAAAAAACTGTCCTCCTGTCCACCCGGACAATGAAAACTTACTGAGGCCGAAACGGGCTCTAACCAAGAATCACTCTTCGATCAGCTGCCAAATCCTTGCATCACGAGGGGGGAAGAAGGTGTAAAAGACCGGAGGAGGGGGGTTAGTGCCAGAACCTTCGCAGGAAACCCTTTCCGGAATGGCAAAAAAAAACCGGGTCCGAGGCTACCAGACCGCGCTAATACCCTGGAAACAGGAGGAGGAAAAACATAGAGGAGGCCACAACCCACTTGGTACGGTTGACCACTACCCGGATGGAGGCCACAAAAGGGAAAAAGTACCCTAATCTTTCAGGTGGTGGGCAGGAGGAAGTGTTTTGGCTGATAGGGTAGAAACTATAGGAACGATTAATTCCTCAAAACCTGAAGATAAACACGAGCGTTATAGTGCTGGGGTGAGGCCATCCCTAAGAGGCGAAAGGACCTTGAGTTTCGCTTGTTAGAAGGGGGATATAATCTCTTTGGGGATTTCGGGGTTAAGTTCTCATTGGGGGGGCGCCGTGAATGGGCATCATCACGGGTGGCCAAAGGGGGGGGTTAAACGAAAAGAGGGATGACAGTCTTTGAGGACTACCGACCGGACTCTGGGGGTGATATGGGAAGACAAACCGGTGTCCTGGGGAGGAAGCTCCAGATTTTCGTGAAGCTGAAAAAAGATCACTAGCAGTATGGCGGCGCCCGGAGATAGTTTTCGGGGGCGTGGCTGTTCGGTCTTCCGGTCTGAAATCGAGGACCAGAGAACTTGGGGGGCCGGCCTTGACGGGAAATTCCCTAGGAGATCCACAATGAGGAGGGGCGGTCAGGAGGTTGGGGTTCTCGGGACCCGAGTCATTGCGAACAGGGGGAAGAAATTCTGGAAAAGAAAAAGCAAAAGAAAACGTTACACGGGTGATCGCCGCGATAGTCGACTGCCTTTGAGAGGAGCCGGTGTCTCTGACGGGTCTTTTTCGGTGGAAGGGCAAACTAGAATAATGAAAAAAGATGTGAGAGATTGACCGACCGGAAGGACGCTCACGGATTGGGGCAGTGTCCGCAAATTCAACATCCCGGAAAAGAACTGGGACCAGAGGGTACTATCACCCGGAGACGGCAACCTAGGGTTAATAACGGAAAAAAAGGAAACAGCAAGCCCGTCTGACAGGGGGATCAGAGGGTGGGAAGCAGCCAGGATCGTCCGCGACAGTTTCAGGAAAGGGGGGAAACAGGGGGTCACCACTGACGGCGAAAAGATATCTCGCAACAAAAATATTAGTACGGAAGAGAGATCTGGGAGACAGGGACGGGAAATGAACTAATTGAGACGGACCGAACGGGATCAGGGTGCGGGGCCGCCTTTACGGGTCGGACGAGCTTGCCGGTCGCTTCCTTAGGGCCAAGGAAGGAAAATTGTACGGCAGGGGGGGGGAAAGTATCAAAAGTTCCAGTGGAAGTGCCTTGGTCGACAAGGGAAAGAAGACGGTCCTGGTAACTCCGCCAAAGATCTGAAAGCGGCCACAACGCCAAGCTAGGGGCCCTTTAAGCCACAACGGACACAAAGCAAACGGCGAACACCTTGAAACATAGAGGGGGACGATCTCAGGTAGAAGCCAGAGCGTCTTAAAGACGGGCCGTAGTACGACCAAAAAGGGAAGGGAGGGCCTTTTGCAGAAAAGTCACGTCGACGGCCCCGTGACCAGCGAGACAGCTTACGCGATCAGGCAGGACAAGGCAAAAAAATAGTCGAAAGACCGCAACAGAAAAAGAACCAGGCAGAAAGGATCCTCGCAAGGGAACGGACGCGATCGCCACCACTTGCTAATAGCCGATCATCCACCCAGCAGAAAGAAAAAGGGGGTTACGTGGTATCAGCCGACAACCTAACGAAGAAGGAAAAGCAAAGTCCCCCCAGGTAAGGCGAGGGGGAGAGGAGGACTCATCAGAGGAGGCACAGGGGGGGTGAAGACACAAGCTTAAGCGACGAAATCACAAACTCGACCGAGAAACATCAGCCGGAATCTACAAAAAAAAGACTCACCCTCAGAGAAAAGAAAAGCTTCCACCCGTTCCTTACTAAACAAAGGTTCTAAAGACAAGATTGGAAAAGGAGTGGTATTGGCGTAAAAGGCATTTCCTGAGGAAACCAATCGCAGAGGGGGGCAACAACGTGCAAGGGAACTCTTGCAGCGGAAGGGGAAAGGGGGGTGCTCATCCGTGGGGGCACCGGGGACCACCAGTGTCCAGCTTCTGTTAACCTGAGGCGAGAGAGGGGGTAAGAGCCGGTCAAAAATGGGGGGACGTTAAGGGGGGGGGTGAGCGGCCTTTGGTTGCCTTAACAAGGCAGGAGGGGAGCTGGTTAAGGGAGAGCAAGACCCAGCCACGGGAGAACCCTTTTTGTTCAGTATGACACTATGCGGGAAGAAAAAAATGGAAACTGCAGAAATCATTTAGCGGGGTCTGCTGGGAGGATCAGGGAGGCCTCCCGCAGGGGCCTTGAAAAACGAGGAAAAACGGTAAGAGTCCAAGAGAAAAGAAAGTGGGGATACAACGTAGTCTCTGCCCGATTGGAAGCTAACGGATCAAAAAACGAACAGACCGTTATAGGGAAGGGAAGTCAAGGTCAGAAACCTGGCCTTGTCTGACGACAGCGAGGGATCAAAAGAGAAAGGAGGGTGAATGAAGGCTGAAGAGTCAAGACAAAAACACAACAACGTTGAGAGAGAGATCAGAGACGACTGCCTGGAAAAGAAAAGTGGCCTAGGAATACGGGACTGGAACTAAAAGCCAGGCCTGTCAAGGGAAGGAAGGACGGAAAAAGAAAGGTCAGTCCAGGAGAGAGGCAGTGTTCAATCAAAGGTCGCTACCGGTGGCAGGGTCACCGAGATCTGTTGATGTCGTAGAAGGTACGCCTGGAAACCAAAAAAGGACCAGGTGATTCCTCAAGCGGCCTACAAAAATAAAAGGGGAAACAGAAAGGGGAGGTCAAGGAGAGACGTCGTGGGCCAATCTGGACTTCGTCTAAAATCCGGGGGGAGGGGCCAAGCGACCTTCCACCTTACCCTCCTTAATGTGCCAGGGACTGAAGAAAAACCAGGGGGGAATGCAAAAAAAGACATGGCGTAATCCTGAACGTCTGCTAAACCCTTCAGCGCCGACGGGGGGGTCGGGACTACGCAAATTTTGGAATGGTGGCCAGCAGAGGACCAGGCCAACCTGCGGACTCGGGGAAGGCAGTGCTTCAAGGGGGTGCAGCGCTATCGCAAGAAGAAATGAAAATGAAAGAAACAAACAAGACGGAATCTTAAAAAGTTCGGACACTAATCGTGTTGTTCGGTTTACAGAAAAGGAGGGGCGCTATCGAAAAAAGCAGAGTACAAGGGCTTGCGTGGTTTGGGCCGGCAGGGGGAAAAATTTGTCATCTTTCCGGCGGGGTGCATCATAAAGATGTACAGTCCACCAACGCTCACTATTGAACGCGAAGGGGCTTGGGGATGCTACCCCGAACAACGTTGGTATGCTGGGTGAGGCGAAAGGCCGTTAAGGACCTCGTAAACAGCTGGAGGGGCACTTTCTGGGACGGAGGATCAAGTGAAGCAGAAGGGGGGGGGGGGTCTAGAATGGCTCTTAGGAAGGCGTGCTCAGTCGGCGAGTCGCAAGCTCAGGACTTTGACGAGAACCTAAAAAATGGCGGTTTGGGCCTGAGTCTGGAAGTACGGGCCCTAGGGAGTGAGCGGTCCCGGGGGCAGACGGGACGCAAGGGGCAGGGTTGGGTCAAGGGAGAGGCCCTTTGGGGACAAGGTACGCGGGAGGGAAGAAGAGAGATTGGTCACAAAATAACCGAATCGGGAGGGGTAAGCGGAACTTTTTGCTCAGTCAATCGGGACGAGGGAACTTCAAGCGTGAAAAAGAACAAAGAGGGGGGGGAACCCCTAGAAGGAGCTGGCCGGGATTGTGGAAGATCTTGCCGGTCTTGCAACCCGGCATGTCGGACTTTTTGGCGATGGAGACGGAAACCAAGAAGCAGGGGAAAAAGGAATCACCCGGCGGGAAGTCCAGCGACGGTCAATGGCAGAAGGAAGGACCCCGAGGGAGGCGGGACGGCCGGCCACCGATGTCCCAGGATGGCAACAGGAAATTAGAGAGGGAAGCGACTGGCAAGGGGGTGGAAGAACCTTCTACGGAAAAAAAAAATCTAGCGACACAAAGGGGGGAGTAAATAGAGATCTGCGCCTACAAAAAAGGACGGAACCTGAACAGAGGAAAGAAATCCGGGCGGGTGATTTCCCAGCCGGGAAAGAAGAGCCGGAAAAGGGGGCATCCTGTAGGCCTTCGCCCTTAAATGATGGGACCGGCCAGAAGGGGGGGCAATTTCCTTGGGCTGCAGTGTAAGGCGGCATAAACCCCTGGGGAAAGCGGCCTGGGGAACGCCTCCAAAGATTAACATCTCAAACGCGGAAACTCCACAAAGGGAGGGGGGGGGGGCCAGTCAGCATAACACCGTCAACAGCACCCAGAAAAAGGGCATCGAAATGATAAAGGAGGGAATCGCCAAAGGGGGTGCCCTAATGAGAGAACCCTGAATTCGACCGTCGGCCCCCAAGAAACGCCTCCCAAAAACGCCTTGAATCTAGAAAGGCCACCTGGACAGACGAGCAAAAAAAAGTTAGTCAACGCAAAAGGCCAGTCCAGCGAGGCCCCAAAAGGAACTGAACACAAACAACGACTGAATACTCAGACGAACCTAAAAAACCGGGAAAAGGGCCAACCTTTCAGACAAAGGCCATTAAGAAGACACAAGCAGGCACGAAGCTGGTACTGAAGGAGAAGCCGTGGGAAACAACAGATTCACACCCAGGTAAGCCGGGCTCTGGGGATTCAATCAAATACGGACAGCATCAGAGGTCACTCATGCGAGGGTGGGGGAATACCGCTTATCTGGCCACTAGGAAACTCATAAAAAATTAAACAAGCTCGCAAACAAGAAGAGAACCAGCCAAAGGGAGGAAGAAAACGCAGAGAACAGCACCAAAAGCCCCAATCTGAAACAGAGGAGCTTGAAAAGAAAAAGGAAGAATTCGAGGGTCCAAGGAGGCCATGTCCTTGTGGAGGAGTTCATTGGATAGAGGGAACCATTCAAAAACATGGTGAAAGGAAAACAGCAGGGAGGGTGCAGGGGGGAGGAGAAGGGGGGTCCCCTAGAAAAAAGGTCAAACAGGTCGTCGTATAGAAAGGCTTCGGCGGCTATTGGGAAGCGAAAATGGTATTCGGAAATTGGGGGAGGTTAAGGGGGGACGGGTGGGGACCTCCATTCCATGGTGAGGGAGGTGGGAGTCCTTATCGTCCCTCAACAAGCACCGGAGAAGCCCTGTTGTTAGGATCACTATTGGAACTCTAAGACCGTATTGAAGGCGGCGGGAAAAAAAGGATTTTTGAGGATGGTAGCGCAGCAAAGGTTATGAATCCCCTGCCGTCCATTGAGGGGAAAGGGGGAATGACCTTGGGAGAAAGGGGGACATCAAAAAGAAAGTAAGGCTTTGATCAAACCTTAAGTTCGTGATCGTCGAGTAGTAACATCCG
>Ga0179591_1304917_pt1 | contig 13509 bp, 11 predicted proteins | sample CZOMad2_1_08_16f_FD_182891 | JGI IMG/M metagenome (GOLD analysis project Ga0179591, IMG submission 182891) | Vadose zone soil fungal communities from Angelo Coast Range Reserve, California, USA - CZOMad2_1_08_16fungal (PacBio error correction) | ecosystem: Environmental > Terrestrial > Soil >...
TCTTCTAAACCATGAGGACGTGGAGCATGGGGGGTGGAAGTTAAGAGAAATGGATGCAGACGTTCACCGCTCCATCGTTAAGAAAAAGGTCGAACGCTGCGCAACCTCAGATTGCTCCAGCGAAAGTTCACAAAAAAAAAAAAACATTCAGGGAAAGAAGAAAGTTCGACGGACAACTTATGAAGAAAGCTCAAAAGCACGTGGGGTGGCCTAAATAAACTTCCATTTTTGAGGTTGGCATAACAGTACACACCGACTTCCTGTTAAAAAAAAACGAAAAACGGGGGGGTCGATACGGCTTCTCAACAAGAAAGACCCCAATACCCATCTTTCCCTGGAAGGGTCGGCTGCTCCATACTGGGTTGAACGGCCAGCAAGGAAGGGAAGGACCAGGGGGACGCCCAGCGAAAGAATATGAAAGCCCACACCGTTTGCTTACGAAATGGAAGGGGAATATCTTCACGTAGTGCACTAACGGGACGGTGACCCAGATGTTGAAAGGTGGGAATGACCGCGGAAAGCGCCTCCACTTAAATGCCTGCATGGGGTGGTCGAAAACCATTGATTTATTGTAGGAAGGAAATAAAAGATCGACAGAATCGAAAAAACCTGGTCCTCTCAGCTCTATCTTCCAAGGTCGGCCTTGAGCGAGACTCACCGGAAGCCACAAAAGGGCTGGAAGAACTCAGGAAAAGAAGAACCAAGTTCATCATGACTAACGCAAGGGGAAAACCGTTCAGGGGTTGCGCTTTGGTGCACGCCCACGGTTCACGGACGGAAAAAAAACCTCTAAAAAGCGAGGCAGTCGCTTGGGGGACCGGACCTCCGTTCAAGAGGGTTCGTGGCGCGCTCGTCTTCAGAAAGAAAAGGCGATCAGCAGGGGCCAAAGCGCATGGGGGTCAAAAAAGTTAAGGGACACACGGTGCGGGGGGGGGGGGTCCCGCAACTGCCGCCGCTACGAAGAAACGACCTTCATTTACTGAGACTTCGCAGGAGGAGGAGCGGGGGAGAAAGGACGCGGCGAAGAAAAGAAAAGTGGCGGAAAAACAAAAAACAAAAATCAAGGAGCACTCGTGATGGACCAGGATTCGAAACATGCCTACCGAGAAATGGGGGGACGACTACAGGGGATACGGAAAAAAAAATAGACAGGAGAGGAGGGGGGGGGTGTGGAAGAGACTCTTGCAAAAACGCGTTACCGGAGAGTCCATTGGTCCGTGAAGGGAAATGCCGAAGGAGAAGGCTTGGGGTTGGAAATGGCATGCTACGAGTGGGTTCACGTGTCCGGGTTACTCATCTTAAAAAAAGAGGGGGGGTAAACCGCCTCCTAAGGAGAACTTTGGGGGAAAGTAGACTTTCCTGTAATGTATCACGGCGGTGGAGTTCCTTCTCAAAAAAATAACCCGTAAAAATGAACCCGCAGGAAAAAAAAAGATAACCACGCTTGGAAAGGGGTAACAGATTCCAGGAGAAGGGGACCTGGAAGGAAGCACGTGTACTGTTTTCAAGAACTGATGGTCACTTGGGATATGCCCGGCGGCATGTAAGCGAGGTGGCCGGTTTGCAGTGTGGAGGGCGCCCAAAAAAAGGGGGGGGTTCGTCACAACGGCATTCGTAAACAAAAAAAAAAAAAAGGACGCCGCGCCTCTCAACACACACGAGAAAGGTATAGGGATTCCCCGAACAAGGGTGTGTTTGTAGTTTGGTGAGGAAAATAAAGTTTATCAGCCAGGAAAGCATCAGAGAGGGAGATACGGAAAAAAGCAACCGAAAGAGGAGGGGGGGGGGACATGCAGGCAGCCGTAACCCTAAGTTCTTGAAAACGAAAACATTACAGGGGAGCGGGTGGCCGTCTATAGGCGTGAAGGGAGAGGAGGGATCAAGGGAAAACCCACGGTGGTTAAGAATGGAGAGGCGGGCTGCCTGTCAAATGGTTTCAGCTTTCTCGCAAAGACCGAAAGCCTGCGATACTTTCAGACGTAATCTAGCTGACACAAAAAAAAAAATTGACAAGGAGGAGAGGGGCCCGGCCCTTGGGAAGAGACCTGAGGGGCGGAGTACAGTTAACCCAAGGGCCTCGATCTGCAGGAAAAATCCTCACGGAAAGCCCAACAGCTGGAGGGGGGAAAAAAAAGGGAAAACCCGGTAACGTCCTAGGGGGATGGGGGAATCAGAAGCTCTTAAGTTTCCATCATCGACGAGGGGGAGCTCGGTTTGTGCATGACCAACCCGTACCTCAAAGAAAGCACTTGCTAGTAGCATCAAAGAACCGCACTGGGGGTTCAGGAAAGCTGGGGGGGGTGCCTATGGTGCGTCGCTCCGAGGGACCGAAAACGTTGTATGGTGCAGGCTGGCAATGGACGCCCGCGCCTGGAGGGCTAAGAAATAAAGGAAAAAGGGTTTTAAAAACAAACCCCTTGGAAACCCAAAAAAAAATTGCAAAAACGTGGAACCCGGCGATCTCGAAAAATTGAAAGAGCTGGGACATGCTTAATCGGGCCAGACATTGGAGCGGGGAAAAAAAAGAGAACATCAAGGAAATTGCAGAACGAAAGGAGAGAAGTTCAACGCGACTTTCGATTCCGATTCCAGGGGTGGTGGGTCCAGGGACAAAACAAAGACGGGAGGGGTCAACCAGGGGAGAACGGAGAAGGAGTGGATGATTGACTTATTCAATGATTTGTATAGGAGGCGAAAAAGGAATATTGCAGGTTAGAATTTAGTATATAACCTTCCTCAGAGGAGGAGGGCTACAGGGGAACGAGGAAGCAGTCCAGGTGAAGATTCGGTCTTCATAGGGCGTGATAAAACTTGGGGGGGACTAAAAGAAAAGGAGGGGAAGAAGGGCGGGGGAGACAGGCTGGAGAAAGCATTAAAACCGCTTTCAACATGGGTTTATGAAACCGGTGAGTGCGTAGCTGCAGGAAAGACGGTACGCAGGCTCGAAATCCGGGGGGCTCTGCGCGCACCGATTAAAAGAACCGGGTCATGGCGAAGACCCCCAAGGCCGGGAAACGCCAAAAGGGGGGATTGTGCCAAAAAAAAAAAGGGGGAAGTCAAAAGGAACGCTGTCGTGTTTCCGGAAGAGAAAAGGGGTAGTCGCGCGCATTCTTAGGGTCTAGAAGGAAATAAGTCGACCTGGGTTGTGGAAGGGGTCTTCCAAAAGGTCAGGGGAGATTCAAAACGGCCTCGTCGAGTACTCTGGAAAGGCGAATCTGCCCATTCTGAAGGTTCGCAAACGCGCAGCGCAAGGGGAGGGGGGAAGAGGGGAGGAATTAGGCTAGGGAATTGGGAGAAAGCGGAGGTACTGTGGGGGAAGGGAGCATTACGGTGAATTAATATGAAAGGGGACGAACGTCGTGCCTTCCCCCTATGTTAATTAGAAAGGGGGAAAAAACTGAACACGAACAACATAATGGAGGATAGGGGAAGAACTCAACACGGAGGAGGAGGCAAAGATAGAGCTTCTCCTATGCAGTCCGTGATGTGGCGTAGGCCGCTGCTTATGTAATCCAAAGGAACACGAAAGGGGAGGGAATAAACGAAAAGTAGCTAAAGAAGGCGAAAGGCGTATCCAGCCGACGTCCATAAAAGAAGCTATCGCGCGAAGCCAAGGTGCTGCCGGCGCTTTGGGCACCTCTCCCTTGAGGGGAAAGAAAAACTAAAAGGGGGGGGGGGTGGACAAATGAAAATGTTCGCGGAAACGGGTTAAGAAAAAAAACTTCGACTCCTGGAGATACCAGCCAGAAATGCTCCTTGGGCCGTACCATTGGGAACGCCAAATAAGATGAGATGTCGGAAATCCAAATTGGTGGATGGCCAGAAGTGAGCTTACCCGGCAGGAATTTCGAATAAAAGGTGACACGTCGATGCCAGAGGGAAACACCGGGGGGGGGGGGGGGAACTCCTACGATCTGGAGAATGTCCGTAGAAAAAAAACCTGGTCCGGAACCCAGGTGCCGATCGAACTAGGGGGGGAATTGCCTAACTCAAATCGCACTTGAAAGAAGTGGAATCAACGGGGGAGGGTATGGAAAAGTTCGTACACGGAAAGCTCACTAATAGAAGAACTACTCTAACCGAAAATGGGTGCCTATTGCCGCGAGGGGGGGGGGGAGGGAGCGACTAGGAGACTGGTCAAAGAGGGAGGGAAGACGGAGTAAACGCAGGCATGACAGACTCCCCCTGGGGGTTATCATCAGGAAGAAAAAGAAAAACACTTTAGGAAGGGGTGGGACTGAAAGGAAAAAACAAAAAGAGAATCGGACGCAGAGAAGCTTTTGACCGGAAAACTCGTCAAACGCATAAAGTTGATTGTTTTTTTTTAGGACTACTAAAATAGAAAAAGGGGGAGAGCATCAGAAACAACGCGCGAGAAGTGGAAATGATCGGCCAAACCGTGAAGTGAGTGGTTTTGGAAAAGCCAGGTGGCACCTCTCAAAAACAAGGAAGTATTAGAGAGTCGGAGACGGCACCGGCGGCGAAGACAGCCCCCTTCACCCTCAGGGGAGAATCAATTGCTTCGGTAGGCCCCAATCCTGGCCCGGAGCCTCCTGGGGAGGGTGTGATGGAACTGAAAGACAACGTCTTTGAGGACGGGGGGGGACATGCCAAAAAATGACAGGTCTTCTATAGAAGAATAAGCGGGGGAAAAGAAGCTCAGGGAGTTCCAGTGAGGTGCACCAAAAGATTCAGCTCGGCGTCGAGCTTTGGGCTTTCTTGGGGAAATGCAATCGGGTGCTGCCACCTGGTGAAGATAAAAAGGCAGGCCGGAGGGGGAAAAACGACCGCCAGGGAGAGAATTGGTGTCCATTTTCAGCGTTACTCGCTTACGATTTAGGCTGGCGAGGGGCGAAAGAGGAACTTAAAGGGGACAAATCACCGAACAGAAGAGATCCAAATCAAAAAAAGAGAGGAGCTGGCTAATTCAACTTTTACAGGGGATGCAAACCGCGAAACCGGGACCGGGCCACCTGAGAAGAACTCATGTACGGGAAGACCTAGATACCAGGGGGGGAGGCCCCGAGGCCATTGAAAAAGCGGCCTGGGGGAGGGTAATCGCGCAGGATCTGAACCCACGGTTCCCGAATAATTGTGCCCGCGCTCAAAGCTATCAAAGTCTTCTTCACCACCGGCAAGAGAGATAAAACAACCACAGGAAGGGGAGAGAAGAAGAGAGGACGGCCGGCACGGGGGTTGCTGTTGACGAAAAAAAGGTCTCCGGTGAGGCGAGGAAAGGCCGAAACAGCCTTAACTGTAATGGGAGAACGCAGACAAAAGATCCTTTTACAAACCTGAAAAAAAGCTGAACGAGGCTCTGGGACGTAACCCGATGATCCTCTTGGGACCGGTGCCGCGGGACTCGGGATCTCTTCCCCGTTGATAAGGTCATCGAGACAGGGGAGGGGGATTGGGTCACTCCCTTGGGACGAGATGGCAACGCAGAGGAGCCCAGCCTCCGATAGACGAACGACGTCTCGGACCCCCATTGCAAAGAAGTGGATCAGGGGAGGGAAAGGCTGAAGGTCTCTGCGACCAATTTGCCGACGTCTTAAAGGTTAACCCAAGATCCCGGGACTACGAAAAAGCTGCAGTTCAACCCATGGGGGAAAGAATTCACGGACGCTGGTGAGAGATAGGAAAAGGGTTAAAGCGAAGATCGGGAAGGGGTTGTGCATCAAAAACCAAAACTAAGGGAACGGAGGAGATCCTACATTTCACGGAGGCATTCGAATCCGGGGGGATTTGCTACGGGGGGAAAAGAACGAAATTTGGAGGGGCAGGGAGAGGGGGGAGGAAGGGAAGACGACTAAAAAGGAAAAGCGTTTTCCGCATTGGAGCATCCCATTGCGAACCACAAAAACAATGCGGAAAAAACAGTGGGGTAACCCTGCAGAAGAAAACTTATCGGGGGACAACAGGCTCGAAGCAGATGGGGATGGAGACCGAAAAAGAGTTTGCGGAAAAAGTTCCGGAATACAGGGCGCGACTTTTCCTGGAATATCCAGATACGCATTTTGAGGGGGGGACAACGCTTGAGGGTGGGAAAGTTTGAGGGTCATTATTGAGTGTGAGTGAAGAAAATCTTGCGGGAAAAGGAATTTCTATATCTGGAAGTGGGGGGGCGGAGGAGGCCGGGAGGAGCTACACGGCCTTAACTTAAAGGTCAGGGAGAGTTCTGGCAAGCAGTCCCAATTTTTCTATATTGAAGAAATGGTGGGGGTTGGCTTGAAAGGAGGAAACCGTCTACCCTCCCATAAGTATTCGCGGGGAAAAAAGGGGGGGGGGGCGGAAAAAAATTCTCAAAAGCGTTCGGGAAAAATGGGGTTCCACGGTTAAATGCGACAGAGACAGCAGGAGGCAAACCCGTGTTGGCTATCAACGATTACTCTCCTTAGCACAGGGGGGGCGAAGGCCACAATCCTGGGTACCTCTCAAGGGGCTCGGAAAAGGGAAAAATATAAGGGAGTGGCCGGCACGGAGAAAGGAAGGCACCAAGTCGGCGTGCGCGCTTGAAGAAGTTCAAGTACGGCTAGGTCCGGTGTATGCACACGAAAACAGTTCCGGGGAAGGGGGCCACCAAACACTGGGAAGGGGGAGGGACTCCAGTTCAGAGCGCCATGACGGGCCTGCGCACCTTGCAGCGTGACGCTCGAGCAGTGTAAAAAAGGATCGGCTGTCACTGTTAGCCGGGATGCACTGGTCGGCCGCAGAGGATTCGGATAAGGAAGGGGGAGGTTGGAGAAAGAAGGCGTCTTGCCGATCGTCCGTATTGAAAGAATCCTCGAATCTTACTAAAAAACTAGAACCTAGATCTTGGGTCGCACGGAGATCGCTAAAAAACGTTAAAGGGAAAGAAGAAAGTCTGCGAAAAAGCTCAGTATTGGGAGGGACTTTGAAAAGTACTACCATAAACCGCGGGTTGGGCCGCACGACTTGAGATCCCCTCTCAGGCCATCACGTACTGCTAACGGAGAAAAAAACCAGATGACTCACGAAGGGGAAAAAGCGTCCAGCTGAAAGATCGAGCTAGCCCAAAGCGCCAAGGTCGCCTGTCCGCAGGGCAAGTTCGCCCTTGAATTATACTTCTACGGCGCACACAGCCTCCCCGGAAAAAAGGAAGTTGTCTAAAGAACAGGACCAAGTCATGGAAGAAGACCAGAAGAAGCGCCTTTTTGGAGGACAGTCCTTCTTCAACACCCAAAAAAAGCGTGCCCTTGACTGGTATCTAAAAAGCAAAGTTTGGTGTCAAGGGACCATACCCCGGGGGGGGCTGGGCACAAGGGTCCGCATCCGGTTCTTAAGAAAAAAACCGGCTTGGGGGAAAACCTGCGGAATAGAAGTCGGAGCCGAAAGCACACCGTTTGTAAGGTAACCACCAATGTGGAAAAGGGTGGAAGGGGGGCGTAAAGCACGATCAAGTAGCCTTCTTTCGTAGGGACTGTGAGGGTAGCAGAGTCGACTTCAAAAAAAGCGAAGAGGACATCAAAGAACCTGCATGACTGGGAAAAAATGCCAGCGAGAATACTGGTTCGGGATCAAAAAAGAAAAACGGGGAGCCAACATGTCCGAGGCCGGAAGGAGAAAGAAGTTAAACGAATTGCATTCATCACAATTTGTCTATCAATCCTGACTAGAAATGAAAATCAAATCGGGGAGGGGGGGGGAAAAAGCACGTGAGCTGAGGGGGGGGGGGGGGGGGGGTGGGGGGGGGGGGGGTGGTGGGGGGGGGGGGGGGGGGGGGGGGTGGGGGGGGGGGGGGGGCAAAAAGGGGGAAGGAGAGAAACGTCAAGTTGTAACTGGATCTAAAACCTCCTAAAAGCAATAAGGGAGGTCGGGAGAAAGGGGGGGAGAGCCCACCGAAAAGAGAAGTTTTTCGCAATCGCCCGGGTTTCCCAAGGAACTTGGGTTTTGGGGTTACCCTGGGGGCTGCGAAAAGAGCAAAAAAAGTGGGAAGGGGGGCTAGGGGCGCGAGTCATTCGAAAAGGGCGAGGGGGGCGCAGCCAAACCGTTTCAAAATTGTCGTCTTTCCGCACCGGATACTGAAGAAACACAGGATTCGACAAAAAGGGGCAGGGTATGGGGAGGAAGAAAGAAAGATCTGGAGTACGGGGTGGACCATTCACAAAAAACCTTATTAGCTGTTGCTCCCCTTTGAAGACTGGGAATGAAACCAGGAAAAGTTACCGGATTAAAGAAGGGCGGAACTGGAAATTCAAGACGTCTTCTCAACAGGGGGGCTTCTTGGGATGCCCACACTGCAAAAGCTATTTTCGGATTTGGAAGAACAAGCTAAACCGCAGCTGAAAACGCCGCAGACGACCGAATCTTTGTACATGGGAGAGCAGTAGACAGGGGGGAGGTACCTGAGAACTCCCGTCACCGGACAAACCGGAAAAAACGCAAGAAGAAAACTTCAATCGCGCTGCTAATTCATGTGAAAAAATCGACCCCGAACCCGGACCGTCCCTGTATCACGATTTACTGTTGGGGAAAAGAGGTCAGAGGGGAAGGGGAGGAAAGTGGGGAGACCGCTCCTTCGGGATTTGGAACGCGCATGAGCGCTCCCACGGAAGGCGTGCGTTATTGTGCAATAAGCAAAGTCACAAAGGTCGCACCATCAATAAAAACCCCGTCAAGGAAGGGGAAAAAAAACTTAGAGGGAAAAGGAGGAAGTGAAAAGGAAGGCCGTGGGGAGGGGGGGAGTCATAAATATGAAGGGGGGGATAAACCCATCACGCAGCCTTCCGGGGGTCGTCTCCTAGAGTAACAAAGCAACCGCAAATTTCGTAGGAGTTTACATGCAACAAGAAAGATTACCTCTGGGAAAAGGGAAAAACAGGGAAACGCGGTGGACTTGAAGGGTTCAGAGGGGATGATCGCGTACAATTGGCCATCTTTCTATTTTGAAAGAAACTGCTTTCGGGCGCATTTCATCCTGGGACGGGAAGCTTGCACTCCAAAAGAAATTAAAAGGATACGTCTTCCAAGGAAAAAGGTCACTCGCGTCGGCGTCAGTGCCACGCTTCTGAGGAGAATGGTAGAGTGAAGGAACACAGCAGTGAATTCCAACAAGCAAGGGGAGAGAGCTGAATTTTTAATTGCACACTACAAACTAGGGAAATCCGGTAAGACTTAGTCTTTTGTCAAAAAAAACAGCAAAAAAGCGGACGAGAAATTTTGTTCAGAAAAGTAGAATAGCATACGGCATCACCGCACGAGGTCGACTTTGTTATTCTATCCTGAGGGAACGAAGGGGTGGACCGGGGGCTGCTCCCAGAGCAACAGGAAGACGACTAGGGGAACTACGTAAAACATGAAGGGGGTTGCCGCACGGAGCCAGAAATCGGGAAACCAAACCAAGTTGCACCAACATTTCAACCTTACCGAGAAGGAAAGAAAAAGGATGATAGAAAGTTGAGGACCTCAACAACCAGTTAGTGCGGCGGTCCGTCATAAAAGGGCAAACGCGACGTTGACCGAGTTCCGGAGGATGTTAGGGTCAAAAAAGGGAGAGGGGGGAAAAACGGGAACTTCGACAAAGGTTTCTTTCCTGAAAGGTAGTCATGATTTCTAGAAAATGGGGGGTAGTCTGAATGACAATACTGATTTGGGGAAGGGGCAAGAGCTGGCAGGGAAGAATGTCGCGGCGTCGAAAAATTCCGACATAAAGGGCAGAAGAAAGAGGGCATGCATCACAATGAAATGTTTATGGGGACGGGAAGGGGCTTCAGAGGAAATCTGGGGGAAGAATTCTAACGATCAAATCACCGCTCTAAAAGGGGGAGGGGAGGCGTCGACTCCTCATTCCAAAAGCGTTTAGGAAAGAAAAAGGGGGGGGCCAAAAATGGATTGCTTCGGCTCGAAAATATTCCTAAGGGTCTAAATCCCTTTGGCAAAGGGCAACGGAACAGGGGGAAGGCCAAGGCGCAAGAGGGGGGAAAGAGAGAACAGGAAGTGAATGGCCGGAAATGATGGATCTCTAAAAAGGGACGCTGTTTCGGTGGCATTTTTTACCGAAGAACAAAGCGCGGGGAGGGGGGAGTTAATGAAGTCTACGGTGCCACGTGGCACGCGAACATGGAATTGGTACCTACGGGGAGGGCCAAAAAACCTGGTGATCGTAGGATCCTCAGGGAGGCCGGAAAGGGAAGTGGAGTTGACGAGAGGGCAAGGGGGAGGGGGTCTGCGTGGAACTGTCGCCGTGAGCATTGAAACGTTTCGCAGCGTCTCATGACGTGAGACCCTTCGGGGGAGAAAAACCTAAAATTCTGGTATTACTTCCAAAACACGACCCTCATTAGACGAGCATCGTCTCATACTGGGGAGGAGAAAGATCAGAAGATTGCGCCCAAGGCTGTTTTCGGGCCTCTTCAAGGGGTAATACCCGACTTCCTCGGGGGAGAACGACGTTCGGAGATCACCGCCAGCGGCACTGGATTCGAAGATGCCAAGAAAAAGGAGCTCCCATAGTGCAGAAGGAGACAGCAATGCCCGCGAATGGGCGCCTGCCGATGAAGTTCGCCTTGAAGGAGTACTCTACTACAGCCGGTTGGGGGGGAAAAGGAGAAAATTAAAGATAAAAGTCAACAGGTAAAAGAAGGACAACGCACAAATAGCGCCTACGACCATTTTCGGAAAAAAGGGCCAAAAAACAAATCGTGAATGGTTTTCAAAAAGTTTAAAAAAAAGGAAAGGACAAGAAGTGGCACCCGCAGGGGAAACATTCAAACAGTTTATCCTTCGTTCCAAAGGGAAAACCGGGAGGGGGGGGGGGGGGAGAATAAGGTCCGTCGAGATCAGAACCACAAGTTTGCCTAACAGGGGGCAGACTAACTCGTTGAAAAACTTCTACTCAAGAGAAAGCCTTCTAGAATCCCGGTGGTATGGGGAATTACACGAAAGTCCAAAAAAAAAAACATCGAAGGACCTGAATACAATAACCTGGTGCCTCGGGCTTCCACCATATTTAAAGTAGACTCTCGCTACAATTCATGCATGTTCCAGGGTGGGGCGAAAGGAAGAAAAAACTCATTGTAAACAAGGTTCAGGGCAGAAAGGAAGAATCAAGACAAGAATCATCAACCTATGGAATTCTCTTTTTTGAAAACGAAGGGACCGCTGAAACTGACAACACAACAGAGATGTGAAAAAACGTCCAGGAAGGGGATAAGAAAAATAAAGGATTGGGGAAAGTGGGGAGAAGCTAGAAAGACAAATCGTCGCTGGCGAAAAGGTGTCCGCCCCTCGCCGGTTTCGAGATGAAAAAGCTCATGAAAACTGTTAAATTGCGTTGGTTCCCCGAGGAGACAGGAGGAAAAAGACCGGGGGGGTAACCGGTCCGTGCCGAGTAGTCTTGACAGCGCACCGTCGCTGCGCACAAAATCACCGGGTTCGGGGGAAGCAAATTCTTTCCGGGCAAAATAAAGGATGAAGAAAGGAATTTGGGAATACTGAAAGAAGGGCTTCTTTGAGGGTGGTGCCCATGCACAAAAAAGTAGCGGAGCTGGTGGGAAGGATAGGTGAAAGAAGAGCCTTACCGGGGAGTAAAGGGGGCGTGAGAAATTGGAAAGCTCGGTCTTCTCAAAAAGAGGGCTCTTTGTATTCAAAGGGGAGGTGATATTCAAATTGTTGAACGGTACGCAAGAACGTCAGAGGGAAAACAGTCCTGCGAAGGTGTCCCCTGCAAAAAGAAAAACGATGGGATTCCTGGGCGGCGGCTTTTTAAAAAAAGGTCCGCGCGAGAACCATTACACAGGAGGTCAGGGCAAGCCTAAACCGCAAGGCATCGAAACGCCCAACGCGGAGGCAAAGGGTCAAGCTCAAAAAAACGGGGACGGGGAAAAACCTTCCGCTCACGAATTTTCCGTTCATCGCCTAGGTCGACGTTGTTTCTCAGGGATAGAAGGGGGACAGTCAGAAGGTTTAAGGAAAGAGAGACGACCAAGGGCGGAGGCACGTGATGGTTGCAGCTCTCACCGGGCGATCACCAGCAAAAAAAAGCACTCAAAACCCTTGGGACCCGGTGAATCTCTAGAAGGGAGTAAAAGAGGGGGAAGACGTGTTGGAGGGACGAAGACGCTGGAGGACCGGGGGTCACAGGCCTTCCGTAAAAGTGGGCTCCTTCGCCTTACGAACCAGGAACCACAAGGATGAGGGCGGAGGGTGTACATTAACAAGGCAGACCGGAAACCACAGAAATTCACAAAGGGAGGGGCAGGTCACCCTGCGAGATACAGGCGCCAGCTGTTTTGTGAATCGAGCGGGTTCCGTGCTGCATGTCCTCAACTGGTCCGGAGTCTCGCATCGAAATTCCGAGAAGAGAAGAGGGCTAAACGGGAAAGACATTCTAACGTAGGGGTAAAAAACGTTGCGGCAGATTGTGTATCTTATTGAAGTAACCCTGTAGCCCGAGGCCCAAGAAAAAGGGAGAAGACTAGGCGGGAGAGGTGCACAGACAGGAAGTGGAACGTACGAGCTTTAACAAGGGTTCACTATAACTGGGACACATTTCACAGAGTAATATTACGGGGAAGACCAACAAGTACCTAATACTGACGAGATGTACAGTACCGAGAATGCAGCAATGCATGTTTCGAATAATGGGTGATTTAGGCCGGATTGGCGGCACCACTCCGGCTGTATGGGGGAGGAAAGAGTGCGCAAGAGGGACTACTCGGTACACTGAAAACATTACTGTCGTTTTCCGCACGGAGCCGCAAAAGTGCTGGGACAAAAAAAACAAGGACTTCACATTTGAAGGAAACTCGAAAAGGGGGAAACAGGGGGGACAGCTCGCCAGCGGAAAGTGATACTAGACGGAGCCCAACGAAATCTTAGGGAGGTCGTAAAGGGAACGCTACTTGACGGGATTCCTATCGTGGGTCCAGTTTAAGCGGCACTTCTGGAAAGCGCACTAAAGGTAATGGAAGAAGGGGGGCGTTGGCATGATTTGGGGAAAAAAGTGGGATAGGGAGGAATGAAGTTTACGATAGCCCCAAGAATGGCCCCGGTGAAGGCGGTCGCGAGGCGCGAAAAAGAGAACATGAAAGGGCAGCTCGATGGCGGGGGCAGAAGGGTTCTGGTGCTTAAAGGGAGGGGAGGGGAGTGGAAAAAACTCGAAATAATAGACCTAGGAGAGGCGTTACCGAGCGGCGTCGAAAAGAGCATTCCCACCGGGGTGTGTTGGTGGGAGTCTAATGGGACCGGAAGGGGATTGCGTGGGATCAACATCACTAATTAAATCGGGAAGGGGCACGCCCGGTGGGATATGTCAAACTATTAAATCGGGCAAGGAGGGCTGAAAGGAGGGGGTAAGAGCACCTTAGGGGATGGAAGTGAAAAAATTAAAGGGCAGGAAAATCTCCATGAATCTTGTGGAAAGGTTGGGCCGACGAACTGTCCTTAATCTTGCGAGAGGGTGAGAGGAGAAGGTGTCCTCGCACGTGGTGAAGCGAACATGGCATTCCGAGCGGGCTTAAACAACCGTCCGTTGGAGGGGGGGGGAGA